>JAESFG010000090.1_pt1 | contig 347531 bp, 351 predicted proteins | sample 9269371 | NCBI WGS metagenome assembly JAESFG01 (sample SAMN14506227, study PRJNA617093) | algae metagenome | isolation source: Aetokthonos hydrillicola CCALA 1050 (B3-Florida) and co-occurring... | place: USA: South Carolina | collected 2013-01-01 | reverse complement strand
TCTGCCGCCTCAAGGACTTCAGGCGTGTCGCAACCCGCTATGACAAACTTGCCCGAAATTTCTTGGCCGCCATCCACCTCGCAGCTATCGTCGCCTACTGGATCAATTGAGTCTGGACCCTAGTTCAGGAGCCTTTCAGGCGAAGCGGAACCGGCTGGAAGCGCGGCAAACGATGACCCGGCCACGCCCCGATGCGATCGGAACGAACGCGGTTCTGGTCCGGTCGTCTCAAGGCCGAAGCGTTCAGCTCAACCTGACCTGAAAAGGCTGATAAGCCCGCGGAGTCGCGCCTACCGCCAGTCGCGATGGGTGTAGTATCCGTTCTGGTAAAGGCCCGGCTGCTCAAACCGCTCCAGCACCCTCAGATCTGCCTTGTTCAACACGACGCCGAGAAGGCGATCGTGCAGCTCCGGCTCTGCCATCAGGTGGTGCCGAACGGCGCTGATGCTCGTGCTCCCCCACTCCACCACGAACACGAAGGAATCGATGACCGGCATGATCGCGCGGACGTCGACGACTGGGGCGATGGGCGGAAGGTCCACGATGACGTAATCGTAGCTTTGACGAAGCCGATCGATGAGAGTCGTGAAGGCCTGCGAGCAAAGGATCTCGTCGGAATGGATCAACTGCTCTGCGGGCAGCAGCGGCAGAAAGGTCAATCCTGTTCCGGGCTCCTGACCGATGGCTTGGCGAAGGTCGAGTCCACCGGCCAGGATTTCCATCCATCCGGCGCTGGGCGGCGGGGTCAGCGATCTGGCAAGCGTCGGGTTGCGGAGGTCGGCATCGATCAGGATCACGCGCTTGCCGGCATCGGCCATCAGGGCCGCCAGGTTGCAGGCCACGGTGGACTTGCCCTCGTCCGGCAGCGTGGACGTTATCCCGATGACTTTGTTGCCGCGCATGGCGGTCTGGACCTGCGCGGTCACCTTGATGGCCCGAAATGCTTCGGTGAATATCGAAAGGGGATCGTCCACCGCGCGCCGTTTCAGCGGGTCGACGAAACTGAAGCGCGGCGTATCAGGCGGCACGCGGTCGCCGGTTTCGCCTGTCGGTGCGTTCCGTGCAGCGTCCTGGGGATAAGTCCCCCCCGCCACCGATCGCCGAGGCGCCGGCGCGGGAAGAGCTTGCGGGGAGACCAGCGGGATGACCGAAAGGCACTTGGCCCCCAGCGCCTGTTCGGCCTGCCGTCCGGTGCGGAACACACCGTCAATCGCCTGTCGCAATATCGCCACGCCTGCGCTTGCGATGATACCCATCGTGGCTGCGATCACCAGGATCAGCGAAGCAACCGGCCTGCTCTTGCGGGTCGGTATCGCAGCGGCACTGACCACGCGCGCATCGGTGATCGGGAACGATTGATGCTGAATCGCTTCCATGTAGCGCTGCAGAAAGTTATCGTAGATCGTGTGATATATCTTGGCGGAACTCTCGAGTTCTGCCAGTCCCAGCCGGTCCCGATTGGTAACCTGTCCCTCGGATACCAGGCGCGCCAACGCCCCCTCCAGGTTTTGTTGCCGTGTCTTGGCGATTTCGTAGTCGCTCTGGTAGCTCGCTGCGATGCGGCCGAGCTCCGCGCTGATGTTGCGACGCAATTCCTCCATTTGGTTGCGGAGGTTGATTGCAGCCTGGTGGTCCGACCCATATCGTTCCGACAAGGTCGCCGCGCGCGCCGACAGATCGAGATACTGGTTGCGCAGCCGCGTGATGACTTCGTTCTTCAAGCTGTCCGCCACCGCCGCCTCGCCGACGTCCATCTTGCGGACCAGTTCGATCCGATCGAGCCGTGCCTTGGCCTCACTCGTTGCGCCGCGCGCCGTCGCGAGCTGGCTGTTCAGCTCGAACAGTTGCTGTTCTCCGATCAGCCGGTTCGAGGCGCCGGCCGCTGCCGTGCTGCTCCCGCCTCCGAAATCGACGATGTTGTTCTTTTCCTTGAACTCGAGGACCAGTCGGTCCGCCGACGCGATCTTCGCCTTCAATTCGTTGATTCGGTCCTGCAGCCACACGCTTGCACGGCTGATCGTCTGGTCCTTGGCTCCGAGCTGATCATCGATATAGGCCTCAGCGATCGCATTGGCGATCTTCGCTGCGAGGACCGGATCGCGCGACGTGTATGAGATGTTCAGGGCATAGGTTCTCTCCACGCGCGAAATACTGCGGTTGGTGAGAAACTGGTCGAGCGCCTTCGCCTCCCTGTGCGGCTTCGAGCTTGCATCGAAGCTCGCGCGCGAAAAAAACGACAGGAAACCCGTACCCGTTTCGAGGAAGTCGGGATCATCGGCGAGGTTGAGCGCCCTTATCACGGCGAGGCCGATTGTCCGGGACGCGAGAATTTCGACCTGCGATCCCACCTGGAGCGTATCGAGCGGGATATCCCCCTGTGGCTGCATCTGGCTCTGTAGCACCCGCAGCGTACCGCTGTCGATCAACAGCGTCGCAGTGGCGGTATATTGCCCCGGCGCGATCAGCAGATATGCGATGCCGAGCGCAACGGCCGCGACCGGGCCGATCAGGAAGACGCGGAACTGCCGCCGCACCAATCCCGTCAACTGTTCGATCAGGATTGACAGGGAGGCCGGGACTTCTTCCCCCGGCTGACCGTAGGGGCCGGTTCGTCGCGACAGCATATCCATCGTCGGTTGGCCCCTGCCAGGTGCTCATCATACGGTCCGGCAGCGGGTGGCTGCCGGGGGTTGCGCCGTCGTCACGAAATCCGGCGAACCATTGAATTCGCTCGAGGACGCCCCAGGCACGCGATCTGGGCGTTGTGGTTGCCCCCTCACGCAGCGCTGCGAACGGCGGCGCCATCGCGAACCTGATTGGGCCGCCCTGCCGACCGCGACTTCACCATTTCATGTTGTTGCCGTGGCGGCATCGCAGGCGGCGCTCGGCCGCTTCGACAACACTGCCCGTTGATGATATTTCATTCCCATATCGATATCCTATATCGATATTGCATAATTGCGACAATCCGATAGGCGGACCCGCGCCCACGTGACCATCCACGACCGCCGATCGGCGATGATGTTATATTCCGATAAAATATGATACTGTGTGACAGGCGGTGGGTGGGCGTCGCTCAAGGCCCGGCGTCCACCGCGCCTCGCTTGACAGGCCTCCTGCAGTCCGTGTCCCATTGAATCTGGCACAGGCCCCCATGCCGAAGCAGCCGGCGGGCGACCGTGGCCTGCCACTAACCCTTCAGCGTCCGGCTGATGCGCGTCACCACCGCATCCCATTGCCGCTTCTCGGCGGCGGGATAGTTGATCATCACGCAGTTCATGCTGCCGTTGCCGCGGTTGCAGCGATTGTACCAGATGCGGTCGTTGCGGATGCTCGACACCACGAAGAAATTGGGCGTGACCCGCCGGTAGATGATGCCGGCCGGCGGCCGCATCCTGGCGAGGAACGTTGCGGGTGACTCGTTCGATGGATTGGTGACCGACTGCACCGTCATGTCGGCGCGGCCGTCCGCGGTGGAAAACTTGCGCCCGGTGCCGCCGTCCGGCGCGCCGGCGTCGCTGGTGAAGATGGACGTCGGCATGTCGACGCTGGTCCCGGTGCTCGGAATCGCATAGCGCCGCCACTCGACATCGCCGGCAAAGGCGAGCGCGGGAAACAAGGCCAGGACGACGGCGGCGGAAAGTGCGCGCATGGGACGATCTCCGGTTCGCCTCGGGACAATGGAAACGACAGATGTTCGTTCCAGCTCTTCTATGGCATGGCGCCGGCGAGATGCTTCCCCGCGATATAGCCGAACGTCAGCGCCGGGCCCAGCGTTATGCCGGCGCCGGGATAGTTGCCGCCCATGATGCTCGCCATGTCGTTGCCGGCGGCGTAGAGGCCGGCGATCGGCTGGCCGTGTCCGTCGAGCGCGCGGGCGTGCGCATCGGTCTTGATGCCGGCATAGGTGCCGAGATCGCCGATCACCATCTTGATCGCGTAGAACGGCCCGTCCTTGATCGGCGCGACGCAGGGGTTCGGGCCGTGCAGCGCGTCGCCCTGGTAGCGGTTGTAGGCGCGCGAGCCCTTGCCGAACGAGGGATCGCGGCCTTCGGCGGCTGCCGCGTTGAAGGCGGCGATGGTTGCCTCGAGGCCATGCCGGTCGATGCCGGTTCGATCCGCCAATTCGGCCAGCGTCGCGCCGCGCTTGAGGTAGCCGGTCCTGAGGTGATGGCCGAGCGGCATCGGAAACGGCGGCACGCAGCCGAGGCCGTAGCGGCGCAGCGCGCGGTGGTCGCAGACGAGATAGGCCGTGATCTCCTCGCCGGGTTTTGCGGCTTTCACCATCGCCTGCACGAAATCATGATAGGAGTTGCCTTCATTGGCAAAGCGCCGGCCGTCGCGCATCACGGCGATGACGCCGGGCTTGGCGCGGTCGATGAAATGCGGCATCACGCCCTTGCTGCCGTCCTTGCGCTCGGTGATCGACACCGGCACCCAGGCGGCGGCGTTCGGCAGCGTGTCCTCGATGCGTCCGCCGGCGGTTTCCGCCAGCCGCAAGCCGTCGCCGGTGTTGCCTGTCGGGCCCGGCGAGAAATGCGCGGTGCCGTCGCCGGCATGCGGAAACATCGCCTTGCGCCGTGCCACGTCATGCGGGAAGCCGCCGCAGGCCAGCACCACGCCACGGCTGGCCTCGATGCGGATCAATCTGCCCTGGCGTTCGACGATGGCACCGCGTACCGCGCCGTCCTCGACCACCAGTTCGTGCACCGGCGACGACAGCCACAACGGGATCTTCAGGTCGAATGCCGATCTGGCCAGCCGCCCGGCCAGCGCATTGCCGTTGGTCAGCGTCATGCCGCGGCCGTGGCGCATCACGTCCAGCGCATGCCGCGACAGCCGCTTCGCCACATACCACGCCGACGCCAGCGACTTGGTCGCGCGCATGAAGTGGATGATCTCCTTGCCGGAGCCCAGCATCATGCCGAACACGGTGAGCTCGGGCAGGGGATGGCCGATGTCCTGGATGTGTTCGCCGAGTTCATGGGCGTCGAACGGCCGCGTCACCATCGAGCGCCCGCCCTGCGCGCCGCCCGGCGCCTCGGCGTGGTAGTCCGGAAAGGTCAGCGGCATGTCGAACCGCAGCGCGGTTTTCGTGATGAAGAAGTCGACCGCCTTCGGTCCCTCGGTCAGAAACGCATCGACGCGCGCGGCGTCGAACGAATTGCCGGCCTCGTGGCGCAGATAGGTTTTCGCCTGGTCGGGCGTTTCCTCGATGCCCCAGGCTTTTGCCAGCGCGGTGCCGGGGATCCAGAGCCAGCCGCCGGAGCGCGCGGTGGTGCCGCCGAAACGCGGCTCCTTCTCGGCGATCAGGACGTTGAGTCCGTGGTGTCCCGCCGTGACCGCCGCCGACATGCCGCCGCAGCCGGAGCCGACCACCAGCACGTCGCATTGATAGATTTCCTGCGCCTCGCCCGCCACGCCATCCGCCCTTGCTTGCTTGTTGTCGGGGCATTTGGATGCGGATCGGATGGGCTGTCAATTGCCGGGATGCTGCCGGCCTCAAAGCAGAAGGGGCATCGCGCGCGGCGATGCCCCTTCTCTTCCATATTGATGCAGTTCGGCGAGAATCAGTACCGGCTGATGCCCGGCCCGCCGAACCGATAGTTGATGCGCGCGGTGACCATGTCGACATCCTGACGGATGCTGTTGGTGGTCGCGACGCCAATCACCGGAGCGGCGGCGAAGCTGTAGGTGTCGCGCTCCAGGAAGATGTGGTTGTATTCCACGCCCATCGACCAGTTCGGAGCGAAGCCGAATTCAAGGCCGGCGCCGACGGTGGCTCCCCACTTCGTATCGTCGGACGAATTGATCAGCGCGTTGCCCGCGGTAAACGTGTGGAAGAAGCGGTTGTCGACCACCGCGGCGCCGCCCTTGGCGTAGAGCAGCACGTTGTTCCAGGCGTAGCCCACCTGGCCGGTGAACAATCCGAACGCCCGCAGCCGGGAATTGATCGTCAGGTCGCCGGCTGTGGTCACGAAGGCCGGGCTGGAGACGCGCGAACCGCTGAGGTCGGCCCAGTTGCCTTGCGCTTCCAGACCGAACACGAAGGCGGCGGATTGCCAGCGATAACCGATCTGTCCGCCCGCGGTGGCACCATCCGCGTCGTAACAACCCTCCCCGGCGGTGGCAGGCAGGCCGCCAAAGCTGACGAAGTTCCAGCAGTTGCGGCTGCTGGCGTAGCCGCCGTTGGCGCCGATGTAGAAACCGCTCCAGTCATACACCGATGCGACCGCGGGCGGCGCCTTGGTATACGGCCGTGCGGCCAGGTCGGCGGCGTTTGCGGAGCCGCTGACCAGCGCGGCGGCCGCTGCAATCATCAAGAGCTTCTTCATGTCGTCATCCCCTTTGCGATGGTCGCACACTAGACCCGATCGCGACGAATTCCTGTCACCGGCAAGCCACAAGCCTGGCCCTGGTCTGATCGGGTGGGTTCCAATGTCATGAAGAACCCGCGCCGCGTCGGAGCGGAGGGCGCCCGAATATCGGTCGCGGTTGCCGTCAGCTGTAGCGGGACTTGCCCTTTTCGAACGCGAGATAGTTTTCAATGGCCCGCTGGATGCTCGCGGCAAGTTCCTCGCGGCATTTTGGCGTGTTCAGTCCGCGCTGGTTCGCCAGCACATAGCCGGCGAGTTCGCGGCATTTCTCTTCATATTGGGAAGTCACGGCCCGCTCCGCTCGACGTAAGCTCAGCTACGACTGGTTTCGGCGTAACCGCAAACGTTCCTCGTCGAGCGATGGATCACGTCCCGAAACAAATTCTCGGTGTGTGTCTTTCGACGAAGGGCGGCACTAACATACGTTAAGTGCGGCATGCTTCCGGTTTCGCGCGGCGCGCCGGAACCCGGCCTGGCCTGGCAGTCATGCCTTGGGGAGCCTTACGCCAACGCGTCGAAATGCCACATCGAATGCCCGCGGTGATCCATCCGCGATGTCGGTCCGTTCCTCGAAAACAGCCGGCATCCACTCACTCTCGCTTCCCACCGACCTTGCCCGCTGCTTCACAACAACTGGAGGACCCTTGATGATATCCGGATTTCGTTCACTCGTTGCCGGCGCAGCGCTGGCGGCGACGTTATTCGCCCCGAACCTCGCCCGGGCCGCGGATATCGTCGACACCGCGGTCGCGGCGGGTTCCTTCAACACGCTGGTAACCGCCGTCAAGGCCGCGGGTCTCGTCAAGACGCTGAAGGGCAAGGGGCCCTACACGGTGTTCGCGCCGAACGATGCCGCCTTCGCCAAGCTGCCGCCCGGCACGGTCGAGGGGCTTCTCAAGAACAAGGCCAAGCTTGCGACGATCCTGAAATACCATGTCGTGCCCGGCCGCGTGAAAGCCGCCGACATCGCCGGCAAGACCCTGCAGGTCAAGACGGCGGCCGGGCTGCCGGTCAATGTCGATGGCACGTTCGGCGTCAAGGTCAACGACGCGCGCGTGATCCAGCCGGACATCGAGGCATCGAACGGCGTCATTCATGTGATCGACACGGTCCTGTTGCCTCCGGCGCCGGCCAGGAAGGGCCATCACTAAAGCGACATGCCCGACACGCGCGACAACCCGGCCGCTATCGGCCGGGTCTAGCGCTGTGTCGCGGTCGCCAGGAGCATCCGCTCAATTGCCGGTCTCGAACGTGCACGTCACGCCGCCCCCGGCCTTCAGCCTGATCTCGACCGGGTCGAGCGTGCAATTCAGCATCGACAGGCTTTCAGACACCGATCCCGCGGCCCCGTCGGCGGCGACGCCGGCCAGCGCCCCGGTCGCAAAGATCTCGCTGGCGCGGCGGCCGGTCACGGTCTGCTTGGCGCCCCGGAACGTCAGTTCGCAACTGCGCGCGGTGATGTCGACATTGCTGACCTTGCAGACGATCTTGTCGGCCGTCACCGATATCTTCTTCGCATAGCGCACCCCGCTCTGCCCGACGAAGAACGCCGAGACGGCCTCGCGTTCATCCGCGTTCAATAGCGGCGAATACAGCGCCACGACGCCGGCCAAGGCGAGCGCGGACGGGCCGGTGGTGGACGCCGGGGCGGCCCATGCCACGGAGGTCGTGGCGGCGAGGAGCGCGGCGGCGAGAACGCCCGGCCGGCCGAAGCTGATTTGCATGCCATCCCCCAATGCGATGCCATCGTCGTGCGGCCATTTGAGAGGGTTCGATGACCCTGTCAATCGGGCGGGCTTTGCGTCAGCCCGTCGACCATCGCGCCGACGATGATTGCGATCTCCTTGCGCAGGTCGGCGACCGGCACTGCGATCAGCTTCTGCTCCAGCCCGAGCAGCACCATGCCGTGCACGGCGGAGAACAGGCTGCGTGCCGTGATACCGAGATCGGCCGGCGTCCGTTTCGGAAACAGTTCGGCGAGCGGATGGTAGATGTGGCGGAACAGGTTCATCTGTTCGTCGACCGCCCATTCCGGCACCGGCTTGCCCGGCGCCATCCGGTGTTCGAACAGCGCGCGCCACAGGTCGAGATTTTCGGCGGCGAAATCACAATAGGCGACCGCGATGCGCACGAGGGTTGCGCGGGGCGAGGCGGGGCCGTCGCCTTCGGCCCGGGTGAGGGCGGCGTCGAGCCGCGCCAGCGTCCGCGATCCCACCCGCAGGATCAATTCGTCGACGTCCTCGACCAAATTATAGACCGCGCCATTGGCGACCCCGATTTCCCGCGCCAGTTCGCGGGTCTTCACGGCGCCCAATCCGCCCCCGGCAATCGCCCGCTCCGCGGCCTGGATCAGTTGGTCCCTGAATTTAGCTCGTCGTATCAATGCTTTAGACATATCGTCCATTTTCCTGAGCAATGTTCAAAATAATAGTTGAGCATCGCTCAAAATGGTGCTAGGAACTCTGTTGTGAGCGATGCTCATAATACACGGAGCCGACCATGTTCAAAACTGTTTTTACGCTCTTCCGGGGCAGCGTGGCAGCCGCGCAGGAAGACCTGGAAGACCGCTCGGCGCTGCTGATCCTCGACCAGCAGATGCGCGATGCGGGAGCGGCCGTCGAACGGTCCAAGCGTTCGCTGGCGCTCGCGATTGCCGGCGACCAGCAGGAGGGCCGCCGTCTCGAAGCCACCAACGCCAGGATCGCCGATCTCGAAGTCCGTGCCACGGCGGCCCTCGAGGCCGGCCGGGAGGACCTCGCCCGCGAGGCGGCACAGGCGATCGCCAATCTCGAGGCCGACCGCGACGCCGCGATGACCGCGCGGACGCTGTTCGCATCCGAGATCACGCGCATGAAGACCCAAGTCGCCAACGCCGAGGCACGCATCACCGAGCTTGATCGCGGCCGTCGCATCGCCCGTGCCGCGGAAGCGGTGCGCACGCTGCGGCGGGGCGGCATCGAGGCCGCGCGCCCTTACGAATCCACGCTGCCGGAAGCGGAGAACACGTTGCGGCGGCTGCGCGAGCGGCAGATCGAGGCGCAGGCCGCGTCCGACGCCCTGATCGAACTCGACGCCGCCACCGGACCGCTGGCGACCGCCGAGAAACTGGCCGCGCAGGGCTTTGGCCCCCGGCTGAAATCGACCGCGGACGACGTGCTCGCGCGGCTGAACGCCAAACGCACGCAAGCGGCCTGAAACCGAAGTCGATCGATTAACCGATATCAAACAGGAGATTTGTCATGAACCAGAACGTTCAACCGCACAGTGGTGGCTGGGTTGCCTTTACGTACGCTTCGTTTGCTGCCTCGGCCTTCATGGTGGCCGTCGGCGTGTTCTTCCTGCCGCTCGATCTGTGGATCAAGGGCTACCTGGCGATGGGCATCGTCATGCTGGTGCAGTCCTGCGTCACCCTGACCAAGACCATCCGCGACATGCATGAGAGCGGCAAGCTGGTGAACCGCATCGAGGACGCCAAGGCCGAGCGGCTGCTGATGGAAGTCTCCAAAGCGGCCTGATCCGGCGGCCTTACCCAGGCCGCTCCCTCGCGCGGTGCGGGCGGCGGACGATCTGCCCGCCCGCCGGTCCAGGGATAACGGGCACCGGAAGCTGCGCAGTTGGCGAAAGGATGTTTTCGATGAAGAGGGCGTTCGTATTCGGGGTGCTGGCGCCGGCCTTTGTGTTCCTCGCGGTGTTGCTGACCTGTCTTGCCGTCGCGGGCGCGAAATCCCTGGGTTTTGCCTGGTTCGGGGCGACGGCGCTCTCCATCCTCGCGCTGCCGATGTCGGCGACGGCGGCCGTCATCGATGGATTTCTCGCGCGGACCTGCCCGGTCTCGTCACGGGTGTACCTGATCGTGATGGTCGGGGCGGCGATCGCCACCGGGGAGGCGGCGGTGTTCAGCAGCCTCCTGCCGTCGTCGCTGGTGGTGGCGTTGGCGATCGGCGGGGCCGGCGTGATGGGCGCATGTTCGTTGTTGTCGAACGACTATAGCGTGCGATCTGGAACCGCCGACGAGCCCGGGAGCCCACGAAAGAGCCGTTGGTTCCACCCCGCGGGAACCCGTCTTTCGCTGTCCTGAACCGCGCATGCCGGTCGCTTAGAGACCGTTTACCGTGATGCAACCTCAAGATGATAAGTCTGTGGCTTTCCGACCGGAGCGGCGGTATGAATCGGCGGCTGGTCGAGACTGCTTCGGGAATGCGACGGCGCCGATGGCGTCGCCAAAAACTCCGGAAACAGCTGGTGTGCGAGAGCGCGTAACCTGTGACGCGTGCTGGTGAAGGGAACGGCGGGTGCTTCGGCATCCGCCGTTTTTCTTTGGTCTCGCGTTTGAACGCCGCCAACACATCGTTTACCTTCATGGCACCGCGGCGCGACCGTACGCAGCGCTTCTTAACGGGCTTGTCAGGGAGCTTGGCGCACACATCCGGACCGAGTGCGGGCAGCAGCATGGCGTCATCATCAAGCGGCAATTCGACGATCCGTCGTGCGTTGGGGCGGACGCTGGCAGACCTCCGCGCCGTGGCCGGTCGTTGCGGCGGCTATGGCGTGTTCTGGCTGAAGGCGCTGCGCCAGCCGGCCATCGATCTCACCTTGCGTACCCATGCCGGCCTGGTCACGCGCATCGTCGAAATGCCGGGCCTTTCGCTTTCGGAAGCCGAACTTGCCGAACTCGTCGCGCAACTGCGCGTCGTCGCCGCCAGGACATTGCCCGAGGAAAGTCTCACCTATGGCATTTTCTCCGGCGACCGTGAGCGGCTGGCGCGCGCCATCGTCACGCTGGTCTGCGAGGAGGCGAGCGGACGCCCGATCGCCTTCAACGCGCTGTCGGTGATGGAGGTCGAGCTTGACGGCGAGGTGGTGCAGGTCACCCATCTCGGCCTCGTCATGGTCGATCCAGACGAGCGCGGGCGCGGGCTGTCCTGGGTGCTCTACGGCCTGACGGCGCTGGTGCTGTTCGCCCGCGACGGCCTGCGCCAGAAATGGATTTCGAACGTCACCCAGGTGCCGTCCGTCGTCGGCATGGTCAGCCGGACTTTTTCGGACGTGTTTCCGTCGCCGCATCCGGATGCGCGTCGCAGCTTCGCGCATCTGCAACTGGCGCGCGGCGTCATGTCGCGCCACCGCGCGGTGTTCGGCGTCGGCGACGAGGCCGGGTTCGACGAAGAGCGTTTCGTCATCACCAATGCCTATACCGGCGGATCGGACGCGCTGAAGAAAACCTTCGAGGCCGCACCGAAGCACCGCGACGAGCAATACAATCTATTCTGCGCGCGCGAACTCGACTACGACAGGGGCGACGATGTCCTGCAGATCGGCCGCATCGATCTCGCCGGGGCGCGCCGCTATCTGCTGAGCGAGGTGCCGCCCGGCTCGTTGCCGGCATTGCTGGCGACCGGCGCCGCGCTGGCGCTGCAGCGGCTGGTGCTTCCCGCCGTCCACTGGCTGGACGATACAAGGCCGTTCGGCATCCTGCGGCCGCGCGTCGGCGGCAACGGGAGCGGCGCATGACGTCGGGACTGATCGCCGATTCCATCGTCAATCTATGCGGCGCGATCGGCCTTGCGATCACCATGTTCACGCTCCATCGGCGCGATCCGAGAAGCCCGCTGACCCGCCGCCTGCTGATCGCGCTCGGCATCGTCGCGCTGCTGTTCCTGGTCCGCGGCATCGCCTGGTGGAGCGGCAGCGGCGTGCTCGACAGTCTCGCGATGATCCCGGCCGCGCTGATTCCGCTCGGCGCCCTGCTCGTCACCGAAGGCATGTTGCGGCGTCACGCGCCGCGGGCCGCAAAGATCATCATCCTGTCCGGCGGCCTCGTGCTCGGACTTGTCGGCCTCGTCGGCCCGGAACGCCTGGCCACGCTGTATGCCGCGCTGCTCGTGCTGTTCCAGCTCGCCGGCTTTGCGATCTGCGCCTGGCTGCTGGCGACCCGCGACCGCGCCACGCTGATGGCGTCCGAAAACCGCGGCATCGCGCGCCTCGCCGTCGGCGCCGTGCTCGTGATCCCCTTCATCGTCACCGATTTCCGGGTGCTGTTGCCGGATATTCCGGTCCGGCTCGGCGCGCTGGGGGCGTTGCTCGTCGTCACCGCGATCCTGATCGCCGAACGCGGCGCCGAGACGCAGCGTCAGGCGGTTTCGATGACGCTGCTGCGGCTGTCCGGTTCGGCGCTGCTCGGAGGAGCCGCCGCCTTTGTCGCGCCGGATGTCGACGCGGCGCAAATCACGCGCTTTTGCGCCATCGCGATCGCCGGCGTACTCACCATCGGCCTCGCGGTCGATGCGCTGCGCGCCCATTTCGAAGCCCGGGTGCCGGGCGTCTTGAACTCGGTCGCGGCGTCGCCGGCCAGGACGCGCGACGCGCTGATCGCGGAACTCGCCCGTCACCCGCTCTTCGAGAGCGCGCGGCACTATCGCGAATGCGACCTGCAGGCCTACGATCCGCCGCTGCTACGCCCGTTCCTGTCCGGCGTGGGCGTGCTGCGCCGCGCCGACGCGCCCTGGGGCACGGCGTTCTCCGACCCGGCGGTCGAGCGCGTACTGTCGCTGCTCGCCGCCCATCATGCGACCCATCTCATCATACTGTCACACGCGCCGATCGAAATCATCGTGCTCGCGGTTCCCGTCATCTCGGCCGATCCGGCCACCGAGACCGCGCTCGCGCTGGTACGGCGTCTGCTGGCGCTGACACCGGAAAGTGCGTGACGTCTGGTCCCGCAAATTTTCCCGTTCGTCTTACGGAAAGCCGCACGACTGTGATAAAGACCCCGTCGCAACGGGTCAGGACGGGGCAGGCCGATGTCGAAACAAGCGATGCGCGAGGAGGCCGAGCGCCTGATTCGCGAAACGATGGAAAAGAAAGCCCTCGTCATCAAGCAGGGCAACACCAGGATCGAGGCGGTGTGCGGCAAATGCGGCGCGCCCAACCGCGTCCAGGCCGAAAAAGGCGCCACCCGCGTCAAATACGTCTGCAAGCAATGCGGCGACAAGCAGGTGACGCTGTAGTTTCTTCACCCGCCCCCTCGAGGGGCGGGTGAAGACCGTCAACCCCCCTTCACGAATGTCGCGAACGCGTCCGCATAATCCGGATGCCAGCGCGACAGCGCGGGGCGATTTTGCACGATGTCGCCGGCCGCCCACAGCATGCGGCGTTCGTCGAGCGCGCGCGGCACGTCATTGTCCGGACACAGGATGTAGAAATCGCCGGCCTCGATCCGCGCGATCATGAAATCGACCGTCTGCTCCGGCGTCCAGGCGCCCGGCGGCTTCTCGGTGCGGCCGCGCGCGGTCAGCGGCGTGAAGACGTGGCCGGGGATCAACAGGTGCGCGCTGATCTTGCAGCCCGGGATGGTGCGCAACTCGTGCTGCAGCGCCTCGGTCTGCGCCTTCACGCCGGCCTTCGAGACGTTGTAGGCGGGGTTGCCCGGCGGCGTCGTGATGCCCTGCTTGGAGCCGGTGTTGATGATGAGGCCGGGCCGTCCGCGCTCGATCATGGACGGCGCAAACGCCTGCGTGCCGTGGATGACGCCCCACAGGTTGACCGACAGGATGCGCTGCCAGTTTTCCAGCGGCCCAAAGCTGTTGCTGTCGGGTCCGATGCCGGCATTGTTCATCAGGATATCGGTTCCGCCGAACCGCTTCTGAACGGCGGCCTGCAGATCCACGAGATCGTCGAAGCGGCTGACGTCGATCGTCGCCGTCATCACGTCGTTCGCGCCGCCCTTGGCGACGGGCGCCAGCGCGGCGGCGGCCTCCTTGAGCCGGTCTTCCCCGATATCGGCGATGCAGACCTTCATGCCGAGGCCGGCGAACCGCGTGGCGGCGGCGAGCCCGATGCCGGACGCGCCTCCCGTGATCACGGCGACATTGCCGGGCAACATGGCTGGATGGGGCATCGTCATTCTCCGGACTGATGTGAACTATCGATTGCGCGATAGGCGGTCTCTAACCTACCATTTCCGGACGGACGTGATAGGTGCTCTTCAGCAACGCTTGCCGGTCGGATATGTTCGATCCGGCTTACTCTGCGATATATGCCTTTGCATATAACGAATCCCGCCTGTATCGCGCTGCAGTTTCGAGCAAGCGAGTGCGGTCGCCAGGCCCGGTCGAAAGGCCGGGTCAGCGGCGGCCCGCTGCCTTCTTCGGTCGCCCGATATCCTTGCGCAGGGCTTCCAGCTCCTTGCGCGCCGCGCTGGCGGCGCTGCGTTCGATCTTGCGGTAGCGCGCGACCAGCTTGGTGCCGAACGGGGTCAGGACGGCGCCGCCGCCATTCTTGCCGCCGGTCTGGCGCTGCACCGCGGCCTGGCGGCAGATCCGGTTGATCTCGTCGACGAGATCCCAGGCGCGCTTGTAGGACATGTCCATGGCCCGTCCGGCCGCCGAGATCGAGCCGCAGGCCTCGATGTTTTCCAGCAGCTCGATCTTGCCCGGTCCGATCCGGGCTTCGTCGGCGAGGTCGATCCGGACGCTCAGGGAAGGCAGCGATCTGGCGTTCGGTTTCGGCATGGAGGAATTGCTTTCCAGTGCTGCGCGGCGAGATTGCCAGCGCAGCCTTTTACGAACAAGCTGATGCGGATAAATATCCGTATCAACACGGGGTCAGGGAGAGTCATGAATCATCCGTCGCTGTTTTCGCCGCTCAAGGTCGGTCCCTATCAGCTTCAGCATCGCGTCGCGCTGGCGCCGTTGACGCGGATGCGCGCGGCCAAGCCCTCGCTCGCGCCGCGGCCGCTGAATGCGCAATATTACGCCCAGCGCACCACGCCCGGCGGCCTGCTGATCGCGGAAGCCTCGCCGGTCGGCGAAACCGCCTTCGGCAGCCCCGGCGTCCCCGGCATCTATACCGATCAGCAGATCGCCGGCTGGCGCGACGTCGTCGACGCCGTTCACGCCAGGGGTGGGATCATCTTCCTGCAACTCTGGCACGTCGGCCGCGTCTCGCATTCCTCGTTCCAGCCGGGCGGGATGCTGCCGGTGGCGCCCTCGGCGGTCCCCATCGCCGATCTCAAGACAGCTACGGCCGACGGCAAAGTAGTTTCATACGAAACCCCGCGGGCGCTCGAAACATCGGAAATTCCCGGCCTGGTCGAAGCCTACCGGCAGGCGGCCGAGAATGCGCGCGCGGCCGGCTTCGATGGCGTCGAGATCCACGGGGCCAACGGCTACCTGATCGAGCAGTTCCTGCAGTCGCACACCAATCTGCGCACCGATCAATATGGCGGTTCGATCGAAAACCGCGCCCGCTTCCTGATGGAAGTGACGAAAGCCGTGGTGGAGGTCTGGGGCGCCGATCGCGTCGGCGTGCGGTTGTCGCCCTACGGTGTCGCCAACGGCAGCGGTGAACCGGAGCCGATGCCGCTCTACACCCATGTGGTCGAGCAGCTCAACCCGCTGGGTCTCGCCTATCTGCATTTCATCGAGCCGCGTTCCTCCGGCGCCGGCCGCGCCGAGGTCAACCACCAGAACGTGCCCTCGGCCATGGTGCTGTTCCGCCCGCTCTGGAAGGGCGTGCTGATCACCGCGGGCGGCTTTACCGGCGAGACTGCCGAGGCCGCGATCCGCGACGGCCATGCCGACGTGATCGCCTTCGGCCGCATCTTCATCTCCAACCCTGACCTGCCGCGCCGTCTGCGGCACGGTTTTCCGCTCACGCCCTACAATCGCGCGACGTTCTACGGCGGCGATGCGGCGGGCTATACGGAGTATCCCGAGCATGACGAGATGGCGCAGGCGTGACCGTATCTGTCATTCCGGGGCGTCCGAAGGACGAACCCGGAATCCATCGCTCGGCACGCTATGCGGCGAATTGGATTCCGGGTCTGGTCCTTCGGACCATCCCGGAATGACGGCGGTTGCCTTGCTGCGTTCGGCGCAACGACGTTAAGGCGGCGCACATGTTCCCCGAAGAGGAATTCGAGAAAAAGAAAACCAGGGCCGTCGCCCCGGGCAAGCCCGCGGCCGGCCAGTGCCTGTGCGGCAAGGTCGCCTTCGAGATCGACGTGCCGGCGCGCTGGGCCTGGCACGATCATTCGCCGTCGAGCCGCCGCGCCCACGGCGCCGCCTACGCCACCTATGTCGGAAGCTGGAAGAAGCGCTTTCGAATCACCAGGGGCAAGACCAGCCTCGCGCGCTACGAGGACGCGGCGACCGGGACCGCACGCAGTTTCTGTTCGAACTGCGGCACGCCCGTCATCTACGAGCGCGCACGCTCGCCGCACATGGTCAATATCCCGCGCGCGTTGTTCTCCGGCCGCACCGGGCGGCAGCCGCTCTACCACATCGCGATCGAGGAATTGCAGGAATGGGCGTACACCGGCGAACCGCTGGTGCCGCTGAAAGGTTTTCCTGGCGTGGTCTGGCAGCGCTCGAAAAAGAAGAAGCGCGCGGAACGCGAGGGCATGGTGTAGTGCCGCTCTCTATGCCGGACGCTGTGCGGCGGGAAATGCCGCACTGCTGAGAGCTGCGAGCCTGTCGTGCATCTCGCGCAAACGTATTGCTGGGAGCTACAACATGAGCGTCATCCTGAGGTGCGCGCCCTTGCGCGCGTCGAAGGATCGGCCGCGGGCTGGCATCCTTCGAGGCTCGCCGAAGAGGCGAGCACCTCAGGATGACGGTCTCCCCGCGTCGCATCACTTCATGCTGCACCGCGTTCGGGACCGGAATAGCAGCCATAACTCCGCCTCCATTGCCACCGCGCACCAGGTTTGGTCATCTGCGCCATCCCGCGGCCAACGAACCGGCGGGCAGGAGGAAACATGAAGAACAAGATCACCGGCCGCTCCGCATTCCTGGCACTGCTGAAGGACGAGGGCGTCACGCATCTGTTCGGCAACCCCGGCACCACCGAACTGCCGATCATGCACGCGCTGAAGGACCACCCCGATCTCACCTATGTCATGGCGATGCAGGAGAGCCTGGTCGTCGCCATGGCCGACGGTTTCAGCCGCGCCTCCGGAAAACTCGTCGCCTGCAATGTCCATGTCGCGCCCGGTCTCGGCAACGCCATGGGTTCGCTCTACAACGCCAGCTTCACCGGCACGCCGATGATTCTCACCGCCGGCCAGCAGGAGCAGGGCCACGGCCTGACCGAGCCGGTGCTGTACGGCCCGCTGCTGCAGATGGCCGAGCCGCTGGTGAAATGGGCGGTGGAAGTGACGCGGCTGGAAGATTTACCGCGCATCGTGCGCCGCGCCGCCAAGATCGCGACCACGCCGCCGACCGGGCCGGTGTTCATCTCGCTGCCGGGCGACATCCTCAATGCCGAGGCCGGCATCGAACTCGGCCGATCGACCCGCATCGATACCCGCGTCCGTCCGTCGGAGGAGGCGCTGCAGGCGCTCGCCGCGCGCATCCTGAAAGCCGAGCGGCCGATGATCATCGTCGGCGACGAGATCGTCAAGAGCGACGCGCTCACGGAAGCCGCCGAACTCGCGACAACGCTGGGCTGCCCGGCCTATCAATCCTCGACGCCCTATGGCGCGCAGTTCCTGTCCGAAAGCCCGTGCTTCGTCGGGCCGCTGGCGCGCATCCAGAAGATCGCGCGCGACACGCTCGCGCCGTATGACCTCATCATCGCCCTCGGCGGCGACCCCTTGCGGATGTCGGTCTACAGCGAAATCGACCCGCTGCCGGACGGCATGTCGATCGTGCAGGTCGGCCTGGTCGATCACGACCTCGCCAGGAACTACAGCGCCGACGTCGCGGTGAAGGCCGATGTGCGCGAGACCTTGCGCGCGCTGATCCCTGCGTTGAAAGCCGCGGGCGGTCGCGCGCTCGAAGCGCGCGCGAAGGAGGGCCTCGCCGCCCTGGCGTCAAAGAACTGGACGGCGCGGCGCAAGCCGCTGGTCGAGCAGATTTCGAAACACGCCACTACCACGCCGATCGATCCGGACTGGCTGGCGCTGCAACTCGTCGAGGCGATGCCCGACAACGCCATCCTGGTCGATGAGGGCCTGACGTCGTCGCGCCAGATGATCGCGTTGCGCCCGCACCGCGACCGCTACGGCTATCACGCGCTGGCCTCCGGCGGCATCGGCTGGGGCCTGCCGGCTTCGGTAGGTGTCAGCCTGGCGAACCCGACCCGGCCGGTGGTGTGCTATTCCGGCGACGGCAGCTCGATGTATTCGATCCAGTCGCTGTGGACCGCCGCCAACCACAAGCTGCCGCTGACGTTTGTGATCGTCAACAATGGCGGCTACCGCATCATCAAGCAGCGCCTGCTCGCCTTCCACGGCGACGACAATTACGTCGGCATGGATTTCATCAACCCCGCGGTAGATTTTACCGGGCTCGCAAAGTCGCTCGGGCTCGAGGCGACGATGGTGACCGATCCCGGTGAGTTGAAGTCGGTATTGTCTTCCGCGATCAGCAGGCCAGGCGCGAAGCTGATCGAGGTAGTCGTAAGCAATTCGGTGAATTAGAGCGCTCTCTCCCCGTCATCCTGAGGTGCGCGCCCTTGCGCGCCTCGAAGGATGAACGGCCACCGTCCAGGCCGTTCGCCCTTCGAGACGGCCGCGCTGCGGCCTCCTCAGGGTGACGGAGATCGTTCGTCTACTCAGCCGCCGCAGCCTTCGGGCCGACACGATAACCCGCCGCCGGATGCGGCGCCGCCACCCGCGCGCGCCCGGCGCCGAACAGCTTCTCCCGCAACGTTCCCGTGGCATATTCCTTCTTGTACCGCCCGCGCCGCGTCAGCTCCGGCACCAGCATGTCCGCGATATCCTCGAAATCGCCGGGCGAGGTCGCGAACGCGACGTTGAGCCCGTCGACATCGGTCTGTTCGAACCACGCCTCGATGTCGTCGGCGACCTTCTCCGGCGTGCCGACCACGACCGGCCCGGCGCCGCCGACGCCGACATGCTCGACCACTTCGCGCACGGTCCACACCCGGTCCGGATCGGCGCGCGTCACATTGTCGAGCGCGGTGCGGCCGGCGTCGTTCTGGACGTGACGCACTTGCTGGTCGAGGTCGTAGCCCTTGAAGTCGATGCCCATCCAGCCCGACATCAGCGCCAGCGCGCCTTCGGGCGCGATGTGGCGGCGATAGTCGGCGTATTTCGCCTTCGCCTCTTCGTCGGTGCGGCCGAGAATGATCGTCATCATCGAGAACATCAAGATCTCGGCCGGGTTGCGCCCGATCTCCTTGGCCTGCGCGCGGATCGCGGCGACGCGGGGTGCGATGATCTTGGCCGACGGTCCCGACATGAACACGCATTCGGCATGCTGGGCCGCGAACTGCCGGCCGCGCGGCGAGGTGCCGGCCTGATACAGCACCGGCGTGCGCTGCGGCGACGGCTCGCTCAGATGGATCGCGTTGAGCCGGAAGTTCGCGCCCTCATGTACGATCCGATGCACCTTCGACGGATCGGCAAAGATCCCGCGTTCGCGGTCGCGCAGCACGGCGCCGTCTTCCCAGCTGCCTTCCCACAGCTTGTAGACCAGCTCCATATATTCGTCCGCGATCTCGTAGCGATCGTCGTGGGCGGTCTGCTTGTCCTTGCCGGCGCCGCGTGCCGCGGAGTCGAGATAGCCGGTCACCACGTTCCAGCCGACCCGGCCCTCGGTCAGATGATCCAGCGTCGACATCCGGCGGGCGAACGGATAGGGCGGTTCGAACGAGAGATTGCTGGTGACGCCGAAGCCGAGGTTTTGCGTCACCGCCGCCATCGCCGGGATCAGCATCAACGGCTCGTTCGACGGCGTCTGCGCGGCGTTGCGCAACGCGGCGTCCGGGCTGTTGCCGTAGACGTCGTAGACGCCGAGCACGTCGGCCAGGAACAGCCCGTCGAACCGGCCGCGCTCCAGCGTCTTCGCCAGATCCAGCCAATAGGGCAGGCGGTTGTAGCCGAGCGTACGGTCGCGCGGATGGGTCCACAGCCCCGGCGATTGATGCGCCACGCAGTTCATGGCGAAGGCGTTGAGCCGGATTTCCTTGGTCATGGAGCGATCCTCGAAGTGCGCGGAGTCCCCTCGCGCCATCGCCCGGTTGAACGCCGGGCGGTTGCCTGAATTTGTTGCACAGACAGTGCTTTTAGCAAGCTTTGCCCGCGGGGCAATGCCACTTCCAGCGCGCGACGTATCCCGATAGGTTGCGCGCCGCAGACCGCTGAACAAGGAAACAGAATATGGCTGATCGGGCCGACGCGATTGCGCTTGTGCGCGAACACTTCAACTCCGGGGCGTTTCTCGCCGAACTCGGCCGCCGGGTCGGATACCGCACCGCCAGCCAGAATCCGGACAGCGGCGCGGCGCTGCGCGCCTATCTCGTCGAGGATCTGCAGCCGGCCTTCGCTGCGCTCGATTTCTCCACCCGTATCATCGAGTCTCCGACCGGCGCCGGGCCGTATCTGTTCGCCGATTATCGCGAGGATGCTTCGTTGCCGACCCTCTTGACCTACGGCCACGGCGACGTCGTCGACGGCATGGAAGGCGAATGGCGTGACGATCTCGATCCCTGGACCATCACGACCAGAGGCGAGCGCGCCTATGGCCGCGGCACCGCCGACAACAAGGGCCAGCACAGCATCAATCTCGCGGCGCTGCGGGCGGTGCGCGAGGCCCGCGGCGGCAGGCTCGGCTTCAACGTCAAGTTCATCATCGAGACCGGCGAGGAGATCGGCTCGCCCGATCTGCGCCAGGTCTGCGAGGCGCACCGCGAGGAACTGAAGGCGGATTTGTTCATCGCCTCCGACGGGCCGCGGCTGTCGGCCGCGCGGCCGACCATCTTCCTCGGCTGCCGCGGCGGCAACCGCATCCATCTCGACGTTAACTTGCGCGAGGGCGGCAACCATTCCGGCAATTGGGGCGGCGTGCTGGCGAACCCCGCGACGATCCTGTGCAACGCCATCGCGAGCCTGGTCGACGGCAAGGGCCGGATGAAGCTCGATGCGCTGAAGCCGCCGCGGATTTCCAACGCCGTGCGCGCCGCATTGGCGGACGTCAAGATCGAGCCGACCGCCGACGAGCCGCAACTCGCGGAGGATTGGGGCGAGGAGGGGCTGACGCCGGCCGAGCGGCTGTTCGCCTGGAACACGCTGGAAGTGCTGGCGATGTCGTCGGGCAATATCGAAAAGCCCGCCAACGCGATTCCCGGCCGCGCCAACGCGGTGCTGCAACTCCGCTTCGTCGTCGGCACGAGATATGAAGAGGTGATCGACGCCGTGCGCGCCTATCTGCACGGCAATGGCTTCCCGATGGTCGAAGTCAGCGGCGCGCAGCGTTTTGGCGCCTCGCGCACCGACGTCGACAGCCCCTGGGTGAACTGGACCGCCGACTCGATCCGCAAGACCACCGGCAAGGCGCCGGCGATTTTGCCGAACTTCGGCGGCTCGCTGCCCAACGACGTATTCGCGGAAGGGCTCGGCCTGCCGACGATCTGGGTGCCGCATTCCTATCCCGGCTGCTCGCAGCACGCGCCGGACGAGCACATCCTGCTGCCGGTGACCGAGGAGGCCCTCGCGATCATGGCGGGGATCTTCTGGGACCTTGGAGAGAAATCCAAGCCGTAGGCTCAGTCGTGGCCCGCCATGAGCGAAGCGACATGCGGGACCTTCGTCGCGCCGCGGCGAACGACCTGTCGGTCGGAGCTCGACGCGCGCAGGCGGACGCGACCACGGTCAAGTATTCCCGAATCTCGCTCCGCTCCTGGCGGGCTGCGAGGGGAGCTCACGCCTCCTCGCGCGGGCCAAGCAATAATCAAGGAAAGCTCAAGGCCGGGACAGCTTGCAGGGCGGGGGGCGTTCGGGCCATCATGGGGGGAAAGTCCGGTTCCGTTCCCGTGCCGATGGCGGCATCGCTGGAAACCCGCCTGGAGCCGCCCGCGGCTGGAGCGTATGATCTCAATTTCTGATGCAACCGGCGCCGCCATCATCGAGGCGTTCGCCGGCATCTCCGGCCTGGAGCGGGCTCCCGCTCTGGTGGTGCGCGGTCGCTTTCTCGACCGCGATGGCCTGCCGGTCGCGCCCGGGCGGGGACGCCAGCGGACTTCGAATGGGCCCCTCGCTTGGGCCTACGGGCAGATCGGGCGGGGGCGTCTTCAGCGGAGGCGTGCAATTCTGTAGGATCGACCGCGTTCTGCGGGCCTGGAGGATCGATACTTGGGAGGATCGATACTAAAGTATGCCCGCGCTTCCCGCGCACGGGCGGGTATGATTTCTCCTGCACGCCCGATGGCACACGCACCGCATGACGGCGGGGCGGCGTGAGAATGACAGGGTTCTGGGTTGCCGGCGAAACCAATCGGCAGTCCGGTTCGTAAGCTAGCTGGCAAGTCGCCAGTTTGGTCGATGAGCAATCATCTGCAGCCTCGAGAGGAGAAGTTACGTGAAACATCGTCATATGATCGGTTGTCTGCTCGCCACCGCGCTGTGCGCCGGACCGGCGGCGGCGCAGGAGCTCACCGGGACGCTGAAGAACATCAAGGACACCGGCGCCATCACGCTCGGCTTCCGCGATTCCTCGATTCCCTTCTCCTATCTCGACGACAACCAGAAGCCGGTCGGCTACGCCATGGACATCTGTTACAAGATCGTCGATGCCGTGAAGAAGGAGCTGAAGCTTGACAAGCTCGAGGTCAAGCTCAACCCGGTGACGTCGTCCACCCGCATCCCGCTGCTCGCCAACGGCACCATCGATCTGGAATGCGGATCGACCACCAACAATGTCGAGCGCCAGAAGCAGATCGCCTACACCAACACCCACTTCCTGACGGCGAGCCGCTACGTCTCGAAGAAGTCGAGCAAGATCAATTCGATTGACGACCTCAAGGGCAAGTCGGTGGTTTCCACCGCCGGCACCACCAATATCAAGCAGCTGACCGAAGCCAACGCGGAACGCAAGCTCGGCGCCAACATCATCCCGGCCAAGGATCACGCCGAAGCCTTCCTGATGGTCGAGACCGACCGCGCGGTCGCCTTCGTGATGGACGACATCCTGCTGGCGAGCCTGGTCGCCGGCTCCAAGGCGCCGGATGACTACGTCATCTCCAAGGACGCGTTCTCCAAGCCCGAGCCCTACGGCATCATGCTGCGCAAGGACGATCCGGCCTTCAAGAAGGTCGTCGATGCCGCCACCGCCGCGCTCTATACCAGCGGCGAAGGCCAGAAGATCTACGAGAAATGGTTCACCCAGAAGATCCCGCCGAAGGGGTTGAACCTGAACACGCCGGTCAGCGCCGAACTGAAGAACCAGTTCGCCAAGCCGTCGGACTCGCCGGATCCGGATTCCTACAAGTAAGCGCTGGATTCAACCGGCAAACCACCATCAGTGCCCATGCAATGGCCCGGTCATTGCATGGGCATTTGACGTTTTTGCCAGGTTCGATCATGGAAGGCGGCGCACGCTGTGGCCGATGGGTCCGCAACCGGCAAGTGAGGGGATAATGGGTATGAAGCTTTGCAACAGCCGCTGGCGCATCATCGCCTGCACACTGGCCGTCGCCGGCTGCGCCGGGCAGGCCGGCGCGCAGGAATTGACCGGGACGCTGAAGAACATCAAGGAGACCGGCGCCATCACGCTCGGTTACCGCGAATCCTCGATCCCCTTTTCCTATCTCGACGACAGCCAGAAGCCGGTCGGCTATGCCATGGACATCTGCTACAGGATCGTCGAAGCCGTGAAGAAGGAGCTCAAGCTCGACAAGCTCGAGGTCAAGCTCAACCCGGTGAGTTCGTCGGCGCGGATTCCGCTGATGGCCAACGGCACCATCGACCTCGAATGCGGATCGACCACCAACAACACCGACCGCCTGAAGCAGGTGGCGTTCACCAACACGCATTTCCTCACCGCCACAAGGTTCGTATCCAAGAAGTCGAGCAAGCTCGCCTCGATCGACGATCTCAGGGGCAAGCCGGTGGCCTCGACCTCGGGTACCACCAACATCAAGCAGCTGACCGAGACCAACGCGGCGCGCAACCTCGGCATCAACATCATTCCCGCCAAGGAACACGCCGAGTCTTTCCTCCTGGTCGAGACCGACCGCGCCGTCGCCGCCGTGCTCGACGACATCCTGCTCGCCAGCTTCGTCGCGGGCGCCAAGGACCCGGACGCCTATGTGATTTCCTCCGATGCGTTCTCGAAGCCGGAGCCCTACGGCATCATGCTGCGCAAGGACGATCCGGCGTTCAAGAAGGTGGCCGACGACGCCACCGCCGCGCTCTACAAGAGCGGCGAGGCCCAGAAGATCTACGACAAATGGTTCATGCAGAAGATCCCGCCGAAGGGATTGAACCTCAACACCCCGATCGGCGCCGAGCTGAAGAACACGTTCGCCAGGCCGTCGGATTCGCCGGACCCGGAGTCGTACAAGTAGAAGGAGACGTCACGGCCAAGCCTCCATCCTTCGAGGGCCTCGCAAGAGCGAGGCCGCCTCAGGATGACGCTGGTGGTTGGCGCCTTGCTAGCGTCAGCGCAGGGTGCGCTATAGCAGATCGTCATCCTGAGGTGCTCGCCTCTTCGGCGAGCCTCGAAGGATGACATGCCCGTGGCCTATCCCTCGAGGCGAGTGAACGCGAGAGTGTTCATTCGGGGATGCCGGTGCGGGGACTATTTACCCGGCCATTTCCCTCACGAAATGGCCGGAGATTTGCATGGACGTCGGTGCGATAAACGTTAATCTTACAGGCGTTGGCGCGCGATAACGACGTGCTGCGCGGGGGCGAAAGTGAACTATAATTGGAATTGGGGCATCTTCTGGCAGCCGTCGCCGAACGGCACCGGCAACTATCTCGACATGTTGCTGTCGGGCCTGGTGCTGACGATCGAGACGGCGCTGCTGGCCTGGGTCATCGCGCTCGTCATCGGCACCATCGTCGGCGTCATGCGCACGCTGCCATCGAAGACCGCGTCGGCGATCGGCTTCTGCTATGTCGAGTTCTTCCGCAACATTCCGTTGCTGGTGCAGCTGTTCCTGTGGTTCTTCGTGCTGCCGGAGTTGTTGCCGCGCGCCGCCGGATTGTGGCTGAAGCAACTGCCGAACGCGCCGTTCTGGACGGCGGCGATCGGCGTCGGCCTGTTCATGTCGGTGCGCGTCGCCGAACAGCTCCGCGCCGGCATCGGCTCGCTGCCGCGCGGCCAGAAAATGGCGGCGACCGCGCTCGGACTGACCACGACGCAGGCCTATCGCTATGTGCTGCTGCCGATCGCGTTCCGCGTCATCCTGCCGCCGCTGACCTCGGAGTTTCTCTCCACGATCAAGAACACCTCGGTCGCCATCACGATCGGCCTGATCGAGCTGACCGGCCAGGCGCGCGCCATGCAGGAGTTCTCGTTTCAGGTGTTCGAGGCCTTCACCGCCGCGACGGTATTGTATCTCCTGATCAACCTCGTCGTCGTGATCGGCATGCGCCTGCTCGAACGCCAGGTGGCCATCCCCGGCTACATTTCCGGGAAGTAAAGGTCGCTCCGATGTTCAGCAATTTCGACTTCGACGTCATCCGCCGCTCGCTGCCTTACCTGTTTCTCGACGGCATGACCTTCACCCTGACGCTGACGGCGCTTTCCGCGGTCGGCGGCCTGATCTTCGGGACCATGCTGGCGTTGATGCGGCTGTCCGGGCTCAAGCTGCTCGGCCGCATCGCCGGACTCTACGTCGACCTGATGCGCTCGCTGCCGCTGGTGCTCGTGATTTTCTGGTTCTATTTCCTGGTGCCCTATATCGGACAGTGGCTGACCGGCGCCGCGCGGCCGATCAAGGTCGGTGCGTTCGCGTCCTCGCTCATTACCTTCATCATGTTCGAGGCGGCGTATTTCTCCGAGATCATGCGCGCCGGGATCCAGTCGATCTCGCGCGGCCAGCCGGCGGCGGCCAGCGCGCTCGGCCTGACCTACAGCCAGACCATGCGCTTCGTCGTGCTGCCGCAGGCATTCCGCAACATGCTGCCGGTGCTGCTGACGCAGACCATCGTGCTGTTCCAGGACACCTCGCTGGTCTACGTGCTGTCGATCCCTGACTTCCTCGGCGCCGCCAGCAAGGTGGCGCAACGCGACGGCCGGCTGGTCGAGATGTATCTGTTCGCGGCCGTTGTCTATTTTGCGATTTCCTCCATCGCGTCGTTCGGCGTCCGTCGCCTGCAGGCGCGCATTTCCATCGTCCGTTAGAGAAACCCAATGATCGAAATCAGCCACGTCAACAAATGGTACGGGCCGACCTTCCAGGTGCTGAAGGACTGCACCACCAACGTCGCCAAGGGCGAGGTGGTGGTGGTGTGCGGCCCCTCGGGCTCGGGCAAATCGACGCTGATCAAATGCGTCAACGCGCTGGAGCCGTTCCAGGAAGGGCAGATCGTTCTCGACGGCATCAAGGTCAACGATCCCAAGACCAATCTGCCGAAACTGCGCGCCCGCGTCGGCATGGTGTTCCAGCATTTCGAGCTGTTTCCGCATCTGCGGATCATCGAAAACCTGTGCCTGGCGCAGGAGAAGGTGCTCGGCCGCTCGCATGCCGAGGCAAAGGCCAAGGGCGAAAAGCTGCTCGCGCGCGTCGGGCTGGCCGCGCAGGCCAACAAATTCCCGGCCGAACTGTCCGGCGGCCAGCAGCAGCGCGTCGCGATCGCACGCGCGCTCGCCATGGACCCGATCGCGATGCTGTTCGACGAGCCGACCTCGGCGCTCGATCCGGAAATGATCAGCGAGGTGCTTGACGTCATGGTCGACCTCGCCCGCGAGGGCATGACCATGATGGTCGTGACCCACGAAATGGGCTTTGCCCGCAAGGTCGCGCATCGCGTGATCTTCATGGACCAGGGCGAGATCGTCGAGGACGCGAAAAAGGACGATTTCTTCGGCAGCCCGCGCAGCGAACGCGCGCAGCAGTTTTTGTCGAAGATCCTGTCGCATTGACCCTTCCCCGTCATTCCGGGGCGCCTCGAAGAGGCGAACTATGGGGTGCCCTCGCACCCCAGAGAATCTCGAGATTCCCCGGGGTGCAATTGCACCCCTGAGGTCTGGTCCTTCGGACCATCCCGGAATGACGGAGGAAGGGTTCCGCGCCCCCGCCAAATTGCCTATAACGTCCGCTGCACCGCATCTTACTGCTTCCAGGAGAATCCACGTTGGAACCGATCGCTTACGTCAACGGCTCGTTCGTGCCCCAGTCGGAGGCCAAGGTCTCGATCTTCGACCGCGGCTTCCTGTTTGCCGACGGCATCTACGAGGTTGCCGCCGTGCTGGACGGCAAGCTGATCGACAACGCCTCGCATCTGGCGCGGCTGGAGCGCTCGGTCGGCGAGATCGAGCTGGCGCTGCCCGAAACCATCGAACGTATCCAGGAGATCCAGAAGGAACTGGTCGCGCGCAACAACATCGTCAACGGCATGGTCTATCTGGAAGTGACGCGCGGTGCCGATAATGGCCGCGACTTCGCGTTTCCCAAGGGCGTCAAGCCGACGCTGATCATGTTCACCTCGACCAAGGATATCGTCGGCGCGCCCTCGGCCAAGACCGGCATCCCCGTGATCACCGTGCCTGATCTGCGCTGGGCCCGGCGCGACATCAAGAGCGTGGCGCTGCTGGCGCAGGTGCTGGCCAAGCAGGCCGCCGCAGTGGCCGGCGCCGGCGAGGCCTGGATGATCGAGGACGGCAAGGTGACCGAGGGCGGCTCGTCGTCCTGCTTCATCCTGACCCAGGACGATGTCATCGTAACGCGGCAGAACGGCAGCGAAATCCTGCCCGGCTGCACCCGCAAGGCGGTGGTGGCGTTGGCCCAGGAGCGCCAGCTTCGCATCGAGGAGCGGGCGTTTTCGGTCGAGGAGGCGCTTGCCGCCAAGGAAGCCTTCATCACCAGCGCCACCGTGTTCGTGCAGGGTGTCGTGTCGATCGACGGCAAGAAGGTTGCCGACGGCAAGCCCGGCCCGATGACCAACCGCCTGCGCGAGATCTATGTGGAGTTCGCCAAGGCGACGGCGGTGTAGGAACGTAAAACAGCTGGCTCCTCCATGTCTCGATCCATAAATGGTCCATTTGGAGCATTATGAGCTATTTATAGGATAAATCTTGATAGCCTAAACCGTTTGGCCTATAAACAGCCCATGTAGCTCTGTATGAGCCGTTTATGGACTGTCCCGATGTCCAAGACTAACCGTCCCGTTTCACCTTATGCCAGCGACGCCGCGGCGCTTCTCGGCCAGCTCATTCGCAAGTCGCGCGTCGAACGCAAACTCAAGGTCGTCGACGTCACCGAACGGGCAGGGATCTCCCGCGGCCTGCTGCGACGCATCGAGGCCGGCGATCCGGGATGCGCGATCGGCGCGGTGTTCGAGGTCGCGGCGATTGTCGGCTTGCCGCTGTTCGATGCCGATCGGGCTGCGCTCTCCCGGGCCGTGGAGGCCAATCGCGAAATCATGACGCTGCTGCCGAAGTCCGTTCGCAGCCCACGTCTCGAAGTCAATGACGATTTCTGACGCCGACCCGACCCAGGCCTATGTCTGGACGTGGCTGCCGGAGCAAACGGCGCCGGTCGTTGCCGGCCGTCTCACGGCGAGCGGCAGCCAACTGCTGTTCAACTACGGGCGAAGCTACCTTGCGCGCGAAGACGCCATTCCGCTCTATGAGCCGGAATTGCCGCTGCGAAGCGGCATCCTGCCGCTCACGGCGGGATTGAATATGCCCAATTGCATTCGCGATGCCGCTCCCGACGCATGGGGCCGCCGCGTCATCATCAACCGAAAATTCGGTGCGATGGGAAAGGATGTCGATCCGGGCAATGTCGATGAACTTACCTTTCTGCTTGAGTCCGGTTCGGATCGTATCGGTGCACTGGATTTTCAGGCATCTCCTGCGAAATATGTGGTGCGGGAAGGAGCCGAAGTTTCTCTCGACAAGCTCCTGAACGCCGCGCAGCTGGTTGAAGAAGGAATTCCGCTTCCGCCTGAACTTGACCAGGCGCTTCTCCACGGCAGTTCGATCGGCGGCGCCCGCCCCAAGGCGATGATCACCTCAGGCGACAGGAAATTCGTTGCAAAATTCTCGTCGCAGTCCGACCTCTACGGCGTCGTCAAAGCCGAATACATCGCCATGCGCCTGGCCGCCGAAGTCGGCCTGAGCGTCGCCCCGGTGAGCCTCGCGCGTGCGGCGGGAAAGGACGTCTTGCTGATCGAGCGCTTCGATCGCGCGAAAGTCGAAGGCGGGTGGCGACGGAAGGCCATGGTTTCCGCCCTCACGCTGCTCGAGCTCGACGAACTCATGGCCCGCTATGCCAGCTATGAGCAGCTCGCGACCATCATTCGTCACCGGTTTAGGGCGCCGAGGCCGACGCTGATGGAACTCTTTGCGCGCATGCTGTTCAATATCCTCTGCGGCAACACCGACGACCACGCGCGCAACCATGCTGCCTTCTGGAATGGCAAGGAACTGTCATTGACGCCCGCCTACGACATCTGCCCGCAGAACCGGACCGGCGGAGAAGCGACCCAATCCATGCTGATCATGGGTCAGCAGCGCGCAAGCCAGGTCGCCCTGTGCCTGAAAGCTGCGCCGCTGTTTCTGATGGGCGATGCCGATGCCGTCTCGCTGGCTTCCAGGCAGATCAGGACGATCAAGCGGCGCTGGTCCGCCGTTTGCGACGAGGCGAAGCTAAGTCAGGTCGACCGGAATTTTCTGTGGCGCCGTCAGTTTCTGAATCCATTTGCATTCCTGGAAGCGCCAAAAGCCCTGACGAAGCTGGTCGCATAGAGGCGACCAAGTCGCGGCGGGATTCCAATGGCAAGCCAGGCCCGATGACCAACCGCCTGCGCGAGATCCATGTCGAGTTCGCCACGGCGACGGCGGTGTAGCTGCAGCTCGCCTCCGGCATCGTCGTACGGAACGACGTCAGCGGTTCAGTCGCGCTGCCAGAGCGCGACGAATATGGCGATGTGGCTGACCAGCCAGGCCGGCAGGAACACCGTCATGATGATCCAGCCGAACGGTCCGAGAATATTGGCGTCGTGAATGCCCGGTGTGACCTGCGCGCCCGCGTTCATGTAGTCGAGGAAGCCGATGACATTGAACACCCAAACGCCGGCGATGCTCCGGGCGGCGTTGACTTGCAACAGGATGAAGCTGACCAGGGCGAGGATCGCGGCGAGCACGTCGCCTGCCATGATCTGCGTCAGATAGCCTTCCGAAAATCCGGCGGGCGCCAGATTGAAGACGCCCGGCAGAAGCGCCGTCAGACCGAAATAGCGAAAGAAGTGAACCGGTATCAGCGCCTTCAGATGGGCTTCTTTTCCCTGCCTCGCAAGCGTCGGCCGGATCGCAAGATAGATCGTCGCGAACGCCGCCAATCCGAAGAGGTAGCCGACGATATGAAAATACTCTTTCGGCGCCACTCGCTATCCTCCGGCTGACAGGTCAACCACGACTTTTCCGATGGAGCCACCGGACTCGGCGACAGAAAATGCGTCGAGGTACTGATCGAACGGGAACACGCGCGTTGGCGCGGGGCGCAGCGACCCGGCATCGATTTGTTCCGTCAGCCAGTCGAGATCGGCGGTGTTGACCGATGTCATCGCAAACTTGCGCTTGTGCGACCGGAACGGGTTCGTCATCGCGCTGGCGATCAAGGCCGCGGGGGTCGGCGAGAAATCGACGTAGATGCCCGCATGTCGAAGAAATCCCTCGGCGTCCCTGAATGGCAGCTTGCCGCTGAGTTCGAGAACGGCGCGGCAATCCCCGGAAGGCGTCATGCGCGTCTTCTTGTAGTCGATGACGTTGTCTGCGCCCGTTTGACGGGCCAGCGCGACGCCGTCGGTGCCGCAAACCCCCGTGACGGTCGCGCCCATGTTCTTGGCGAGCTGGATGGCGAAGAGTCCGACGCCGCCGGTGCACCCGTTGATGAGGACATGATCGCCTTTCGATACTTTCACGATGTCGCGCAGCGATTGAAGCGCGGCCACGCCGACCGTTGGCACGCCGGCCGCGGTGGTGTGGCCAAGGCTGGCCGGTTTTCTGGCGATCGAACTGGCGCGCACAACAATCCGTTCGGCGAACGCGCCCTCGCTCATGCTCCTTGCGGCGCCGTAGACTTGATCTCCAATTGCAAATTGAGTGACGCGGTCGCCGATCGCCTCTATTTCGCCGGAGAAATCGAGGCCCGGCCGCTTCGGAAAACGTCGACCCGCGATCAGCTTCAACTCCCCGCGACGGACCTTGCCGTCCACGGGATTGATCGACGTCGCGCGAACGCGGACTCGCACCTCACCCGCGCCCGGCGCGGCGGGCTCCGCGATGTCCTCCAGCGCATAGACCTCGCGGCCGCCATACCGGTGATAGACCAGGGCTTTCATGTCTTCAGCCTACGGTCCTTGAATACTTCATTCAAATTTATTGTGTGGAGTGATATGCATCATGGGATGAAGGTATCTGCGTTCGACCTCGATCGCGCCAAGGTGCTTCACGTGCTTCTCGAGGAGGCGCATGTGGCGCGCGCCGCGGCGCTGCTCGGGATCACGCCGGCCGCGGCGAGCAACGCCCTGCGCCGGCTGCGCGAGGAGTTTGGCGACGCTCTCCTCGTCAAGAAGGGCCGTGGTCTCGTCAGAACGCGGCTGGGAGAGGAATTGCGCGCCCCGGCGTTCGACGTCGTCGCTTCGGCCGAGCGCTTGTTGCAGGCGGCCAGACCTTTCAAGGCGGCCGAGTTCAAGGGCCAGCTGCCGATAGCGCTGGCAGAGCACGTCGCCGCCATTTTGCTGCCCCATCTCGACCGCCTGGCGAGGGCTCGCGCACCCGGCGCGACGCTCGCGATAGCGTCCATTCCGGTCGCGGTATCGGACTGGCTCGAACAGACGGGAGGCGTTCTCGTCGGTCCTTCCGGTGCGTTCGCGGCGATCGGTCCTGACGATGCGCTTCGCTCGGAGGCGTTTTACGACGAACGTTACGTGTGCGTCATGCGACGCGGCCACCCTGACCAGGCGCGGCGTTGGAATGCGGCCGATTATGCCAGGCAAGGACACGTTCTGGTCATGCCGCGCGGGCGGTCGCAGCGCAGCGATGTCGATGAACATCTTGCGGCGAGAGGATTGTCGCGCCGGATCGCACGGATCGTCCCCAGCTTCACGCTGGCGCTTCCTCTCGTCGCGAACTCCGACCTGATCACCACCATGCCGTCGCGCTATGCGCGCCAGATTTGCGAAGATGCGTTCAGGGTAAGAAAGCTGCCGCTTCCGCTTCCGGCGCTCGCAATGAAGATCGTGGTGCATCCGGCTCACGAGCATGACGGGCGCACGGATTTCATCAAGCAGCTCTTGAGAGCCGCGCTTCAGGCTGGTTGATTTCGGGATTTCTTCTTCGGCGGTCTCAGACGATCGCCGCCCGCTTCCAGCCGGCCTATGCTGCGAACCTGCTCGGACGTCCATTCGCGTATCGGCGCCTCTGCCTGCCGTTGGTGCCATGCCTGGGCGACACGGAAGCGCCTGATCGGCAGAGGCGGCGTGGTGAAGGTGAGGCCGAAACGCGGGGCATAGGCAACGGCTACGCGGCTCGGCACCGTCACGATCAGATCCGTGCGGGCCACCATGGCGAAGGCCGAGAGGAAAAACGGGACGGTCGCGGCAACCCGGCGACTCTTTCCCATGTTGGCCAGTGTTGCGTCGACGACCCCCCGCACATCGCCGTCATAGGAAACGAGGATGTGGTCCGCGCCCAGGTAGGCCGCCAGGGTAAGATTGTTCTTTTGCAGAGCCCGATGATCCTTGCGCAGAACCGCTGCGTAGTCTTCCTCGAACAGCGGCTCCACGGTCAGGCCGGGCGTGCGGCCCCAGAAATATCCGATCGCGATGTCGAGGTCGCCGGCCGCCAGCGCCTCGGCGGCCTGCCGGCGCACCAGCGGCCGAACGCTCACCACCATCCCTGGAGCCAGCGCGCGGATGCGGGCCAGAAGGTCTGGAATCAGCAGGCTGCAATTGTAGTCCGAGGCGCCGATCCGAATCGTCGCACTCGCCGTCCGCGGATCGAAAGGCTCGCCGGGGCCAAGCAGGTTTTCCGCCGCATCGAGCAGCGATCGAACCGCGGGCTGCAGCGCCAGCGCGCGCGCCGTCGGATCAAGGCCATACGGCCGCCGGATGAACAGCTCGTCGCCAAACAGATCCCGCAGCCGATTCAGCGCGTGGGAAACCGTCGATTGGGTAATGCCGAGACGGGCGGCCACATCCGTCGCCTTCCGTCGATCCAGCAACTCGGCGAAGATCTGGAGGAGAGAGAAGTCCAGTCTCCGGATATCGATTTCCGCCATGACGATTATCGACCGATTTCATTTGTATCGAACATGTCGCACGAATACGACTGCATTGAGGGTTGGTACAAGCGGAGGACGACATGAAGATCGCAGTTCTTGGAGCCGGCCAGGTCGGCCGCGCGCTGGGGGGCGGCTGGTCGAAGCGCGGTCACGAGGTGATCTACGGCGTGCGCGAACCGGACCCGGTCAAACATGGTGATCTGCGTGTGGCCCGTGTGGCGGAGGCGGTTCGGGACGCCGTGGTCATCGTGCTGGCTACCCCGTGGCCTGCGACCCAGGAGGCGTTGACGGCGGCGGGGGATCTCGGCGGACGCGTCGTGATCGACTGCACCAACCCGCTGTCCTATTCGCCGGACAGCGGCCTTTCCCTTGCCTGCGGGTTCACGACGTCGGGCGGCGAGCAGGTCGCCGGCTGGGCGCCGGGCGCCAGCGTATTCAAGACATTGAACCAGACCGGCGCCGAGGGCATGGCCGATCCGACCCGCTTCGCGCAGAAGCCCGTGATGTTCGTCGCCGGAGACGACGAGACGCGCAAGGGCGAGGTCATGGCCCTCGTCGGTGAACTCGGGTTCGAAGCGCTCGATGCCGGGCCACTCATGCAGGCCCGGCTGCTCGAACCATTCGCCATGCTGTGGATCGACCAGGCACTCAAGCGCGGTTGCGGACGGGATTTCGCCTTCGCCATCACGCGCCGCTGACTGATCGTCGCGTTCGCCAGACATGATTATGCATGGCTGGTCGCTTTCAAGTTCGCTATCGTGTTCGCAAGCACGCTCGCATCAAGCCGGGCGGCAACGGCGCTGCTGCGAGACTATCCGGCGGTCGCGCGAACGATTGAGGGCGAGGAAATGCAATCCGGCGGCACGACGACGACAAAAAGAAGAGCTTTCGTTCTGTTGCTTCTGGCGGCATGCTTCCTCGTCCCGGGTGGATCTGCACGCGCGGCCTGGCCGGATCGCGTGATCAAGATCGTGGTGCCGTTCGCGCCGGGCGGCGGCACCGACGTGGTGGCGCGCACGCTGGCGCAGGAGATGGCGAAGGAACTCGCCGCCGCAATCATCATCGAGAACAAGCCGGGGGCGGGGACCATTCTGGGCACCCAGCTGGTCGCGGCCAGCCCGGCGGACGGTTACACGCTCTTGATGGGAACGTTCGCCAACGCCGTCAATCCGAGCCTCAATGCAAAACTGCCCTACGACGCCCACAAGGATTTCTCGGCGGTCGCGCTGCTGGCGCGCTCGTTCAACATCGTTGTGGTCAATCCGGCGTCGCCCTACAAGTCGGTCGCGGACCTGATCGCGGCGGCGAAGGCCGCGCCGGGCAAGCTGAGCTACGGCACCTACGGCACCGGCACGTCGGCGCATCTCGCCGGCGAATTGTTCAAGCACATGGCCGGCGTCAACCTGACGACCGTACCTTATCGCGGCGCGGCGCCCGCGATCACCGATCTGATGGGCGGCCAGATCGACGTCATCTTCACCACCGTGGCCAGCGCCACGTCGCTGGTCGAGGCCGGCCAGTTGCGTGCCATCGCCGTCACTTCGGCCGAACGCTCGCCGGCTTTCCCGCAATTGCCCACCGTGTCGGAAGTCGGCGTTCCCGGCTATGCGGCCGAAGCCTGGTACGGCCTCTACGCGCCGGCCCGGACGCCGCCCGAGATCGTCGAGCGGCTCAACAAGGCGGCCGCGAAAGCCGTCCAGGCCGAGGCGTTCAGGAAGCTCGGCAGCAACGAAGGTCTCGTCATGGTGGCGGAGCCGCCCGAGGCGCTCGACCGCTATTTCGCCGCCGAGGAAGCCCGCTGGCGCAAGGTGATCGAGGACGCCGGCATCAAGGCCGAGTAACGCCCCACTCTCCGTCATGCCCGGGCTGAAGCGCGAAGCGCGTCTTCGCGCTCGATGTCCCGGGCATCCACGTTCTCGCTTCGATCATCCAAGAAAGGCCGTGGATGGCCGGGACAAGCCCGGCCATGACGAACAAGGGTGCTTTCTGGACTCATATGCGCATTGTAAGTATTTGAAATCGCTGCAGCTCTCTACTGTGCATGGGGTTGTTTTGCATGTTTTGGGCTTTGGTCACCGCTTTTCCTTCACAAACCGGTTCCGCAACGTCCCGATCCCGGTGATGTCGATCTCGACCACGTCGCCGTCCCTCAGGTCGGGCGAGGCGCCGTCGGTGCCCATCCAGATCACGTCGCCCGGCGACAGCGTAAAGTACTTTGACAGTTCGACCAGGAACGGCACCACGCCAAAGATCATGTCGTTGGTGTGGAAGCGGCCGGTCTCCTTGCCGTTGACGCGGATCACCGTTTCCATCTTGGCAAGATCAGCGTCGGTTTCGATCCACGGCCCCATCGGCTTGAAGGTGTCGGCGTTCTTGGAGCGCCACAGGCTGCGGTCGGCCTTCTGCCAGCTGCGTTCGCTGACGTCGTTGCCGATGGTATAGCCGAACACGCAATCCATCGCGTTGGCTTCGTTCAGGTGCTTTGCCTTCTTGCCGATCACGACCACGAGTTCGCCCTCGTAGTGGATCTTCTCAGTGGCGCTGGCGGGGATGATGACATCCTCATCATGCGCGATCAGCGCGTTCTGCGCGCGGTAGCCGATCTCGGGCCGGTCAGGCACGTTCGGCACCGTGCCGGCCTTGTCGGCGGCTTCCTTCAGGTGCTTGAGATAGTTCAGCCCGACGCAATAGAAGGTGCGCGGGACCAGCGGCAGTTCGATCTTGACGTCCTTCAGCGCGTGCGACTGCGCTCCGCGCTGCCACTCGCCCAAGGGATCGCCGTTGACGGCGATCACCCGGTCGCCTTCGACGATGCCCCAGGATGTCTTGCCGGCGGCGGTGAATTGAAGCCAACGCATGCGGTTTCCTTTTTTGTTGCTATTCGGCAGCGGCCTGCGGCGTGGTCTTCCAGGCGCCGGCCCTGGGCCGCGCCAGGCCGAGATTTTCGCGCAGCGTCTTGCCGGCATAGTCCTTGTGGAACAGTCCGCGGCGCTGCAATTCCGGCACCACGTGCTTGACGAAATCGGCGTAGGAGCCCGGCACGATGGTGGCCGCGATGACAAAGCCGTCGCAGCCGCGCTCGACGAACATCTCTTCGAGCCTGTCGGCGACCTCCTTCGGTCCGCCGACGATCGCGTCATGCACCTGGCCGCGGCCGGAGAAGGTGACGAAGTCGCGCGCGCTGGGATTGGACTTGCCCGAGGTCTTCAGCACGCCGTCGCGAATGCCGAGAATGCCCTGCATGCTCTTCAGGTCTTCCGTCGTCAGCGGCTCGTCGAGCGGCTTTGCGGCGAAATCGAAATTAAGCGCCTCCGCAAGCAGCGACAGTGCGTCGATCTCCAGCGGCAGCGTGTTGATCAGCGCCATCTTGTCCTCGGCCTCCGCCTTCGTCGCGGCGCAGACAGGGGTGGTGAGGTTGCAGAGCCGCATCTGGTCGGGATCGCGGCCGGCTTTCGCCGCCTCATTGCGGACCGCCGCATAGCCTTCCCTGGCGGCGGCGAGATTGCGCGCGGCGGTGAAGATCACCTCGCCCCAGCGGCCCGCAAAGCGCTGGCCGCGGCCGGAGGCGCCGGCCTGGATGATGACGGGATGACCCTGCGCCGAGCGCGGCACGGTGAACGGCCCGCGCGACTTGTAGTATTCGCCCTTGTGGTCGAGCCGCTTCACCTTGGACGGATCGGCGAACTTGCCGGTTGTCTTGTCCATGATCAGCGCGCCGTCCTCCCACGTATCCCAATGGCCGAGCACGACTTCCATGAATTCGTCGGCGCGGTCGTAGCGGTGGTCATGCTCGAGATGAGCGTCCTTGCCCATGTTCTGCGCCTCGCCGTCATTGAGCGAGGTGACGACGTTCCAGCCTGCGCGCCCGCCCGTCATCAAATCGAGGGTCGCGAACCGGCGCGCGACGTCGAACGGTTCGAAATAGGTGGTCGAAGCGGTCGATCCCAATCCGAGCCTCGTCGTCGCCATGCCCATCGTGGTCAGCACCACCAGCGGGTCCATCTTGACGCAGCGGATGCCATATTCGACAGTGTGGGCGTGGTCGTTGCCGTAGCGGTCCGGCATCGCCAGGCGGTCGTCGAAGAACGCCATGTGGAATTTTCCGGCTTCGAGAATCCGGGCGATCTCCTGATAATAATCCACCGACATCGAGTCGTCGCGCGACTCCGGATGCCGCCATGAACTCGGCAGGTTGGTGCAGTTCTGCGCCTGCAGGAAACCCACCAGCGCCATTTGCCGCGTCATGCCATTCTCCTTGTTCTTGTGAGCACGAGGCTTGGTTTCATGTCAGGTCGAGTTCGGCGGCGAGCCTGTAATCGGTCGCCAGTTCTTTCAGCTTGTCCCAGGTGGCGTCCTCGACCGCGATGCCGTCGCGGCGTCGCTGCTGCTCGCGGATGTGCTCGATCTCGCCGGGATAGAACACGCCGGGGGAGCCTTCCGACGGCGGCGTCGATTTCAGATAACGCGCGAACTCGCCGACCTCCTTCTCGAAGTCCTTCAGCGGACGGAAGGCGGCGACGTTGAACACCGCCATGAAGGTCCCGTCATTGTGGCGGCCGGTCGGTTCGACGCCGAAGCCGAGGCCGGTGAGCAGGCCGCACAGCACCTCGACCATCGCGGCCAGCCCGCTGCCCTTGTAGCCCTCGCTGCCGCCGAGCGGCAGCAGCGCGCCGCCCTTGCGGTATTGCGTCGGATCGGTGGTGTGGCGGCCCTCGGAATCGATGATCCAGCCCTGCGGGATCTGTTCGCCGCGCGCGACCGACAGTGCGATCTTGCCGGCGGCAACCGCCGAAGTCGCCATGTCGAGATAGAACGGCGCTTCGAGGTCGGACGGCACCGCGATCGAGATCGGGTTGGTGCCGAGCCGCGCCTCGCGGCCGCCGAACGGTGCGACGTGTTTCGGCGAGCGGCCGGAATCGGCGGCGGCGATGCCGATCATGCCGGCGCGCATCGCCATCATCGGATAGGCGGCGAGCCGCCCGACATGGCTCTGGCGGAACACGGTGCAGGCGGCGACATTGGCGGTCTTCGCCTTCTCGATCGTCAGCGCCATCGCCTTGGCGTTGACGTGGAAGCCAAACCCCCAATGGCCGTCGATCACGGTGGTGGTCGGCGATTCCTGGACGATGGTCCATTTCGCGCCCGGCACAATATGGCCGGCCTTGACGCGGTCGATATAGGTCGGGATCGCGATGATCCCGTGCGAATCGTGACCGGCGAGGTTGGCGTTGACGCAGCCTGTGGCAACCGCATCGGCCTCTTCCTGGGAGGCGCCGGCGGCCCTGAGCAGCGCCGCGCCGATGCGCGTGAGACGGTCGGCCTGGACGATCGGCATGGGATTTCCTCACTGTGAACGCCCGCGCTGGAGCGGCGGGTCTTGCTTATTGACGTGGCCGCCATGCTGGCAAAGCCCCGCGCCGAGGGCAAGTGTGGAAACATCCTGTTAGCCATGTCGGCGAGAAGGTTCTCCGTCGTTCGAATATCAGGCCGAAACCGCCCTATGCTATGCCTCACAAATCGTAAACTTGTTCGTAGTTCTGCCGAGGAAGCAGTTCCCCGTTCGCGCGACATTTACTCTGAATTCGAACGGGCAATCGCCAATAACGGGCATTTAGTCCTGCTGCACGTATAAACGCGGTATGGCAGCCCGCTTCTGCCGGAGGGAGCTTGGGGACGGTGACGACCGACATCGCGCGCACATTCGCGGCGTTGAATGCGACCAATGAGGCGATTCTCTACGCGAAATCGCCCGACGAGTTGTACGCGCGAGTCTGCGAGGCCGCGTTCTCGGCCGGCGACTTTCTCGCAGTAGCCGTTTTCCTGCACGAGACCGAAACCGGCCAGCTGCGCTTTGCCGCCGGCTCTGGCAGCGATATTCCACGCCTGCGCAAGACCGAAATCTCAGTCAGGGCCGATACGCCGGAGGGCGACGGCGTGTCCGGGCGGGCTTTCCGCAGCCAAAAAATATGCGTCAGCAACGATTTCATGGAGGACCCGCGCTCGCTGCCATGGCGCGGAGGCTCCGGCAGCAAACCTGTCGGCGCGGCGGCGGCGCTGCCGTTGATCTGCAACGGAGAGAGTGTCGGCGTGCTGCTGGTCTCGCGGCGTGAGCCGAATTCGATCGACGATCAGATCGTCGCGATGCTCAATCGCGTTTCGGCGAACATTTCGTTTGCTCTCGCCAAATTCGAACACGAGGCTGCGCGCAAGAACGGCGAGCGCGTGCTGCGGCGGCTGAACCTGATGTTCGGCGCCATCAGCGCGACGAATGAAGCCATTCTTCGCGCCAAGACTGAACAGGATCTCTATCAGTGGGTCTGCGACGCCGCGGTGAACAGCGGCAAGTCCGCGGCGACCGTCGTGCTGCTGGCGCAGTCGGGCTCGATCTGGCTGAAACCAGTGGCCGGAACCGGCGCGATCGTCGAGCAGATCATGCGCGCGCCGTTTTCGATCGATCCCTTGAACGTGTACGGCGCGGGCGTCTGCGGCAGGGCGTACCGGACGCAGAAGCCTGCGGTCAACGACGACATCCTCAACTCCAGCCAGGCGCAGCCCTGGCTTCAAACCGCGCGAGAGACGGGCGTCAGCGCCTGCGTCGCAATACCGTTGATCCGGGGCGGCGAGAGCATCGGGGTTCTGATGTTCTTTGTCGGAAAGTCCTGGGCTCAGGATGCGGAGATCGTCGCGCTGATGGCGCGGATCGGGGAGAACGTGTCTTTCGCGCTGGAGAATTTCGAGCGCGCGCGCGAGAAGGCGAGGGCTGACGCCCAAAAGGAGCGGCTGGGCCGCATGCTTGCGGCCCTCAGCGCGACCAACGAGGCGATCGTCCGCGCCACGTCGCGAACGGAAATGTTCGAACAGGTCTGCGAGGCTGCCGCCAGCGGCGGCCGGTTCAATTCGACCAGCATTTTGCTGGCGCGGCCGGACAGCGATTACATGGACATGCTGGCGGCGGCGGGGCCGACCGCCCACAACATGCGCCGCGTGAGGCTTTCGATCAACGCCGATCATCCGGAAGGACGCGGGCTCTGCGGCAACGCCTTCCGCGCCGGCGAGGCGCGTATTGCCAACGATTTGCGTGCCGACAGCCGTGGGTCGGCGTTTCATCAGTTCATTCACAGCGACGGCGCCATGTCCGGCGCGGCGTTCCCTTTGATGGTCGCCGGCCGCCCGGCCGGCGTGATGTTCTTCATTTCCTCCGAGAAGGATACATTCACGTCCGAATTCGCCGAGCTGCTGCAGCGGCTCACGGACAATGTGGCGTTTGCGATCGGGACCTTCGACCGCGCCGACGAGAAGGCGAGGACCGAAAGCCAGAAGGAGCGCCTGACCCGGATGCTGGCCGCGCTGAGCGCGACCAATGAAGCGATCATGCGGGCGAATTCCCGCGCTGAACTGTTCGACATGGTGTGCGAGGGAACCGTGAACGGCGGCCGCTTCACCTCCGCCACCATCGCGCTCGCCGATCCGGCCAGTGACCTGCTTCGGATCGTCGCCGCGGCAGGGCCGTCGGCCGATGCGACGCGGCACGTCAGGTTGTCGGTGGACGAAAACCGTCCCGAGGGCCGCGGGCTCAGCGGCACGGCGTTTCGAACCCGGCAGCCCTGCATCGCCAACGATTACGTCGCCGATCAGCGCGTTGCCGCGTTCCAGGGCGTCGTCACCTATGGCGCGCAGTCCGGCGCCGCCTTTCCGCTACTGGTGCGCGGCGAGCCGGTCGGCGTCATCATCTACATGTCGCTCGACAAGGACACTTTCGCACCGGAGTTTTCCGAACTGCTGCAGCGCTTGGCCGACAATGTGGGGTTCGCGCTGGAGAATTTCGACCGAGCCGACGACAAGGCGCGAACCGAAATCCAGAAGCAGCGCCTGACGCGGATGCTCGCAGCCTTGAGCGAAACCAACGAGGCAATCATCCGCGCGAACTCCCGCGCGGAGCTTTTCGAGCTGGTGTGCGAGGCGGCAGCCAATGGCGGCCGCTTCACCTTGACCTCGATCGCGTTGAGAAAGCCGGACAGCGACTATCTCGACGTTGTCGCGGCGGCCGGTCCGGTCGGGCTCAGCGCGCGGCTGGTCAGGATTTCGCTGGACGAGATGCGTCCTGAAGGGCGCGGGCTGTGTGGCCAGACGATGCGGTCGCGGCGGCCCTGCATCATGAACGACTATCTCGGCGACCCGAATGCCGGGGCGTTCCATCACCAGGCCCGGATCGATGGCACCAACTCCGGCGCCTCGTTCCCTCTGCTGGTGAAGGGCGAGGTGGTCGGCGTGATGTCGTTCATGTCGATGGAAAAGGATACCTTCACCCCCGAGTTTGCCGACCTGTTGCAGCGGCTCGTCGATAATGTGTGCTTCGCGCTGGAGAATTTCGATCGCGTCGATGAGAAGGCCAGGGCCGACGAGCGGATCGAATATCTTGCGTCGCACGACGGTCTGACGGGCCTCCCGAACCGCGAGATGTTCAACGGCCTGTTGCGCGGCGCGATCGACGCAGCCGCGCGTCACCAGCGGCAGTTCGCCGTGCTGTTCATCGATCTCGACAGGTTCAAGGTCATCAACGACTCGCTCGGCCATGATGCCGGGGACATGCTGCTGATGGAGATCGGCGGACGGCTGCGCCGCGCGCTGCGGTCCAGCGACGTGGTGGCGCGGCTCGGCGGCGACGAGTTCGTGGTGATCCTGGAGGAGACCGCCGAGCGGGGCGAGGTCGAACGCATTGCCGCCGAATTGCTTTCGGTATTGAGCCAACCTGTGCTGCTGACCGGGCACGAGTGCCATACCACGGCCTCGATCGGGATCGCGATCTATCCGTCAGACGGTACCGACGTGCAGACCCTGACCAAGAATGCCGACATGGCGATGTATCTCGCCAAGGAGGACGGCAAGAACGGCTTCCGTTTCTTCACCACGGAGTTCAAGACGCAGTCGATCGAACGGCTGACGCTGGAGACGGCGTTGCGCCGCGCGCTCGAGCGTGGACAGTTCTCGCTGCATTATCAGCCCAAGATCGACATCGCTAGCGGCCAGATTACCGGTGTCGAGGCGCTGCTGCGCTGGGATCACCCCGAACTCGGTGCCGTGTCGCCGGGTCAGTTCATACCGCTCGCCGAGGAAACCGGACTGATCGTTTCGATCGGGCGCTGGGTGCTCAAGGAGGCCTGCGCGCAGAACATGGCCTGGCAGCGGCGTGGCCTGCGGCCGGTGACGATGGCGGTCAACCTGTCTCCGCGACAATTCGTCGATCCGCATCTGCTGCACGACGTTGACGAGGCGCTGGCGGCGAGCAGGATGTCGCCGGTGCTGTTGCAACTGGAAGTCACCGAGAGCATGGTGATGCGTAACGTCTCACGCGCGATCAAGGTGCTGGATGCGATCCAGAGCCGGGGCATCCGCCTCGCCATCGACGATTTCGGCACCGGCTACTCGTCGATGTCGCTGATGAAGCAGTTTCCGATCGACACGATCAAGATCGACCGTTCGTTCATCCGCGACTTGCCGGTCGACTCGGAAGATCAGGCGATCGCGCAAGCGATCATCAGCATGGGCAAGGCCCTCGGCATGACCGTCATCGCCGAGGGGGTCGAGACTCACGAGCAGGAAGCCTTCCTGCGCAACCACGCCTGCGACGAGATGCAGGGATTCCTGTTCTCGCGGCCGTTGCCGGCCAAACAGATGGCGGACCTGCTGCGCGCCGACCGGCCGGTCGCTTCGCCGCCGCTGCAGCCGGATAGCGGCTCAGGGCTGGAAGGCGCTGTCGTCTGATGGCTGCGGCTGCAGTTCGCGAACCGTAGCGGCGTCCGGAAGGCTGGCTTTGCGGGGAAAGTCGAACGGCCAGGAAACCGCGGTCTGGCCTGCGAAAGTGCCGAGAAAGACCTTCACCGCATCGGCATAAGTCGCCTCGCCGGACAGCCCCAGCGCGGCCCGCCAGCCGGCGGGAAGCGGTTCAGAAGACGTGCGCAGCGCCATCGCAGGGCCCCACCACCATGCGGGGGCCGGCGAGCGTTCCGCTTCAGGAACGGCCCGCCACACGTCGTATTCGCCGAGCATGCGCTCGAACTGCAGTATCGCCGCTGGATGCATACGGCCTCCTGGCGTCCGATCATATCGGCATCCACGGCGCGCGCAATGCGCCGGGTCGCCTATTGCCGGCCGTGCTGCCAGTGCGACGTGACTTCGGCGCCCGATTTGTTCAGATGGACGTGCTGGTCGACATGGTCGACCCATGACAGTGGAATGAAGTGATGATGCTGACCGTCCGGCGAACTCTGTTTGGTCAGCTTGATCTGGTCGGTCCCGTCCATGTGGTCCACCTTGCCGACGGTCTTCTTGTCCGACGAGATGACGTCCATGTGTTCCCTGATGTCTGAAGCAGAAGCCATGTTGTTTCCTGTCCTTGGTTGGATCAGGAGAGCAAACGCGGCGCCGCGGAAATGGTTGCCCCTCGGGATGGGCGAGGCCGCGTCAATGAATGTCGGTACCCGGGCGCAGGATGCGCGATCGGCGGCGTGAACCCGCGGCATGACGCATGTGCAGCATAAAAAGCGGATTTACGCCGCGCATCGCGGTGCTAGGTTTTGCTCAATCAAAACCAGCCATGGGAGGGCTACGTTCATGAGATATTCGTCGATACTTGTCGCCGGTCTGTTGGCAGGCGCCGCCGTCGTCCAGTTTTCCGGAACGGCATCGGGCCAGAGTGACGGCTGGATTACGCTGGTCGATGACAAGAAGTTGGGCGACTGGACCGAGGTCGGCAAAGCCAACTGGGCGATGAAGGATGGCGCGCTGGTTGCCGACAAGATCACGGAGGGCAAGGATCCGTCCTATCTGGTCAGCAAGGAATCCTACAAGGATTTCGAGATCAAGGCGGAGTTCTGGGCCGACGACGACGCCAACAGCGGCATCTTCATTCGCTGCGACCAATCCGCCAAGATCGACGCGAAGATCTGCTATGAGGTCAACATCTTCGACAAGCGGCCGGACCCGACCTACGGTACCGGCGCGATCGTCGATGTGGCCAAGGTCGATCCGATGCCGAAGGCAGGCGGCAAATGGAACACCTACGAAATCACGGCCAAGGGTTCCCAGCTCGTCGTCGTCCTGAACGGTCAGAAGACCGTCGATGTCCAGGACTCGAAACACGCCAGCGGGCCACTCGCGCTGCAGTACGGTTCCGGCGTGATCAAGTGGCGCAAGGTGCAGATCAAGCCGCTTTAGGCCATCGCGCCGTCAGCTCTTCGCTCACGGCGCGCGCGTTTTCAATGGACGCGTCTTTGGGGTGCGACGCTCGGGCGTTGCGGAGATCGTCGTCCAACCGAGAAGGCAGGGCGTAGACCAATGCCGGTGCGGCTCCTCGCCGATTTCCGTCTGCGGCCTGCATCGGTCAATTGCAGTTTTGATCGGCAAGCCTCGTTCGTGCGAGTCCGCTCGCCGCCTTCAGCGCCGAGCACGTCCTCATATGCTGCCTGCCGTGCGCAGCCGTCCGCGGCTCGATACTCGGCTACCGCCCCGCAGTTTGCGATTCGCTGTTTTGCGGCGGAAATCGGGCCCTTGTGGCCGTGCGGCCACGGTCGTGCAGACATGCAACATGCATCAGGAATATGACAACGTTCTTCCTGTGTTCGCCAGAGTTCATGAACACCTCGCGCGCCGCAGGCGTATGTTCTCCGCCGCGTCCGGGACCAGCGCTTATCGCTTTCTTCATGTTCTTCGGGGAAGAGCCGACATGCCAGCCTATATCTACCAGCACGATCATATCGAGCCTCCCTTCGTCATCTGCCCAAGCTGCGTCGGGCTTCCGATGTTCATGCGCGATGTCGAGCCGCACTGGAACATGGCCAAGATCGACTTCACATTCGAATGCGCTGACTGTGGCACGGAAGTGCGAGAGACAATCGCGCAACCGGAACCGCAACACTAGGCTGCGGTGCCGCACGATCATCCCACGGGGCGGTGGGGCCGACCGTTGAGCGCGGCGTGACGCTGTCTCCGGTCGACAGGGCGGCAATCTCGGCGGAGATTGCCGCCCTTGTCCTGTCAAGCATCAACCATGCAGCTTGCTGGCGGTTTCCGCGATCACGCGTCCCTGGTAGCGCGCGCCCGCGAGTTCGTTTTCGCTCGGCTGCCGGCTGCCGTCACCGCCGGTGATGGTGGTGGCGCCGTAAGGCGAGCCGCCGGTGACTTCGTCGAGCTTCATCTGGCCGGCAAAGCCGTAATTGAGGCCGACGATGGTCATGCCGAAATGCAAGAGGTTGGTGATCACGGAGAACAGCGTGGTTTCCTGTCCGCCGTGCTGGGTGGCGGTGGATGTGAAGGCGCCGCCGACCTTGCCGTGCAGCGCGCCCTTGGCCCACAGCCCGCCGGCCTGGTCGAGGAAGTTCGCCATCTGCGAGGCCATGCGGCCAAAGCGGGTCCCGGTACCGACGATGATCGCGTCGTAGTTCGCGAGGTCTTCGACCTTCGCGACCGGCGCCGCCTGGTCGAGCTTGTAGTGCGATGCCTTGGCGACATCGTCGGGCACCAGTTCGGGCACGCGCTTGATGTCGACGCTCGCGCCAGCGTCGCGCGCGCCTTGCGCGACCGCATTCGCCATCGCCTCGATGTGACCGTAGGCGGAATGATAGAGAACGAGAACTTTTGCCATGGTGGTTTTCCTTTGGGTTTGGGATTGCGAAGTTGTGTGTCGTCATGGCCGGGCTTGTCCCGGCCATCCACGTTCTTTGCTGTGACCACGAAGGACGTGGATGCCCGGCACAAGGCCGGGCATGACGCCGTTCCTCGGGTTGCTACGCCGCGTCGACCAGCACCAGTTCGGCGTCCTCGAGCGCGGTGATCCTGAGCTTCGCTTCGTTGCGGATCGCGGCGCCGTCGCGGGCATTGACGCGCACGCCGTTGACCTCGACGCTGCCGGCCGCGGGCACCAGATAGAGATGCCGCGCCTTGCTTGCATCGTACTCGGCGCTCTCGCCGGCCTTCAGCGTGGTGGCGAGCACCCGCGCATCGGCCCGGATCGGCAACGCATCCGTGTCGCCTTCGATCCCGCTGGCGATGGTGACGAGCTTGCCGGAGCGGTCCGCCTTCGGGAACGGCTTGGCGCCCCAGGTCGGCTGGCCGCCCTTCGTCACAGGCTCGATCCAGATCTGGAAGATTTTTGTCTTCGACGGTTCCAGATTGTACTCGGAGTGGCGGATGCCGGAGCCCGCGCTCATCACCTGCACGTCGCCGGCCTCGGTGCGGCCCTTGTTGCCGAGCGAGTCCTGGTGCGTGATCGCGCCTTCGCGGACATAGGTGATGATCTCCATGTTGGCGTGGGGATGGGCGGGAAAGCCGGTGTTCGGCGCAATCTCGTCATCGTTCCACACCCGCAGGCTGCCGTGGCCCATATTGTCGGGATCGTAGTGGCTGCCGAACGAGAAGTGGTGCTTCGCCTTCAGCCAACCGTGGTCGGCGCTGCCGAGTTTTGCAAAAGGTCTGAGTTCGATCATGGGATTTGTCCTGTGTTGCTTTCTTCTGTTTATGCGGTGAAGCCGCCGTCGACGTTCAGCACCGTGCCGGTCACGAAAGAGGCCTCGGGACTGGCGAGGAAGACGACGCCGGCTGCGATCTCTTCCGGCTTGCCGAACCGCTGCAGCGCGTGATGCTTGCGCTGCAGTTCAGCAAAGTCGCGGTCATCGTCCGGATTCATGTCGGTGTCGATCGAACCCGGCTGCAGCACGTTGACCGTGATGCCGCGGGGGCCGAGGTCGCGCGCCGCGCCCCTGGTGTAGCCGACCACCGCGGCCTTGGTGGCGACGTAGTCGGCGAGGCCCGGAAACGCACCGTGTTCGGCCAGCATGGATCCAATGGTCACGATGCGTCCGCCATCGCCCATCAGTTTCGAAGCCGCGCGGATCGCGGCAATCACGCCGTGAACGTTGACCGCGTCCTGCCGCGCCAATGCCGCGGTGTCGGCGCTGGGATCGTCGACCGCGCCGCCGACGGCGACGCCGGCGTTGTTGACGAGGATGTCGAGCCGGCCGAAGTCCTTGGCGACGTTCTTCACCAGCTGGTCGACGTCAACCGAGGAAGCCTGGTCGGCCTTGTAGGCGCGGGCGTCGACGCCCTTGGCCTTCAGTTCGGCGACGACGGCTTCCGCCTTGTCGGGGGAGGCGACGTAGCTGATCGCGACGTTGGCGCCTTCCTGCGCCAAGGCGCGGGCCGAAGCCGCGCCGATGCCGCGCGAACCGCCGGTGACGAGGGCGACCTTGCCCGAGAGCTTCTTGGTCATTGGATTTCTCCGTTGGCCGTATTTCGATGGGCATTTGATATGCGTCAAATAAGGGTATAGAAATAGAAACTATGGAAACACATTGTTTCCAAAAGTGAGCTTAAGGCAGGCCCATGTCGAAACTGCCGGATTTCGAGGCGCTGGCGATTTTTGCAAAGGTCGTCGAGTTACGGTCGTTTGCCGCGGCTGCGACCGAACTGGCGCTGTCCAAGGCAACGGTGTCGAAAGCGGTCAGCCGGCTGGAGCAGCGGCTCGGCGCGCGGCTGTTCAACCGCACCTCGCGGCGGCTGGCGCTGACCGACGCCGGGCAGAAGCTCGCCGAGCGCGCCGCGCGCCTCTTGGCCGACGGCGAGGACGCCGAGAACGAGGCGCTGTCGCAATCGACGGCGCCGCGCGGGCTGGTGCGGCTCGCGGTGCCGATGACGTTCGGCGTCAAGGCTGTGGCGCCGCTGCTGCCGGAGTTTCTCGCCGCCTATCCGGAAGTCTCGATCGATCTTCACCTGAGCGACGCGACCGTCGATCTGATCGGCGAGGGGTTTGACGCCGGCCTGCGCATCGCGCGGCTGCCGGATTCCTCGTTGATCGCGCGGCGACTGTGCGCGATGCCGCGCTACACGGTGGCTGCGCCGTCCTACTTGAAGCAGCACGGCCGGCCGACGCATCCGATGCACCTCGCCCAGCACAAATGCTTCGGCTACGCCTATCTCTCGACGCCCGGCGTCTGGCACTACGCCAACGCATCGGGCGAGCAGGCCAGCGTCCGGCCCGCCGGCCAGCTTCGCGTCAACAATGGCGAAGCGCTGCTGCCGTCGGTGATCGCCGGACTTGGCATCGCCGATCTGCCCGACTTCATTGTCGGCGACGCGATCGCGTCCGGCGAGGTCGAGGTGATCCTGAAAGGCTGGCACCAGGCCGAAGGCGCCGTGCACCTGGTGACGCCCCCCGGCGGCCCGCGCCCGGCGCGCGTGGAAGTGCTGGCGGAATTTTTGACCAAAGCGTTTGCGAAGACGAAGAAGCGCAAATATCGATGAGGCGCTCTTTCACCCGTCCCTTGAGGGGGCGGGTCGCCACGCATCGCAAGATGCGTGGCCGGGCGGGGTGACAGACTATCCGCGCATTCTCCGTTAGACGTGGAAAGATTCAACAGAGCATAAGCGGATAGTCTGTCACCCCGCCCCGTCTCACATGGCGCTGCGCTCCATGTCAGCCGACCCGCCCCTCAAGGGCGGGTGAGATTCGTGCCCTATCGCCAGACGTTGTGGATGAGCTACGATATTCTCAACAAACGAAAGCAAATCCGGGAGGCACTCATCCATGAACCGCCGCGAACTTCTCAAGTCCGCCGTCGCGCTGCCGCTGGCATCGACCGCATTCTCCAACGTCGCCTTCGCCCAAGCCCCATACCCCTCGCGCAACATCACCATGATCGTGCCGTTTCCGCCCGGTGGGCAGGCCGATCTCGCGGCGCGGCCGGTGGCGCTGGCGCTGGAGCGGATTTTGGGCAAGCCGGTGATTGTCGACAACCGCGCCGGCGGCGGCGGCGGATCGGTCGGCAATGCGGCGGCCGCGCGGGCGGAACCCGACGGTCATACGCTACTGATGACGCTGTCCTCGCTCGCGGTGCTGCCGGAGGCGGATCGGCTGTTCGATCGGCCGGTGGCCTATGAAGTCTCGCAGTTCGCGCCGGTTGCGCGCGTGCTCGCCGATCCGACGCTGCTGGCCGTGCCGGCGTCCGCGCCGTGGAGGACGCTGGAGGACTTCGTCGACGACGCCAAACAACGCCCCGGACAGATTCCCTACGGCTCGTCCGGTCCCTACGGCACGCTGCACGTGGCGATGGAAATGTTTGCGGCGAGCGCCGGCATCAAGCTGCTGCATGTGCCGTTCCGCGGCGCGGGACCGGCCTTGACCGCGCTGCTGAGCGGCACCGTGCAGGCGGTGGCATCCGCGCCGGGCACGCTGAAAGAGCAGGTCGATGCCGGCAAGATGCGCGTGCTCGCCAACTGGGGCGCCGAGCGCGTCAAGAGCTTTCCCGATCTGCCGACCTTTCGCGAGCTCGGTTACAAGGACGTCGAGTTCTACATCTGGGCGGGACTGTTCGCGCAGGCGGCGTTGCCGGCCCCGATCATGATGCAACTGCGCGAGGCGATGGCGCAGGCGGTGAAAGCGCCGGAAGTCGTCAAGACCTTCGAGACCGCGGGCAGCCCCGTCGCCTATCAGGACGCGCCGGAATTTTCGAAGTTCGTCGCGGAAGACAGCGCGCGGCTGGTCGCGGCGGTGAAGAAGATCGGCAAGGTGGAGTAGGTAGGCCGATTGCTGGCCCGTTCGGTCGCGACCAAGCGTCCCACCGAACGGGTCTAGCCCGTCTTTCCGGGCCATTCGGGCAGGTTATCAAATGGTCGCCGGCTGGAAGTACCGCTTCGGGAGAGCGCTGCATACGTTCGAGTCTTTAACTGGTTTCAAAATTGTTTTTCCGTTCTCGGGCACTTTTCAGGAACGGCATTCTCCCTGCCTTTGTTGTCCGGCATCTACTCATAGGGAGATTTGAAATGAAGAAGCTTATCGCCGTTACCGCCTTTACCCTGATGTGCAGCTCCGCCTTCGCCCAGAATACCGGTGCGCCGGCAAACGCCCAGGGCGAGATGAACAAGCCCGGCATGAACAACATGGAGAAGAGTTCCATGAACAATGGCGCGAGCGGCGCCATGAACAACACCTCCGGCATGGCGAACGACAACAAGGGCAAGCCCGACAAGGAAATGTCCAAGGATGGTTCGCCGTCCGCCGGTAGCAAGGACATGATGAAGAAGTAAGCCGATTGCCCGTAACTCCTCGGCTTGCTGAAGGCCGCGTCGTCACCTCGGCGGCGCGGCCGATTTTCATGAACCCAAAGGAAATGAAATGAAGAAACTTATCCTCGCGACCGTCTGCGCCGTTTCTCTCTCCGCACTCGGAACCTCTGTTGCCTCCGCGCAAATGGCCGGCCCTCAGCGAATGGACAGGATGGAGCGAATGGACAGGGTGGATTCCAACGCCCGCATGATGCATCGCCACCACATGAAGCGTCACAAGATGCGCCATATGCATGGCCGTACTATGAGGCACAAACGTTATATGGGAATGTAACCCGGTGACCGCGCCATCTCACGGTGGCGCGGTCAGTCCCTCGACGAGGGCGAACACGCTGGGCTTTGGGTGGACGACGGTGCGTGATTGATTGGTCGCGGGCCGTGAAGAAGCCGGCAAGCGGCGTAGCGGAACCCGCTTCACATTCTTTTGTTTGCACCTACGTCGCATGGCCGCATTCATTTGGCAGGCTGAATGCTCATCGCTGCGCGGAGTTCCGCGTCAACTGGAAATCGAAATGAAGGGACCTCATCCATGCGAACGCAGCGGATCGTCCTCGGCCTTGCCGTCGTGATGGGTGCAACGGGCGTGATCGCGCCGGCATCGTCGCAAGAATATCGTGGAACTTGGGAACAGCAGATGGCCTGCACGCCGGATGTCTGGCGGCTGTGCGGCGACAAGGTTCCCGACGTCGGCCGCATCGTTGCCTGCCTGCAGCAGAACACGCCGCAGCTTTCCAGCGGTTGCCGCGCGGTGTTCGATTCGAGCGCCGAACAGCAACAGGCCAGCCGCATGCCGCCGCGCAGTCAGCAGGTGGCGCCCCGAGCCCGCGCGTCGCAGCAGATGCAGCCGCCACAGGTCGTGCAGCCGCAGCCAAGACCTTATGAGGAAGATGAATAGGCCAGTGCTTCCGCCGCCGGCCTGGGTTCGCAGACGTCGACCCATTCGGCCGACGTCAGTTCGGCCATGCGCGCGGGCGTGATCCTGACCGCGCTGTGGGTCGAGCCGGCGGCCGGCACCACGATATCGAACGCCTTCAGCGACACGTCGCAATAGACCGGCAGCGGCGACTTCAGCCCGAACGGACAGACGCCGCCGACCTCATGCCCGGTGATCTCGGCGACTTCGTCGAGGCCAAGCATCTTTGGCTTGACGCCGAACAGCGCCTTCACCTTCCTGTTGTCCATCCGCGAGGTGCCGGCGGCCACGATCAGCACCACGCGCTCGCCGACGCGCAGGCTCAGCGTCTTGGCGATCCGCGCCGGCTCGACGCCATAGGCTTCGGCGGCGAGCGCGACAGTGGCGGAGCTCATCTGGGACTCGATCACGGCGATATCGGGCGCCTTCTCGGCGAAGAAAGCGCGAACGGAAGCAAGACTCATTTCAGGACCTTGTCGCGGATACCAAAGCAGGCAACTCGGCGAGGCCGTGGATCCGGTGATCGGGCACCACGCCGAGCTGGTCCATCTGGGTACGCAACGCCCAAAACATCGTCAATGGCGGCAGCGTCTCGCTTTCGAGGCAGGCCAGCGCCATCGCTTCCGGCGTCACCCGCTCGATCCACGCGACGTTCAGCCCGAACGCCTTGGCGCCACAGGCGTCCCATGGATTCGAGGAGATGAACAGCACCTCCGCGGGCGGCACTTGCAGCACTTCCTCGATCAGCATGTAGGCTTCGGGAGCAGGCTTGAAAATCTTCTTGGCGTCCACACTGATGACGGCATCGAGCACGGTATCGAGCCCGCTGTTGCGCACCAGCGCATCCAGCATGCCGGGGCTGCCGTTGGACAGGATCGCCAGCTTGCGGTCCTTCATCGCCGTGAGCGCGGCCAGCGCATCCGGATAGAGATCGAGATGCAGATATTTGTCGATGATGCGCGCGAACGTCGCGTCGTCATGTTCGAGCCCAAGGCTATCGAGCGTGTAGGCCAGCGCGTCGCGCGTCACGACCGCGAAATCCTCGTAGCGCCGCATCAGCGAACGCAGCCAGGTGTATTCGAGCTGCTTGATGCGCCAGACCTGGGTGATGATCCCGCCATAGCCGGGAAAGGCGTCCTCGGTGACGTCAGCCACCGACTGGACGTCGTAGAGCGTGCCATAGGCGTCGAACACGACGGCTTTGATGGTCATTGGCCCATTCCCTCGGATCGTTGCAGGCGCACGAACTTGCCCTGTCAGTCAGCCCACCGATCTCTTTCTATTCCACGTGGCGCGCTCGGCGAAGACCCGGCTGACTTCCGCCATGTGCTCCGTGCCCCATGAGCAGAGTGGGACGAGGGCCTGGCCAAGGCTGACGCCCAACGGGGTGAGGCTATAGTCCACCCGCGGAGGCACCTCCTTGTAGTCGGTCCGCTTCACAAGACCGTCGGCCTCCAGCTCCTTGAGTTGCTGGATCAGCACCTTGTCGCTGACGTCGCGCACCGCTCGCCGCAGTTCGCCGTAACGCGTCGGCCCGTCCTGGGCGAGGAAGTACAGGATCAGCGGCTTCCACTTGCCGGCGATGACGCGCAAGGTCGCGTCGAGCCCGCAGGTGAAGCCGGGCAAGGTTGGCGTGCAATTCTGGAGTGGCGGGTCTGAACGATCGGCTGACATTTTTGGGGGTACTTACCAAAAGGTGCATACTTGTCGATAGGTGGGTACGCCACCAGCTCAGTGCAACCTCAATGAAGGAGCACATCATGAGCAGACTGCGAGGCAAGACAGCGGTGGTAACGGGCGGCGGAAGCGGGATTGGACTGGGCGCCGCCAAGCGATTCATCGACGAAGGCGCGTTCGTCTTCCTGTTCGGACGAAGGCAGCAGGCGCTCGACGCCGCCGTGGCCCAACTCGGTTCCTCGGCGCGGGCCGTCAGGGGCTCGGTAACGGATCTGTCCGATCTCGACCGGCTGTACGCCAAGGTCAAAGCCGAACGAGGCGGACTGGATATACTGTTCGCGAATGCCGGAACCGGCGCGTTTGCACCGCTCGGCGAGATCACGCCCGAACATTACGACCAGATATTCGACGTCAACGTGAAAGGGCTGGTGTTCTCCGTGCAGAAGGCCCTGCCGCTGATGAAGCCGGGGTCGTCGATCATCCTGACCGGTTCGAGCACCGGGGTAATGGGCACGCCGCAGTTCAGCATCTACAGCGCGACCAAAGCCGCGATCCGCAATCTGGCGCGCAGCTGGGCGCAGGACCTGCGCGGCACCGGCATCCGCGTCAATGTGCTGTCTCCAGGACCGACCAAGACGGAGCTGGCGCTGGAGGTGGTCGGCGAGGAAGCGTTCAACGCGCTGGGAAGCACGACGCCGCTCGGGCGCGTCGGAGACCCGAGCGAGACCGGCGCGGTGGCCGCGTTCCTGGCATCGTCGGACAGCAGCTTCATGACCGGCGGCGAAGTATTCGTGGACGGAGGTCTGGCGCAGATCTGAGGCGTTCGATCCGAGCACGAGGGCTTCGATCGATCGAAGCCCATCGATGCACGATGGCGAAAGGTGTTCGTCTAGATCCCCAAAATCTTCCGCGCGTTCGCTTTCAAGACCTTCGGCCGGATCTCCTCGCGGATCTCGAGCTTGGCAAAATCCGCCAGCCAGCGGTCCGGCGTGATCACGGGCCAGTCGGAGCCGAACAGCATCTTGTCCTGCAGGATCGAGTTGATGTAGCGCACCAGGATCGGCGGAAAATATTTCGGCGACCAGCCGGAGAGGTCGATATAGACGTTCGGCTTGTGGGTCGCGACCGAAAGCGCCTCTTCCTGCCAGGGGAAGGAGGGGTGGGCGAGGATGATCTTGAGGTCGGGGAAATCTGCGGCCACGTCGTCCATGTACATCGGGTTGGAATATTTCAGCCGCATCCCCATGCCGCCGGGCATGCCGCTTCCGACGCCGGTCTGCCCGGTGTGGAACAGCGCGATCGCGCCGCCGTCATTGATCGCCTCATAGAGCGGATAGGCCATGCGGTCGTTGGCGTAAAAGCCCTGCATGGTCGGATGGAATTTGAAGCCGCGCACGCCGTATTCCTCGATCAGCCTCTTCGCCTCGCGCACGCCGAGCTTGCCCTTGTGCGGATCGATCGAGACGAACGGGATCAGGACGTCGAGATGGTCGGAGGCGATCTCCAGCATCTCCTCGTTCTTGTAACGGCGGAAACCGGTCTCGCGCTCGGCATCGACCGGGAAGATCACCGCCGCGATGTTTTTCGAGCGATAGTAGGCCGCGGTCTCCGGCACGGTCGGCGGATGCTTGTGCGGCGACTTGAAATATTCCGCCATGCGTTCCTGGAAATCGTCATAGCCGTCGTCGGCGTGCAGGCCGCAGGGCTCTTCCGCATGGGTGTGGATGTCGATCGCGACAACTTTTTCGATGTCGGGCAGCTTGAGCTTGGGCATGGGGGTTTCCGCCGGCTTGATTTTGGGGTTGGGAAAATTGATTATACTATATAACAAATTCCGCAAGGCGGCAGAAGCAAAAGAGCAAGAACAGGGAGCACGGCATGACGCAGGCGGCAGCCTTCGAGACCGATTTCTGGAAAGACGCCAATCTGCGCAAGATGTGGGACGACATCGTTCCCGGCGAGCCGCGCAAGACCATTTCCTACACGCTGACCAAGGAAGCGATCGAACTGTACTGCAAGTCGGTCGGCGAAGATCATCCGATCTATTTCGACGAGGCCTACGCCAGGACCACCCGCTATGGCGGGCTGATCGCGCCGCCTTCGATCCATATCCTGCTGATGTTCTCCTGCACGCCGGCCGATGACTGGATGCGCTCGCCCGGCACCGTCAATGCCGGGCAGTCCTGGAGCTACAACATTCCGGCGCGACCGAACGACGTCATCACATTGCAGGCCCGCGCGCTCGACAAGTTCATCAAGCGCGAGCGGCTGTTCGTGGTGCACGACAACGTCTTCTTCAACCAGAACGGCGATGTAATCTGTTCCGGCCGCGGCTGGACGATTCGGCCGAAGTGAGCGGGGAGCGAAGCATGACCACCACGTTCGAAAGTCTCTCCGCCGGCGACGTCATCGACGGTCCCAAATTCGCCGTCAGCCGCGAATCCATTCGCCTGTTCTGCGATGCCTCGCTCGACTACAACCCGCTCCATCTCGACGACGAGTACATGAAGGGCTCGTTCGGCAAGACTCATTTCGGCGGCATCATCATGCACGGCATGAACAATTTCGGGCTGATCTCGCGCATGATCACCGATTGGGCCCATCCGGCCGGCGCGGTCCACAAGCGGCTGGAGACGCGATGGGTCAAGCCGGTGAAGCCCGGCGACACCATCCAGCCTGCCGGGATCATCAAGGCCAAGCAGACCACCGAAAAATCCCGCTGGGTCCTGATCGGCGTGGTGGTGAAGAACCAGGCCGGCGAAAAGGTCGCGACCGGCGAGGCGCTGGTCGAATTCCCGCGCGACCTGTTTTGCCAGTGATCTAAATTCGCCAGTCATTCCGGGGCGATGCGCAGCATCGAACCCGGAATCTCGAGATTCCCCGATGCGCAATCGCGCATCTGGGGTCTGGTCCTTCGGACCATCCCGGAATGACAGCCATCTTCGGGGGCCTGCCCAGCAACAGGCCCGAAACCGCCCCCATTCGGATTGACATTCGGGGCCGGCATGGCTTAGAAACCGCCCCATCCCGGGCGGTCGGCCGCTTTCGGGATGAATCCCATTTTGCCATCTTTGGGTAGCTCAGGTTCGGCCTTCAACACGGCCTTTCAAAGCAATCAGGATTGTCCCATGAAGGTCCGTAACTCGTTGAAATCGCTGCGTGGTCGCCATCGCAACAACCGTCTGGTCCGCCGCAAGGGCCGGGTTTACGTGATCAACAAGGTGCAGCGCCGCTTCAAGGCTCGCCAGGGCTGAGGCCGATTGAGCCGTACAGGCTGAGCGGTTTTTCTGCGCATCACAGGTCTTTGACGACGTGCCGCTCTTGCGGCGCGAATTTGTACGTCTAGACTTGACCCATGGTTTTGAGATTCCCGGGAGCCCGCAAGGTTGGGATCGTGGTGACGGCGGCCGTAATAGCGGCCGTACCTGCGGTCGCCTTCGCCCAGAACAAGGCCCAGGTCGTTCCCCCGCCAAAGACCGAGAAGAAATTGCCGGAAGCGCCCAGCAAGCTTCCGAAGGTCGGTGCGGACCGCACCCGCGGGCTGGATTTCCTGTTCGGCGCGCTGAAGGCCGCCCCCGACGAGGCCAGTGCCAAACATGTCGAGGCGCGGATCTGGGCGCTATGGATGCAGACCCCAAGCGATACCGCCGCGCTGCTGATGCTGCGGGCCAAGACCGCGATGGAGGCGCAGAAGATCGACGTCGCGCTCAAGCTGCTCGATTCCGTCATCAAGCTGCAGCCCAACTATGTCGAAGCCTGGAACCGGCGCGCGACGCTATATTACCTGAAAAACGACTACACGCACTCCCTGGAGGACATCCGGCAGGTCTTGATCCGCGAGCCCCGGCATTTCGGCGCGCTGGCCGGCCTCGGCATGATCATGCAGGAAATCGGCGACGAGAAGCGCGCGCTGGAAGCGTTCCGAAAGGCGCTGGCGGTCAATCCGCATCTGGAAAAAGTGCCGGAACTGGTCAAGACCCTGACCGAAAAGGTCGAAGGCCGCGACATTTGAGGCGGGCCTGATCCGACCCAACGCCGCCAATGCGCTCGAGCTGCCGGAGCTGGGCTTTCCCTCAAGGACAACTTTCCCCGATAACGCCCATGTGCCGGTACTGGCCGGCCGCGTCGGCGGTGGAGCGAGGAAAGCGCCAATGCCGGCAACCGGTCGCGTTCGAGCATCTCCGATGACCGGCGGTGCAAGAACCATCCCGCAACCACGCGGCGGGATGACAGAGGTGTCCGATCAGTCCTGTTTGGGTCGTTGCGCCTCAGCCAACGCCTCGACCTAAAAAGGGCTTATTCAGTGAACGGCGTTGCTGCCGCGGGCCATGCCGTCGAGGCCTACGGCTGCGTAGAAATGCGCCAGTTCTGCCTCAAGCTGCTCGTTGACACGCAACAGCGCCTTCAGGGCGCCGCGGATGTCGCCATTGCAACTCGCTACGATCTGGTCGATGGCGGCTTCGCTTGCGTCGGAAATCATTGGAACTTCTCCGATATTACGCTGGAACAAGTTGTAGTGAGTCCCCGCTCCTGTGAATGTTGGGTGTTGTGCAGTCCCCCAGCTACCTGCCCATGAGGCACGCGCACAAATGGCGAAAGTGGCGACGGCACTGTATAAAGTTGCCAGTGACGCCATTATGACCCCGCTATCCACAGGTTTGGGGCACTGTGGACAACGTGCGAAACCCGGACCGATCCGGACCGTAGTTCGCTGGTGCAGAAAATTGGCCGGAAATCGTCGATGGTGGTGGTGATTTTGGTGGCGGCGCTGGCGGTGCTGGCGCTGGTCACGCAAGCCGGCGTTTTCCTGAGCGAGCGCGACCATCCGGCCCGGGGCAGGATGGTCGAGGTGGCGGGCGGGGCCCTGCATGTCATCGACATCGGCCCGCGCCAGACGGCCGGCGTGCCGATCGTGATGATCCATGGCGCGAGCTCCAATCTCGAGGTGATGCGGCAACCGATCGGCGAGCGGCTGGCGCGGCATCATCGGGTGATCCTGATCGACCGCCCCGGGCACGGCTGGAGCACGCGCGCCCGTCCTGAAGATTCGACCCCGGAAATCCAGGCCCGGATGATCGCCGACGCGCTGCAGAAGCTCGGTGTGCGCCATGCGGTCTTCGTGGTGCACTCCTGGGCCGGCGCGCTGGGCGCGCGGATGGCGCTGGATTATCCGGCCTCGGTGGCGGGCCTCGTGATGCTGGCGCCCGTCGCCTATCCATGGCCCGGGGGCGTCGGACGCTATAACCGCCTGATCGCCACGCCGGTGGTCGGCCCGCTACTGGCTCATACCATCACGCTGCCGCTCGGTCTGCTGCTGGCGGAGCCGGGCGCGCGGGGCGTGTTCCAGCCGCAGCTAATGCCGCACGGCTTTGTCAAAGCCACCGCCACGCCGCTGTTGCTGCGGCCGCGCGAGTTCATCGCCAATGCGCATGACCTGGTGACATTGAAGGCGGCGGTCGCCGCGCAGGCGCCGCGCTATGCCGAGATCAGGGCCCCGGTCACCATCATCGCCGGGGCTCCCGACACCACCGTCTCGACCAACATCCACTCGCGGCCATTCGCGGCCGCCGCGCCCAACGTCAAACTGATCGTGCTGCCCGACGTCGGCCACATGGTTCAATACGCGGCACCGGACCGCGTCGTCGCCGAGGTCGAGACGATGATTTCGGCACTGGCGCCGGGCGAGGAAGCGGCGGCGCATGGAGGCGGTTGATCGCTCGGGTCGTTCACCCTGCCCGAGCCGGGCAGGGTGAACGCAGCCCTCACTTCTGTTTGCCGTCCTTGTCGAAAGACGAAACATAGGCCCACAAATTATTGGCCTCGTTCTCGTTCTTGATGCCGGCGAACACCATCTTGGTGCCGGGGATCTTGGCCTTGGGGTCCTTGATATATTCGAGGAACACGTCCTTGCCCCAGGTGATGCCGGAGTTCTTGTTGGCCTCGGAATAGGAATAGCCCTCGGCGGTGCCGGACTTGCGGCCGTCGAGCCCGTTCAGCTGCGGGCCGACCTTGTTCTTGGCGCCTTCACCGATCGCGTGGCAGGCCAGGCATTTGGCGAACGAGGTCTTGCCGGCGGCGGCATCCTGCGCCAGCGCGCCGGATGCCGCGGTCAACGAGACGGCGACGACGAGCGTAGTCAAAATCGATGTTTTCATGTGCTGCTCACGGTTCTTTTGGTGTCACAGAGGCCGGTCCTTGTGGCAGGCCCTTGGCGATGGGGCAAGGCGTCTAACCTCAACAGGTTCCACGATTGCATGCTTGTCCCAGAGCGAACTGATCGGCCGGGCCATGACCATCCGGCGTTTCGGACGACCTACCCAACGCGCGGCAGACGTGCTTGATTTGCCACCACAAATCGATATTCCCGCCTCTGGAGGATACGTATGGCCATCATGATGCCGGCTTCCGATCAGGCCATCCTGGACCGCCGGGACGCCATCGTCGCCGCGCTGCGCGCGATCGTGCCGGGGGAGGGCGTGATCGACAGCGCCGCCGAGATGATTCCCTACGAGTCCGACGGCCTGATGGCCTACCGCCAGCCGCCGATGGTCGTGGTGTTGCCGGATACCACCGAGCAGGTCTCGAAAGTCCTGAAATATTGCCATGAGCAGGGCATCAAGGTGGTGCCGCGCGGCTCCGGCACCTCGCTGTCGGGCGGGGCCTTGCCGCTCGCCGACGGCGTGCTGCTCGGGCTCGGCAAGTTCAAGCGCATCCGCGAGATCGACTTCGACAACCGCGTGGTGGTGACGGAACCGGGCGTCACCAACCTCGCGATCAGCCAGGCCGTGGCGCATGCCGGCTTCTATTACGCGCCCGACCCGTCGTCGCAGATCGCCTGCTCGATCGGCGGCAATGTCGCGGAGAATTCCGGCGGCGTGCATTGCCTGAAATACGGCATGACCACCAACAACGTGCTCGGCTGCGAGATCGTGCTGATGTCGGGCGAGGTGCTGCGGATCGGCGGCAAGGCGGCCGAGAACGCCGGCTACGACCTGATGGGCATCATTACCGGCTCGGAAGGCCTGCTCGGCGTCATCACCGAAATCACCGTGCGGATCCTGCAGAAGCCCGAGACGGCGCGGGCGCTGATGGTCGGCTTCTCCGAAGTGGAAGCCGCCGGCGAATGCGTCGCCCGCATCATCGGCGCCGGCATCATCCCCGGCGGCATGGAGATGATGGACAGGCCCGCGATCCACGCCGCGGAAGCGTTCGTGCATGCCGGCTATCCGCTCGACGTCGAGGCGCTCTTGATCATCGAACTCGATGGTCCCGCCGTGGAGGTCGACGAACTGATACAGCGCGTCGAGGCGATCGCGCAAAACTGCGGCTCGACCACCTGCCGTATCTCGACGTCGGAGGCCGAGCGCAATCTGTTCTGGGCCGGCCGCAAGGCGGCCTTCCCCGCCGTCGGCCGCATCTCGCCCGACTACCTCTGCATGGACGGCACCATCCCGCGCGGCGCGCTGCCGAAGGCTTTGGCGCGCATCCGCGATCTTTCTGCAAAGTACGGCCTGCGCTGCGCCAACGTGTTCCACGCCGGCGACGGCAATCTGCATCCCTTGATCCTCTACGATGCCAACCAGCCGGGCGAGATCGAGCGCGCGGAGGCGTTCGGCGCCGACATCCTGCGCGCCTGCGTCGAGTTCGGCGGCGTCTTGACCGGCGAGCACGGCGTCGGCATCGAGAAGCGGGATTTGATGCCCGAGATGTTTTCCGAGATCGACCTCAACCAGCAGCAGCGCCTGAAATGCGCGTTCGACGCGCAGGGCCTGCTCAACCCCGGAAAAGTGTTCCCGACGCTGCATCGCTGCGCCGAACTCGGCCGCATGCATGTGCACGCCGGGAAGCTGGCGTTTCCGGATTTGCCGCGATTCTGACAGCCGCGCCGGTGGCTACGGAGGTCTCGTTATTCAATCTGAAACACCTCGTAGCTAAGGCCGGGCCCTGTTAGGCGCCCGGTTGCCACGCAGACGATGTGGTTGAGCCAGGCATAGGCTTGCGCGCCGGTCTCAAACATCGGGGTGGTTCTCATATAGTAACTCGACGGATCGATCAGGTGCCGCCGGTTCGGGTCGCGCACGTCAGGCAGCACGTCCGGCGGGAAGACGATGCGCCCGGCATAGGTCATGTGAATGGTGGCGCCGTCATCGGTCTGCAGGACGACCCTGGCGTCAATCACCATCGAGCCGTCCCGGCGGATCAGCATCCAGTCCGCAGCGCCGGGTGCTATAACGCCTTGCAAGCGCGCGCCAGCGAACTTTCCGCTCGAGGCTGCGCTGAACACCCGGCGTCCCAGCGGGCCTTCGCCGCCATCCAGCCGTGCGCCAAGCTCGGCTTGCATCGAAAACAGGTGCCTCAGGCCGGGACTGGCCGCCGCTTCATCGTCGCCCGTCACAACATGGGATCGGCTCATCGCTCTGCCTCCTTGCGGGTTCTCCAATTAGTTCTGAGTACGAACTCAGAATGCAGTGCCTAGGTATTTTTGTCAAACCCAGCTAGGACTGCTTGGAATGGAGCCGGAACGATTCAACTACGACCTCGAGGATTGCCCGATCAAAAGGGCGCTCGACGTGCTGGGCGAAAAATGGACCTTGCTGGTGCTGCGCGAGGCGATGTACGGCGTCCGCCGGTTTGACGACTTCGCGCGGGCGCTGAAATGCGGTCGCGGCGTCCTGAGCGCGCGGCTGAAGACGCTGACCGACGAGGGGATCCTGAAGCGGGTTGAATATCGGGAAGGCGAGCAGCGCGCCCGCGCCGAATATCACCTGGACGAGAAGGGCATCGATCTGTTCACGACCATCTATGCGCTGTCGCAATGGGGAGAGCGCTGGATGCCTCCACCGGATGGTCCCGTGGCGAGGGTGACCGATCGGGGAACAGGCCGCGCGGTGAAGGTGGTGCTGACCAGCGAGCCGAAGCTGCGATCGCTGTCGATGCGCGACGTCAAGATCGCACCGGGTTCCGGCGCGAAGCGGATCAGGTGAGAGTCGATGATCGACCGGCGGCTAGCTTGTGTGTCGAGATATCACACGGGCTTGTTGTCAACGCGCGCGTCTAAAGCTACTGCACCAGTGTGGGTACTACGCTCATTGGAGCCTGGTCGGACATCGTGGACACTCTGAGGGTACATGACGCCAAGGACGTCGAAGAGGTGGTGCGTTCGGCGATCGCCGGAGAGCAACCGCTCGAGATCATCGGCCATGGCACCAAGCGGCAGATCGGCCATCCGATGGCGACCAATGCCGTGCTCGATTTGTCGGCGCTGAACGCGGTCTCCGCCTACGAGCCGAACGAGTTGATCATCACGGTACAGGCGGGTGCGCCGCTCGGCGACGTGCAGTCGCTGATCGATTCCAAGAACCAGCTGTTTGCCTTTGAGCCGATGGATACGTCCGTGCTGCTGGGCGCGTCCGGCAACGGCACGATCGGCGGCATGATCGGCGCCGGGCTCGCCGGACCGCGGCGCATCAGGGCCGGCGGCGCCCGCGACCATCTGCTGGGCGCCCATGCCGTGTCGGGTTTTGGCGACAGTTTCAAGACCGGCGGACGCGTGGTGAAGAACGTCACCGGCTACGACCTCTGCAAGCTGCTGGCGGGCTCCTGGGGCACGCTGGCGGTCATGACGGAGGTGACGCTGAAGGTGATGCCGAAGCCCGAGAGCGAGCGCACGCTGCTGCTCTCGGGTCTCGACGATGTCACTGCGAACCGGGCGATGACGGTGGCGCTGGGGTCGCCGTACGACGTGTCGGGCGCGGCGCATCTACCAGGCCAAGTGTTTGGCTCGGCGTCCGGCGCGCTGGCGCGCCTCGGGGCCACGGGGCGGGCGGTGACCTTGCTGCGGCTGGAAGGTATCGCGGCGTCGGTCGCGGACCGCGCCGGCTCGCTCGGCAAGGCGCTCGCGGCGTTCGGCGCGGTGGAGATGCTGCAGGGCGACGCCTCCGCGGCCGTGTGGGCCGATATCCGCGACGTCGAGCCGTTCGCCGCCGGCGGCGCGCGCGGGCTGTGGCCGGTGTGGCGGATCGTCTGTCCGCCGGCCTCGGGCGGCGCGCTCGGCCAGCTGCTGGTGCACGGGTCGCAGGGCGACGCGATCTACGACTGGGGCGGCGGCCTGATCTGGTTGGCCGTGCCGCAGCGGCCGGATGCAGCGGCCGGCCCGATCCGCCAGCAGGTGGAGGCGGCCGGCGGCCATGCGATGCTGATCCGGGCATCCGAGGAAATCAGGCGGAACATCGAGGTGTTTCACCCGCAGGCCGCCGGCGTCGCCGCGCTGGGCCAGCGCGTGCGCCACAGCTTCGATCCCAGGATCATCCTCAATCGCGGCCGGATGGCGCGGGCATCAGCGACATGAAAACGGAATTCTCGCTCACCCAACTCGCCGATCCCGACATCGCGGAAGCCGACAAGATCCTGCGCGCCTGCGTGCATTGCGGCTTCTGCACCGCAACCTGTCCAACTTATGTGCTGCTTGGCGACGAGCTCGATAGCCCACGCGGGCGCATCTATCTGATCAAGGAGATGCTGGAAAAGGACAAGCCGCCGACGGCAGACGTGGTCAAGCACATCGACCGCTGCCTGTCCTGCCTCGCCTGCATGACCACCTGTCCCTCCGGCGTGCACTACATGCATCTGGTCGATCAGGCGCGGGGGCGCATCGAGCGGGATTATACACGGCCGCTGCCGGAGCGGGCGTTGCGCAGCGTGCTGGCCCTCGTACTGCCGCGGCCCAGGCTGTTTCGCCTGAGCATGATCATGGCGCGGCTGGCCCGGCCCTTCGCCGCGCTGCTGCCGGCATCGAGGACGGCGGCGACCCCGGGCCTGCTGCTGCGAATCAAGGCGATGCTGGCGCTCGCGCCGCAGCGGCTTCCGGCACCGGGGCCCGCGGCCGGCAGCATATTCCCCGCCGTCGGCGAGCGGCGCGGCCGGGTTGCGCTGCTGCAGGGCTGCGCCCAGCAGGTGCTGGCGCCGCGCATCAACCAGGCCGCCATCCGCCTGCTGACCCGCCACGGCGTCGAGGTCGTCCTGGTCCGGGACGAGCAATGCTGCGGTGCGCTCACCCATCACCTCGGGCAGGACGGCGACGCACTGGCGCGGGCGCGCGGCAACGTCGCCGCATGGCAAAGGGAGACGGAAAACGGCGGCCTCGATGCCATCCTGGTCACCGCTTCGGGCTGCGGCACCGTCATCAAGGACTATGGATTCATGCTGCGCGAGGACCGCGATTTCGCCGGGCCCGCGTCGCGGATCTCCGCGCTGGCCAAGGATATCACCGAGTATCTCGGCGGCCTCGCGCTCAATCCGTCCAGCCAGAAAGGCGATCTCACCGTCGCCTATCACTCGGCCTGTTCGCTGCAACACGGCCAGAAAATCACGAGCCTTCCTAAAGAACTACTTTCCAAGACTGGATTCGTGGTGAAAGATGTGCCCGAGAGCCATTTGTGTTGCGGTTCGGCGGGGACCTACAACATTCTCCAGCCTGACATTGCGAGCAGATTGCGCGATCGGAAGATCGCCAACCTTGCGACAGTCAAACCGGACATGATCGCCGCGGGCAATATTGGATGCATGGTTCAGATTGCCAGCGGTACGTCAGTTCCGGTTGTGCACACGATTGAGCTTCTCGATTGGGCGACAGGAGGTCCAAAGCCTGGATTGTCCTGAAGGGTGAGTCGATCGGCCTAACGGCGCGATCCCTGATTTCACTCCCGTGAATGATGGCGGGAGCGGCTTCCGGGGGAGCGCCGGACAGACGCAGCAAGCGTTTGCCCGATGATCTTGCCCGGACACGGGATGGAGCGGGAGGGCACTTCGAAGAAGTGCCGCCCCGATCTGGCCCAAGGACTACTCGAAGCGCTCGACAGGCACGGACATCCGCAACAGGAGGACCAGATGGCGAAGAAGAGTAAGAAGGCTAAGAAGGGCAAGAAGGCCGTAGTGGCGAAAAAGAAGAAGTCCGCCAAGAAGGCGACGAAGAAGGTCGCGAAGAAATCGGCGAAGAAGGCTGCGAAGGGCAGCGCCAAGAAATCCGGCAAGAAGGTTGCGAAGAAGGCCGCTAAGAAGGCCGCCAGGAAATCAAAGGCTGCGCCGAAAGCGGCCAGGAAGAGCCCGGCCCGGAAGAAGAAGGCGCCTTCCGCTTATGCTCCGGCGGAACAGCCGGCGATCGCGGCCGCGCAGGAGTCGGAAGCCGCGAGCGCGCCGAGCTGGGCCACGCCCGAACCGGCGGCGTCATGGAGCTCGGGTTCGGCAAACGGCAGCGACCACAACTGAGCGACGATCGCCTGTCGCAATCTCGCTGGAACGAGGCCGCAGCATCCCGTGCTGCGGCCTTATTCATGGAGGCGACCGGTGCCGTGTTTTCACGGGGAGGTTGATTCGCGGAAAACCCGAAGCGGCAGCGGTCCGGCCGCCGCGACAACTTCCCCTTTGCATAGCTTTGCCGGGTTTCTGGCCATCAGATTTGTTGTGGGAATGCAACACACGCTCACAACATTTCCCGAAAAAGCGGGAACGCCTAAAAAGGCGGCACATGCTTGCGTTTTTTGCTTCACGATCATGTCGTGACGGCCCAGTGTGTGATCACGTTAAAGACATTTGGCCGCAGTCGGTTGTCGTTTGCCCCTCGCGGGGCGCCGGATCTGGACTGTCAAGTTAGGGTGGAATGGGGATTGTCATGAAGAAAGTGGCTTTGTTAGCAACGGCGCTGGCAATGGTGATGTCGGGTTCGGCTCTCGCAGCGGATCTGCGGGTGAAGGCCGTCAAGGCGCCGCCGCCGCCGGCCTTCGATCCCTGGGACATCGCCTTCGGCGCTGGCATCACCAACGACTACATCTTCCGCGGCATCACCCAGTCCAACCACAAGCCGTCGGTGAACGCCTATTTCGAGCCCCGCTACAACGTCACCAAGGACTTCCAGCTCTATGTCGGCCTCGGTGCGGCGAGCATCTCGTTCCCGAACCGCGCGGCGGCCGAAGTCGACGCCTACGGCGGCGCCCGGCTGACGGTTGGCCAGTTCGCCTTCGACGTCGGTGCCTGGGGTTACATCTATCCGGGCGGAACCTGCCACTATGGTGGCGGCGCGACCACCGACACCGCCGGCGTGCCGCTCAGCAACGAGTGCCAGCTCAACGCCCTGCTCAACACCAACGTCATCAAGAAGGACCTGAGCTTCTTCGAAGTCTACGGCAAGGTGAACTACACCTTCAACGACAACTTCTCGATGGGCGGCAATCTCTACTATACGCCGAGCTTCCTCAACAGCGGCGCGGAAGGCACCTACGCCTCGATCGTCGGCAAGGCGATCGCGCCGAGCACCTGGTTCGGCGCCAGCGGCATCGGCATGTATGTGTCGGGTGAATTCGGCCGCCAGTGGCTGGGCACCTCGGACTCGTTCTATGGTGTCGCCGCATTCCCGCGCGGCATCAACTACGCCGACTACAACACCTGGAACATCGGCATCGGCTTCACCTACAAGGTGTTCACGCTGGACTTCCGCTATTCCGACACCGACCTGTCGAAGGGTAATTGCAACGCCTTCACCAGCGACTTCTCGGCTCGAGGCAACCTCACGGTATCTTCCGGCACCTTCGTGACCCCGATCAATCCGTCGGGTGTCGGCTCCAACTGGTGCGGCGCGGCCGGCATCGTCAAGCTCTCGGCTGACCTGACCGCGATGACCAACCTGAAGTAAGACGTTCTTCGGAAGACGGAGGGGCGGCAGAGCGATCTGCCGCCCCTTTTGTTTTGCGTCCGCCACCGCGCGCCCGCAGGGTGCGCCGCCAGGCCAAATGACCATGGCCCCGGCTTCCAATGGCTCGGATTACGGCGTCTTGGCCGTTGCCTGATCTTCCCCAAGCACGAACCGGTCGCCGTCCCGCGCCAGCGCCACGCTCCGCTGGTGGAAGGCGTCGAGCGTCGAGCGATGACCGATCGAGACGATGGTGGTGGCGGGCAATTTCTCCTCGATCAGGCGGTACAGTGCCTTCTCGGAAGGCTCGTCCAGCGAGGCAGTGGCTTCATCGAGAAACAGATATTGCGGCGCGTGAAGCAGCGCGCGCGCAATGCCGAGCCGCTGTTGCTCGCCAAGCGAGAGCATCCTGTTCCAGTGGCCGTGTTCGGCAGGCTGCGCGGCGAGCTTCGGCAATCCCACCGCCTCGAGCGCCTCGGTGATCTGCCCGGTGGAAAACGCGCCTTCCGTCGCCGGATATTCGATCGCTCCCTGCAGGGAGCCGACCGGGAAATAGGGTCGCTGCGGCAGCATCATCAACGTGGCACCCGAGGGGACGGTGACCGAGCCGGCGCCGAACGGCCAGATGCCGGCGATGGCGCGGAACAACGTCGATTTGCCGGAGCCGGAGGGACCGGTCATCAGCGTGCGCTCGCCCTTGCGGAAGGTGAAGCTGTCCGCGCTGATCAGCGGCGTGCCGTTCGGCAATTGCAGCACCAGTTTGCGGATGTCGATGGCGCCGTCGCTCTGTGTCGCGTTGACGTGAATCCGGTCGCTGCGCACGGCGAGCTGCCGGGCCGCACCAATCCCGGCTTCGAACCCATCGAGGCGGTTCACGACGGCTTGCCATTCCGCCAGTTGGCGGTAGATGGTGACGAAGAACGACAGCGCGCCCTGCACGTTTGAGAAAGCCGACGCGGTCTGCATCATGCCGCCGAGCTGGATTTTTTCGGCAAAATAGGCCGGCGCCACCAGGATATAGGGAAACACCACCGAGGCCTGGTTGTAGCTCGAGGTGAACGCGGTGATCCTCTTGGTCCGGCTCATGATCGCCAGCCAGTTCTCGACCACGCGTCCGAAGCGCACCATGAGGCGTTCGCGCTCGGCCTGATCGCCGTGCAGCAGGGCGATCTGTTCGGAGTTTTCCCGCACGCGAACCAGGTTGAAGCGGAAGTCCGCTTCATATTGCTGCTGCTTGAAATCGATGCCGACCAGGGGCCAGCCGATCAGGTGGGTCAGCACGGTGCCGAGGACCGAGTAGATCAATGCGCCCCATACCAGGTACCCCGGGATGTCGTAGGCCTTTCCGAACAACTGCAGGGGCGCATCGTTGGAAAGTCCCCACAGGATCACGACGAACGAAGCCAGCGTCACGACCGAGCTCAGAAGCCCGACGCCGATGTTGAGCGTGCGGTCGACGAACAGCTTGACGTCGTCGGTCATGCGCTGGTCGGGATTGTCCGCGGCATCGCCCTGCAGCTGCATCCGGTAGTGGTTGGCATCCTGCAGCCATTCGCCGAGATAGCGCGCGGTCATCCATTGCCGCCAGCGGATCTGTAGCCATTGATTGAGATAGAGCTGGTAGACCGCCAGCACGATGAAGATTGCGGCCAGCACGCTGAAATAGATCATCTCGCTGACGAAGTTGTCCCAGTTGCGATCCTGCAGCGCATTGTAGAAGCGGGCGTTCCATTGCGTGATCAGGACATTGATGCCGACGATCGCCAGCTCGATGGCGATCACGGCCGCCAGTAGGCCGCGGCCGGCCCATTTGTCCTCCGAGCTGAAATAGGGGACGGCGATGCGCCAAACCGTGGCGAGTGTCGAGCGGATGTTGTTCACAGATCACCGTCTCCGGGAATAGGGCTTAAAGGATTGAGCAGATGGAGGAATTTCGTTATACGACGAAGGTTTTTGGCGAGATGGCGTGCGGCGGCTTGTCGCAGGCGCCGGTGCGACCCTAGCATGGCTGGGACGGTGGGGGATGGCGGCGGTCGAACTTCGCAAGGTTGTGAGCGTTGGCGGGGATTAATCCAGCCCGGCTTCAGCTGGCAAGGCCACTCCCGCCACCGTTCAAACCGCCGCCCGGCCAATCCAAGGCACGCCAACAACAAATTTCGGGGAAACCGCGCAATGTGGAATCAAATCTATAACCCGCTGGGCAATGCTGCGCTGTCGACGATCGCCGCCGCAGTGCCAGTCGTCACGCTGCTGGTTCTGATCGCCAGCGGCAAGGTCAAGGCGCACATCGCGGCCATCATCGCGCTTGTCGTGGCCAACATCATCACCATCGCGATCTTCACCATGCCGGCCAACATGTCGATCCGTGCCTCGCTGCTCGGCGTCGTGGTCGGCTTCTTTCCGATCGGCTGGATCGTGCTCAACGTCATCTTCCTCTACCGAATTACGGTCGAGACCGGCCGCTTCGAACTGCTGCAGCGGGCGATCGGCGGCGTTACCACCGATCGCCGCCTACAGTTGCTGCTGATCGCATTCGCCTTCGGCGCGTTCTTCGAGGGCGCCTCGGGCTTCGGCACGCCGGTGGCGATCACCGGCGCGGTGTTGATCGGCCTCGGCTTCTCGCCGCTGGCGGCGTCCGGCCTCTCGCTGATCGCCAACACGGCCCCGGTCGCCTATGGCGCGCTTGGCACCCCGATCCAGGGTCTGGCGTCGGTCACCGGTCTCGACCCGTACGTGCTCGGCGCGATGGTCGGCCGGCAGTTGCCGGTGTTTTCGCTGATCGTGCCGTTCTGGGTGGTGTGGGCCTTTGCCGGCTGGCGCGGCATGAAGGAGGTCTGGCCGGCCATTCTCGTCACCGGCATCTCGTTCGCGGTCCCGCAATTCGTGATCTCGAACTACGTCAATCCGTGGATCGTTGATATCGGCGCTTCGCTGATCTCGATGGGGGCGCTGATTCTGTTCCTCAAGGTGTGGCAGCCCCGCCAATTGTGGCTGTCGCCGGCGCTGCGCGGTCGCGACGAATCGGCGGCCACCATGGCGCCCGCCAAGCCGCTGGACACGACGAAACTCAGCCAGGGCGAACTCTGGAGCGCGCTGCTGCCGTGGATCATCGTCTGCATCGTGATGCTGATCTGGGGCAATGGCGCGTTCAAGGCCTGGGCAAATTCGATCTTCGTCTGGAATTACCCGGTGCCCGAGCTGCACAACATGATCAACAAGGTGCCGCCGGTCGCCGCCAAGCCGACGCCGGAGGCCGCGGTGTTCGGCTTCACCTATTTGTCCTTCACCGGCACCGGTATGCTGATCGCCGCCATCATCTCCGGCTTCCTGATGGGCTTTTCGCCGCTGAAGATGGTCGCCGAATACGGCCGCACCATCAAGCTGTGCGCGATCTCGCTGATCACGATCTCGGCGATGCTCGCCATCGGCACCCTGACGCGGCTCTCCGGCGTCGACGCCACGCTCGGCCTCGCCTTCGCCGCCACCGGCGTGCTGTATCCGTTCTTCGGCACGCTGCTCGGCTGGCTCGGCGTCGCGCTGACGGGATCGGATACCGCTTCCAACGTGCTGTTCGGCAACCTGCAGAAGATCACCTCCGAACAGTTGGGCCTGTCGCCGGTACTGATGGCGGCGGCCAATTCCTCGGGCGGCGTGATGGGCAAGATGATCGACGCGCAGTCGATCGTCGTCGCCTCGACCGCGACCAACTGGTACGGCCATGAAGGCTCAATCCTGCGCTACGTGTTCCTGCATTCGATCGTGCTGGCCTGCCTCGTCGGTGTGCTGGTGACGCTGCAGGCCTATGTCTACCCGTTCACGGCGATGGTGCTGAAATAGCGCTGCGATCGAAGCGGTCCGCCAACCATCCCCGCGGCCGGCGCCGCGGGGATTTTTCACAAACGAAGGATTCGATCAGGTCTCGCCGCCGGCAAAAATATCCTTCTTGATGACGGCGTGGACGCCCCAGTTGCCGTCGACCACCTGGGTGATGCCGAAGTCGACGCCGACGGTGATCAGCGAGATCGCCTCGTCTTCGGTCAGCTTCTTGGTCGTCATCAGGAACTTGCGCATCTTGCGGAACGCGTCGCGCAGGGCGAGGTCGACCGACGATTTGTCGTAGATCTCCGACTGCGCCTTGGCCCCGAGTTCGGTCAGATAATTGGCGAAGCTGAAGCCGTGCACCAGCCACTCGTCCCTGGTTTCCAGCATCGGATAATCGAGGGCTTCCAGCGCGGTGCCGGCGAGATCGGCCTTCTTGTGCAGGATGATCTGGAAGGTGCCGTTCAGCGAGCTTTCGATCGCCGTGCCGCACAGTTCCGAGTCCCCCTGCGAGGCATGCGGGTCGCCGACCGACAGCAGGCCGCCCTCCACCGCCACCGGATAATACATCGTGGCGCCCTTGCCGATCCGCCAATTGTCGATGTTGCCGCCGGTGTAGCTCGGCGGAATCGAATCGACGACGTCAGCCTCCTTGGGCGCCAGCCCGATGACGCCGAAATGCGGGCGGATCGGGATCCGCACGTTCTTCAGGATGCCGTGGTTCTCCTTGACCGTGGCGTGATCGACGGGAACACCGGGGTAGTCGATGGTCTTGTGCACCACGCCCGACGGATCGGTCTGCGGCGTCCATTGGAAATTGTAGACCGCCTTGGCCCAGTTGCGTTCACCTGACGCGTCGACCTCGTAGATCGTGATCACCTCGCGCGGCTTCGGCTCGGTCAACAGATCCTTGTAGTGGAAACCCCACCACGCCGCCGCGTTGCTGCCGAAAGTCTTGCCGCGATAGAGCGGATTGGCGCAGGGCCGTGGCGTGACGTCGATGATGCGCAGCTCGATCACGTCGCCTTCCTGGGCGCCGCGGACATAGACCGGGCCGGTGCAGATGTGCACGCCGAGGCCTTCGCCGGCGCCACGTCCGAACAGCGAGGCGTCCATCGGACCCGCGCCGCGACGGTTGACGCCTTTCTTTTCCTTGGTCCACAGGAACACGCTTTCGGCGCCGGGATCGCCTTTCACCATGCGCTCGGCATCGTCATTGGCGTGGTGGGTCAGCGCCTCGATGGTGATGAAGTCGCCGGAGTCGATCTCGACCTGCGGTTTGAGTTTCTTGCTGAAATAGCCCCAGTGCACGGTATCGGCGTTGGCGGGCAAATGATGATAGGCGCGCTTGGCGGGCTGGTTCTTCTCGGCCGCCGCCGCCATCTCCGGCGTCACCAGCGAAATGCCGCCCGCCGTCATTGCCGCGACGCCGCCAGCCGCGGCGAAGCCGGACCTCAGGAACGAGCGCCGCTCCCGATCCAGCGTTTCCTTGAAGTTGCGATGGTGCAATTCAAAATCCGGACAGTTCCGGTCGTCACCCGCACACATGCTGTCTCTCCCCGCTTTGAACGCGCATTCAGGCGCACGCCTGATCCCACCTTCATTGCTCGCGGCTGTCAAAGCGTTGCGGCGGCACGACGTGAATGAAAAATAGCTTCTTTGCCTATTGATTCAGCCTTCCGATCTAGCCAATGACACCATTGTTCAATAGAACGGCGCGCGGCGCGGCAGGTCGGTTTGTTTTCGGGAGATCGCATGGGTTCGATCGCACATATGATGCGCGTAGTTGTCGCTTCGCTCTTGCTGCTCGCTACGGTTTTGCATTTCGTCCCGGCGCGCGCCGCCGAGGATGGCTTTCCGTTCGAAACGCAGATGCAGCTCGATGTAAACCGCATGCCCGGGTCGAAGCGGATTCCCAATCTGGATATCGGCGAGGCCGGCGAGGTGGCGGTCGAACTCTGGTGCAAGGGCGGCAAGGCCCGGTTTTCGGTGGCCGGCAACACCGTGATCTTCATGCCCGGTGCGATGGAAAACCGTTCCTGCCCGCCGGACCGCGCGCAGGCCGATGACGAACTTCTCGCGGCCTTGACGGCGGTCACCACGTGGAAGCGCCAGGACGATCTGGTCACGCTCACGGGTGCGAAGACGCTGCGATTTCGCATCAATACCAACTGAGCGTTTCGCGCGGAGTCCTCGGGCTTGATCGCCGGACCGATACCGGCCAGAACCATCACCCGAAAGCAGGCGCGACATGGCGCGCGACGAATGCGGCATCCGTTCGGGCGCTGCCACGGGGAGAAGACATGATCATCGACCACACCAGATTGCGTGCCTTTGCCACCCGCATTGTGGCGGCGGGCGGCAGCGCGCCCGGCGAGGCGGCGTTCGTCGCCGATCATCTGGTCGAGGCCAATCTGCGCGGCCATGACAGCCATGGCGTCGGCATGCTCGTCGCCTATGTGCGCGACTTCGAGGCCGGCACGCTGAAGGCCAACCAGACGCCGGAGATCGTGTCCGACACCGGCACGATTTCGGTCTGGGACGCGCGGGCCGGCTACGGCCAGGTGATCGCGCACCAGGCGGTCGAATGGGCGATCCAAGCCGCGAAGCAGCACGGCGTCGCGGTGAACGGCTTGCGCAACGCGCACCATATCGGCCGCGTCGGCACCTATGGCGAGGTGGCGGCGCGCGCCGGCATGGTCGCGCTGCATTTCGTCAACGTCGCCTCGGGCGCGCCCGGCGTGGCGCCGTTTCGCGGCCGGGAAGGGCGGTTCCTGACCAACCCGGTCTGCATCGCCATCCCCGGCACGTCGAGCAACGAACCGATCCTGCTGGATTTTGCCACCAGCCGCGTCGCGCTGGGCAAGGTGCGGGTCGCGCACAATGCGGGCAAGCCGATGATGGAGGGGGCGTTACTCGACCATGCGGGGCAGGCCACCACCAATCCGTCGGTCATGTACACCGAGCCGCGCGGCGTGGTGTTGCCGTTCGGCGAGCACAAGGGCTCGGGGCTGGCGCTGGTCTGCGAGTTGCTGGCCGGCGCCATCGTCGGCTCGCCGAGCGTGACGACGATGACGCCGCCCGAGCGCGGCATTATCAACGGCATGCTGACCATCGTCATCGATCCCGCGCGGCTTTCCGCCCGCGACAGCATGATGAGCGAGATCGACGCCATGATCGCGTGGGTGAAGTCGGCCAAGCCGGCCGATCCGGAACTTCCGGTATTGGTCGCCGGTGAGCCGGAACGTCTGGCGCGCGCCGAGCGGATGGCGAACGGCATCGAGATCGACAAGGAAACCTGGAGCCAGCTGTCGGCGATCGCCGAGCGCTACCAGATCGCGCTCGATCGCTGAGCCGGCGGCCGCTACGGCGTCGCGATCAGTCCGGTGGCGGTCGCGATCACCCAGCGGCTGCCCCAGCGCACGATCGATTCCACGCGTCCGACCCCGGGGATGGTGTCGCCGCGTGCGGCCATCGTGATTCCGTCTGGACCCTCCAGCACCGCGGTGCCGTCCCGAACGTCGACCACCGTCCAGCCGGGTATCGTCGCCGGCCTGGTCTCCGGTGCCGCCACGACGGGCTGGCGCACCGCGATGACCGGAGACGCCGCGGCGCCGGCCTGGGCTGCCGGGCGCGCGGCCGGCAACAGCACGGGCGGTTTTGGAATGCTGCCGACAATCGCGGGGTCGGCCGCCGATGCCGTCCTGCGCGCGCCGTCGATCCGGCCGGCAGGTCTTGCTTCAGCCATCCGCGACGCCGGCGCATCGTGTTGCGCGAGGGCCGACAGAGCGAGTTCATGGGCGAATTGCGGCCAGTTCAGGCCGCCGGCCCAGCCCAATGCAAAGCTCGCCACGACCGCTGCCGTGACCAGGACGGCGGCGCGGGCCCGCTCCGCGAACGGCTCGCGCACCACCAGTACCGCATCGCGATCGGACTGGAGCAGGCCCCACAGGCCCGTACGCGTCCGCGACCGGTGATGGTCAACCACGTTGTCCGACCAGATCTCGAAAGTACTCGGCTCGCGATGCTGCATGGCTTGACCCAGATGAGAGAGGATCGATGATCTCTCCTCAGGCTGAATCGAATCTTAACGCGGCATCGAAGGCGGATCACTACGGTGTGTGGTGATCGCCCGCAGCGTCGCGGCCATCCTGCGACCGCGCCATCCGCCAGGACCGGATCATTTCCATGCGCCCTTGTCGGCGTCCCAGCGCTGACCCTTGAATTCCTTCGCCAGCGCTTCGACCGAACCGTTATCGTCCTTGGGCTCGCCGCCTTCCTCCTCGGCCGAAGAGGATTCTTCGGACAGGTTCAGCTTCGCGCCGCTGCCTTCGTCCGCGGTGGTGATCAGCGGGCTTGAGATCCACAGCATCAGCCGGTCGGTTGCGCCCGGTCGGTCCGGCGAGACCAGCGCCGAGACCTCGACGGTTTCCGTGAGCGCGAGCGGCGGGTACACGGCGCTCGGCCGCTTGAAGGTCAGTTTCAGCCTGCCGGTATTGGCGTTCCACGCGGCGCCGGCTGGCTTCGCGGCGAGCGTTCTGGCCAGCACGGCCGATGCCGTGGCGGCGATCTTGTCCTTGTTGATCTTGTCGCCGTCGCGCCAGTCGGCGGCGGCAAAGCGGATGGTGCGGTCCATTTCGACCGAGCCGCTGGTCCAGCCGGCCGCGACCACGCCCGGCATTGTCTTGACCTTGGCGATCAGCGCGGCCGTTCGCTCGGGGTCGGCGGTGAGGGTGATGGTCTGCTCGCCGGCGCGCAGCGCATCGCAGGACACCGAAAGGCTGGACAGCCCGACCTCGACGGCTTCGCCCTTCAGGCTCTTGAGGAATTCGAGGGCGGCGTCGAGCTTGACCCGCACGCCGAACGCGTCCGGCGAAACCTCGGTAAACTCCTTCGGCGCCGGCGTGATGCCGTCGTCGCTGGTCTGGTTCTCCAGAAATTCCTTTTCGCTGAGATCGGAATTGTCCGTCGAGGCCACCTCGGTGACACTTTGGCCGATGGTGATCTGGCCGCGGAACTCGAACGTGTCGCCGGTCGGCTTGCGCAACAGCTTGATGGTGACCGGCGCCTTGTCGCCCATGCTCTGCGCGGTGCCGGTCAGGTTCTGGCCGCTGACGGTGAGGTTGGCGACGAAGCGGTCCTTGCGGTCGGAACCCTTGGCGACGGGATAGCAGACGTCCAAAGTCGCCGCCGTGACGGTCTTGCCCTGGCGGGTTTCCTTCAGGATGACATCTGCATTGCCGCCCATCAGGCCGTCGATCGCGCTGAAATAACGCGTCTCGGCCGCGCCCGGCGCCGCCTTGGCCGGCGGTTTGGTCTGGGCGACAGCGACGTGAGGGACCGTCGTCGCCAGACCGAGCAGCAGAAGGAAGCGCGCGCGCATGTGAAATTCCCGGGAAGCGATAGGAGCGGTGACGTGGTAGCAGCAAACCCGGATGTCTTCAGCCAAAAAAAAGGCCGCGCGGAGGCGGTGTTTCAGCTCCAGCGTATAGGGGGACATCGCCAGTTTAAGCTGCTGAAGTTTCCTCATCGTCATGGCCGGGCTTGTCCCGGCCATCGACGATCTTCTCGCCCGGACGAAGAGAGGACGTGGATGCCCGGGACAAGCCCGGGCATGACGAGCCCAAAGTCAGCCGGCCGCATCAAAAAGAAGGCCGCCCGGAGGCGGCCTTCGATCTGCTTGTCTGTGGGAAACGGCAGGGCTCAAAAACCCATGCCGCCCATGCCACCCATGCCGCCACCGCCGGGCATCGGCGGGGCCGGCTCCTTCGGCAGTTCGGCGACCATGGCCTCGGTGGTGACCAAGAGGCCCGCGACCGACGAGGCGTCCTGCAGCGCAGTGCGTACCACCTTGGCGGGGTCGATGATGCCCTTGTCGACCATGTCGACATAGTCCTCGGTCTGGGCGTCGAAGCCGAAGGTCTCCGACTTGTTCTCGAGGATCTTGCCGACCACGATCGAGCCTTCGACACCGGCGTTTTCCGAGATCTGGCGCACCGGGGCCTCCAGCGCCTTCAGCACGATGTTGATGCCGGCCTGGACGTCGGAATTGTCGTTGTGGATGCGGCCGACCGCCTTCTTGGCGCGCAGCAGCGCCACGCCGCCGCCCGGCACGATGCCTTCCTGCACCGCCGCGCGGGTGGCGTTGAGAGCGTCCTCGACGCGGTCCTTCTTTTCCTTGACCTCGATCTCGGTCGCGCCGCCGACCTTGATCACGGCGACGCCGCCGGCGAGCTTGGCCAGCCGCTCCTGCAGCTTCTCGCGGTCGTAGTCCGAGGTGGTCTCCTCGATCTGCGCCTTGATCTGGCCGACGCGGGCTTCGATGTCCTTCTTCTTGCCGGCGCCCTTGACGATCGTCGTGTTCTCCTTGTCGATCACGACCTTGCCGGCGCGGCCCAGCATGTTGAGCGTGACGCTTTCGAGCTTCATGCCGAGCTCATCGGAGATCAGCTGGCCGCCGGTCAGGATCGCGATGTCTTCCAGCATCGCCTTGCGGCGGTCGCCGAAACCGGGCGCCTTGACGGCGGCGACCTTGAGGCCGCCGCGCAGGCGGTTGACCACCAGCGTCGCCAGCGCCTCACCCTCGACGTCCTCGGCGATGATCAGGAGCGGACGGCCGGACTGCACCACGGCTTCCAGCACCGGCAGCATCGCCTGCAGGCCCGACAGCTTCTTCTCGTGCAGCAGCACGAAGACGTCTTCCTGTTCGGCGATCATCTTCTCGGCGTTGGTGATGAAGTAGGGGCTGAGATAGCCGCGGTCGAACTTCATGCCCTCGACGATGTCGACCTCGGTCTCGAGCGCCTTGTTCTCCTCGACCGTGATGACGCCTTCATTGCCGACCTTCTGCATCGCCTGCGCGATCATCTTGCCGATGGCGGCGTCGCCATTGGCCGAGATGGTGCCGACCTGGGCGACTTCGGAGGAGGCTGCGACCGGCTTGGCGCGCTTCTCGATGTCCTTGATCACGGCGTGCACCGCGATATCGATGCCGCGCTTGAGGTCCATCGGGTTCATGCCGGCGGCGACCGCCTTGGCGCCTTCGCGCACGATCGCCTGCGCCAGCACGGTGGCGGTGGTGGTGCCGTCGCCCGCGGTGTCGTTGGTCTTGGAGGCGACTTCGCGCAGCATCTGCGCGCCCATGTTCTCGAACTTGTCGTCGAGCTCGATCTCCTTGGCGACGGTGACGCCGTCCTTGGTGATGCGCGGCGCACCGAAACTCTTCTCGATCACGACGTTGCGGCCCTTGGGACCGAGCGTCACCTTCACCGCATTGGCGAGAACATCGACGCCGCGCAGCATGCGGTCGCGGGCGTCGCCGGAAAATTTAACGTCTTTGGCAGCCATGTGGGGTTACTCCTGAATGATTGGATGGGATGGATCGCGGTCGTCGCCGGGCCTCTTTCCCCTCTCCCCTTGTGGGAGAGGGGGGATCGAATGAGCGAAGCTCGTTCGAGACGGGTGAGGGGTACTCTCCGCGAGCACCGTAAGCGCGGCGAGATACCCCTCATCCGGCGCTTCGCGCCAACTTCTCCCACAGGGGAGAAGGCAGGGGCAGCCGTGCGTGCGGCGGCCTTGGCGTGCCTCAGCTCAGCACGCCCATGATGTCGCTCTCCTTCATGATCAGGAGTTCCTCGCCGTCGAGCTTGACCTCGGTGCCCGACCATTTGCCGAACAGCACGCGATCGCCGACCTTGATGTCGATCGGGATCAGCTTGCCGGTCTCGTCGCGGCCGCCGGGGCCCACGGCGGTGACTTCGCCCTGCGACGGCTTTTCCTTGGCGCTGTCGGGAATGATGATGCCGCCCTTGGTCTTCTCCTCGGCATCGATGCGCTTCACAACGACGCGGTCGTGCAGCGGACGGAATTTGGACTTGGACATGACGTCTCCTCTTCAAGTTCCCGTGGAAAGGCGTGGTTCAGCTCGGTGCCACTTGGAAATGGCTGATAATGCCGTGTATGCGACGCCGTCCCGGGCGGGACAGCAGGCCCCTTAGCAATCACCGTATTTGAGTGCTAAATCTGGAGCCGGGGAATATGGCTTGGCGCCGATCCTGTCAAGCAAACAAGGGGGTTAAGGCCTTGGTGAGGCCAATATAGGATGGTGGTTCGGAAACCAAATCGGCGCAGCGGCGTAAATTGGACGGACGTCGTTGCTCCGGAAGGCTTTTTGCGCTTGGTTGCGCGGCGGCTGCTTGACGGGAGCGGCCAGGGATGTGCCAGCGAACTGCTCGGGGGAATGCGATGATCAGCTCACGTAATGCGCGTACGGTTGCCAATTGGGCCGCCGCGTCGGCGCTCACGGTCTTGCTGGGCGCGTGCGGCGGTGGCCTGAGCTTGCCGTCGATGTCCTCAGGTCCCGCGCCGGACGCCGAGCCCGGCGTGGCGCCGGAGATGCCTGCCACCATCCGCCCCGACGAGATCGTCGGCCGCTGGGGGCTGGCCTCGTTCCAGAATCCAAACGACCGGGCGCGCACCGAGGCCGCGGCGCGCGGCCAGTGCAAGCAGCCCTACGTGATCGGCGCCGGCCAGAGCGGCGGCGTCGTCATGCATTTGGCCGACCAGGCCACGCCGCAGGAGTTGCGCCTCAAGGGTTCGCCGAGCGGCAAGAACTATATCGGCCCGGCCGGCCCGACCCCCGGCGAGCAGGACCGCGAGATCGTCTCGTTCGACGGCCGCGTGCTGATCACCCGCTTCATCGACAAGGATGCCGCGGTCCGCTACGGCAACATGGTCTATGTCCGCTGCGCGCCCAGGGCGTGAGCCCTAGCGCCGTTGTCTTCCCGTCATGCCCCGCGAAGGCGGGGCATCCAGTACGCCGCGGCTTCACGGCTCAATCTCTGACGCCTCTGGAATACTGGATCATCCGCCTTCGCGGATGATGATGTGCGGACGACAGACCCAAACAAAAAACGCCGGCATCGCTGCCTGCGTTTTGTTCATGCGGCGTCAACCTGTCCGATCAGTCGAACAGCGCGTCGATGTCGTTCTGCGAGGCGTGACCGACGTCGCCGTCGAGCTTCGGGCCGTTGAGCAGCTTGGCGTCGCCCTCGCGGGTATCGATGATCGGCGGCGCGTGCGCCTTGATGGCGTCGACCCCGCCCCAGATTTCCATCATCTCGATGATGTGCTTTTCGATGAACTTCATCGTGTTCATCACCTTGGAGATGCGCTGGCCGGTGAGGTCCTGGAAATTGCAGGCCTCGAAGATCGCGACGACGCGTTCCTGGATCTCCTCGCTGAGCAGCTTCTGCTGGTCGGCCGAAATGTTCTTGGACAGCGCGGTGGCGGCCTGGTCGATCGCCTCGACGGCCTCCAGGATCTGCTGGGTGGCCTGTTCGGTGCCGCCGACGACGGCGCCGAGTTCGCCGTTGACCTTGGCCATTTCCTCGCCGTCGAAGCTCGTGCCGTGCAGGGTGGCGATTTCGCGCTTGGTGCGGTTGATGGCGTCATGGATCAGGTCGAGTTCGACCTTGAGCTTCTCGCACTGCTCGATCTGGGCGCGATAGGTTTCCAGCAGCGCCTGCGCGTCGGCCACCTCGCGGCTGACCTCGGTCGCGATCGTCGCCGTGCCGGCGTCGGTACCGCCGTTGCTATGTCCGAAGCCTGCCATCTGGGCGCGGATCGCGCGCAGTTCGGCCATGATCTCGCGATGCATCGGGCCGATCTCGCCGCCCTCGGTGGGCATGACGATTGGCGCATCACCCAAAAGGGCCTGTTCGATACGAAAACGCTTGCGACTGACGGACATGAGGCTTTTCCCACCCTTGCAATCCCCGTGTTGTAAACCGCTGTCATTTAACGCGAGGTTCACGCCGGAACGGGCTGAAGGGCCGCGCCGGTGGCGGCCGCTTACCATCGATTAACCATCAGCTTCCGCGTTCACAGAAAATAAACGCTACCGGCCAAAACCGGGGGCAACTGCCGGGATGGTGAATCGAAACGGCCGGTCCGTTTACCAAACCGATCAGGTTTTGATTTGTATTGATCGCATGCAGCGGGCGTCCGTCGCGCCGCTGCAGTCAACCCCGCAGTGACGAACAGTACAGAGTACGTCGATGTCCGGAAAAATTTCCCTTGCGCTCGTCGCGGGCGCGTCCTTCCTTTGCCTTTCCAGTCAGGCCGGCGCGATCGACGCCTTGCCTGCCTCCCAGCCCAGCGTGATCTACGCCGGCGAACCCGCACGACCGGCGCCGGTCCGCATGGCTGCCGCCGAACGCGGCAACATGGGCGGCGGCTTCATCGAGTTCCTGTTCGGCGACGCGCCGCAGGGCCATCGCTACCAGCGCGAACCGGCCTACGAGCCGCAGCCGGATTACGGCTATGGCGGACGGCGAATGCTGCTGCCGCCGATGGACCCGCAGCAGTCGATGCGCCGCGAGGAGGAGATGGTCGATCCCGCGCAGCGTCCGCTCGATCCGAAATACGAAAAGCAGGTGGTCGAGTATCACGGCAGCGAACGCCCGGGGACCATCGTGATCGACACCCCGAACAAGTTCCTGTTCCTGGTGCAGGGCGACGGCAAGGCGCTGCGATATGGCGTCGGCGTCGGCCGCCCCGGCTTCACCTGGTCGGGTGTCAAGACGGTTTCCGCGAAGAAGGAATGGCCGGCCTGGACGCCGCCGCCGGAAATGCTGATGCGCCGCCCCGACCTGCCGCGGCACATGGTGGGGGGACCGGACAATCCGCTCGGTGCGCGCGCGATGTATCTCGGCTCGTCGCTCTACCGCATCCATGGCTCCAACGAGCCCTGGACCATCGGCACCAACGTCTCCTCCGGCTGCATCCGGATGCGCAACGAAGACGTCATCGACCTCTACGGCCGCGTCAATGTCGGCGCCAGGGTGGTGGTGATCTGAGCAGGGACGACGGAAGATTGAAACAAGAACGGCCGCCCGATCGGGCGGCCGTGTTGTTTCTGAATTCCGATTGCACTTACGCGTAATCGCCGTCGCCATCGTCGCCGTCGAAACCATCGGAGTCATGGTCGAGGTCGTCCTCGTCGTCCGAGCCGAAGAAGCCCTGCCGCGAACCGGAATCATAGTCGGTATTGTCGGCACGCCGGCTGGACGAGCCGATGTCGTTGATCCCGGCCTCCTGCGCCAGGCTGCCGCCGGACTGATCGCCCCACGGCCGGCGGTCTTCAATGCCGCCGCTGTGGCTGCCAGTGTCGCCGAACGCCTGGTGGTTGCCGCCGCCCATCATCGAGCGGATGCTGCCGGCCAGCAGCGATCCGCCGACCACGCCGGCCGCGGCCGCCGCGGCGGTGCCGAGGAACGAGCCGCCGCCGCCGAACGCCGACGGCTGCTGTTGCGGTGCGCCGCCATAGGGCTGACCGTAGGCTGGCTGACCGTATTGTCCGCCCGGTTGCTGCAACACCTGTCCGGTATTCCAGGCCGGCCGATTGCCGCCGGCCATCTCGGGCGCACGCACATTGGGGACCGAGCCGTGCGGCTGGCCGTGCGGCTGGTTCTGCCCGAAGATCGCATCGCGCATCGAATCCAGGAAGCCGCCGGGTTGGCCTTGCTGCGGCTGACCGACGGCTGCCTCCAGTTCCTGGATGCGCTGGTCGGCGCGCTTCAACGCCTCGTCCTGCACCAACGCGGTCTGCACCAGCGCATATACCGCGTTCGGCGCGTTGCGCAGGCCCTGCATGATCGCCGACATCGCCTCCGGATCGCGCTTGGCGCTTTCCAGCCTGGCGAGGCGGTCGAAAAGATCGTCAATCAGTTGGCGTTCTTGCGGTGTCATGGCCCTCTCCTTCGCGCCGGATCGACGCGCCGCGAAGATGTAGGACGGGCTTCGCGCGGCAAATAGGGGTGGCCGGATTAAATTTCCGTATGCGACAAAATGTCGGGATTTCCGGGCGTTATGGATGCAACGTTATCCTGTTCGCCGTCAGCAGCGCCGGGAAATCATCGCCGGCGAGGTAGGCATGCTCCGCCTCGCGCTGGGTCGTCAACGGATCGAGGCTTGCGAGGGTATCGTCGACAAAGCCGGGATGGCACATCACCAGTCCGCCGTCCGGCAAGCCCTCGAGGAACCCGCCCATCAGCCCGCCGAAATCCGGCGATTTCGAAAAATCATAGGCTCCGGCAAAGGCCGGGTTGAATGCGATGCCGAAAGCCGCGGCGCGTTTTCGAAACTGCGCGCTGAGCAGGTCGAGCACCAGCGCCTTGGGCGCGCGGAGCGATGTCATCCGCGGCCGCGGCCGTCCGCCCTGGCGAACCCAGGCGTCGGGCGCGGCTTGCTTGACCGCGCGCAAAAAGCCGTCGCGCACCTGCGGGAACAGCTGCACATGCTGGTGGCCATCGACGAAATCGGGGGCGCGGCCGAACAGATCCTCGAAGGCGGCAAGCTGCGCGGCGAGTTCATCCTCGATCATTTCAGGATCGAGCCGCCTCAGCCATCCGGAGCGCAGCATCGCCGGAAACGGCAGGAACAGTCCGCCATAGAGCGGCCGGAAATGCATCGTCAGCGGACGAAACGGCGCCGTCAGCGTCGCATGCAGGCCGATCGCGCAGCGCGGACTGCTCGCGACCGCGTCCTGCAACGCGGCGACCTCGGCCCGGTCGATCGCGGCGCCCACGACCATGACGGAGGTCGCATTGAGGCGACCGCGCGCGATCAGTTCGCGAATGGAGCGGTTGACGCCTTCTGCCATTCCGTAGTCGTCGGCGCACAGCCAGATCCGGCGCGGCGGCGCGTCGTTCATTCGGCGGCGGTCCGCTCAGGCGCGCTGCTCGCCGAGTCGTCGCCGCTGCGCTTTTCGGAGTGTTCCGCGACGAAATAGATCGGGCGCGCCTTGAGTTCGGAAAGGATCTTGCCGATGTATTCGCCGACGATGCCGATCATGATGAGCTGCACGCCGCCGATCGTCATCAGCCCGATGATCAGCGAGGGATAGCCCGGCACCTGCTTGCCGGTGGTCCACACCTCCCACAGGATGGTCAGGCCGAACAGGAAGGCGCCGACCGCGAGCAGCACGCCGAGCAGGCTGGCAAAGCGCAGCGGCGCCACCGAGAACGAGGTCAGCCCCTCGATCGACAATCCGATCAGCCGGCCCGGACTGAACGTGGTGACGCCGTGCGCGCGCGGCGCCGGTTCGTAGTCGACGCGGATCTGGCGGAAGCCGATCCAGTTCGACAGCCCCTTGAAGAAGCGGTTGCGCTCGGGAAGCTGGCGCAGCGCATTGGCCGCGCGCGGCGACAGCAGGCGGAAATCCCCGGCATCCTCCGGGATCTTCTGCCGTGCGCCCCAGTTGATCAGCGCATAGAAGCCGTGCACCGCCTGGCGGCGCAGGAACGGCTCGTTGTCGCGATGCGCCTTCGCCGTGTAGACGACGTCATAGCCGTCATCGATCCAGTGCGAGACCAGCTTTTCGACCAGGCTCGGCGGATGCTGGCCGTCGCCGTCCATGAACAGCACCGCGCCGCGGCGCGCGTGATCCAGCCCCGCCATCAGCGCCGCTTCCTTGCCGAAATTGCGCGACAGCGACACCACCTGGATGTCGAGCCCGTCGGCCGGGAGCGTGCGGGCGATCGCCAGCGTCTCGTCGGCGCTGCCGTCATCGACATAGACGACCTCGCTGCCGAGGCCGTAGCGCGCCTTCAGGGCGCGGGCGAGGCCGGTCAGCCGCTCATGCAGCACGGAGAGCCCGGCCGCCTCGTTGTAGAGCGGCACGACAATGGAGAGGCCCTGCGCCGCGGCGCCGGCGGCGGTCGTGGTCAAACGAGAAACGTCAGTGCCGAGCGTCATCGATCAGGTCCCGGTTGGTCTTCTCCCGGCGTCGTTCAACCCCGGGGTCATTCAACCGTATATGCTATCTGACGCCAGCTGTCGCAACGATGAACGAAACGGTGGCCTTATGGCCGCAGGAAGTTCTCTAGCCGGGCGAATAGCGGGTTTTCCCGGTCGAGCACGTAATCGAGCGAGGCGACCGACACGGTGTCGGCGCCGTGGTCGCGCAAGAAGCTGCCGAGCGCATAGAGCTGCGCCGGCGGGCAGTGCAGCGTCAGCATGCCGGACGAGGTCGGCCCGCCGAACGGCGCCACCACGCCGAACCGGTTGTGCGCTTCCGTCAGCAGCTTGGCGTCGCAACCGGCGAAGCGCGTGCGCACTTCGCGGTATTTGCTGGCGCGGGCGCGGGCGGCGATGTGGTCGAGGATGACGCGCGCGGTCTCGCGGGCCTCAGGGGACCAGTCGGCGTCGCGCGACGCCACCAGATTGGCCTGGCTGCGCAGGATCACGCCGTCGTCCAGCACCTTGAGGCCGTTGGCGGCCAGCGTCGCGCCCGTCGTGGTGATATCGACGATCATCTCGGCGGTACCGACCGCGGGGGCGCCCTCGGTGGCGCCGGCGCTTTCCACGATGCGGTAGTCGACGACGCCGTGGCTGGCGAAGAAGCCGCGGGTGAGATTGATGTACTTGGTCGCCACCCGCATGCGCCGATTGTGCTGCGCGCGGAACCCGGTCGTGACGTCGTCGAGATCGGCCATGGTGCGGACGTCGATCCAGGCCTGCGGCACCGCGACCACGACGTTGGCGCCGCCGAAGCCGAGGCTGTCGATCAACAGCACGCGCTTGTCGGCATCGGGAATGCTCTCGCGCAGCAGATCCTCGCCGGTGACGCCGAGATGCACCATGCCGCGCGCCAATTGGGCAGCGATCTCGCTCGCGGAGAGATAGGCGATCTCGACATTGTCGAGGCCGGCGATGGTGCCGCGATAATCGCGCGCGCCGCGCGGTTTTGCCAGCGACAGTCCGGCGCGGGTGAAAAACGCCTCGGCGTTTTCCTGCAGGCGGCCCTTGGAGGGAACCGCGAGAACGAAGGGGGCGGTCATGCGGCGCTCCCTTGGCTGGCGTGCCGGGTCATCGCCTCGATCCACACCGAGAAGCCGACGGCGGGGATCGGCGTCGGTGAGCCGAGCTGCGTCATCAGGCCGTCGTAGCGTCCGCCCGCCACCAGCGGCTCGACGCCGTTACCCGTCGCATGAAGTTCGAACTCGAAGCCGGTGTAATAGTCGAGACCGCGACCGAACGAGGTGGAGAACCGAACGCGCTTGATGTCGATCCCGCGCGCGGCCATGTAGCCGATGCGGCTTTCGAGCTGGTCGATGGCGGCTGCGAGATCGAGCCTGGCATCGGCCGCCAGCGCGCGCAGTCGCGCCACCGCCTCATCGGGATCGCCGGTGATGGCCAGGAAGCCCTTGATGATGTTGAGCGCGTCGCGCGGCAGCGCACCGCCCTTCAGGGTGGACTGTTCCAGGAAGCGGTCGGCGATTTCGTCGACCGTGCGTCCACCGACATTGGTGGTGCCGGCGATCGACATCAGATCGGTGACCAGCGCCAGCGCCGCCTTGCGGTCGGAGCCGGCGAGCGCCGCCAGCACGCCCTCATATTCGTTGCGGCCGGGCGCGGTGGCGAGCGTCAGCCGTTCGATGTCCTCGGTGAGGCTGATCTTGCGGTTGAAATCCTTGATCAGCCGTCGCCGCCAGACCGGATAGAGATCGAGCGCGTCGATCAGGGCCGTAAACAGCGCGACGTCGCCGGTGCGGATTTCGACATCCTTGACGCCGAAGGCCGCCGTGGCTTCGAGCCCGAGCGCGAGCATCTCGGCATCCGCCGCGGCGCGATCCGCCCTGCCGAAGGACTCGATGCCGGCCTGCAGGAACTCACTGGGGCAGCCTTCACGGTAACGGAACACCGGCCCCAGATAGGAAAACCCCGCGGGCTTTCCGGCGCTCGACGAGGCGAGATAGTCGCGCGCTACCGGAATGGTGAGGTCGGGGCGCAGGCAGAGTTCCTCGCCCGAGGCATCGGTCGTGAGGTAGAGGCTCTTGCGAATGTCCTCGCCGGAGAGGTCGAGGAACGGCTCGGCCGGCTGCAGGATGCCGGGATGGGCCTGCACATAGCCGCCTTGGGCAAACGACAACAGCAGGGCGTCCGCCCAGGCGGTAGGTCCGGCAGCACCTCTGGCGGCGGCAGTCGCGGTCATTTCACGTCCAAATATCCCGGGAAAGCTGGGGTTTAGGGGCGGTTGGGAGCAGCTGGAGTTCCCAGAGCCTCATCGCGCAGGCCTTAGCATGGCCAGAGCGGCGTTTCGACAGGGATTGGACATCTGAATTAATGAGGTGTGGCTACCCCGGCGAGGCGGCGGCCGGCTGAGTTGAGGCCCGCCAATCCCCCAGCACGGCCTGTACCAGCGCCAGCGCGGCGACCCCGGCGGTATCGGCGCGAAGGATGCGGGGGCCGAGCGACAGCCGCAGCGTCCTGGGCTGCCGCAGCAGCAGGGCGCGTTCCTCATCGGCGAAGCCGCCCTCCGGTCCGATCACGACGTCGATCCCGTCGGCCGCCGTACCCTGCCGCAACGCCTCGACGGGATCATGGATGTCGGCCGCCTCGTCGCAAAAGAGCAGCAGGCGATTGCTCGCCCGGGTATCGAGATAGCGTTCCAGCGCGATCGGAACGGCGACCTCGGCCAGGCTCAGAATGCCGCATTGCTCGGCGGCCTCGATGACGTTGGCGCGCATCCGTTCGCTGTTGACGCGCGAAACCTGGGTGTGTCGCGTCAGCACCGGCTGCAGCCGCGCGGCCCCCATCTCCACCGCCTTCTGCACCATGTAGTCGAGCCGCGCGTGCTTCAGCGGCGCAAAGACATAGGCGATGTCTGGCAGCCGATCCTGCGGCCGAGTCTGAGCGAGAATCGTCAAGCCGTCCGGCCGCTTGCGCCCCTCGATCGCGGCCTGCCATTCGCCGTCGCGGCCGTTGAATGCAAGGATCGTTTCTCCGGCCGAGAGCCGCAGCACGTTGCCGAGATAATTGCTTTGGTTGCGTTCCAGCACGATCCGTTCACCCTCGCGCAAGGGGGCATCGACGAACAGGCGAGCGGCACTAAAATCGAATTCGGGCATGTCTGTTGTTCCGTTCGGCCCGGTTCTAGCCCATAAATACCTTCATTCGGAACCTCGCTTCGATTTGAGGCCGTTGGACCGGAAGAAGTTGGAGGGGGCCGTTGGTTATCCGCCGCTTGTTCATGGCGCTGAGCTTGCCTCTGGCAATCATCGACGCCGATCTGGCCTTTGCGCAGCCTTCGTTTCCCGCGCCGCTGCCAGGGCAGGCTGAAGCGCCTGCCAGCGCTGCGCCTGTCCCGCTGATGCGGACTGCCGCACCGCTGGCTGTCGCGGGCGCTTCTCCGGCAGGTGGAACCGACGCCTGCATGAATGAATTCCTGCTGTTGCGCGAAGAGGCTGAAAAAATCAGCTGGCTGATCAAGGCTGCGAGCGATCGCAGGGCGCCGGCGGAAGAAGCCTGCCAATTGATCGGCGATTTCGGCCATGCCGAAATCAAGATGATGAATTACATCGAAGCCAATACGGCGCGTTGTGGCATGCCGCCTCGAACCGCCGAGCCATTCAGGAACAGCCACCGCACTACCGAGCGGATCCGGACGCAGGTTTGCAGCATGGCGCAACGGCAGCCGTCAGTTGGTCCGGACAAGATGCTGGGACCTGGCGATTTCTGGATCGACCGCGAATTCAGCCATCGGTAAAGGTTCCGTTACCGGCCGCTTTTGCCCGGCGCGCGCGAATCCGCAAGGCGATTTTTGGCTTTCCGGCGGCGATGCGCCGCGCTGCTGCCCCAATCGGCGGGTTGTTAAGCGGCGGCAGGAATCGTAAAAAGCCTTCGTCAATCTGCTTCGTTCGGACACGTCGGGGCTTGCCTGACCTTGCCGGAGAACCGCCCTTGATGATCCGCCGTCTGATTGTGCCTTTGACAGCCGCCGTCGTGAGCCTTCACGCCGGTCAGGTCGTTGCGCAAACTCCATTTCCGGCGCCGTTGCCCAACCAGAGCGCTTCGCCATTTCCGCCCGTCAACGGCGTTGCGGCCGCACCGGCGCAGAGCGCGGCGCCTCCCGGCAGTTCGGTGTTCGATCGAGGGGCCGCGCCGACGGGCGGCATGCCGCCAATGGGCGGTCCACCGCAAGCGGGCGCTTCGGCCGATGCCTGCATGAAGGGCTTCGTTCCGCTGCGTGAGGAAGCCGAGAAGCGCGGCAAGATGATCAAGGCCGCGAGCGACCGCAAGGCGCCGCCCGACGAGGCTTGCAAGCTGATCAGGAATTTCGGCCAGGCCGAATTGAAGATGATCGCCTATGTGCAGACCAATTCCGCCAAGTGCGGAATTCCGCCGCAGATCGCCGACCAGCTCAAGAACGGCCACAAGAACACCGAGAAGATGCAGAATCAGGTCTGCGCCGTGGCGCAGCAGGCGGCGACCCGCGGACCGGCCGGTCCCAGCCTCAGCGAGGTGCTCGGCTCTTCGTCGGCGCTCCCCGAGGCGCAGCCCGTCAAGAAGGGCGGCAGCACCTTCGATACGCTGAACGGCAACGTCCTCACGCGATGACCCGCCCATGAGCGAGGTGACCGCCCCCGTTGCCGATGCGACCGGCAACTGGGTCGATAGGCATGCGCCGCCCTGGTCGCGGCCCTATTTGCGGATTTCCCGTTTCGACCGCCCGATCGGATCGTGGCTGTTGCTGATGCCGTGCTGGTGGTCGGCGGCGCTGGCCGCCGGCGTCGCGCACGACGTCTCGCAATTGCCGCTCGTGATCGTGCTGTTTTTCATCGGCGCCTTCGTCATGCGCGGCGCGGGCTGCGCCTGGAACGATATCACCGACCGCGATCTCGACGCCCGCGTCGAGCGGACGCGGTCGCGGCCGTTGCCCGCGGGCCAGATCAGCGTGAGACAGGCGCTGGCCTTCCTGGTTCTGCTGGCGCTGATCGGCCTTGCCGTGCTGCTGCAGTTCAACCGTTTCGCGATCCTGACCGGCGTCGCTTCGCTCGCCATCGTCGCGGCCTATCCGTTCATGAAGCGCATCACCTGGTGGCCGCAAGCCGTGTTGGGCCTGGCTTTCTCCTGGGGCGCGCTGATGGGATTTGCGGTCACGCTCGAGCGGATCGATCTGACGTCCATCGCGCTCTACGCCGGCTCGATCGCCTGGGTGATCGGCTACGACACCATCTACGCGCACCAGGACGCCGAGGACGACGCGCTGATCGGCATCAAGTCCACCGCACGGCTGTTCGGCCCGCGCACCCCTCGCGCGCTCGCAGTGTTCTATTCGCTCGCGGTGCTGCTGATCGCCGCGGCGCTGGCACTCGCGGGCGCGCGCTGGCCGGCATGGCTAGGGCTGGCGGCATTTGCCGCGCATTTGGCCTGGCAGATCAGGCGGCTGGACATCGCCGACGGCGCGCTGTGCCTGCGGATATTCAAGTCCAACCGCGATGCCGGATTGCTGCTGTTCGCGGGGCTGCTGACAGATGCAGTGATGCGGGCGGCATCTTAGATTCGTGGAGTGTGAGATGGAATCGTAGCCCGCATGAGCTCTTGCGATATGCGGGATGCCGCAGGCGCCGGTCCCGCATGTCGCAAGAGCTGATGCGGGCTACGATCTGCGATCGCGGCAAATCACTTCTGATTTTCAGAAATCGCGTCAAGCCCTCCGCGCGAAAATATTCCGCTTCCGTTCTCGGCCAAATCACCGGCATAACTCCACCCGTCTCGCTGCGATAGGAGGGGCGTTGGCCATCGTCACGAACGCGCGGCGGGATGCGATGGACGCGGAAGGCGTGATGGACGCTCACGCCGGACGCGTACGGCGAAGTCGTGTGGTTCTGGCGTCGCGGTGCTGGCGTCAAACCTGCGTGAAGGCGCGCAGGTGACGGAGGCAAGACAGCCGTTCTCCGGGAAGAGCACGAAGCAAACCGTAAGACCATTGCGCAGGGAAGGCCGGGATGCTTCCGCCAAACCTGTATGCTCGTGTGCAACCTCTTGCGATGCGCAAAGCGGCACGCGAGACCGCGGGTGCGGCGCGCACCCGGTCTTCCCTGCGCCCTCTGATTTTCGCGGAGGGCAAACGAAGATGCAAAGCTCGGGCAAACCTGTCGCGAGAACGCGAACCTATCCCCGTCATCGCGACCCATTAGCTCGCAATGACTGGTTTGGCCTCAATCCCGCGCGATGATCTCGCGTTCGGCGCGGTGAACGGTCGCGGTATTGGTCAGATTGCCGGGCCGGCGGCGCACCAGAAATTTCGGGCGGCGGGCGCGGATCGCGTTGTGACGGCGGCGACGGGCGGCCGGTTCGGCATGATCGTCTTCCATCAATTGCGGAAGCGCGAAGATGTCGCTCCATTTCAGCCAGGCCGACACGATCTCCTCGCGATCGGCGCTTTCGCACAGGGGAATGTTGAGCGCGGGATCGCGATGCACCAGCACCAGCACCTGCGCATCTTCGGCGACGCTGCGCAGCGCGACGCCGAGGAAGTCCTGGACGCGGACGTTGATTGCCATCCGCATGCCATGGACGGCTCGGTGCAGCACGACGCGTTCGCGGTGAAGTTCGATCCGCCGTACGCCGCCATCCGCCCTTGTATCGTGCGTCTGGAAGCTGAGCGGAAGAGAGTGGGGGTCGAGCCGCGTGACACGGCTCGACCCGGCGGGGTTGATCCCGCTTGTTGCTGTTTGACGCCCCACAGTTTTCATCTCCCCGCCGGGATTATGTTCCCGGTCGATACGCGAGACCCTAGCGGAGGGATTTCCGTTTCACCTTAAAAAGCCTGGTTAAGGAGACGTCACCCGGCCTGCATCTGGCGGCATGATTGACGAGTCCTTGCGAAAATGCCGAAATTGTTTGGCATTCGGCGCGGCATAATGCTTGAAATACCCATGAATCGGGCACATTTGAAAAAGCTTGCCGGTTTGCGTCGTCCGCTCTCTTCCATGTCAGGGATTTTGTTTGTGAACTCTTCACCATCCAGTTCGTCGCTCGATTCAAACACCTCCGGCGCCACCTCCGACCTGTTCGATCAGTCGGCACTCTCGGCGCTGGCGCAGCGGCTGGTCGAGGCTGCCAGGCGCGCGGGCGCGGACGCCGCCGACGCGGTCGCGGTGCGCGGCGTATCCCAGGGCGTCGAGGTGCGTGATGGCCGGGTCGAGGAATCCGAGCGCTCCGAAGGCGACGACGTCGGCCTGCGCGTGCTGGTCGGGCAGCGCCAGGCCGTGGTCTCGACCAATGACGTCTCCGGCGACGGCATCGCCACCCTCGCGGAGCGGGCGGTTGCGATGGCGCGCGTGGCGCCCGACGACAAATATGTCGGTCTCGCCGATCCCGCGCTGCTGGCGCGCGATTTCGCCGATCTCGATCTGCTCGACCGCACGGTCCCGACCACGGCCGAACTGGAACGCCGGGCCTGTGAGGCCGAAGCGGCGGCCCTGGCGGTCAAGGGCGTCACCAAATCGGGCGGCGCGTCCGCCTCGAGCGGCATCGGCGGCATGGTGCTGGTGACCTCGACCGGCTTCCATGGCTCCTATCTGCGCTCCAGCCAGGGCATCTCGATGACCGCGATCTCGGGCGAAGGCACCGGCATGGAGCGCGATTACGATTTCACCTCGGCTCCGCATGCCTCCGACCTCGCTTCGCCCGAGAGCGTCGGCCGCAAGGCGGGCGAGCGTACCGTGGCGCGCGCCAATCCGCGCAAGGTCGAGACCTGCAAGGTGCCGGTGGTGTACGATCCCCGGGTATCGGGATCATTGGTCGGCCATCTGGTCGGCGCCATCAACGGCGCCTCGATCGCACGCAAGACCAGCTTCCTGAAGGACCGGATGGGCGAGCAGCTGTTCGCGAAGGATATCCGCATCATCGACGATCCGTTGCGGGTGCGCGGCCTGCGCTCGCAGACGTTCGATGCCGAAGGCGTCAGGGTGAAAAGGACCGCGTTGATCGACGAGGGCGTGTTGACCACCTGGCTGCTCGATTGCGCGACCGCGCGCGAACTCGGGCTGGCGACCACCGGGCACGCCCATCGCGGCGTATCGTCCTCGCCGTCCCCGGGGGCGTATAATCTGCATCTGGAAGCCGGCAAGGCGACCCCGAAAGAGTTGATCTCCGACATCAAGCAGGGCTTTTACGTCACCGACCTGATCGGCTCCGGAGTAAACGGCGTGACCGGCGATTACAGCCGCGGCGCCTCCGGTTTCTGGATCGAGAACGGCGAGATCACCTATCCGGTCAGCGAGGTGACGATCGCGGGCCATCTGCTGGCGATGTTCAAGTCGCTGGTCGCCGCCAACGATCTGGCGTTCCGCTACGGCGTCAACGCGCCGACGCTGCGCATCGAGGGCCTGACGCTTGGCGGACGCTGAAACTGCCGGCCACGCCTGGGCGCGCGACGCCGCGCTGTTGCGGGAGACGGTGCGCGAGGCCGGCGCGCTGGCCCTGTCGCTGTTTCGCACCGAACTGAAGAACTGGACCAAGGGCGCCTCGTCGCCGGTTTCCGAGGCCGACATCGCTGTCAACGACCTCGTCGAGCGGCGGCTGCGCACGGCCACGCCGGATTATGGCTGGCTGTCGGAGGAGAGCGTCGACGACGACAGCCGTCTTGGCAAGCAACTGGCCTGGATCGTCGATCCGATCGACGGCACCCGCGCCTATCTTGCCGGCCGCGAGGACTGGTGCGTCAGCGTGGCGCTGGTCGCGGGCTCGGCGCCGGTATTGGCGGCGGTGTTCGCACCGGCCACCGACGAGTTCTTCTTCGCGGTACGCGGCAAGGGCGCAACGCACAACGAGCGGCCGGTGCGCGCGGCCCCTGGCATGGAGCTTGATTTTTCCCGCATGGCCGGGCCAAAGCCGCTGGTGCAGCGGCTCAGCCCGTCGGTCGAGGAGATCACGCTGCATCCGCGAATCGGATCGCTGGCGCTTCGGTTGTGCCGGGTCGCCGACGGCAGCCTCGATGCCGCTTTTGCAGGCGGCCAGAGCCGAGATTGGGACCTTGCCGCCGCGAATTTGATCGTGCAGGAAGCGAATGGTAGGATGACCGCGCTCTCGGGCGATACGATCGAATACAATCGCCGGGATGTGGTGCACGGGGTGCTGGTGGCGGCAGGGCAGGAAAGACACAGTCGGATCGTCGCGCACTTCCGGGATCATCGGCTGCCCTGAATCGGTCGAAATCCGCGCCACATGTCGTTGCGTTAATGTCGCGTTGATTGTGTCGCTGTTTGCTTGCCGGGCATCTCGTTAGGAAAGACCATCATGCCAGATAGCCCTCCGCAGCAATTGCTGCATCTCGTCATCGGCGGCGAACTCACCGATCTCGAACACGTCACCTTCAAGGATCTCGACCAGGTCGACATCGTCGGCGTCTATCCCAACTACGCCTCGGCGCTGGCGGCCTGGAAGGCCAAGGCGCAGCAGACCGTCGACAACGCCCACATGCGCTATTTCGTGGTTCACCTCCACCGGCTGCTCGATCCGGGCCAAGACACGAAGTCCTCCGGTTAAGAAGTCTGCAGTTGAAACGTTTCTTTCGCGATTGGCTGCGCAGCACTTTCGTACAGCGTGCGCTCGGGGTGCTGGCGGCCGAGTACCTGCGGCTGGTCTGGTTGACCAACCGCTTCACCTACCAGCCGGCCGATGTCTACGCGCAGGTCGAGCCGCAGATGCCGGCGATCTTCGCGTTCTGGCACGGCCAGCATCTGATGACGCCGTTCATCAAGACCAAGGAGAGCTACCGCGCCAAGGTCTTGATCTCGCGGCACCGTGACGGCGAGTTCAACGCCATCGCCGCCGAGCGGCTCGGCATTGCAACCATCCGCGGCTCCGGCGACCATGGTGGTGCCTTCCACCGCAAGGGCGGCGTCGGCGCGTTCCGCGAGATGGTGCAGGCGCTGGAGGACAAGTGGAACGTCGCGACCACCGCCGACGTGCCGAAGCGCGCGCGGGTGGTCGGGCTTGGAATCATCATGCTGGCCCGGGAGTCGGGCCGGCCGATCATGCCGTTCGCGATGGTCACCTCCCGGTTCGTCCGGTTGAAGAACTGGGATTCCACCACCATCAACCTGCCGTTCGGCCGCGGTGCGGTGGTCGGCATCGATGCGGTGTATGTACCGCCGGATGCAGATGCACAGACTATGGAAAAGCTCCGTCTTCAGGTAGAAGCGTACCTGAACGAAGCGACCCGTCGGGCCTACGCGGCCGTCGGGCGTCCGGAGGCCGCTCTTGGCTGACTCACTGCCGATGACGCTGCGCGTCTACCGGAAACTGTCGTCCGCGATGGTGCCGTTGTCGCCTGCCTTGATCAACCGAAGGTTGAGGATGGGCAAGGAAGATCCCGCGCGGGTCGGCGAGCGCCGCGGCCTGAGTGCGGACATTCGGCCCGTCGGGCCGCTGGTGTGGATTCATGGCGCCAGTGTCGGCGAGGTGCTGGCGGCGGCGGGGCTGATCGAGCGGTTGCGCGGCCTCGGCCTGCGCATCCTGCTGACCTCCGGCACGGTGACGTCGGCCGCGATCGTCGCCAAGCGTTTCCCGCCCGATGTCATCCATCAATACGTGCCGTATGATTCGCCGCGCTATGTCCGGCGGTTCCTCGATCACTGGCGGCCCTCGCTGGCGCTGTTCATCGAATCCGACCTGTGGCCGAACCTGATCCTGTCAAGCGCGGCGCGGCGCTTGCCGATGGTGCTGATCAACGGCCGGATGTCGCAACGCTCGTTTCCGCGCTGGCAGCGCGTGCAGAGCACCATCTCGGCCCTGCTCGACAAGTTCGATATCTGCCTGGCGCAGTCGCAGACCGATGCGGATCGCTTCGCGGCGCTCGGCAGCCGCAGCGTCGTGGTGACCGGCAACCTCAAGCTCGACGTGCCGGCGCCGCCGGCCGATGCCAACAAGCTGGAGCGGCTGATGGCGATGACGCGCGGCCGACCGGTCGTGCTCGCGGCCTCGACGCATCCGGGCGAAGAAGAGATCTTGACGGAAACCCACCGCGCGCTCGCCGGGTATTTCCCCGGGCTGTTGACCGTGATCGTGCCGCGGCATGCCGATCGCGGCGAGGCCATCGCCCGCATGATCTTCGGGACCGGGCTCAATCCGGCCCTGCGCTCGCACGAGGAACTGCCGACCGCCACCACCGACATTTACGTCGCCGACACCATGGGCGAGCTCGGGCTGTTCTACCGGCTGGCGCCGATCGTGTTCATGGGCGGATCGCTGGTGGAACATGGCGGGCAGAACCCGATCGAGGCGATCAGGCTCGGTGCGTCGGTGATCCACGGGCCGCATGTCTTCAACTTCACCGACGTCTACGGCGCGCTCGATGCCGCCGGCGGCGCGCGGCGGGCCGATACGCAGGACGCGCTGGTCAAGCAGTTCGGGCAACTGCTCGCCGATCCCCGCGCGCGTGCGGCCGTGCTGGCATCGTCCGAGCAGGTGGTCGATCAGCTCAGCGGCGCGCTGGAGCGCACGCTGTCCGCGCTGGAGCCCTATCTGCTGCAATTGCGGATCGAGATGGGAGCCGCGCATGCGTGAGCCGGGCTTCTGGCACGGCCCGGCCTCGCTCAACGCGCATCTCCTGAAACCGCTCGCCGCGCTCTACGGCGCCGTCGCCGCGCGACGGCTGCGGCGCAAGGGATTGAACGCCGGCATCCCGGTGTTTTGCGTCGGCAATTATCACGTCGGGGGCGCCGGCAAGACGCCGACCGTGCTGGCGCTCGCAACGCTGCTGCGCGAACTCGGCGAGACGCCGGTGGTGCTGAGCCGCGGCTATGGCGGCAAACTGCGCGGACCGATCCGGGTCGATCCCGGCAGACACGCCGCTTCCGATGTCGGCGACGAACCCCTGATGATGGCGGATGTGCTGCCGGTGGTCGTCTCGCGCCAGCGCGCCGACGGCGTGCCGCTGGCGCGTTCGCAGGGCGCCAGCGTGATCCTGCTGGACGACGGGTTTCAGAGCCCGGCGATCGAGAAGGACGCCTCGCTGATCGTGATCGACGCGACGCGTGGGATCGGCAACGGCCAGGTCTTTCCCGCCGGCCCGCTGCGTGCACCGTTGCGGCCGCAGCTGGCGCGCACCGATGCGCTCATCGTCGTCGGCGCCGGCAGCGCCGCGAACACGATAGCAGCCGAGATCGCGGCGCAGGGCAAGCCGGTGCTGTCGGCGCATCTGAAGCCCGACGAGGCGCAGGTCGCAGCGCTTCGCGGCAAGCGCGTGCTGGCCTTCGCCGGCATCGGCGATCCCGCCCGATTCTTCGGCACACTGCGCGCCAGCGGCATCGAGGTCGCCGCCGAGCGCGCCTTTGCGGATCATCATCCGTATGCGGAGGGGGAGATCGAGAGCCTGATCGCGGAGGCGAAGCGCGGTGGGCTGACGCTGGTGACGACGGAAAAGGATCGGGTGCGCGTGAAGGATCGGTCGGAGCCCATCGTACCGTTTAAGGTCACTCTCGAATTCGACGATCCCTCGCCGTTGCGAAAACTCGCGGCAGATCAATTGTTCAAAGCGCGCGAGCGGAAAGAACGGTAGGATGGGTAGAGCGCAGCGAAACCCATCACCTCGCCGCGCATATGAATTGATGGGTTTCGCTTTGCTCTACCCATCCTACGAAGCTATGGCGTCTTCAACGCGCCGGGAAAGTGCCGCTGCAGCACGGCGCTGGGGACCGAATAGGCCTCCTGCAGATCGACGCTCCAGTACTTCAGTTCGTCGAGCGGAATGCGAACGTCGGTGATCGCGCAGCGCACATAGGTCCCGGGCGAGATCACCCGGAAATCGCCGTCCAGATATTGCACCTGCGCCTCGCCATGGCCCGAGGAGCCGAATTTATTGAGCACGTCAAATCTCCGATCGGCCAGCCTCGCGGCGGCCGGCCCATAAATCACTTTTTCAAGCTTCAGCCTATCATAGATAAGGCATACTGTCCGCCCCGCAAACTGACCGGATTGTGATGTTTTCCGGCCTCGCTGCATGGTACCGTTAATGCTGCCGGTGCCCGACCGCTGCGTCATGCCGATCCGACCAAGACCGATGCGCCTGTTGCCAGCCACGCTATCCCTTGTGCTCCTCGCGGCGGCCTCCGCGGCCGGGGCATCGCCTTTGCCGGAGCCGCTCCAGGTCGATATCCCGGCCAATGGCCTGATCCTGCATGCCCAGCTGTACAAGCCGGCCGGTAACGGTCCGTTTCCCATCGTGATCGCGCTGCATGGCTGCGGCGGACTGGGCGGCGAGTCGGAGCCGGTGCTGCCGCGCTACCGCGACTGGGCGGAGCAGCTGATGAGGACCGGCCATGCCGTGTTGCTGCCGGACAGCTACGGATCGCGCGAGCTCGGCCCGCAATGCCACGCCAAGGAGCGCCGCGTGCTCGCCCGTCGCGAGCGGGTGGCCGATGTCAATGCATCGCGGCAATGGCTGCAGCAGCAGCCATGGGCCGCGCGCGACCGCATCAGCCTGATCGGATGGGCCAACGGCGCCAGCGCTGTATTGTGGGCGGTACGGCCGCAATCGTTGGCGCGCGGCATCGTCGAAACAGACTTCCGCTCGGCCATCGCCTTCTATCCGGATTGCCGGATCTCGTCCGGGCTCGGCTGGAGCACGCGGGTGCCGACGCTGCTGCTGATCGGCGCGCAGGACGACATCAGTTCGCCGTCCGCCTGCCGACAGGTCGTGGAAGGCGCGCGAGGCCGCAGCGCGCTAGCGCAGATCCACGTCTATGCTGGCGCGGCCCATGATTTCGATCGCCCTAACCTGCCGCTGCGGGCGATCGCCGGCGCCGACGCGGCGCTGCCCGAACGCGGCCATATCGGCACCGACGCAGAGGCGCGCAAGGACGCGCAGCGGCGGGTCAACGACTGGCTGGCGCGCTGAGCTAGAACAGGCTGCCCTGATCGACGGGCTTCGTAACGCGCTTTGGCGCCGCCGGCTTCGCGTCATGCGTTGCGGGTTTTGTCGCCGGCGTGGGCGCCGTGGCCTGGGACCGGTCGGCGTCCGCAGTAGCGCCGACGCGGCCGTCGGCGAATTCGATCGACAGCCGCGCGTTCGGCCCGATCGCGGCGGCGGCATGGACGGCGTGGCCGCGTTCGTCGCGCACCAGCGCAAAGCCGCGCGCCAGCACGCCGCGATAGGACAGCGCCGACAGCAACTGGCCGCTATGGGCCACACGGGCGTCGAGCCGCTGCATCGCGGTGAGCAGCGCGCGGCGCGCGCGCTCGGCCAGCCGCTGCGTTCGCTCATGGGCGCGCGCGATGGCGTTGCGCTGCGCCTGGGCATTGGAGAGTTTTGAGGCCTTGAGCCGCACCTCGAGCCCGGCAAAACGCTCCCGCCGGCTGCGCAGCAGGGCACGTGTCGACAGCCGGATGCGTTCGCCCGCCACCGTGAGGCGGTGGTCGGCTTGCGCGACCTGTCCACGCAGCACCTTCAGCGTCAGTCCGGCGGCAAGATGCGAGAAGCGCCGGTGATGCGCGTGCGTGTTGGCCTTGAGGCCGCGGGGCAGGGCGGCGCCGAGGTGATCCAGCCGCTGGCGGGGGATCGCCAGCAACTCGCTCAGGCTCGGCAGCGCCCGCGCGGCGGCGCGCAATTCGTTGCGGCGGCTCTCCTGGCTGCGCTGCCAGCACACCATCGTGCGGCGCGCCAGGCTCTCGACCTCGACGAACAATTCGCTGCGCACCGGCACCGCCATTTCGGCGGCCGCCGTCGGCGTCGGCGCGCGCTTGTCGGCCGCAAAATCGATCAGCGTGATGTCGGTCTCGTGGCCGACCGCCGAGATCAGCGGGATCATGCTGTCGGCGGCGGCGCGCACTACGATCTCCTCGTTGAACGACCACAAATCCTCCAGCGAACCGCCGCCGCGCGCGACGATCAACAGGTCCGGCCGCGGGATGCGCCCGCCTTCCGGCAGCGCGTTGAAGCCGCGGATCGCCGCCGCCACCTGTTCGGCGGAGCCTTCGCCCTGCACCTTGACCGGCCATACCAGCACACGGCGCGGAAAACGGTCCTGCAGCCGGTGCAGGATGTCGCGAATCACCGCCCCCGTCGGCGAGGTGACGACGCCGATCACCTCCGGCAGCCATGGCAGCAACTGCTTGCGCGCCTCGTTGAACAGGCCCTCGGCGGCGAGTTTCTTCTTGCGCTCCTCCATCAGCGCCATCAGCGCGCCGATTCCGGCCGGCTCCAATGATTCGATGACGATCTGGTATTTTGAGGAATTGGGATAGGTCGTGAGCTTGCCGGTGGCGATGACCTCGAGCCCCTCTTGCGGCTTGAACCGCATCCGGGCGTGGGCGAACTTCCAGATCACCGCCTCGATCTTGGCGCTCTCGTCCTTCAGCGCGAAATAGCAGTGGCCTGACGAATGCGGCCCGCGAAAGCCCGAGATTTCGCCGCGGACGCGGACATGGCCGAAAGTGTCCTCGACCGTCCGTTTCAGGGCGGTGGACAGTTCCGAAACGGTCAACTCGGGCGCGTTGGTCAGTTTTTCTGCGGCGGGCATGTACCATCGATTCGGGCGTGGAAGCGTCTCCGGAAAATAGGGATTTTTGGTCGCCCCCGATAGGGCTCCGAGCGCTGTTCAAGCTACGGAAATAATGGCAAACCCCTTGCAGTCGCAGGCGGACTCGTGCGACCGAGGCCGCATCTCATCCCCCGCATCTGGCTGAAGTCATGAACATCCTCCTGCTCGGTTCCGGCGGCCGCGAACACGCTCTCGCATGGAAGATCGCAGCCTCGCCGCTGCTGACCAAATTGTGGTGCGCACCGGGCAACGCGGGAATCGCCAGGGAAGCGGAGTGCGTCGCGCTCGATGTCGCGAATCACCCGGAGGTGATTCAGTTCTGCAAGGACAACGCGGTGGATTTCGTCGTGGTCGGCCCGGAGACGCCGCTGGCCGCCGGAATCATCGACGACCTCGCGGCGGTCGGCATCAAGGCGTTCGGGCCAGGCAGGCAAGCGGCGCAGCTCGAAGGCTCCAAGGGTTTCACCAAGGACCTCTGCCGCGAGTTCAATATTCCGACCGGCGCCTATGGCCGCTTTGCCACGGCGGTGGATGCGCTGGCCTATGTGCGCGAGCAGGGCGCGCCGATCGTGGTCAAGGCCGATGGTCTCGCCGCCGGCAAGGGCGTCGTGGTGGCAAAGACGCTGGATGAAGCGGAAGCCGCCATCGCGATGATGTTCGAGGGCGGGTTCGGCGCGGCCGGCGCGGAGGTCGTGATCGAGGAGTTTTTGGAAGGCCGCGAGATCAGTTTCTTCGCGCTGTGCGACGGCGAGACCGCGATCCCGCTCGCGACCGCGCAGGACCACAAGCGGGCGTTCGACCACGACCAGGGTCCGAACACCGGCGGCATGGGGGCCTATTCGCCGACACCGTTCGTCACGCCTGACGTGCACGAGCAGATCTTGGCGCGCATTATCGTTCCGACGGTCGCCGGCATGAAGAGCCGCGGCATGCCCTTCAAGGGCGTGCTCTATGCCGGCGTGATGCTGACGGCGCAGGGCCCCAAACTGTTCGAGTACAACGTCCGCTTCGGCGATCCCGAATGCCAGGTGTTGATGCTGCGGATGATGTCCGACATCGTGCCGGCGCTGCTGGCGTCCTGCGACGGGCAGTTGAAGCATTTTGATCTGCGCTGGTTTCCGGATCCGGCGTTGACGGTCGTGATGGCGGCGAAGGGCTATCCCGGCGATTACCAGAAGGGCACGCGCATCGACGGCCTCGATGAGGCCGCCGGCATTGAGGGTGTCGAAATCTTCCATGCCGGCACGGTTACAAAGGATAACGCCATCCTCGCCAATGGCGGACGGGTTCTGAACGTGTGCGCGATTGGGAAGACCGTGTCAGAGGCGCGTGCGCGTGCCTATCAGGCCGTCGATCGAATCAAATGGCCGGAGGGTTTCTGCCGCCGCGATATCGCGTGGCAGGCGGTGGAGGCGGAGGAAGCGAAATAGCCTTGACGCCGTCATTCCGGACGACGCGCACTGCGCGTCGATCCGGAATCCAGGGGTTGGTTGACGATCTGCGCCTCACATCGAGATTCCGGGTTCGGCGCTTCGCGCCGCCCCGGAATGACGGGGAGGTCGTTACAGCAAATCGCCGCCGACGGCGCTGGCCGTCGTGCCATGCTCGCGGAACGCCTTGATGACGTTCTTGCCGATCTTCCACTTGTGCACCTCGTCCGGGCCGTCGACCAGCCGCTGCGCGCGCACCTGCGTGTACCACTTCGCCAGCGGCGTATCCTGGCTGAAACCGAGCGCGCCGTGCAGCTGGATGGCGGTGTCGATCACCTTGTGCACCATGTGGGCATGGAAGATTTTTGCGATCGAGTTTTCCTGCCTGATGTCGAGGCCCTTCTCGGCCTTGTAGGCGATGTGCAAAAGCATGAGCCGGCCGATATAGAGCTGCTCGGCGCAGTCGGCGAGCATGAACTGCACGGCCTGCCGGTCGGCGATCAGCTGGCCGAAGGTCGACCGCCTGGTGATGTGGGCGACCGCCATGTCGAGCGCGCGCTGCGCCTTGGCGACGTTGTGCATGCCGTGGCGCAGCCTGCCATAGGCGAGGCGGTGCTGGCCCATCGCAAAGCCGTTGCCTTCGCCGCCGACGATGTTGTCCGCCGGCACGACGAGGTCCTTGATCTCGATCTCGGAATGGCCGCCATGAATCACATGGTCATGCGGACCCTCGATCGCCATGTTGGCGACGTTGCGCTTGATCCTGTAGCCGGGGTTCGGCAGCTCGACGATGAAGGTCGAATATTGCTTGTGGCGCGGCGCGTTCGGATCGGTCTTGGCCATGACGAGCGCCATATCGGCGACGCTGGCGGACGACGAGAACCATTTTTCGCCGTTCAAAATATAGTTCTCGTTGCCGTCCTTGACGGCTGTCGTCTGCATGCCGGTGGCGTCGGCGCCGGCGGCCTTTTCGGTCATCGAGAAGCAGATGCGCTTGTCGCCGTTCAGCAGCGGTTTAAGGAATCTCTCCTTCTGATATTCCGTGCCGTGGGCGAGGATCGTCATCATCGAGGCATCGTCCGGCCCCTGCGTGTTCATCGAGAGCGCGCCCAGCATGCTCTCGCCGAGCTCCATCTGCACCAGCGCATTGGCCAGCGGGCCGAGGCCCATGCCGCCATACTCCTTCGGCACCCACGGGCACCACAGGCCGCGCGCGCGGGCTTTTGCACGCAGCGGGCCGAGCACCTCGGCAAGCGGCTTGGTGTCGAGTTCCTTTTCCGCCGGGATGCATTCCTCATGCACCCATTTGCGGACTTTCTCGCGGATCGCCTTGGCCTCGGCCGGAATCTCGAAATCGATCGACATGTTGCGTTTCCTCGGTTCTTGTTGGTCGGACTTGAGCGATGGCATAACCCTGCGGTCTGCCAGCGGCAACGACAAACAAAGTTTGAAGCGGAAGGAGCGCCCATGCCCGATCTCGCCGATCTATTCCCCGGATACGCCTCCGAATGGATCAATACCTCGTCCGGCCGCATCTTCGCCCGCGTCGGCGGCAAGGGGCCGCCGCTGCTGCTGCTGCACGGGTTTTCGTCGACGCATGTGATGTGGCACACGGTCGCGCCGCAACTGGCCGACAGGTTCACCCTGATCATCGCCGACCTGCCGGGCTACGGCTGGTCCGACATGCCCGACAGCGACGCCAACCACACGCCCTACACCAAGCGTGCGATGGCGAGAGTGATGGTCGAGGCAATGGAGCAGCTCGGCCACGTCCATTTCGCGCTCGCCGGCCACGACCGCGGCGGCCGCGTTTCCTACCGGCTGGCGCTCGATCATCCCGGCCGGCTGTCGAAACTCGCCGTGCTCGATATCGCGCCGACCTATGATTACTGGGAGAGGCTGAACCGGCTGTCGGCGCTGAAGATCTATCATTGGGCATTCCTGGCGCAGCCCCACCCGCTGCCGGAGACGCTGATCGCGAGCAATGGCGAGTTCTTCCTGCGGCAGAAGATGGCGAGCCAGACCAAGACGAAAACGCTGGACGAGATCGATCCACGCGCGCTGCAGCACTATCTCGCGCCGTTTCGCGATCCCGCCCGCATCCACGCAATGTGCGAGGACTACCGCGCCGGCGCCTATGCCGACTACGAGATCGACAAGGATGACTTCGAGGCCGGCAAGAAGATCACGGTGCCGATGCTGGCGCTGTGGGGCGATGCCGGCGTCGCCAGTGCCGCGACCACGCCCCTCGATACCTGGAAGAAATGGGCGACGAAAGTGGAGGGGGCGCCGGTGGATTCCGGCCACTTTTTGCCCGAGGAGAATCCGGAGGTGACGGCGAAATTGTTGCGGGAGTTTTTGCTGCCGCCGTGAGTAGGTGCGGCCTCTCCGCGTCATTCCGGGGCGATGCGAAGCATCGAACCCGGAATCTCGAGATTCCGGGTCTGGTCCTTCGGACCATCCCGGAATGACGGTGCGTGAGGCGGTATGCGACCGGCGCCTACCTTCGTGCCTTGAAAAAATCCTTCAGCAGCGTCGCCGCCTCGGTCTCGCCGACCGCCGAATACACCTCCGGCACATGGTGGCAGGTCGGCTGGGCAAAGAATCGCACGCCGGAATCCACCGCGCCGCCCTTGGGATCGGCGGCGCCGTAATAAAGTCGCCGGATCCGGGCAAACGAGATTGCGCCCGCGCACATCGTACACGGCTCCAGCGTGACGTAGAGGTCGCAGTCGACCAGCCGCTCCGTGCCGAGCGCCGCGGCCGCCTGCCGGATCGCGAGAATCTCGGCATGCGCCGTCGGGTCGCGGTCGGTCAGGGTCCGGTTACCGGCGGTGGCGATTACTTCTTCTCCTCGGACGATGACGCAACCGATCGGAACCTCGCCGGTTCTTCCGGTGCTTTCGGCGGTTTTCAGCGCCAAATCCATGAAAGAAGGGGCAGTCGAGCCTCGTATCATGAGAAGAAACCTGCTACTGACTTCGCCTTCAGCAAAGGTGGATGCCGGTTTTGCGTGAGAATGCGCCCTGCGCGAGGCGCGCGCGCGTTACCGCTTTGACAGCCCATCTGCATCAGCCTGATCGCCAGATCATCCATACCCGAGAGACCCTTCATGCCCCGCGACACCGACAAAAACAACGATTCCCGCGGCCGGCGCGACCGGCCCGGCGGCGGCAAGGGCGCGGGCAAGGGGGGCGGCAAGGGCCGCTCCGGCGCGGCGCGGGGCCCGGAGAAGAAGTTCGCCAAGCGCGGATTTGCGGCCAAGGACGACGGCGAGCGGCGGCCCTATGCGGGCAAGTCCGAGGGCGCGAAACCGTTCGGCAAGAAGCCTTACGCCGGCAAGCGTGACGGCGACGAGCGTCCGCCGCGCCGGGATTTTGGCGACGCTTCGCGCCCGCGCGGCGATCGGCCCCATGCGGCCCGCCCGGCGCGCGGCGACGATGGAGAGAGGCGTTCGTTCAAGCCGCGGGAAGATGGTGGCGGTGGCGAGAAGCGTCCGTTCAAGCCGCGCGGTGATCGCCCTGGTTTCAACCGCGACGATCGTCCGCCGCGCCGGGATCGGGATCGCGATGATGCACGTCCGGCGGGACGTTCGTCCGATAGAAAGTTCAGCGACAGGAAGCCCTATGCCTCGCGCGAGGGCGGCGAGAAGCGGCCCTTTACGCCGCGCGGCGAAGGATTTCGCAAGGATGGCGACCGCCCGCGTGGCGATCGGCCGTTCAGTGCCCGGCCGCCGCGCGATGGCGATCGGCCCCGTGGGGATCGACCCGAGAGAAAATTCGGCGGCGAGCGGAAGTTTTCCTCCCGTGGAGCGCCGGATAGAGGCCCCCGAAAAGATTTTGGAGATCGTCCCGATCGTGGTCGGGACCGCGGCGATTCAAAGCCGTGGCAGAAGCGCGAGGATCGCGGCGAACGCGACTTCAAGCCGCGCTTCGACCGCTCGCGCGAGGATCGTGGAGGTGATGAGCGTCCGCGGTTGTCGCGGTCCCGCGAGGATCGTCCGAAGTTCGACCGTCCGCGCGAACGGCCGGCCGGCCGCACCGACTGGCAGGAGCATCCGCGGAGTGAATCGCGGGATGAACGGCCGCGGCGCGACAATGAGGACGATAGCCGGATTTTTGCAAAACGTCCCGCGTTCGGCGGCCGCGGTGCCTATCGTGAGCGCACGCCCGATCTCGACAGGCGCGCGCCGCGTGCCGAGCCGAAGCCGAAAAAGGCCGGCGAGCGCATCGCCAAGGTGGTGGCCCGCGCCGGGCTGGCCTCGCGCCGCGATGCCGAGGAACTGATTACGCAGGGCCGCGTCACCGTCAACGGCCGCGTCATCAACTCGCCGGCGCTCGACGTTACCGCCAACGACTCGATCGCGGTCGACGGCAAGGTGCTGCCGCCGCGCGAGCGCACGCGGCTGTTCATGTATCACAAGCCGCGCGGGCTGATGACGACGCATGCCGACCCCGAGGGACGGCCGACGGTGTTCGACAATTTGCCCGAGGGCCTGCCGCGGCTGATCTCGATCGGCCGGCTTGATTTCAACACGGAAGGCCTGCTGCTCTTGACCAATGACGGCGGGCTCGCCCGCGCGCTTGAACTGCCCGATACCGGCTGGCTGCGGCGCTATCGCGTCCGCGCCCATGGCGAGGTGACGCAGGCGCAGCTCGACGAACTCAAGAAGGGCGTCGAGGTCGACGGCGTCAAATACGGCTCGATCGACGCGCAGCTCGAACGCGACCAGGGCGCCAATGTCTGGCTGGTGTTCGCGATCCGCGAAGGCAAGAACCGCGAGGTGCGCAACGTGATGGCGCATCTCGGCCTCGAGGTGAACCGGCTGATTCGGGTTTCCTACGGCCCGTTCCAGCTTGGTGAGCTGGAGGAGGGCCAGGTAGAAGAGGTCAAGACGCGGGTGTTGCGCGAGCAGCTTGGCGAGAAGATCGCGACGCTCGCCGGGGCCGATTTCAACCGGCCACTGCCGGGGGATAAAGCCGACGACCAGGCGGCCGACGCGCCGCGCGGCAAGAAGGCGTTCAAACCGGCCGGCAAGAGCGCGCTGATTGCCGACCGCAAGGGCCGCCGCGTGCTGGTGCAGCGCACGGGCAGCGAGGAAGCGCGCGCTCGGAACGAGGACGAAGCCAACGGCTACGGCCCGCCGCGCCGCCCCAAGCGCGGCTATCACGGCAAGCGCGACCTGAAGCTGCGGGACGAGTAGGATTTGTGTTTGGAATGATGTCGCTGCCGTCAACAAAGCCGTCATGGCCGGGCTTGACCCGGCCATCCACGTCTTGCTTGTTTTCCTTGCCGAAGAACGTGAATGCCGGGGACAAGCCCGGGCATGACGGAACTCTCTGATGCGCGTCGTTGGCGGAAGATTGAAAGGCCGCAACCTGGCCTCGCCCTCCACGCAGGCGATTCGCCCGACGGCGGACCGTCTGCGCGAGTCCGTGTTCAACATCCTGATCCACGCCTACGACAATCCGATCGAGGGCGCGCGCGTGCTCGACCTGTTTGCCGGTACCGGCGCGCTCGGTATCGAAGCGGTGTCGCGCGGCGCGGCCTTCACGCTGTTCGTCGACAATGGTGCGGAAGCGCGCGCGCTGTTGCGCAACAATGTCGAGGCGCTCGGGCTCGGCGGCGTGACAAAAGTCTACCGCCGCGATGCCACCAATCTCGGACCGGCCCATCCGGTCGACCCGTTCTCGCTGGCGTTTCTCGATCCGCCTTACGGCAGGGGTCTGGCGGAGAAGTCGCTGGCCTCGCTGCGCGACGGTGCTTGGCTGACGCCGGGCGCGCTGCTCGTAGTGGAGGAGGCTAAGGCCGCGGCGTTTACAGTGCCCGAAGGCTTCGAGGAACTGGAGCGGCGCGCCTATGACGATACGGAGTTTGTGTTCTTGAGATTTGTAGGGCGGATTAGTTAGCACAGCGTAATCCGCCGCTACTCGCGCAAGCATCGGTGGGTTACGCCTTCGGCTAACCCACCCTACGATCTTTCACCGCCGCCCGAACAGCTTTTCGATATCGCTCAATTTCAACTCCACATAGGTCGGGCGGCCGTGGTTGCACTGGCCGGAGTTCGGTGTGTCTTCCATTTCGCGCAGCAGTGCGTTCATCTCTTCCGGCTTGAGGCGGCGGCCGGCGCGGACCGAGCCGTGGCAGGCCATGGTGGCGGCGACGTGCATCAGGCGCCGCTCCAGCGGCAGCGCTTCATCCCATTCGCTCATGTGCTCGGCGAGATCGCGCAGCAGCCCCGCCGCGTTGGTCTTGCCGAGCAGCGATGGCGTCTCGCGCACGGCGACGGCGCCGGGACCGAAGGAATCGATCGCCAATCCGAACGATGCCAGTTCCTCGGCGCGATCCAGCAGCTTTTCGACGGTCGACTCGTCGAGTTCGACGATCTCCGGGATCAAGAGAATCTGCCGTTGCACCCCGTTTTTCGCCAACGACGCCTTCAGCCGTTCATAGACGATGCGCTCATGCGCGGCGTGCTGGTCGACGACGATCAACCCGTCGCGGGTCTGCGACACGATGTAGGTCTCGTGGATCTGCGTGCGCGCCGCGCCGAGCGGGCGGTCGAGCAGGTCGGCGGCCGGCTGCGCCTCGAAGCGCACATCGGCGGTCGGGGTGCCGACATCAAAGGCGGTTTGGCCGGCTTCGGCCAGTGCGGTAGCGACCGCGCTTCCGAATGCAGGCGCCGGACCGACCGGATAGGCCGGCGAGGCGCGCCAGTCCCAGTTGCCCGGGCGCGGCGCGAACGACGGACGAAACGCCGACAGCGCGGCGCCGTCGGTATTGGCCGCGGTGCGCCGTCCCTCGCGGGCGAGGCCTTCCTTCAGCGCGTGCACGATCAGCGCGCGGACGAGCCCGGCGTTGCGGAAGCGCACCTCGGTCTTGGCCGGATGCACGTTGGCGTCGACCTCCTGCGGCGCCAGCGTCACGAACAGCGCGACGACCGGATGGCGGTCGCGCGGCAGGTAATCCGAATAGGCCGCGCGCACGGCACCGAGGATCAGCTTGTCGCGCACCGGGCGGCCGTTGACGAACAGATATTGCCCGAGCGCGTTCGCCCGCGTCAGCGACGGCGCGGCGGCGAAGCCTTCGACCACGACGCCCTCGCGCTCGGCGCGCACTTCGATGGCGCTGGAACGCAAATCGCTTCCAAGAATATCGCCGAGCCGCGTCAGCCGGCCGGCCGCGCCGGGCAGCGCCGCGGCCCAGGTCACCGGCGCGCGTTCCTCGCCGGCCAGCGTAAAGGCGATGTCGGGCCGCGCCATCGCGAGCCGCCGCACCACTTCGCGGATCGCTTCGGCCTCGGTGCGGTCGGTCTTGAGGAATTTCAGCCGGGCGGGCGTGGCATAGAAGAGATCGCTGACCTCGACTCGGGTGCCTTGCGACAGCGCCGCCGGCATGATCTCCGATTTCTCGCCGCCTTCGACAGAGAGCGACCAGGCATGCGGCTCGCTGCGATGCCGCGTGGTGATGCCGAGCCTGGCCACCGCGCCGATCGAGGGCAGCGCCTCGCCGCGGAACCCGAGCGTGCGGATGCGTAAGAGATCCTCGTCGTCGAGCTTGGAGGTGGCGTGGCGGTCGACGGCGAGCGCGAGATCAGCATGGGTCATGCCGCTGCCGTCGTCGGTGATGCCGATCCGCCGCCGTCCGCCGCCATCGGTGAAGATGTCGACCCGGCTCGCGCCGGCGTCGATGGCGTTCTCGACCAGTTCCTTGACCACGCTCGCGGGACGCTCGACCACTTCGCCGGCGGCGATGCGGTTGACGACCTGTTCGGGAAGCTGGCGGACGGGCATGGGGTTTGACGCGTTCGATTCGAGGCTGAAGCGGTATTGTAGGCGGCCGGGCCGGCAAAAGCATCGGAAGAAGGCGCCGCCATGACCGGCTGGGGATGAAACGGCACTATCGCATTGAAGATGCTGAGGTTCATCTCCGATGGCGGAAAGTTGTATCGCGGCGCGCCAATCGAACTTGGGATTGTGGGGCCGCAGGCGCCGGTATATCGTTTAGAAAACTTATAATCTGCCCGGAGGAACGCCATGTGCAGCCTGTTCGCGCACCAGCCTCAACGCGACTATGAATCGCAGACGCGATCGCTGCGGATGGGTGGCCATTGCACCTCGATCCGGCTTGAACTGTCGTTCTGGGATACGCTGGAGGAGATTGCGGCCAAGGAAGGGATGAGCCTCGCCAAATTCCTCACCACGCTGCACGACGAGGTCCTCGACCACCACGGCGAGGTCAGGAATTTCGCCTCGCTGCTGCGCTGCTCCTGCATGATCTATCGCGCCAAGAGCGCGGCCGCCGTACCGGAGTTTCGCGGCAGTGGTGCTGCCATGCTCGACGCGGCTGAATAGGTCTCATCCTACAAACCTCTCGTCGTCCCTGCGAACGCAGGAACCGATACGCCGCGGCCCTTCGATGAAGCGCCGACGGCAGAGACCTTTTCTCAGATGACCCGGGTTATGGGTCCCTGCGTTCGCAGGGACGACTCCGTGGAATTGCTTCGCACGCTCGATAAATGGAAAGGCGGCCCGGTCCAGACAGGACCGGGCCGCTTGCATTTGTTCGAACTAAATATCCTTTCGCTGCATGGCGCCGGCGATGTGGTCCGCCTGGCGGATCGCGAGCGCGACGATCGTCAGCGTCGGATTGCAGGCCGCGCCGGTGGTGAACTGGCTGCCGTCGGAGACGAACAGGTTCTTGACGTCATGGGCCTGCCCGAACTTGTTCACCACGCCGTCCTTTGGCTTGTCGCTCATCCGGTTGGTGCCGAGATTGTGCGTGCTCGGATAGGGCGGCGTCGGATAGGTCACGGTGGCGCCGACCGCCTCATAGACCGCTGCACCCTGCTTGTAGGCATGGTTGCGCATCGCGACGTCGTTCGGATGATCGTCGAAATGCACGCTCGCGACAGGCATGCCGAACTTGTCCTTGGCCTTCGGGTCCAGCGTGATGCGGTTGGTCTCCTGCGGCATGTCCTCGCCGACCAGCCACATGCCGGCCATTCGCGGATAGGACTCCATCGCCGACGTGAACGAACGCCCCCAGCCGCCGGGATTGAGGAACGCCGCCATGAACGGCAGACCGATCGACAGCGTCTCCATCTCGTAGCCGCCGGCGAAGCCGCGCTTGGGGTCGTGCCTGGCTTCGTCACGGATAATGCCGGCCATGGTGGTGCCGCGATACATGTGCACGGATTTCTCGAACGCCGCGTACACGCTGCCGGTCATGTGCCGCATGTAGTTGCGGCCGACCTGGCCGGACGAGTTGGCCAAGCCGTCGGGGAACAGGTTCGAGGCGCTGTTGAGCAGCAGCCGCGGGCTCTCGATCGAATTGCCGGCGACAGCCACGACGCGCGCCTTCTGGCGCTGCATCGCGCCGCTCTCGTCGGCGTAGACCACGCCCGTCACCTTGCCGGATGCGTCGTGCTCGATCTTGATCGCCATGCTGTTGGGGCGCACCTCGAGATTGCTGGTCGCCTCGCCCTTGGGAATTTCCGTGTAGAGCGTCGACCATTTGGCGCCGGACTTGCAGCCCTGGAAGCAGAAGCCGATCTGCTGGCAGCCGCCGCGGCCGTCGCGCGGTGCGCTGTTGATCGCCATGTTGCCGGTATGCACGGTCTTGTAGCCGAGTTTCTTCGCCCCGGCCTCCAGCACCTTGAAATTGTTGTTGCCGGGCAGGCCCGCGATGCCGTTGGTGCGGGTGACGCCCATCTTGTCCTCGGCCTTGGCGTACCACGGCTCCAGTTCGGCGAGCGTGATCGGCCAGTCCAGGAGATTGGCGCCGGGGATGTTGCCGTAGGTGGTCTTGTCCTTGAACTCGTGCTCGTCGAAGCGCAGCGACGCGCCGGCCCAGTGCGTGGTCGAGCCGCCGACCGCCTTGACGATCCACGCCGGCAGATTCGGAAAGTCCTTTGCGACGCGCCAGCTCCCGGACGTGGTGCGCATATCGGACCAGGCGAGCTGGCCAAAACTCTCCCATTCGTCGTTGACGAAATCCTGCAGTTCGACGCGCGCGCCGGCCTCGAGGATCACGACCTTGACGCCCTTCTGCGCCAGCTCGTTGCCGAGCGTACCACCGCCGGCGCCGGAGCCTATGATCACGACCACGCCGCTGTCGTTCAGATCGAATTTTGCCATCTTGATTTCCTCCCTGCTTTTTCGTTGACCGCGGCTGTTCAAGCCTTCGGGAGCCAGTCGATGTCGGCGAAGCCGCGCTTGATGTAGCCGCCGTGCTCGGCAGAGGAGCCCTCGTAGCCGAACTTCGGCCACAGCTCCTTCTGGTTATAGAGGGAGACGACGAGGTCGCCGCGGACCTTCTGGAAGAAGTCGGATTGCTCGATGCGCTGCAGCAACGCCACGCGGTCGGTTTCCCACGGCACCTGCGCGTAAGCCACCTTGTGGCGCTCGTTGGCTTCCTGATCGAGGCGCGCCACGCCGTCGGAGATCAGCGCCTTGGTGGCCGGATCTTTCGCCGCCTTGCTGTCCCACGGCTTGATCGCGGCGATGTAGTAGCTGTCGCCGAGGAAGTCGTGCGGATAGATGTCGCGGGCGACTTTGACCAACGTCTTCAGCGTCGCCGGCGTCAGGGCGGTGGCGTCGTTGGCCCAGGCGTCGCTGATGCTCAATCCCGCGCTGGCGGCGATCGCGGTGGCCGGCACCGCCGTGGCCGCGCCCTTCAGGAAGACGCGGCGGTCATATTTGCTGCGACGATCGACTTCTCTCATGGGTGACCTCCCTCAATGGCTTGTTGATTGCGATTAACCGAAACGTCCACCGCGCTGAATCACCTCGATCTTGTAGCCGTCGGGGTCGCTGACGAAGAAGAAGCGCGCCAGCGTCCTGCCGTCATGCTTGAAGTCGCGCAGCGGCCCGGGCGCGAGGCGCTCGCGCTCGAACCGCGCGTGCTCGGCATCGACATCATCGACGACGACGGCAAGATGGCCGTAGCCGTCGCCGAGCACGTAAGCCTCCTTGCGGTCGTAGTTGACGGTGAGTTCGACCTCGAACGGCGAGGAGGGGTGACGCAGGTAGATCAGCGCGAAATCCGCAAACTTCAGATGATCGGCGACCTCGAGCCCGAAGGCGCGTGCGTAGAAGTCGAGCGATCTCGCCTCGTCGAACACGCGGATCATCGAATGAACAGGCTTGGCCATTCAGTTCAGCTCCTTCAGGTAAGCGATGATGGCGGCGCGGGTTTCCGCCTTGGCCTGGCGGTACGCCATGACGGAGCTCGGGATTACCGCTTGGGGGTTGGCGAGATAGGCATCCAGCCTGGCGTCATCCCAGACGAAATCGGCTTCGGCGAAGCCGGCGGAATAGCGGAAGCCGTCCGCCTTGCCGGCGGGCCTGCCGACGATCTTGAACAGCGTCGGGCCCTGGCGAGCCGGGTCGGACGGGTTGGTGGTGTGGCAGGTCGCGCATTGCTGCTTGAACAGCGTCGGGCCGTCCGGCGGCTTGGCCGACGGCAACGGCATCTGCGCGACGGCGATCGTCACGACGGGCTGTGCGATGCAAAATCCCAGACCGATTGCCCTCAGCGTGCGCCGTTTCGACATGTGTTCACCGTTGCCGGAACGGACTGTAGGTCGCCAAAAATCCGCGTTGGTAGTAGCGGGCTGTTTCACCGCCCGACAAAAAGCTTGCGCGCGTGCGAACAAGAACACCCACGATCACGGATGCGAGAGTTCCGTTCGCCGCATATGCGGTTGGTCCGTGGCCAAGGATTCGCAAAATGACCCAGAAATCCCTGCACGATCACCACATCGCGCGGCTTGCATGCGCGCGCGCCGTTCGCGAATTGAGTGATCCGGCGACGAGCAGGCTCGGCCGAACGGTGCGGAGTAACCGGGTGCTTGTCGCCAACCAGTTGGGAGATTTGGATGAAGCTAGTGAAAACCACGGCGATCGCGGTTGCAATCTCGGCGCTGTTGGCCGCTCCGGTGCTGGCGCAAGGCGCCTCCGACGCGCCGGCGCGCGGTGGCTCGATGGGCAAGACCCAGATGCAGCAGGGTGGCGCCGACGCCGATGCACCGGCTGGCGGCACCCACAAGGCCGCCAAGGCCGGCTCGAAGACCACCGTCGGCACCGGCAGCGGCGCAAAGGGCTCGGCAACGACCCCGCCGGCATCCCGCTAAAACACCGTCTGGAGGAAGCTCGATTTTCCTCCATCGGGCGGCTCTCCAAACAGGACTCCGGTCGCACGTGGCGGCCGGAGTTTTTTGCGTTTTGGCTGCGTTGCCGCGAACCGAAAGCCCGACTGGACGGCTCTATCGGAAGAGAACGCTGGTGTTCTCTCGCTGCACGATAAGGAGCTGTTATGCTGTATCGCAAGAATTTGCCGGGTTGGGAACGGACGGTGCGGGCCATCGCGGGTATTGGGATGATTGGCTATGGGCTTTACGGCCTGCCGGGCGCGACGGCCGGCTATCTGATCGCGGGTACCGGGGCGGTCGCGGTGCTGAGCGGCTTTTTCGGCTTCTGCCCGATGTGCGCCATGGTCGGCCGAAAGCTGCCTTCGCCATGATGGCACAGGCGCGGGCAGGGCGCTGCGATCCCGCACTTGTGGAAGCCGCGCGCGGCGGCGACGCCGATGCGCTGGTATCCCTGATCGCGGTCGCCCAGCCGGATATCCGCCGCTATGCCGCGCGCAACTGCCGCGCGGCCGATATCGACGACGCGGTTCAGGAAACGCTGCTGCTGTTGTACCGGCGGGTCGGTACGCTGCGCGCGGTGACGTCGTTCTCGGCGTGGCTGTTCGCAGTGGCGCGCCGCGCCTGCCTGCGCCTGTTGCGGCATTCGACGGGGATGACCGATGCGGCGGCCGACGATGCGGAAGCGCGGCTGTCGAATCTGGCGCCCGAAGACATCCGCATCGATCTGTCCCGCGCCATCCAGTCGCTGCCCGACCATTATCGCGACGTGATCCTGCTGCGCGATATCGAGGAGTTATCGATCGACGAGATCGCGGGCGTGCTGGCGCTGACGCGCGAAAGCGTCAAGGCGCGGATTCACCGCGCGCGGCTGATGATCCGGGAGTATCTCGTTCGCGACTAAAAACTCAATCGTCGAAGCGCGCCGTATTGCGCTTCGCCTTGACGTCGCTGCGGCGTTTCTTGCCTTCGAGGCGACGCTGCTTGGAGCCGAAGGTCGGCTTGGTGGCGCGCCGCGGCACCGGCCGTACCATCGCCTCGCGCAGCATGTCGAGCAGGCGGTCGATCGCGTCGGCGCGGTTGCGTTCCTGGGTACGGAAGCGCTGGGCGTGGATCACGATCACGCCCTCCTTGGTCATGCGCTGGCCGGCGATCCGGTTCAGCCGCAGCGCCGCGTCCTCCGGCAGCGTGATCCTGCGCGTGTCGAAGCGAAGCTGCGCGGCTGTCGCGAGCTTGTTGACGTTCTGCCCGCCCGGCCCGGAGGCGCGGACGAAGCCGATCTCGATATCGTTCTCGTCGATCGTGAGGTCGCGGGAAACCCGCAGCATGGCAGCACCAACATCGTCATGCCCGGGCAACAGCGCGAAGCGCGTCTTCGCGCTAGGCGTCCCGGGCATCCACGTCTCATAGCACATGAAAGACGCGGATGGCCGGGACTAGCCCGGCCATGACGGCGGAAATATCGTCAGTTCGCCTTCGGCGTCGCCGCCGCGGGCTGGGCGGCGGCCTGCGGGGCGCGGCCGACGATCACGGTGAGCAATCCCTGGCCCCACAGCCGCTGGGCGGCCTTCTTGGCATCCTCCAGCGTCACCGCGTCGACCAGCGTGTTGCGCTTTTCGATATAGTCGATCGGCAGCTTGTCGAGCTGGTATTGCAGCAGCGCCTGGGCGAGTTTCGAGGAAGTATCGAGCGCCAGCATCTGCGAGCCCTTGAGGTAAGACTTGGCCTCGTCGAGTTCCTTCTGGGTCGGGCCTTCCTCGGCGATGCGGCGGATTTCCTTCTCGATCGCGTCGACGGTCTCGCCGGCGCGGTCGGCGCGGGTGCCGGTGTTGCCGATGAAGATCGCGGAGCGATCCATCCAGAGCAGCGATTCATAGACCGAATAGGCCAGGCCGCGCTTTTCGCGCACCTCGCGATAGAGCCGCGACGACATTCCGCCGCCGCCCAGAATGTGGTTGACGACGAAGCCGGCCATGAAATTCGGATCATGGCGGCGAATGCCGGGGCCGCCGAACGTCACCACCGTCTGCGGCACGTCGAGCGGCACGAAGGCGCGCTGCGGCGGCCTGGTGGCTTCGACATCGGCGACCGGCGTCAGGCTGGCCTTGGCGGGCAGCGCCCCGAACGCCTTGTCCAGCAGCTTGCCGAGCGTGTCGGCGTCGACATCGCCGACCACCGCGATGCGCAGGGTATCCCTGGCGATGACGCGGCGGACGTAATCCTTCATGTCGGCGACGTCGATCTTCGGGACGCTGTCCAGCGTGCCGTTGGCCTGCCGGCCGTAAGGATGGTCGCCGAACGCCAGTTCGAGGAACTTGCGGCTTGCCAACGAGGTCGGGCTGGTGGTCTCTCGCCGAAGCCCGGACAGCACCTGGGCGCGGATGCGCTCGACGTCGGCGGCATCGAAGCGCGGCGACGTCAGCGCCATTTGCAGGAGGTCGAATGCCTCATCCTTGTTGTCCTTGAGCATGCGCAACGAACCGCGGAAAGTATCGCGGGTCGAGGAGAAGCTCAGTTCGATGGCGCGACGCTCCAGCCGCTCGTGAAAGGTCTTGGAATCGAGATCGCCGGAGCCCTCGTCGAGCAGGCTGGCCACCATGTTGCCGACGCCCGCCTTGCCGGCCGCGTCCTGCGTGGCGCCGCCGCCGAAGGCATATTCCATCGCAATCAGGGGCACGGTGGCGTCCTGCACGAACCACGCCTCGATGCCGCCGGGCGAAACCAGCCGCTGGATCTTTGCCGCGGCATGCGAGGGCGTCGCCGCCAGAGAAAGCAACAGGGCGGCGGCGATCAGGCCGGCTGCGAGGCGCGGCGCGCCGAACGAAAAACGGATCACGAGCGCTTCTCCTCGCGTTTCGGCGTGGCGTCCTTGACCAGATAGCCGGTCACCGAGCGGTTCTTTTCGAGCCATTTCTGCGCGGCGGCGCGGACCTGTTCGGCGGTCACCGCGCGGATCCGGTCCGGCCAGCTTCGGATGTCGTCGATGGAAAGCCCGGTCGTCAGCGCACCGCCATACCAGCGGGCCAGCGCCGCCTGGTTGTCCTGGGCGTAGATCGCCTCCGCGATCAGCTGCGTCTTGACCCGCTCGAGGTCCTCGGCGCGGGCGGGGTTTTGGATCACGTCCGCGATCACGCCATCGATCGCCTGCTCGACCTGCGAGAACTCGACACCCGGCTTGGGCGAGGCCGAGATCGAGAATTGCGAGGGATCGAGCGAGGTGCCCTGATAGCCGGCGCTGGCGCTGACCGCGAGCGGGCGGTCGATCACCAGCGCGCGGTAGAGATAGGAGTTGGAGCCGCCGCCCATCAATTGCGCGAGCACGTCGAGCGCGGGACCTTCGCCTGCCGCGGCCGTGAAGGAGGAAGGAACGAGATAAGAGCGCCGCAGGATGGTCTGTTCGACGCGCGGATCGGACAGGGTCACCGTGCGCGGCGCGGCCGGCACCGGCTCCTGCGGCCGGACGCGCTGCGCTGCGATCGCCGGTTGCGACGGGATGCCGCCATAGGCCTTTTCGACCAGCGGACGGACTTCCTTGGCGTCGACGTCGCCCGCGATCACCAGGATCGCATTGTTCGGCGCGTAGAAGCGTTTGTAGAACGCCAGCGCGTCCTCGCGGTCGAGCTTCTCGATCTCCTGGCGCCAGCCGATCACGGGCCGGCCATAGGGATGGTTGAGATACAGCGCCGCCATGATCTGTTCGGAGAGGCGCGCATCCGGATTGTTGGCGACGCGCATGTTGAATTCTTCCAGCACGACGTCGCGCTCGGGCAGCACGTTCTCGTCCTTCAGGATCAGGCCGGTCATGCGATCGGCCTCGAACTCCATCATCTTCGCCAGATGCTCGCGCGGTACGCGCTGGAAATAGCCGGTGTAGTCGAGCGAGGTGAAGGCGTTCTCGTTGCCGCCGATCCGCAGCACGGTCTGCGAGAACTCGCCGGCGGGATGTTTCTCGGTGCCCTTGAACATCAGATGCTCGAGGAAGTGTGCCAGGCCGGACTTGCCCGGCGTCTCGTCGGCGGAGCCGACCTTGTACCAGATCATCTGGGTCACGACGGGCGTGCGGCGATCCGGGATCACGACGACCTGCAGGCCGTTGTCCAGCGTGAAGCTCGCGGGGCGTTCCGAGGTGACGGTGGTCTGCGCGTAGGCGCTGCCGGCGGAAAATGCGAATGTGGCAACAGTTGCTGCAATGAAAGAAGCGGCAAATCGGTGTAAAGACATCATGACCTGTCTGGCGCGCCCGCCGCTGAACCGAACACCGGCCCGACGGCATATCCGCGCAAAAGTTGGAAGCAATCCGAGACCGGACCGCTCGGGATCAAGCCGCAGCATCATACATCGCAGCCGGGCATAGCAATCGTCACGAAGGCGAGAGATCAGCTTAACAAATTGCCATGCTTAACCAGCGCCTTACCCATCTCGATGGACTCGGAATCGAAATGGCTATCCGGTCGTTGTCGCGGCGCGCGCGCGTCGAAGCGAGCCTGCCTCGACATCGCCGCAAAACGCTTTATTCGCCATACTTGCCCTTGGAGGGGTTGTATTCCTTGTTGAGCGATTCCTTCGGCCCGGTGCCGTAAGCGAAATTCGGCGACGGCGTCTGGTAGCCGGGCGGTGGCTGGGTCAGCGAGTCCCGCGGCGGCTCTTCCTTGAAGGTCGCGGTCTCGGTCTTGCTGCCGCCGAACAGGCCGCTGAAGCCGCCGCTGTAGCCGAGCTGCGACGGGCTCAGGATATTGTTGTTGTTCGAGGTGCCGGGCTGCACCGGATCGTTGTCCTTGCGCGCGGTGCCGGCGGTCTTGCCCACGGCGAGTTCGGCCGGGGTGAGGATGCGGGACGCCTCGCGCGGGTCCTTGTTTTCCTTCTTGCGGGCGGCGACGGCCGCCTTGCGGCGCTGTTCGTCGGGATCCTTGGGCCAGTTCGGCGCCTTGACCTCGGCGGCGGTCGCGGCCGGCGGCGGCAAATCGAGCTTGGGGGGCACCACCAGCGGAGAGCGCTCGCGGTACTCGATGCCGCGATTTTCCATGTTGGTGCCGCCGATGCCGCGCATGATGCCTTCGATGATCTTTTCCTCGAAGGTCTTGTCGTCCTCGTCTTCGTCATCCGCCGCGCGCACCGGTCCGGCGGCCATCACGAGGCCGACGCCGAGGGCAACGACGGCGAGCCGCAGGGCCCTGCTCAGCGAGGTGGTCGGCAGCATCCAGAAGCGGGCATCGGTATCGCGCATCGCGCTGTTCCCATTCATTATTTCTGCAACGCGGGGGCAGCCTCACAGGCGCGCCCGGCCCCATACCGCAGCGGTCGGTATCGACCGGGATCAGGGCGCTTTTGCGGCGGGTACCCCCAGCAGCGAGTCATACAACAGGCCCGCTACCCCGGCAACAATGGCCACATCGGCCAGATTGAACACATACCAATTGAAGGTCTTTCCGCCGATTTCGACATGGAACAGGGCAAAATCGACCACTGCCCCATGCAGGAAGCGGTCAATGCCGTTACCGACCGCGCCGCCGATGATCAGGCCGAGCGCCAGGGTGGCCAGGAGCGTGCCGGAGCGCGCCATCCAGATCCCCAGCACGATCACCGCCACGGCCTTGATCGCCATCAGGGCGATCTGGGCAAGTTGGCTGTCGTTCTGGAACCAGCCAAAGCTGATCCCGACGTTCCAGGCCAGCACCAGGTCGAAGAACGGCGTGACCCTGACGGCGCCGCGGTTGCCGAGGTCGAACACGTAGAGCAACCACAGTTTTGAAGCCTGATCGAGCGCCAGCGCCGCGACCGCGGCCATGATCCCGGCGCGCAAATGAGGCGTTCGCGAGGGTTCGAGGCCAGACACTTATCTGGCCTTTTTCTTCTTCTTTGCCTTGGCGACCGGCGGCTTCCTGGCAGCCTTCTTCCTGGCCGCGGTTTTCCCAGCCTTCCTTGCGGCGGGCTTCGTGGCCCTCTTTGATGTCGAAGCGGCCGTTCTGGATTTGGCAGCGTTCCTGGCCTTCGCTTTCTTCGCCACGGCTTTCTTGGCCACGGCCTTCTTGGCTACGGCTTTCTTGGCCGTGGTTTTGGCCTTTGCCTTCCTGGCTTTCGCCTTTCCGGCTTTGGACTTTTTCGCCTTAGGCTCTTCCACCTCAACGGCCTTTTTGGCCGCCGCGGTTTTGGTGACCTTGACCGGCGCCTCGGCCTTGACGGCTGGCGTGCTTTGCGGAGCTTTCTTCGGCCGCACCCTCATGACCGGCTTGGGTGTCGCCACGACTTCCGGTTCGGCTTGCGTTGGGACTTCTGTCGCTGGCTCCGCCTGTCGGACCGGCTGCGGATCAACCAGGCGCAGCGGCGCAGCGGGAGCTTCCGCCACTTCAACGATTGACTCGCCGCCGGCAAGCGCCTTCCACTCGCGCAAGGCCTGCGCGTCGCGCGGCGAGACATCGGGGTATTCGGCGTCCTCGCCGACCGTCGGCAGGATCTTCCAGGAGCGGGCGCATTTGGTGCCGACGGCCTTTTCGACCACGACGGCGACGCCGGGAACGTCGGGCAGGGTGAACGCGCCGTCCGGCGCGCTGTCGTTGGTCGCCATCGCGTTCGAGGTGATGCAGACCTCGGCCAGATCGATGTCGAACAGCGTGTTGAAGATGTTGGCGTCCGAGACGTAGACCAAAGGCGACGCCTCCAGCGACGAGCCGATGTTCTTGGCGGCGCGTTCGAGTTCGAGCGCGCCGGTGACCACGCGCCGGATATCGCGGATGGTTTCCCATTTCGCGGCGAGGGCATCGTCGCTGAAATTCTCGAAGCCTTCCGGGAACAGCGTCAGGTGCACCGACGGTTCGGCGTTCGGATTGTGCATCCGCCATGCTTCTTCGCAGGTGAAGCTGAGCACCGGCGCCAGCCAGCGCAGGATCGCATCGCAGATGATGTCGATCGCCGTCAACGCCGACTTGCGGGTCACCGAGGACGGCGGATCGCAATACAGCGCGTCCTTGCGGATGTCGAAATAGAATGCCGACAATTCGGTGTTCATGAACGCCGCAAGCGTCGCAACCACCGTCTTGTAGTCGAACTCGGCATAGGCCTGGCGCACGATGGTGGCGCGCTTGGCCAGTTCGTGCAGCATCAGCCGTTCCAGCTCCGGCATGTCGGCATGCGCGACCGCATCGGCCGGATTGAAATGATGCAGCGTGCCGAGCATCCAGCGGATCGAGTTGCGCAGCTTGCGGTAGGTCTCGATGGTGTTCTTGAGGATTTCCGGCCCGATGCGCTGGTCGTCGGCATAGTCGGTGGCGCAGACCCACAGGCGCAAAATGTCGGCGCCGGAATCCTTCATCACCTTCTGCGGCTCGACGGTGTTGCCGAGCGATTTCGACATCTTGCGGCCGTTCTCATCCAGCGTAAAGCCGTGGGTGAGCACGACGTCGTACGGCGCACGGCCGCGGGTGCCGCAGCTCTCCAGCAGCGAGGAATGAAACCAGCCGCGATGCTGGTCCGAGCCCTCCAGATACATCACGGTGTCGTCGCCGCCGTCGATCTTGCGGACGATGTTGCCGAGGTTGGGAAAGTTCTGGCGGTCCTCCAGCACGAAGGCGTGCGTCGAGCCGGAATCGAACCAGACGTCGCAGATGTCGTCCACCTTCTTCCACTCCTCGGCCGCGCGATCTCCGAGGAAGCGCTCGCGCGCGCCCTCGGCGTACCAGGCGTCGGCGCCTTCCTCCATGAAGGCCTCGACGATGCGCTGGTTGACGATCTCGTCCTGCAGGATTTCGGCGGAGCCGTCGCCGTTCTCGCGCACGAACACCGCGATCGGCACGCCCCAGGCGCGCTGGCGCGAGATCACCCAGTCGGGGCGGCCGGCGATCATGCCGTTGATGCGGTTCTGTCCGGCCGGCGGCACCCACTGCGTCACCGAGATCGCATGCAGCGCGCGGGCGCGCAACGTGTCGCCGGGTTTGGCCGCGCCGTCGACCACGATGTCCTTGTCCATCGCGATGAACCATTGCGGCGTGTTGCGGAAGATCACCGGCTTCTTCGAGCGCCAGGAATGCGGGTATTGATGTTTGAGTCGGCCGCGCGCGAGCAGCTTGCCGGCCTCAACCAGCGCCTTGATCACGGCCTCGTTGGCGTCGCCCTTCTCGCCCTTGTCGTTGATCACGCGCTTGCCGGTGAAGCCCGGCGCATGGTCGGTATAGGCGCCGTTCTCATCCACCGTGTAGGGGATCGTGCTGTTGATGCCGCGCTGATCGAGCTCCCGCGCGTTCGCCATCCAGACGTCAAAGTCCTCGCGACCGTGGCCCGGTGCGGTATGGACGAAACCGGTACCGGTGTCGTCGGTGACGTGGTCGCCGGGCAAGAGCGGCACCGTGAATTCGTAGCCGCCGGCACAGCCGCGCAACGGATGGGCGCACTCGACCGCGTCGAGCGTGTCGCCCGGCACGTCGCGCACCTTCTCGTAAGCCGTGACGCGGGCCTGCTTGAACACTTCTTCCGCCAGCGCATCGGCGAGGATCAGAAGATCGCCGGTCTTCGCCCAATTGTCCTCAGGCGCGTCGGTGACCTTGTAGAGACCATACGCGATCTTCGGCGAGAACGAGATCGCGCGGTTGCCCGGCAGCGTCCACGGCGTAGTGGTCCAGATCACCACCGACGCTTCCGCCATGACCCCATGCGCGGGCGAGGTCACCGGAAACTTCACCCACACCATGTCGGAGGTGTAGTCCTCATACTCGACCTCGGCCTCCGCCAGCGCGGTCTTCTCGACCACGCTCCACATGACAGGCTTGGAGCCGCGATACAGCGTGCCGTTGGCGGCGAACTTCATCAGCTCGCGCGCGATCTGCGCCTCGGCCGGATAGCTCATGGTGGCGTAGGGGTGATCCCAGTCGCCGATGATGCCGAGCCGCTTGAATTCCTCGCGCTGCACGTTGAGCCAGTGCGTCGCATAGGCGCGGCACTCCTTGCGGAAGGCGACCATCGCGCTGGAGTCGCGAAAATCCGGCTTCGGCTTGCCCTTGGAGCGGTAGTTCTCTTCCTCGATCTTCCATTCGATCGGCAGGCCGTGGCAGTCCCAGCCCGGCACGTAGTTGGAATCGAAGCCCAGCATCTGCTGGCTCTTGGTCACCACGTCCTTGAGGATCTTGTTCAGCGCGTGCCCGATATGGATGTTGCCGTTGGCGTAGGGCGGGCCGTCATGCAGCACGAATTTGGCGCGCCCGGCGGCGTCCTCGCGCAGCTTTTGATAGAGGTCGATCTCGTTCCAGTATTTCAGGATTTCCGGCTCGCGCTGCGGCAGGCCGGCGCGCATCGGGAATTCCGTCTGCGGCAGGAACAGGGTTTTGGAATAGTCGGCGGCTTCGGACTTTTGCGGATTCTGGGACATGGAAGCTCTGGGTTGGCTCGAACACGGCGCGAAAAGCGCTGGGAAGCGGTGAACAGCAAAATCCCGGTCTTGCGCCGAGCTGAACGCTCAGGCGGAAGCCGGGCCGCTAATGCTGATGATGCGCCGCGCAAACATGGGAGCCCTCCATAGCAGGGAGAGGCGGAAATCGCAAAGGCTCCGGGTGTCGGCGTGTCAGCCCTTCCGTGCGCGGGCCGGGTTGCCGGCGACCGTGACGCCCGCCGCCACATCCCGCGTCACCACGCTGCCGGCGCCGACGATGGCGCCGTCGCCGATCGTGACGCCGGGCAGGATGATGGCGCCGCCGCCGATCCAGACGTCGCTGCCGATTCGCACCGGGCGGCCGAATTCGAGGCCGGATTTGCGCGTTTCGGCATCGCGCGGGTGGTCGGCGGCGTAGATCTGCACCGCCGGGCCGATCTGGGTGCGGTCGCCGATGATGACTTCGACCACGTCGAGGATGACGCAGTTGAAGTTGAGGAAAACGCCCTCACCGAGATGGATGTTGTAGCCGTAGTCGCAGTGGAAGGGCGGTCGGACCACGGCGCCCTTGCCGACGCGGGCGAAGCGCTCGCACAGCATGGCATGGCGCTCGGCCACCGGCGCCCCCAGCGCCGCGTTGTAGCGTACCATCCACGCCTTGGCGGCGACCTGTTCGGCGCCCAGTTCCTCATCGGTGCGATAGAGTTCGCCCGCGAGCATTTTCTGCTTTTCTGTCTTGGTCAACCAATCACTCCGAGCTTCGGAAAGGCGTCCGGCGCGGCAGCCAGGGCTGCGCGCGCGCCGGCGCTGTCGTCGTCCATCTGGCGTATCAACGCCTCGATGGTGTCGAATTTCAGCTCGTCACGGATAAAGCGGATGAAGGCGACATCCAGCACGGTTCCATAGAGGTCGCCCTTGAAGTCGAACAGGAACACTTCGAGCAGCGGCGCGCCATTGTCGAAGGTCGGGCGGCGGCCGAAACTGGCCACGCCATCGAGGCGTTCGGAACCGCGCCCGACCCGCACCGCATAAATGCCGTGCTTGAGGCCGCAATTCTTGTCGAGGCGGATGTTGGCGGTGGGATAGCCGAGGTCGCGGCCGCGCTTCTCGCCATGGATCACCTCGCCGCTGACGAACCACGGCCCGCCCAGCATGGTAGTCGCCTCGTCGATCTGGCCCTCCGCCAGCGCCATCCGGATCGCGCTGGAGGATACCGGGCGCTCCTCGATATCGACATGGGCCTGGACGTCGACCTCGATGCCGAGCCGCGGCCCCTCGCTGACCAGGAGGCCCGGCGAGCCGGAACGGCCCTTGCCGAAATGGAAATCGTAGCCGACGGCGATGCCGCTGACGCCAAGGCGCCGGATCAGGTCATGGTGAATGAAATCCTGCGCCGAGGTCCCGGCGCGGGTCTTGTCGAACGTCATCACCACGGCGCCGTCCAGCCCGGTGCCGGCCAGCAGTCGCAGTTTGCTGGCCTCGTCGGACAGGCGGAACTGCGGGCTGTTCGGGCTGAAGAAGCTGCGCGGATGCGGCTCGAAGGTGACGGCGAAGGCCGGTTTGCCGCGCCCGCGGCCCATCCGCAGCGCCGCCTCGATCACGGCCCGGTGGCCCAGATGGACGCCGTCGAAATTGCCCATGGCGACCACGGCGCCACGAGGGATGTCGCCGGCAGGCGTGGTGTCTCGGATAACTTTGAAGCCAGAGGTCATGTGAAGGGATTCTTTAAGGATTTTCGGATCTCGGGGGCGTACGGCCGGACGGTGGCGCGGCCGGGCCTGCGAAGTCAAGCCGGCCGAAACGCGTCAAAACGAATGCAATCCGCCATTCCGCGATTAACGCGCTGTTTAACGGCTGATGTTACAGGTTGAGCAAGGACTGCGGGTCCCGCAGGGCTATCGGTAGTTTGTGGCGTAGGCGTTGAGTGGGGGAAGAGATGGCGGTTGATTTGTCCATGCCGGTTCTGGTGGTCGATGACTACAGCACCATGATCCGCATCATCCGGAATCTTTTGAAGCAGCTCGGCTTCGACAATATCGATGACGCCAGCGACGGTTCAGCGGCGCTGAACAAGATGCGCGGCAAGAAATACGGCCTGGTGATTTCCGACTGGAACATGGAGCCGATGACGGGCTACGACCTGCTCAAGGAAGTCCGCGCCGACCCCAATCTGGCCACCACGCCCTTCATCATGATCACGGCGGAATCCAAGACCGAGAACGTGATCGCCGCCAAGAAGGCCGGCGTGAACAATTACATCGTCAAGCCGTTCAACGCGGCGACGCTGAAGACCAAGATCGAGGCGGTCTTCCCGGATATGGCGACGGCGTAGGAAGTCGCGAAAACTTTACGTCATCAGCAAGGATTTCCGTCATGCCCGGGCTTGTCCCGGGCATCCACGTTTTTGGTGCGTCTAAAGGGACGTGGATGGCCGGGCCTTCGCCTCGCCGAAGTGGCTTCGGTCACGCAGGCGGGACAAGCCCGGCCATGACGGCAATGGGCTGTGTTTCCTACCACTTCAATTCGCGCATCAGCGCGCGGGGCGGGTGGCCGAACAGCTCCTTGACCGAGGCCGGGTCGAGCTGGTCGATGCCCTCGAACTGTTCGGAATGGATGCCGCGGGTGAGGAACAGGCAGTCGATCCCGAAGCCGAGCGCGCCGGTGAGGTCGGTCCGCACCGAATCGCCGATCGCCAGCACGCGGTCGAGCGATGTCGGCTTGCCGCGCCGTTCGGCGGCGAGCGCCATGGCCCGTTCATAGATCGGCCGGTGCGGCTTGCCGTAGAAGATCACCTCGCCGCCGAGTTCGCGATAGAGTTCGGCGATCGCGCCGGCGCAATAGATCAGGCGGTCGCCGCGTTCGACCACGATGTCGGGGTTGGCGCAGATCAGCGGCAGGTGGTGCGCGCGCGCCTGCAGCATCATGGTGCGATAGTCTTCCGCGGTTTCGGTCTCGTCGTCGAACAGGCCGGTGCAGACGATATAGTCGGCCTCCTCCAGCGGCGCCGCCGGGGCGTCGAGCCCGCGATGGATCGAGGAGTCGCGATCGGGGCCGAGCCAGAACATCTTCTTGCCGGGTCGGCTGGCGACGAAATTCCGGGTCAGGTCGCCGGACGAGACGATGGCGTCATAGGTGTCGTCGGCGACGCCGAGCTTGCGCAACTGGCGCTGCACGGAATCCGCCGGCCTCGGCGCATTGGTGATCATGATGACGGTGCCGCCGCGCTGCCGATAGGTATGCAGCGCCGCGCAGGCTTCCGGAAACGATTCCAGCCCGTTATGCACCACGCCCCAGATATCGGAGAGGATGACCTCCACGCCGGTCACGAGGTCGCTCAGCCGCTCGGCGAAATGAAGGGACGTCATTGGTTGGCAAGCCTTGAGTTCGCAAGCCCTGAGTTCGCAAGCCCCGGGTTCGCAAGCCCAGGGTTCGCAAGCGTTGGGTTCGCGAGCCTGTCAGCCCGGTCCGACGGCACGGCGCGCCAATGCGGCGTTGCCGGTTGCCCGCATCGGCGGCTCGGTGGAAGGGCCCGCCATGGGAACGGTATTGCTGGAGCCATTGGTCGCGCCGGATTCCTTGTTCGCCGTGGCCCCGCCGGTAGCAGATGCCCCTTCCGGCCGCAACGGCCGCGGCGGCGCAAACAGAAAGCCCTGGCCGAACCTGACGTCGTAGTCGAGCAGGTCCACCACCGCCCGCTCGCCCTCGATCTTTTCGGCGATCAGGTCAATGCCGAAGCGGCCGAGCAGGTCGGAGAGGTCGGAGGGGTGGATATCCGCGGTCGAGCTTTGCCTGGGGTCGAGCAGCAGCGCCGCCGGCACCTTGATGAACCGGACGCCGCGATCGGCGAGGTCGCGCGGCTCGATCCGCAGATCGGTGACGTGGTCGATCGAGAAGCGGTAACCACGTTGCGACAATGCGGCGAGATTTTCGATTTCGACCGGACCGAGCTGGCGGAAGGTGGCCTGCTTGAATTCGAGCACCAGCGAGGGCGCCAGCGCCCGATTGGCCTCGAGGAAATCGAGGCATTGCGAGAAATTGGCGGGATTGCCGAGCGTCGCCGCGGCGACGTTGCAGAACACGCCGACATCCTTGTTGCGCACCATCAGGCGGCGCAACACCTGGACACAGCGCAGCATAACCATGTGGTCGATCTTGCCGATCAGCCCGCCGGCTTCCGCCGCCGCGATGAAGTCGTCAGCGGCGAGGATCTGGTCCTTGTCGTCGCGCAGCCGGGTCACCGCCTCGTAGAAGCGCACCTTGCGCTGCGGCAGCGTCACCATCGGCTGCAGGTAGATGTCGATCCGGCTTTCCTCGACGGCACTCTTCAACGCCGCGAGCAATTGCGGCTGGCTGCGCGAGGGCGCCGTCGCTTCCGCGGGCACCGGCAAGGGTGACGACTTGACGACCGCCACCGGCGAGGGCCTGACGGGATGCGGCGCCGGCTCCGGCGCCACCGCCGGCTGTTCCATCGGTACGGCAGCCGGCCTGGCCGGAACGGTGGGGCGCGCTGTCGCCGCGCTCGCCAGCAGGTCCTCGTGGCTCGCCACCGAGACGGCCAGCTGCTTGACCAGTCCGCCGAGCTCGTTGATCTCTCCGAGCACGGCCTGGATGCGGTCTGAATTGGTGGAATTCGCCGACACCATCCGGCCCTCGATCGCGGCCAGCCGGCGGCCGAATTCGGCGACCTGGCGGGCGAGGTCGGCGGTGCCGCGGGAGAGATCTGCGATCTGGCCGCCGACGTCGGAGCGGTCGCGCAGCCGCATCGACACGGCGTTGTAGAGGATCAGGAACGTCAGCGCGGTCAGCGCCACGATGGCGGATTCGCTGAGGCTGAAGCCGGCCATCGCGTGCAGGACCAGGCCGAGGGAGGCTGCAACCAGCACCATGCAAATGGCGATGAAAATCGTCGAGATGCGAATCATGCGCGCGCTACGCCCTCAGCTCCGAACAGAACCTGCCCGGGGAAACACGGACGTTTCAACAACGTGTGTCCCGCACGTCCCCAGCGCAGGCAACCTTAGCATCAATGTTGATTCGTCGGGCTAGTGTTCTTTTGACACGGCCGGAACTGGCGGTGTCCGCTCAGGCGAGGCACGTGCTCGGCTGGCCAGCCGCCTGCGCAACGGATAGTTCGGCTGTGACGCGTGACTACTGTGCTCAAGCCGGCCGCGGGGCGTCGTGATCGGCCTGCGATGCCTGCGCTCGCCGACGCTTGACCGCCAGGCCCAATAATGTCGCCATCACGATCAGCCCGGCCGCCTGCACTTTCCTGCTGCCGCTGGCCCGCGGGGCCAGCGGCGCTTGTGTCGATGCCGGCGCGCTGGGCGGCGCCGAAGCCAGGACAGAAGCAGCCGCATCGCGCATGGCTTCGATCTGATCCGATTTGAACGGATTGGACTTGATGGCCACACGAAGCCGGCTCGTGAGGGACGGGAAATCCGGCGGCTGCCGGTTCAGTCGCGCGGCGGCGACTGCGGCGCAGATCACGGCCATCGTCACCAGCAGGCCGCCGATCGCGCCGAACCCCCAAAACTGTCCATGGTGTATGGCGATCCAGCGATACAACGCGATGGTGCCGACCAGGCAGGCCGCGATCAGGAAGATGCCGGCCGCGGCGAACAACCCGGCGGCGACCGCATAGGATGCCATGGTCCCGGTCGCCTGACCGGTCCGGTCGCGCAGATAGGACCGCGTCGCGATCTTGATCTGGTTGAGCTTCAGTCCGATCCCGGCGCGCAACAACTCCCCCGAGGGCGCGAGCATCTTGGTCATCCTCCGGCGGTGGTGACACGATCGCCGTCACCGCCGGGATGAAGAACGCCCGCCTGTTTCGAAGGTTCCGCTCGACGCCTACGCGGTTGCGCGGATCACCTTGGTGACCTTTTCGATGACCTCGCCGATCTGGTCCTCGGTGATGATCAAGGGCGGGGTCAGCACCAGCGTGTCGCCCGCCACCCGCAGCATCAGGTCGTGGTCGTGGAAGGCGCTGTTGAGCCCGGCAAACCCGCGCTTGCCGGGCGCATCCGCCGCCGGCGCAAGGTCGATGCCGGCGGTCAGGCCGACGGTGCGGATATCGGCGACGCCGGGTTCGTTGCGCAGCGACATCACGGCGTCGGCGAATTTCGGCTCGAGCCCGTGGGCGCGTTCGAACAGCTTTTCGTCGCGGTAGATGTCGAGCGTGGCAAGGCCCGCCGCGCAGGCCAGCGGATGCGCCGAATAGGTGTAGCCATGGGTCAGCTCGACGACATGCTCCGGTCCGCTCATGAAGGCGTCATGGATGGTGTCGCGCACCAGCACGCCGCCCATCGGGGCCGCGCCGTTGGTGATGCCCTTGGCGAAGGTGAGCATGTCGGGCGTCACGCCATAACGTTCGGCGGCGAAGGCGAAGCCGAGCCGGCCATAGCCGGTGATCACCTCGTCGAAGATCAGGAGGATGCCGTGCTTCTGGGTGATCTCGCGCAGCCGCTTCAGATAGTTCTTCGGCGCCGGTATCACCCCGGTGGATCCGGCCATCGGCTCGACGATGACGGCGGCGATCGTGTTCGCCCCGTGCAGGTTGACGAGACGTTCGAGCTCGTCGGCGAAATGCGCGCCATATTCCGGCTCGCCCTTGCTGAACGCCTGCTTTTCGCGGTCATAGGTCGCCGGCAGGTGGTCGACGCCGGTCAGCAGCGAGCCGAACATTTTTCGGTTGCCGACGATGCCGCCCACGGACGTGCCGCCGAAACCGACGCCATGGTAGCCGCGTTCGCGGCCGATCAGGCGGATGCGGCTGCCCTGGCCGTTGATCTGGTGATAGGCCAGCGCGATTTTCAGCGCGGTGTCAGCGGCCTCCGAGCCGGAGTTGCAGAAGAAGACGTGGTCGAGGCCGGCCGGCGCCAGCTCCGCGATGCGGCTGGCAAGCTCGAAAGCCTGGGGAATGCCGAACTGGAACGGCGGCGCATAGTCCAGCGCCTCGGCCTGCCTGGCGATGGCGGATGCAATCTCCGCACGGCCATGGCCGGCATTGGTGCACCACATGCCCGATGCGCCATCGATGATCTTGCGGCCGTCGACGGTGAAATAATGCATGTCCTTGGCGCCGGCGAGCAGCCGCGGGTTCTTCTTGAAGGCGCGGTTGGCGGTGAACGGCATCCAGTGCGCGGCGAGATCGTTCGGAACGGTGACGCCGGCGGGGCGGGGGCTTTTGTCCAGCATGGGCGGCCTCTCTTCGGTCTTGAGTGCGGTTGCCGCCAGATTATCAGTTTCACGCCATGCCGTGAACGCCAACGGGACGTGATATTTCCGCGCAAGTTTCCGGATCAGAGGTCGGCGGCGGCGATCCAGAACACTTCGCCCACCGAGTCCTCGGTGTCGAGCCAGAGCAGCGGCAGATGCGGATAGGCGTCCTCGAGCTGCGGGCGGCAGCGGCCGATCTCGCAGAGCAGCCCGCCCTGCGGCGTCAGGTGCGCCGTCGCCCCGTCGATGATGCGCCGGACGACGTCGAGCCCGTCAGCGCCGCCGTCGAAGGCAAGCCGTGGCTCGGCGCGGCATTCGCGGGGCAGGTCGGCCATGCCTTCGGCATCGACATAGGGCGGGTTGGAGATGATCAGGTCGTAGCGCTTGCCGCCGAGCGGCTCGAACAGGTCGCCACGCAGCAAGGTAAGCCGGTGCTCCAGTCCATAATCCGCTACATTGCGAGCGGCGACCTCGAGCGCATCCTTTGAAATGTCCACGGCGTCGATTTCGGCATTGGGAAAGTTCCGCGCCGCCAGGATGGCAAGGCACGCCGAGCCGGTGCAGAGGTCGAGAACGCTTTCCACCGCGCCCGGGTCCGAGATCAGCGATCCGGCATCCTCCTCGCCGCTGCCGCCAAAATGATCTTCCAGCAACTCGCCGATGAACGAGCGCGGCACGATGGTGCGCTCGTCGACATAGAACGGCAGGCCGCGCATGTAGATCTTGTTGACGAGGTAGGCGGCGGGTTTGCGCGTCGTGACGCGGCGCGCGATCAGCTCGAGGATCCTTCTGCCTTCGGCCGCGGTGATCCGCGCCGTGGCGAAGCTCTCGAACTGGTCTGGATGCAGATGCAGTGCCTCGCAGACGATGAAGGCGGCCTCCGCCACGGGATCGGTGGTGCCGTGCGCGAACACCAGTCGGGCTTCGATGAAACGGCTGGCGGCATAGCGGACGAAATCGAGCAGCGTCAGCAACTCGCCCGCACCGACCTTGGGGAGTTTCGACGCGCCCTGGGCGGGTTTGACCGCCGGCTTGCCGCGTTTGGCCATCAGCGCCTGGTCCAACGCGCGGCGGCGGCATCGTCATGATCGCGCGCCTCGACCCAGTTGGTGCCGTTTGCGCTTTCTTCGCGTTTCCAGAACGGCGCGTTGGTCTTGAGGTAGTCCATCAGGAAATCCGCCGCCTCGAACGCCGCCCGCCGATGGGAAGATGCGGTCACCACGAGCACGATGTTCTCGCCCGGCGCGATGCGGCCGAAGCGGTGAATGATGGTGAGCCCCTGCAAAGGCCAGCGCGACAATGCCTCGTCGGCATGGCGCCCGATCTCCGCTTCGGCCATCTCGGGGTAGTGCTCGAGCGTCAGCGCGGCGATCGGTTCGCCGTTCTCGCTGCCGCGACAGATGCCGCTGAAGCTCACGACCGCGCCCACATCGGTGCGGCCCTGGCTCAGCGCCGCGATCTCCTGCGCGACGTCGAAGTCGGCCTGCTGGATGCGAACGGTCGCGGCGACGGACATGGCTTTGCTTCAACCGCCGGTCATCGGCGGAAAGAATGCAATTTCGCGCGCGCCCGCGATGGTCGTCTCCGGCCGGACATGGGCATGGTCGATCGCGGCGCGGATGACCTTCGGTTTCTCGAAGGCATGCGCATAAGCCTCGCCGCGGCTGGACAGCCAGCCGATCAGATCTCCCACCGTGCGGACGTCCGCCGGCGGCTCGACGGTTTCCTCCGCAACGCCCACCCGCTCGCGTACCCAGGCGAAATATTTCACTTTCATCCCTCATCCTCCTCGATGAGGTGGTGGATGCCGGCGCGGAAATAGTCCCAACCGGTGTAGATCGTGACGATTGCCGAGATCCACAACAGGACGATGCCGGTCAGCGTGGTCCAGGGCAATATCGCTTCGCCGGCCTCGCCGGCGATCAGGAAGCCGATCGCCACCAGTTGCACCGTGGTCTTCCATTTCGCAAGCTGGGTGACGGGCACGCTGACCCGCAACGCGGCGAGATACTCGCGCAGGCCGGAAACCAGGATTTCACGGCAGAGGATCACGAACGCCGCCCAGAGCGTCCATCGATTGATGCTGCCGTCGGCGGCAAGCATCAGAAGGCAGGATGCGACCAACAGCTTGTCGGCGATCGGATCGAGCATCCGTCCGAATGCCGACTGCTGGTCCCAGATGCGTGCATAATAGCCATCGAGATAGTCGGTGACGGCGGCGGCGAGGAACACCGCCAGCGCCACCCAGCGCAGCCACAGCGGGCCATCCATGATGGATTGCCAGTAGATGCAGCCGACCACCACCGGAATAGCGGCGATGCGCGCATAGGTCAGGATATTCGGCAGGGACAGGCTCTTGGTTTGTCCCCTCGTGGTGGCGATGTTCATCCGTCTTATCAATACCGCTGGAGCATGAAGGTCAACCGGGCGCCCAGATCATCTAGCGCAGGCGACGCCCAAATGACATGCCGGCGAAAACTCCCCTTAACCCGGTTGTGCATGGAAAAACTCGAAAATCTTGCGGGCGCTCTCGGCGCTGACGCCGGGAACCTTGCCGAGGTCGGCGATCGAAGCCCGCTCGATCTCCTTCAGCGTTCCAAAATGATGCAGCAAGGCACGTTTGCGTGACGGCCCGATGCCGGGGATCTCCTGCAAGCCCGCTTCCCGGATATCCTTTTTCCGCAGCTTGCGGTGCGAACCGATCACGAACCGGTGTGCCTCGTCGCGCAGCCGCTGGATGAAATACAGCACGGGATCGCGTGGCTCGAGCTTGATCGCCTCGCGATCCGGCATGAACAGCGTCTCCCGCCCGGCGTCACGGTCCGGCCCCTTTGCCACGGCCATCAGAGAGACCTGCGTCAGCCCGAGACCCTCGAATATCTCCCTGACCGCATTGAGCTGGCCGCGGCCGCCGTCGATGATGACGAGGTCAGGCCATTGCGGAAACGAATCGTCGTCGGCCCTGGCCTTTTCCGCATTGCCCTCCGGCGGCTTCAGCAGGCGCTTGAAGCGCCGTTCCAGCACCTCGCGCATCATCGCGTAGTCGTCGCCTGGCGTCAGTCCCTCGGACTTGATGTTGAACTTGCGGTACTGGTTTTTGATGAATCCATCGGGCCCCGCCACGATCATCGCTCCGACGGCATTGGTGCCCTGGATGTGGCTGTTGTCGTAGACCTCGATGCGCTTCGGCACCTGCGGCAGCCCGAGCGTGGTCGCCATGCCCTGCAGCAGGCGGCTCTGGGTCGCCGTGTCGCTGAGCTTGCGGCCCAGCGCCTCGCGCGCATTGGTGAGGGCGTGGCCGATCAGTTCCTTCTTCTCACCGCGTTTCGGCGTCGAGACTTCGACCTTGAAGCCGGCCTTGACCGCGAGCGCGTCCGCCAGCAACGCGCTCTCCTCGATCTCATGCGACAGCAGGATCAGTTTCGGCGGCGGCTTGTCGTCGTAGAATTGAGCCAGGAACGAGGCCAGCACCTCCTCCGGCGTGAACGACTTCTCGGCCTTCGGGAAGTAGGCGCGGTTGCCCCAGTTCTGGCCGGTGCGGAAGAAGAACACTTCGACGCAGGAATAGCCGCCTTCCTGGTGGATGGCGAACACGTCGGCCTCTTCCACGGTGCGCGGGTTGATGCCCTGCTGCGACTGGATCGCCGACAGCGCGGCGAGGCGGTCGCGATACAGCGCCGCGGTCTCGAATTCCAGCTCGCTGGACGCCTTCTCCATCTCGGCGGCCAGCAACTGCTTCACGGCGTGGCTGCGGCCGGACAGGAAGTCGCCGGCCTCGCGCACCAGTTCGCTGTAGCCGGGGAAGTCGATCTCTTGCGTGCAGGGGCCGGAACAGCGGCGGATCTGGTGGAGCAGGCACGGGCGGGTGCGGCTTTCGAAGAAGCCGTCGGTGCAGGAGCGGATCAGGAAGGCGCGCTGCAGCGCGGTGATGGTGCGGTTGACGGCGCCGGCACTGGCGAACGGCCCGAAATAGCGGCCGGGCCGCGATTGCGCGCCGCGGTGCTTGAGGATCTGCGGCGCCCAATGATCGCCGGTGATCAGGATGTAGGGAAACGACTTGTCGTCGCGCAGTTGCACATTGAAGCGCGGCCGCAACTGCTTGATCAGGTTGGCTTCCAGCAGCAGCGCTTCGGTTTCGGTGGAGGTCGAGACGATCTCGACATTCACCGTCGCGGCGATCATGCGCAGGATGCGCGCCGGCAGCGGGGCGTTGGCGCGGGCGTAGGACGACAGGCGCTTGCGGACGTTCTTGGCCTTGCCGACATAGAGCACGTCGCTGGCGGCATTGAGCATGCGGTAGACGCCGGGCGAGGTCGGCGCCAGCCGCACCGCGTTCTCGATCGCCGCGTGACCGACCGCCAGCGTGCCCTCGACGATGGCTTCGGCCGCGTCCTCGCCGGCGGCCTCCGGCAGGCGCGCTTCATCGTCTTCCTCGGCGACGGAGGTCGCGGGGTCGACGTCGGCGGCCAGGTCCTGCGGCGGAAGGTCCGGCTGGGGTCCCCGCCGCGCCTTGCGCGGGGGCTCCGGTCGGTCGGTAGAATCGTGAGCCATGGACGTAAACTAAGCGCAGATGGGCGGCATCGCCAGCGTTCGCGTCCAACCTGCGAAAGCGCCGGTAACCCGTTGTTAAGAATGATGAGCGGGCGGTAACCCGGCTTAACAACGCTTTAACTTAAAACTCTCGATAAATCTTACGCCAAAAGACGGGAGTTCCCTAACCACGCCGGCGTGTCGGCCGGAATGGTTATGGCAGTTGCGTGGAGTTGCGGGATGAAAAGGTACGTATCAGGCGCGCTGGTTCTGATCGCTGCCGGCGGGACCGTGTCCGCACGGGCGGCCGATCTCTACGGGTCGCGCGCACCCTATACCGTCAACCAGCCGCTCAATGCCTATAGCTGGGCCGGTCCCTATCTCGGCGCCAATCTGGGCTACGCCTGGGGCTCGGTCGCCAACAACCCGAGCAAGCCCTCCGGCTTCGTCGGCGGTCTCCAGGCCGGTTACAACTGGCAGAGCGGCGCCTTTGTGTTCGGCCTCGAAGGCGATATCCAGGCGACCGGCGCCGAGGAAACCTTTGCGCCGTGGAAGTTCTCCAATCCGTGGTTCGGCACGGTGCGCGGCCGCGCCGGCTATGCCTTCAACAACATCATGTTTTTCGGCACGGGCGGTCTTGCCTTCGGCGAACTGCGCGCCACGACCTTCGGCGCTTCCGAATCGCATACCAACGCGGGCTGGACGCTTGGCGCCGGCGCCGAGATGGGCATCGCCCCGAACTGGACCGCCAAGATCGAATACCTCTATGTCGATCTGGCCAGCAGCAACTTCGTCGTGACGGGGGCGTCAAACGGCTATCGGTTCGGCTTGATCCGCGCCGGCGTGAATTTCCGGTTCTGAGAACAAAGAAACGGCATTGCGTCACTTCCCGGCGGCCGCAAGCCGCCGGGATTTTTTTTGTCTCGACGCTGATGCGCGCGATCGTCCGTTCCGGCGGATAGTAGCGCGCCCGGCGGAGTGTCGAACAATCAGTCCGCGCCAGCCTCAGCGACGTTACGAAATCACCAGGTTGACCGCCTTGGGGCCTTTGCCCTTCTTGTCCGGTTCGACCTCGAACGTAATGCGCTGTCCTTCCGCGAGATCCTTCAGTCCGGCCCGTTCGACCGCGGTGATGTGAACGAACACATCGCGACCGCCATCGTCAGGCTTGATGAAGCCGTAGCCGCGTTCTCCATTGAAGAACTTGACTGTTCCAGTCATGGCCATCGGGAAACTCCTCCCCCGTACTGCTCCGCCGCTGCGCACGCCGCGCAGCGGCCGACCGGACAATCGCTGCCGGAAGCTATGGCCACTTCAGCCGATCGGAATGAAATCTCCGACCGAGCTGGATTTTATTTCGGCCTTGATCACTCCGCCGCAACCATTCGCGGAAGCGGAACGTAAAGCCAGTCCCAACGGCCTGAGCATAATACGGATTTGCGCGAATTGCCTATATGGGTATTCGCACTTTTCACCGCCCATCCGGGTTCGTCAGGGCTTGGGCGTCTCCAGCCTGAACCGGGCGGCACCGCCCTGGCCGAGCGGCTTTTCCAGTTCGGGTAAAATGATCTTCAACTCGTCCGCCAGCGTCCAGGGCGGGTTGACGACCAGGAGCCCGGTGGAGGCGAGGGGGCCACCGGCCACCTGCGGTGCAACGCTGAACTCGAGCCGCAGGCACTTTCCCGCCGGCTTGCTGGCTCCGACGGCCGCCGCCACGCGCCGCGCGAGGGTGTCGGTGGCGCGGCGGCTCTTGACCGGATACCAGATCAGATAACTGCCGGTCGGCCATTTCGCATAGGCTTCGGAGAAGCCCCCCGCCAGCGTTTCGAATTCGTCCTTCTGCTCGAACGACGGGTCGATCAGCACCAGGCCGCGCCGCTCGTTCGGCGGCACGAAGGCGGGCAGCGCCGTCCATCCGTCGAGATCGACCACCCGCGCCTGGCTGTCGCGGCGCAGCGCGTCGATCAGTTGCCGCCGCGCGCCCGGCTCGATCTCGCAAGCGGTCATGCGGTCCTGCGGCCGCAGCAGCGCCCGCGCGATCAGGGGCGAGCCCGGATAGGCTTCCAGCTTGCCCGGCGTGTTGAACGCGCGGACGATGTCGAGATAGGGGGTGAGTAGCGGCAGCGCGCTTTCGGAAAAGCGCGCCTGCAGCACCCGCGCGATCCCGGTCAGCCATTCGCCGCCGCGTCGCGCGTCCTCGCCGGTCAGATCGTAGCGGCCGGCGCCGGCATGGGTGTCGATGACGCGGAACGGCGCCGGCTTGTCCTGCAGATAGGTCAGCATCCGCACCAGCACGATGTGCTTGATGACATCGGCGAAGCCGCCGGCGTGGAACGCGTGTCGGTAATTCATGAACAAGCAGTTACGACATTGCGAAGCCGAAGTAACCCCTCGACGTCGACGCCGACCGAAGGAAGTGGCGCCTGACCGCGGCGGCGACCTACGTGTTCTTCCGCGAGTTGATCTTAACCCGACATTTCTGTCTCACGCGTAACCTCCGCTGTCGTCCAGAACAGACGCAGGTAGTCAGCCATGAGCACGATTGCTGCCGCTTACTTGTCTTATACGGCCCTGTCGGTTTCCCAGACCAGCGGCGTCTCCGGGGGTGCCGGCGACAGCAAGGCGGGGGCGACCAGCACCACGTCGTCGTCCTCATTCTCGTCGGTGTCCGTGTCGGTCACCAACGTCACGATTTCGCCTCGCGCCAAGCAATTATACGCCCGGGCGTCGGCGGAACGGTCCGTCGTCGATCGGCTGCAGGCGCAGATCGACGCCCTTCTCACCGACCGGTCCGGCACACGCCGCGGTCCTCGCGCGGGAGCCGACGCCGGCCTGGATTTCTTCAGGCTGGTCGGCGGTCGCGGCAATGACTCCATCAGGCCCGATGCCCGGCCGGTCGCCATCGAAGCCGGTTCTGGCGACGACGTGATCGATACGTATGGCCAGGCCGTTGTCGATGCCGGCGCGGGCAACGATATCGTCAGCACCCGCGGTCATTCGACGGTCGACGGCGGTGACGGCAACGATCTCATCGACACCTACGACCACGCCAACGTCTCAGGCGGCAACGGCAACGACAAGATCGCCAGCTATGGCGACTCGGTGCTCGACGGCGGCGCCGGCGACGACGTGCTCAGCGCGTATGCCAACTCGGTATTGAGTGGGGGCGACGGCAACGACAGGCTCAGCGCCTACGACAATGCCACGCTCGACGGCGGCGATGGCGACGACAGTCTCAGCGCCTATGACAGCGCCACCCTGGACGGCGGCGCCGGCAATGACCGGATCGAGGCCTACAACAATGCCAGCGTCGACGCCGGCTCCGGCAACGACGTCGTCAGCACCTATTCAAATGCGAAAATATCGGCCGGCGACGGCAATGACCGGGTGAAGGCCGACGATCGTTCCGTCGTCGACGCCGGCGCCGGCGACGATACGATCGAGGTCCGCAGCGCTTCCACGGTGACCGGCGGCGCCGGTAACGACAGCATCAGCGTCACGGGCGAGGGCACCACGGTCAAGTTCGCCAATGGCGACGGTGCCGACGTCATCGACGTCAACGGCCATGACGTCGACCTCGCGATCAGCGGCTACGCGCTGAACGACGTCGTGCTCACGCAGCAGAACGGCAGGGCCGTCGTGAACTTCAAGGGCTCCGGCGATTCCCTGACGTTCGATCTCGGCGGCGGTGGCTCGGTGCGCCTGAGCTTCGCCGGCAGCAGCCTCGATATCAAAGCCTGAGGCCGCTTTGCGGGCGCAAGGCCCGGCCATCCACGTGCCTGCAGACGACGATAAAGGCCGCGGATGACCGGGAACGCAGACGATCGATAGAGGGTCTGCGCAGCATGGGCCGCCATGCCTCGACAGGGCGGCAACAGGAGAGTCAGCCGCCCCTCACCGGCGGCATCAGCACTTCGTCGCGGCGGCAGGCGCGGCGGTCATTCTCCTCGCACGCCCGGAACTGCATGTCCTTGCCAAGGCAGATCCGCACCTCGCTCAGGCGGCGGCTGGTGCAGACCACGGAAATCGCCGAACGGCTCAAGCCCGGGTTGATCTTGATGAAGGCCTCTTCGAGGTCGTCCGGCGCGATGGTCTTCGGCGCCGCCAGTTGCAGGAACTCCTCGGGGATTTTCACCGCGGCGCGCGCCTTGCGCACGCTCTCGAAATAGGCCCGCGCGCCGAGCCCCGAGCAGGTGCCGTGCTTGTCCCACTCGTTGAAGATCAGGCCGGGCGCCGGCATCAGGTCGAGCATCGAAGTCATGATGTTGCGGTCGAGCCGCGGCGCGGGGCGCTGGCAATATTCGGGAAAGCCGCGCTCATATTGCGGCCACAGGCCGTGGACCACGAAGGAATAGGGCCGTTCGCACTGGATTTGAGCGCGCCCGCCGCCGCCCCGCTCGGCCGCCGCCTCGCAGAACGAGGGCGACCAGGACAGCGCCAGGACGTAGAAATCGAACTCGCCCGGCGTGTTCTGCCGGCGGTCCTGGGCGCGCGCCATGTCGGCGAACACGACAAAAAGGACCAACGAAATGACGATGCGCGATATCACGAAAAATCGATACATCGGGTACCCCTCTACTCGACTACCAACAGCCTAGCAGGGAACCGGAACATTTCAAGAACAAAATAAGCCGGACTGGTGAAATCGGGCATCCGCTCCGGATCAGGGCTTTGCGGCGCGGCAGCCCGGCGCATAGGCCCAGTTGCGGTCGAGGCCGGCCACGCACCATTCGACGCCCTGACCGAAGCCGGCAAAGCCGCCGTCCTCGACGATCGAGAAATGCACGGTGCGCAGCTTGCCGTCGCTGATCATTACGTCGCCGCTGCAGTAGCGGCGCGGGATATTGTCGGACTGCCAGGGCCGGAACTTGGTCTCGTGGATGCGTCCGAAGCCGGTGATGACGAGGTCCGAATTCCAGAACTTGCCTTCCTTCTCCTGGAATTGCGCGGCGATCGTCGGCAGCGCCCGCTCGCATTCGGCGACGCGGCCGTCATATTTCGGGCCGAACAATCCGAAATTGAGCTCCAGCGGGTTGGCGGCGTGCGCGGCGGGGCTGCAAGCCAGCACAGCGAGGACTGCCGCCACAGGGCCAAGCGATAGCAGGGATGGGAATGGATTGCGCATGGGGGATCCGCCGGTGAGCCAACGCGCGAGACGGTGCCGCGAAAGCCCCGAGATCGTCAAGTGCATCGCGGCAACACCTGACGGCCAAACCCGCCCCGTGCTTCAACCCATTCTTTTCACAGCCACCCGCGCACACTATGGTGCGCTTCGAGCGAAACGGAGTCTGCGATGCGAAGATTTATGGCCGTCTCTCTAGTTGCCGTGGGTGCCCTAGTTGCCGCGGGTGCCCTGCTGACGGCTGCGCCGGCGCAGGCGTTCTGGTTCGATATCGACACCGTGCCGCCGGTCAAGGGCAACGACACCGGTGGGATCATCGCCTATCCGCTGGCGATGCAGGCCGATGCCCGCCAGATCGCCGTCGATCACTGCGCCCGCTACGGCAAGGTGGCGAAATTCCAGGGCGTGCAGGCGAACTATGGCGGCTACGTCTCCTTCGCCTGCCGCTGGGTGCCCTATGGCGCCGCCGAGCGGCCGCTGCGCACGCTGTACTGAGCCACACGCTCCCCGAATTCCGCGTCGGACATGTTTTTGCCACGCGAGACGTGTGTTCACGCTCGCGCGAATTGATGTCATTGAAATTCAGCGGGGGCCCCACCCATGAGACGATTGCTTGTTGTACTTTCCGCCGCCGGCGTGCTGGCGCCGACCGGCGCCGGCGCGGTGGAATTGCCGGTGCGCAAGGCCGGGCTGTGGGAGATGAAGGTGCAGAGCGCCGGCGGCGCGAAGCCCGAAATGACGATGCAGCAATGCACCGATGAGACCACCGACAAGGACATGGCCACGTCATTCTCGCCTATGGCCAAGGAGATGTGCTCCAAGCAGGACATCCAGAAGACCGCGACCGGCTATGTCAGCGATTCCGTCTGCGGCGTCGCCGGGATGACCGTCAAGTCGCGCGCCGAGATCGTCGGCGATTTCAACTCGGCCTACACGGTGAAGTCGACCTCGCACAGCGAGGGCGGCATGGCCGGCGCCGGGCGCGACACCACGACGACCATCGAGGCCAAGTGGCTCGGCGCCTGCAAGGGCGACCAGAAGGCGGGCGACATCCTGATGCCCGGCGGCATGAAGATCAACATCAAGGACATGGACAAGCTGAAGGGGCTGATCCCGAAGGCGGCGAAGTAGCCGCCGCGGCGGTTCACAGACAAAACATCGAAAACAACCCCATGCAAAGTAGCATGGGGACTAACGCGAAATCCCGCCAAGTCCTTACACCGGCACCCTTATTGCCGCCCGCAGGCCGCCCATCGGGCTGTCGCCCAAAGTGATGTCGCCGCCATGGGAGCGGGCGATGTCGCGGGCGATGGCAAGTCCGAGGCCGGTGCCGCCTTCGTCCTGGTTGCGGGCGTCGTCCAGCCGCAGGAATGGCTTGAACACCTCCTCGCGCATGTCGGCCGGGATGCCCGGGCCGTCGTCGTCGATCGTCACCGTCAGATAGCGGTGGTCGCGGTGGCCGGTGATCGCGACGGTCTTGGCGTAGCGCGCGGCGTTGGAGACGAGGTTGGCGATGCAGCGCTTGAACGCGGCCGGCTTCACCGTCACCACGGGGAGGCCGTGGAACGTTACCGTCGCGCTGTGGCCGTGGCGCTCGGCGTCGCTGCGCAGTTCCTCCAGCGCCATCGCCATGTCGGTCGGCTGCGCGACCTCGCCGCTGTCGCCGCGCGCGAAGGCGAGATAGGCCTCCAGCATCCCGGACATTTCGTCGACGTCCTTGCGCATGCCCTCGACCTCGGGGCTGTCGCCCATCAGCGCCAGTTCGAGCTTGAAGCGGGTCAGGATGGTGCGCAGGTCGTGGCTGACGCCGGCCAGCATCGCGGTGCGCTGCTCGATCGAGCGCTCGACGCGGGACTTCATTTCCAGGAAGGCCTGCGCCGCGCGGCGCACCTCGCGGGCGCCGCGCGGGCGGAAATTCGGCGCCTCGCGGCCCTTGCCGAAACTCTCGGCGGCGTCCGCCAGCCGCAGGATCGGCCTGATCTGGTTGCGCAGGAACAGCACCGCGACGATCAAGAGGATCGAGGAGGTGCCGAGCATCCAGAAGATGAAGATCTCCGATTGCGAGGCGTAGGCCCTGCTTCGCTGCGCGAACACCCGCATCACCGCGTCGTCGAGCTGGATGCGGATCTCGACCAGGTTGGAATTGCCGACGGTGTCGATCCAGAACGGACGCGCGACCTGGCGGCTGATCTGCCCCGACAGCGACTGGTCGAGCAGCGAGAAGAACGGCTTTGGCCCCGGCGAGGGCATGTCGCCGCGGGGCAGGAAATCGACCACCAGGCCCAGCCGTTCCTGCGCGATGCGCTTGAGCTGGGTGCGGTCCTTGTCCTGCGGGAACGTCTTGTAGATGTCGATCAGGCCAGCGATCTCCGCCACCACGGCGGCCGACAGATGCCGCGTCACCGTGTTCCAGTGCCGCTCCATGAACACGAAGGCGACCACCGTCTGCAGCATCACCATCGGCACGATCATGATCAGGAGCGCGCGGGCATAGAGGCCGGTCGGCATCCAGCCCTTGAACGCGTTGCCCATCCAGCCATTGGCCCTCGACACGCGCTGCGACGCGTTGCGGATGATCGTCAGGCCGGTGTCGAGCGTACTCATGCGCGAAGCATCGCGTTTTCGGCCGAAGCGGGAACCGGTTCGCCCAGCGATCCTGCTTGCGCGGGTTGCACAGACCTGTCGGCGGTGGAAAACGCGTCGGACATGGCGGCTCAGGGCGACGCGACCAGGCGATAGCCGATGCCGCGCACGGCCTGCAGGAACAGCGGGTTGGCGGGATCGCGCTCGATCTTGCGGCGGAGGCGGTTGATCTGCACGTCGACCGCGCGCTCGTTGACCGTGCCGCCGCCGGTCAGCGCCGCGCGCGGCACGGTGTCGCCGGGCGCGACCGCGAGGATGCGCAGCATCTCGCGCTCGCGATCGGTGAGGTGGATGATCTCCTCGCCCTGGCGCAGTTCGCCGCGGTCGAGATGAAACACGTAGGGACCGAATGCGATCTGCTCCAGCGTCTCCACCGGCGGCGGCGCGGTGCGCTTGAGGATGTTGCCGATGCGCAGGATCAGCTCGCGCGGCTCGAACGGCTTTGCGACGTAATCGTCGGCGCCAATCTGCAGGCCCTCGATCCGCGCCTCCGCCTCGTGGCGCGCGGTCAGCATGATGATCGGCACCGAGGACGATGTGCGGATGAAGCGCGCGAGGTCGAAGCCGGTCTCGCCCGGCATCATGACGTCGAGAATCAGCAGGTCGAAATGCAGCCCGAGCAGTTTCGCGCGGGCATCGCTGGCGCTGGAAGCGGTGGTGACGCGATAGCCCTCGCCGGACAGAAAGCGCGACAGCAGATCGCGAATGCGGCGGTCGTCGTCGACCAGCAGCAGGTGCGGCGCGTCGTCGGCCAGTTGCTGCGGGGCGTGCGCGGTAGCTGCGGTCATGGAGGCTCCTTGCGCCACGATCAGGCCCTCGGCTTCCTGCCGGCGGCGCCGAAAATCGCCTCCAGCACCTTGTCCGGATCGTCGCGGTCGATCATCGCGCGCAGAAACTGGCCGATGGCGGCGACGCCCTCGGGATGGATGTCCTGGAGCGCGCGGGTGATGCGATCGGTCTGCAGCCCTGCGAGCTTCGCCACCAAGGCTTCGCCCTTGGGGGTGGCGTAAAGAAGGCGTTGGCGGCGGTCGTTATTGCCGGTTTTCTGGATGATGTAGCCCTCGTCGAGCAGCTGCTTGAGCACGCGCCCAAGCGACTGCTTGGTGATTCGCAACACGTCCAGGAGGTCGGCGACCTTGAGCCCGGGATAGCGGTAGACGAAATGCATCACCCGGTGATGGGCCCGGCCGAAACCGAACGCCTCCAGCTCCTGGTCGGCGTCGCCAACGAAGTCGCGGTAGGCGAAGAACAGGAGTTCGATAATGTCCCAGCGCAATTCGCCGGCCCGGGAGGCCGCGGTTGTGCCTGCGGCCCCTTGCGAATCAGGGGTGGCGGGTCCGCTCGAGAAATTTATGTCAGTCATGTTGACATATCTTGGGTTCAATGTTACAAAACTGCCAGCCACGACGAAACTTTAAGTCGTTTCGAACCGGGCGACGTGTCGGGCAGCCGGGAAAGCCAGCGATGGCGGCAACGGCCGCAAATGGACTACCGTGCGATTGTCGAGCGGCATTTCGGCGAACATACTGGACTTCCGCATCCCGCAAAAGCATGTCCTCACCCGGACATGACGGCGCCGGAGCCGGCCGCGAGGCTGGCGATGATGAAGTGCAGACCGCCGCGAAGTCCAGACCTATTGAGCACGCCTGCCTGGGAAACGGGCAGGTCGGTGCGGTACGCGCCGGTTCCGGCGGCGAAGATGACGGGCGAAAGCCCAGGGGAAGCCAGAGGGCAGGAAGCGACGATGAGCTTGAAATTCGAGATCCGGCCGGCGGCCAACCCGACGCCCGAACACGAGCGCACGGCAAAGCTCGCGGACCCCGGCTTCGGCCGGGTCTTCACCGATCACATGGCGATTGTCCGCTACAACCAGGCCAGGGGCTGGCATGACGCGCGGGTGGAATCCCGCGCCAATTTCCCGCTCGATCCGGCCACCGCCGTGCTGCACTACGCGCAGGAGATCTTTGAGGGCCTCAAGGCCTACAAGCGCGACAACGGCGTCAACCTGTTCCGGCCCGACGCCAATGCGCGGCGCTTCAGGAATTCGGCCGATCGCATGGCGATGGCGCCGCTGCCGGAGGATGTCTTCATCGAGGCCTGCGAACAGGTCGTGCGCATCGACCGCGCCTGGATCCCGGGCGGCGAGGGCAGCCTCTATCTGCGGCCCTTCATGATCGCGAGCGAGATCTTCCTCGGCGTCAAACCGTCGGCCGAATACATCTTCGCCGTCATCGCCTCGCCGGTCGGCTCCTACTTCAAGGGCGGCCCCGCGCCGGTGTCGATCTGGGTCTCGGAGAATTACACGCGCGCCGCAATCGGCGGCACCGGCGCGGTCAAATGCGGCGGCAACTACGCCGCCAGCCTGCGCGCGCAGGCCGAAGCCATCCAGCACGGCTGCGACCAGGTGGTGTTCCTCGACGCGATCGAGCGGCGCTACATCGAGGAGCTCGGCGGCATGAACGTGTTCTTCGTGTTCGACGACGGCTCGCTCGCGACACCGCCGCTCGGCACCATTTTGCCCGGCATCACGCGCGACTCGATCATCGCGCTGGCGAGAGACGCCGGCAGCGTCGTGCGCGAGGAGCCGTACACGATCGAGCAGTGGCGCAAGGACGCCGCCAGCGGCCGGCTGAAGGAAGCGTTCGCCTGCGGCACCGCGGCGGTGATTTCGCCGATCGGAAAAGTGTGTTCGGCGAGCGGCGACTTCCAGATTTCCGGCGGCGTCGCCGGTCCGGTCGCGATGGGCCTGCGCAAGAAGCTGGTGGATATCCAATACGGCCGCGCGGAAGACCCGCACGAGTGGATCCGGAAAGTTTTGTGACCATCGCGTTTTCGAGCGGAAGCCTGCCCCGGACTTGACCCGGTCTGGGTACCGGTTCGCGTCAAAACAATATGCCGCCGCGGAATGTTTCCGCTGCGCGAGCGACCGATCATTTGAACATCTGCTTGCGTATGGCTCCGCAATTCACGCGAGGGGTGACGTGCGCCCCTCGCCGAATTGGATGACGGCGCGGCGCCCACGAGGGGCGCCCCTGCCATCGCGGCCGGTAGGGGCGACCCCTGTGGTCGCCCGGGTGAGGCAATCACTTCCGTCATGGCCGGGCTTGACCCGGCCATCCACGACTTCCTTTGCCGCCAAGACGTGAATGCCCGGGACAAGCCCGGGCATGACGATGCCCCCGTGTTCGTTGCCCCCGGACGGTTGCCGGACTGGGCCTTGGCTGGTACCAACGCGCCCCAAGCGTTGTGGACCAAAATGGCCGAGAAACCGAAAAAACCGCAGAAATTGAAAGCCCGCCTGCCGCGCGGGCTGGAAGACCGTGGCCCGGCGGCGATTGCCGCCACGCGCAAGATGGTCGAGAAAATCCGCGAGGTCTACGAGCGCTACGGGTTTGAGCCGGTGGAGACGCCGGCGATGGAGTTCACCGACGCGCTCGGCAAATTCCTGCCCGACCAGGACCGGCCGAACGAGGGCGTGTTCTCGTTTCAGGACGATGACGAGCAGTGGATTTCGCTGCGCTACGATTTGACTGCGCCGCTGGCGCGCTACGTGGCGGAGAATTTCGACGCGCTGCCAAAGCCGTATCGGAGCTATCGGTTCGGCTATGTGTTCCGCAACGAGAAACCCGGCCCCGGCCGCTTCCGCCAGTTCATGCAGTTCGACGCCGACACCGTCGGCAGCGGCTCGCCGGCGGCGGATGCCGAGATGTGCATGATGGCGGCGGACACGATGGAAGCACTTGGTTTGGGAGGCCAGTACGTCGTCAGGGTAAATAACCGAAAAGTTCTCGACGGTGTTTTGGAAACGATTGGGCTTGGAGGCAATGAGAACCTAGCGCGAAGACTCACAGTCCTTCGAGCCATTGACAAGGCGGACAAGTTTGAGTGGTCAGAAGTCGAGAAACTGCTAGGAGCCGGACGGAAGGACGAGAGTGGGGACTTTACGAAAGGAGCGGGGCTAGACGGCGATCAGATCGAAGCAATTCGCCTAGCGCTGAGATTTAATATTGAGTTCGAGCAGATGCCGGATGGCGCTTGGCGTGAGCACATAGACGGAGAGCTGCCGAAAAAATTCTTCGGCATGGAAGGTGAGGGTCTCATGAGGGTCGGGCTATCCGAACTCGGTGAGATCATCAAAATCGTACGAGCGGCAGGCTATCAAGACGATCGAATCCGCATTGATTCATCGGTCGTGCGCGGACTCGAATATTATACCGGCCCGGTCTATGAGGTCGAACTGACGCTCGAAACCAACGACGAAAAGGGCCGCCCGGTGCGCTTCGGCTCGGTCGGCGGTGGCGGGCGCTATGACGGCCTCGTCTCGCGGTTTCGCGGCGAGCCGGTGCCGGCGACCGGATTTTCCATCGGCGTGTCGCGGCTGCAGGCGGCGCTAACGATGATCGGCAAGCTCGATACCAAGCCGACCTTTGGTCCGGTTGTCGTCACGGTGTTCGGAGGAGAAATCGCCGAGTATCAAAAGATGGTCGCGACGCTTCGTGACGCGAACATCCGCGCCGAGCTGTATCTCGGGAATCCAAAACACAGCATCGGCCAGCAGATGAAGTACGCCGATCGGCGCAACGCGCCCTGCGCGATCGTGCAAGGGTCGGACGAAAGGGCGAACGGCAAGATCCAGATCAAGGACCTCATTCTTGGCGCAGGGCTGACCGAGATCAAGGATCGCGAAGAGTACTTGAAGAAGCAGGCCGAGGCCCAATACGAGGTCGATCAAGCCAAGCTCGTCGAAGCGGTGCGCGAAGTGCTGGCGCGCCATGACGTCACGTGGAATTAAGGCGTCATGGTGAGGAGGCGCCCTTGCGCCGTCTCGAACCATGAGGACAATATCGCTATCCTTCGAGACACGCGAAGACGCGCCTTTCAGGATGACGATCGAGTTTGTAGCGCAAGAGCAAAGGGAGAGACCACAATGCCTGAGATCACCGTGAGCATGGCCGCCGGCCGCACCGACGAACAGAAGGCCGGCATGATGCGCGACATCACCCAGGCGCTGGTGAAGAACCTCGGCGTCGACGCCGACGCGGTCGTGATCCAGATCAACGAAGCGCCGCTGGCCCACAAGATGAAGGGCGGCAAGACGTTCGTCGAGCGCGCGGCGGCGGCGAAGAAATAGGGCGATATCTTGCTTACCCGCCCCTTGAGGGGGCGGGTCGGCACGCATCGCAAGATGCGTGACGGGGTGGGGTGATCTCTCCACTCGGGCAGTGTTGGACGTGGAGAGACCGTCACCCCACCTCGGTTCGCATTTCATGCGAACCGATCCTCCCCCTCCAGGTGAGGATGAAGAGTACCCCCATGGACGCACGCGATTTCATCACGGTCGGCATGAGCGCCGAGCGGACGCTGGTGGTGCCGGCGGAGCGCACGGTCGGGCATTTCGTGCCTGATATGCCGCTCGTGTTCGCGACGCCGATGATGATCCTGGAAATGGAGCTGGCCTCCAGCGACGCGATCCGGCGGCATCTCGCGCCGGGCTGGATCACGGTCGGCACCGAGGTCGACATCCGCCATCTCGACGCGGCGCTGGTCGGCGCTACGGTGCGCGTGACGGGGAAGGTTTTCGCGGTCGAGCGGCGCGTGATCCGCTTCGAGGTGGAGGCGTTCGAGGGCGAGCGCAGGATCGGCGACGGCCGCCACGCGCGCGGGCTGGTGAATGCCGAGACGTTTACGCGAAGGTTGGCGGAGAAGTAGCGGCTTGCTCGGCGTAGGACGGGTAGAGCGCAGCGAAACCCATCATCTCTCCGCGCATCAATTGATGGGTTTCGCTGCGCTCTACCCATCGTACGAGTTGCGAGCTACTTCGCCAAATCCTTCGAACGCTGCGTCGCCGCCGCGACGGCGCGGGTCAACAGCGGCTGCAGGCCGGTCGGGCTCATCAGCACATCCAGCGCCGCGGCGGTGGTGCCGCCGGGCGAGGTGACGTTCTGGCGCAGCGTGGCGGGAGAGGATTCCGAGCGGTGCAGCAGCTCGCCGGAGCCGGCGACGGTTTCGCGGGCGAGGCGCGCGGCCAGTTCCGCCGGCAGGCCGGCGGCGACGCCGGCGCGGGCGAGTTCCTCGGCGAGCAGGAAGACATAGGCCGGGCCGGAGCCGGACACGGCGGTGACCGCGTCCATCAGGCTTTCCTGATCGACCCATTCCACGGGACCGGTGGCGCGCAGCAGCGCGTCGGCCAGCGCCCGCTGCGCGGCGGTGACGTCTTTCGCGGCGACCGCGACCGTGATGCCGCGGCCGATCGCGGCCGGCGTGTTCGGCATCGCGCGCACGACGCTGCCGCCGCAGACCGCCTCGATCGCGGCGATCGGCTGCCCCGCCATGATCGAGACCACCAGCGTCGAGGCGCCGGCGAACGGTTTTAGCGTGGCGCCGGCCGCGCGGAACGATTGCGGCTTGACCGCGACCACCAGCGTGTCGACCTCGCCGGTCGCTTGCGGGGTGGGATTGAGCCGGATGCCCTGCGCGGCCAGCGCCGTGATTTCGGGCGACGGTTGCGGTTCGAGCACCACGACGCGACGGGGGTCGAGGCCGCCGGCCAGCCAGCCGGTCAGCATCGCGCCGCCCATCTTGCCGGCCCCGGCCAGCGCGACCGTGCCGTGGAGGGATTGGAGGGTGTTGTTGCTCACCGGCGTCACCACACATACCGCTGTCGTCCCTGCGAACGCAGGGACCCATAACCACCGGCGATTTTTAGTGAAGCGAGGAGGGGGCGACAAGCAATTTGCTTGAGCCGGGAGATCACGCGGAATGGGTTCCTGCATTCGCAGGAACGACGGGGAGAATGCAGCGACGGCGGGGGCCTACGCCTCGCCCTCGGTATCGAACATCGCCGCGCTCATCGCTTCCGGGGCGGACTTGCCGGCCCAGACCACGAACTGGAACGCCGGGAAATAGCGCTCGCAGGCATGGATGGCGCCGGCCAGCATGGCCTCGCATTGCGCGGTCGAGGCGGTCAGCCCGCCCGGCAGCACCAGCGCCTGCCGGTACATGATCATGCCGGTATGGGTCCAGATGTCGAAATGGCCGACCCATAATTGCTCGTTGATCGCGGCGATCAGCCGCTGTACCTCGGCGCGGCGCGCCGGCGGAATCTTCATGTCGAAGGCGGACGCCAGATGCAGCGCCTCGATCTGGCTCATCCAGGTGAAGGAAAGCTGGTAATCGGTCCAGCTGCCCTTGGAGACGATGGTGACCTCGTCCTCGCCGGAGCGCTCGAACGGCCAGTTGTTCTCGGCGGCAATGTCCTCGACCGCCGCGAGCGGGTTGCTTTGGGAATCAATGATGCCTTCGAGGAGGGACATGCCGTCTCGACCTTGTTCTTGAATTCTTCTGATACGCAAACGGAGCACGGCGCGCCTGAACTACGTGCGCCGCCGCCGGCTGCAATCCCCCGATCGCTGATCCTCCCGGGGCTGCCGACGCTCAACTGATGTGATTTGCGGAATCCGCGCAACTCGCGGCGGAGTCCGTCCACAGGGCAAACTGTCGTCGTCCACAACAGATCGGAGGGCTTGATCGGCCCCCGTGAGAACAAACCGGAATCGGATTCACGCGTCGTCGAGTCGGGCCACCGCAAAAATGTGGCCATAAATGGTTAACGCCGCGTTAATTTCCGCCCGATATGACCGCCCGGTCGCTGGCGCGGTCACTATCTGTCGCGCGCCGTCAGCGGACAGGCCGAGATGGCTGTTCCGAGCCAAGCGCCCTCGATCTCGGCGCAGGGGCGCGAGGCGTCGACGCGCAGGCCGTAGCGCTCCAGCAGGTGTTCGCGGATCGGCTTGCCGCGCGTATGCAGACCCCAGGTGCCGCCCGGCGGCGGATTTGACAAGGCATCGCGAACGCGGCGGTCGAACTTGCCGCCGGGAATGATCGGCAGCGCGATGTCGGCGATCTGGTAGAACCGCGACTGCGCCGGCAGATGCGGCGCGATGTAGGCCAGCGGCTTGTCGAGCAGCAGGTGGTTCGCGGGCTGCGCGAGCGGTTCCGGGATCGCCGGCCGGTAGGGGCTTGACCAGGGACGGCGGAACCAGTCGCCCGGCTGTGACCACAGTGCAATCGCCACGGCCATGCCCAGCACCACCGCATCCCGGTGCGGCACGCGCAGCGCGGCGGAACCGGGTGCGCCGGCCATGACGCGCGCGATCAACAGCACGATCAGCGGCGCGCACAGCAATTCCAGCGCCACCGCGTAACGCTGGATCGCGAACACGGCGAGCCACGCCGCGTAGGAGACGCCGACGAACAGCAGGAACTGGAAGTCGCGCCGCGTGAAGATATCGCTGCGCGTGACGAGGCCGCGGCCGATGCCGGCCACGATCAGGACGGTGGCGACCGCAAAGCGCGCGTCGCGGAACGGATATTCCGAACTCCGGTTGTCGCCGGCCAGCCAGTAGAAGGGATAGGCGAGGGCGTCGAGAATGCCATGCGGCAGGAACTGCCAGTCCATGATGTTGCTCGCCATCACTTCGGGCGAGCGGAACACGGCATTGAACATCGGGAAGACGGGATTGCCGAACTCGCGCCACAGCATCAGGCTCCAGGCGCCGCCGGTGAGAAGCGCGCCGGCCGCGCCGCCGATGCCGAGGCAGACCGTTGCCTTCAGCGGGCGGGGCGCGGCGAGCACGGCCGCGGCGGCGCCGATCGCATAGACCGCGTTTGTCAGCTTCAATCCGACGGCCGCGCCGATCAGCAGGCCGGCGAGAACAATGCGGCGCGGATGCGATTCTTCCGCCGACAGGATCAGAACGCCGCCGGCAAGGATCGGCAGCGCGGTGAGGATGTCGGAGAAGCTGGTGCCGACCTCCGACAGCGTCATCGGCCCGACCGCCGCGACCAGGATCGCCGCGCCGATCGCGCTCGCGGTCGCCGCTTCGCGCAAGAGGACGCGGACCAGGCAATAGACCAGCAGCAGATTGAGGCCGTGCACCGCGCCGATGATCATCATGCCGCAGGGCAGCGGCAGCAGATGACGCAGGTAATAGATCGGGAAATAGACCACCGGATTGAAGTAGGTCTGGAAGCCCGCCGGCATCGCGTCGAGGCCGTAGCGGTCGTTGATGACCGCCCAGACATTGTATTCGTGGTAGTTCATCCAGTCCCAGTTGACGTCCTCGCCGACGAACCAGGTGTAGATCGCGCCGGCCAGCAGCGCGCCGAGCGCAATCGCCGACGGCACCAGGAATTGGGTCTGGACGTGGGGCACCGGCGCGGCCCGCGCCGCGGGCCCTGCCGCATCCGCTCCGGCAAATTCAGCAGCGTCGGTCACGCGTGTTTCCTGTGCATCGCGCGGGCGATCTGTCGGGCGCGATCAGAAGGTCTAGGACGGCGACTTTAAGGTTTCGTGAATGATTGGCCGCGGATCGAGACCTCGCGGGTCGTTCGCACATCGGCCGTTAACGCTCGATCGCTAGCGTCGTCGAAGCTTCCGCGCAGGACCGACCCATGACCACGGAATTCTCAGCCGCTCCGCTTCGCTCGCCGCCGGCAATGGCGGGGCGCGAAGGGGCGGCTCTGACCACATGGCTCATGATCGGCGTCGTGTTCGCCGTCGCGATCTGGCTCCGCCAGGTCGTGCCGCTCAACACCGACGTGAGCTGGCTGCTCGTGATCGGCGAGCGCATGCTGGACGGCCAGCGGCTGTTTCGCGATATCGTCGAGATCAATCCGCCGATGGCGCCGTTCGCCTATCTGCCGGGCGTGGCGCTGGCGCGGCTGCTTGGCGTCGATCCAAGGCACGCGATCGATGCGCAGCTTCTGCTGCTGGCGGCGGCCTCGTTGTTCGCGGCGTCGCGCATCCTGCGCCTGTCGCCGGCGACCATTCCGATGTCGGGCGCGTTCGCGGTCTGGGCCGCGGCGATCGTGACCATCCTGCCGATGCATGTGTTCGCGCAGCGTGAACATATCGCCTTGCTCTCCTTTCTTCCCGCGCTCGCGGCCTACGCGCTGCGCAGCAATCGCGAACCGCTGCCGCTGTGGGCCATTCTGATCTCCGGCGTCGGCACCGGCATCACGCTCGCGTTCAAGCCGTTCTTCATCGTGCCGGTGGCGCTGTGCATCCTGTTCGCCGCTCTCCGTTCCAGGTCCTGGCGCGTGCTGTTCGCGCCGGAGAATATCATCGCGGCCGCCATCGTGATTTCGGTCAGCGTCGGGACCTATGTCTTCTATTCCGAGTACTTCACGATCACCTATCCGCCGGTGCGTGACACCTACCTGTCGTGGTCGATGCCGTTCAGTGTCATTTTCCTGAACGATGCGACGCTGATCGCGGCGATCGCGCTGGTGACGGTCGCGCTGGCGCGGCAGAAATCGCGACCCGACCCGCTGCTGCTGGTGGCGGTGCTGGCGTCGGTCGGGTTTGCCGTGTCGTTCTTCCTGCAGCGGCGCGGCTGGGCCTATCATTCCTATCCGATGGTCGCGCTCGCACTGCTGGCGATGGGATATGTGCTGACGACGGCCGGCGGCGCCGGGACCCGCTCGCGCATCTTTGCGGCTGCATCTGTCCTCGTCATGGCGGCGACGTTCGCGTTCGGCATGCTCTGGTTCAACATCCAGATCCATCTCGGTCCGATCAAGCAAGCCGTCGCCGGGCTGAAGCCTCATCCGCGCATCCTGATGCTGAGCGGCGAGGCGGCGCTCGGTCATCCGCTGGTGCGCGACGTCGGCGGGGTCTGGGTGTCGCGGCAGGAAAACCTGTGGCTGCGGGCGTTCACGCGGATCACGCGCGAAAAGACCGTCGTGGACGCCGCGACCGATGCGCGGCTGGACGGTTACCTGGCGCTGGAGCGCCAATGGCTGATCGAGGATTTCAAGAAGCTGCCGCCGGACATCGTCCTGGTCGACAATCTGCGCGATCAATGGGGCGACTGGGTGCGCGCCGACGCCGAACTCACGGAGCTGTTCAAGCCGTATGCGCTGGTGCGCTCGGTCGAGGGCGTCGATATCCTGCTGAAGCGGGACTGACCCCGGGCTATTTCCGCATCACGCCGATCGCGAACGTATAGGGCAGGCGCGCTAGGTCTTCGCGGATGGCGAGCTTCACCTGCGGGAAGGCATCGCCGAGCACCCGGTTGTAGCCGTCCGCGTCGCGGATGAATTCGCCGCGGTCGTTGTCGAGCAGCCACTTTGCGATCGGCGACTGGCCGTTGCGATAGCAGGGGTCGGTGGTGAACAGCACGCCGTCGTCCTTCAGCACGTCGCGGATGCTGGCGAGCGTGGCCTTCAGGTCGTCGTCGCCGATATGGTGCAACACGCCGTTCATCATAACGAGGTCGGCGCCGGCGAATTCGCGGGCGGCGGCGGCGTCGAAGTAGCGGCAGTGGAACGTGCCGAGACGGCCGAACCAGCGTCTGGCATAGGCGATGTAGGTCTCGTCGATGTCGAAACCGTCATAGATCGTGCCTTCGGGCAGGTGTTGCACGATGTGGCCCGGTCCGCAGCCGATGTCGATCACCCGCATGCCCGGCCGCATGGTGAGATAATCCGCGATCGCCTTGATGCGGGCGCCGAAGAAGCCGCCGGCGCTCTGATAGGCCTGGTAGAGCGCGGGATGGCTCAGGATCATCGCCTTCATGAGGAAGCCTCGTGCATTTCACGGCGCATGCCGGATTCGGATTGCGCCAGCAACGTCATCAACGGCACCTGCTCGCGATCGTCTCGCCCTTCCGCGGCCGCCTGCGGTTGCCGTCCGCGGCGGTGAATGTGCGAGATCACGAACAGCGGCCGGTTCTTCGACTGGATGTAGATGCGGCCGACATATTCGCCGATCAGCCCGAGCACGAGCAGCTGGACCGAGGAGATCATCACCACCAGCAGCGTCAGGCTGGTCCAGCCCGGCACGGTGCCGGAGAGTATCCAGACGATCACCGCGTAGATGCCGATCAGGCTGAGCACGCTGGTCAGCAGCGCGCCGGCATAGGTCGCGATCCGCAGCGGCACCATCGAAAAACTGATCAGCGCGTCGAGCGCGAAGCCGATCATCTTGGCCAGCGGATATTTGGTCGATCCGGCGTAGCGCGGGTTGCGGTCGTATTCATAGGCGACCTGCTTGTAGCCGAGCCAGGCCACCATGCCGCGGATGAAGCGGTCGTGCTCCGGCATCTGCACCAGCTGGTCGGAGATGCGGCGGCTCATCAGGCGGAAGTCGCCGGTATCGACCGGGATGTGGACGCGGGTGATGCGGGCGAGCAGGCGATAGAACGCTTCGGCGGACTTCTTCTTGAAGCGGGTTTCCCCCGCGCGGCTGCGGCGCAGGCCGTAGACGACGTCCGCGCTTTCGCGCAGCATCATCTCGTACATCGGCGTCAGCAGCTCCGGCGGATCCTGCAGATCGGCATCGATCACCAGTACGATATCGCCGCGCACGGTGGAGAGGCCCGCGGTCAGCGCCAGCTGATGGCCGTGGTTGCGCGCCAGCCGCACCGCGACAACGTTGCGGTCTTCCGCCGAAAGCGCGTTGATCAGCTGCCAGGTCCCGTCCGTCGATCCGTCGTCGACCAGGATCAGCTCATAGCGCTGGTCGCACAGCGCGCGTGCGGCGGCGGACATCTGGCGGTGGAATTCGCGCAGGCCTTCCTCCTCGTTGCAGCAGGGCACAACGATCGACAGAAACATTCTGCCGGGGCGCGGCGTCGTGTCCTGGATTTGCATGAGAAGGGCGTCTCGTCCGGCAATGGGATAGGTTCAAATGGTTGCCGGCAATCATCGGTGAGGCGCGTTAATTGTTCATCAATTTCTGCGTCGCAGGCGCGGCCATTCCATTGCTTTCGCGTGGCGAACAGCCGGTCGAACGCGACGCGATTAATGAGATGTTAGACGTCGCGGGGCGCGCGCTTACTCCGGCTTGATGCCGGCCGTGCGCACCACCTTGCTCCACTTCTCGGTTTCCTCGGCGATCAGCCTGCCGAAATCGGCGGGCGGGCCCGGCATCGGATCGCCGCCAATCGCGGCGAGTTTTGCCTTCATGCCGGGATCGGCGATCGCCGTGTTGATCTCCTTGTTGAGCTTGTCGACGATCTCGGCCGGCGTATTCTTCGGTGCGGCAAAACCGTACCACTGGCTGGCTTCATAGCCCGCGACCGTGGCCCCCACCGTCGGAACGTCGGGCAGATCAGGCATGCGCGTTGCCGTCGTCACCGCGAGCGCGCGCAGCTTGCCGGTCTTGACGTAATCGACGGTACCGGGGGCGGCGGCGAACAGGATCTGCACCTGGCCGCCGAGCAGGTCGGACAGCGCGGCCCCCTGGCCGCGATAGGGCACGTGCACCATGTCGACGCCGGCCATCATCTTGAACAGTTCGCCCGCCATGTGCGGCGCGCTGCCGCTGCCGGCCGATGCCATGTTGACCTTGCCGGGATTGCCCTTGGCATAGGCGATGAAGTCGGCGAGCGTCTGCGTCGGCACGGACGGATGCACCAGCACCACCATCGGCACCCGGATCACGCCGGCGACGGGTGCGATGTCGCGGATGAAATTGAAGTTGAGCTTTTCGTACAGCGAGGCGTTGACTGCGTTCGGCAACGTCGCCAGCAGCAACGTGTAGCCGTCGGGCGCGGCGTTCACCACCGCCTCGGTGCCGATATTGCCGCCGGCGCCGGTGCGGTTCTCGACCACGAAGGGCTGCCCGAGACGATCGGCCAGCCACTGGCCGATCAGGCGCGCGGTGATGTCGACGCCGCCGCCCGCGGCAAAACCCGCTACGATCTTGGTCGGCCGCGTCGGGTAATCGAGTGCGGAGGCCGGTATCGGCAAGGCGGAAGTGGCCAGCAGCGCGCCGGCAAGCGTGAGGAAATTCCGGCGAGGCAGAAAATTCATGATGAGCGTCCCCCTGGCGGAAAGCCTATCCCATCTGGCGTGCATTGACCAAAGCCGTGTGCCGGCGCCCTGTCGCGGCGGCATGGGGACATGCGGTTTCCCCATATTTAAGGTGCTTGCTGCCGCCCCCGCCCTGGTCCTATCCTTCGATCAGGTCGTCCATTCCGGGCGGCCGATGTTCTCAGGGCGGGGTGAAACTCCCCACCGGCGGTAAGGGTGATGTAGCCCAAGCCCGCGAGCGCCTTCCTCCCTCCCGGGAAGAAGGGTCAGCAGATTCGGTGTGATTCCGAAGCCGACGGTTACAGTCCGGATGAAAGAGAACGGTTTGCGGCGGCCTCGCGTGCATGCGCGTGGGCCGACGTCGTTCCGTGTGCCCTGATTCTGGTAAGAGGAAAGCCATGAATCAGACCTTGCTTGAACCTGAAGTCCAATCCCAAGCTACCGACGCCCATCGCGTCCCTGACCTGCCAGAGGTGCCGCCGGCGCCTTCGCATCCGCGTTTCGTCAAGCCGCAGCGCATCGCCTTCGTGCAGGCGTCGTGGCATCGCGACGTGGTCGAGGAATGTCGCATCGCCTTCCTCGAGGAGATCGAGGCGCGCCACATCTCGCGCGCGCAGGTCGATCTGTTCGAGGTGCCGGGATCGTTCGAGATCCCGCTGCATGCGCAACTGCTCGCCAAGACGCGGCGCTATACCGCGATCGTGGCCGCCGGGCTCGTCGTCGACGGCGGCATCTACCGCCATGAATTCGTCGCCGACACGGTTATCAAGGCGCTGATGGACGTGCAGCTGAAGACCGAGGTTCCGGTGTTCTCGGCGGTGCTGACGCCGCAGCAATTCCACGAAAGCGCCGTGCATCACGAGTTCTTCCGCAAGCACTTCGTCATCAAGGGCATCGAGGTGGCGGAAGCCTGCGCCAGTACGCTGCACAGCCTGGAGCGATTGCGCGGCCAGGTGGCCGCGGGGATCGTGGGTTAAACCCCTCGCGATCGGCCGATCGTCCATTCCACTGAACCGGCCGGCGACAAGCCGGCCGGTGCGCGGCAATTCCCGCGAACCAGACGCCGGGGGCAATGGCCATGACGATTACGCTTGGCCTGCTTGCGCGTTCGGCTAAGCTGTCCGGCATCCGTTCACCAGCAAGCGTGATCAGGGATGTCAGGGATGGAATCGTCGGATTGGCTCGGCCTGTCGGGCCGCGTGTGCGTCGTGACCGGCGGGGGCGGCGGCATCGGCCGCGCCACGGCCGTGGGTTTTGCCAAGGCCGGCGCCCGCGTCGCGGCGATCGATCGTGACGATCGCGGGCTTGAAGCAACCCTGGCCGAGTTGCGCAAGCTGGGCGAGGGTCATCTCGCCGTCGGCTGCGACACCACGAATATCGAGAGCGTCAACGCCGCGTCAGGGACAATTGAAAAATCGCTCGGGCCGTGCGGCGTGCTGGTCAACACCGCGGCCATCCTGCGCCCCGGCGCGCTCGATACGCTGTCGCTCGACGAATGGAACACGGTGCTCGCCGTCAACCTGACCGGCTACTTCCTCTGCGCGCAGGTGTTCGGCCGGCAGATGCGCACGCTCGGTCGCGGCAGCCTGGTTCACATCGCCTCGATCGCCGGCAGCAACGCGCAAGGGCAGAGCGGCGCCTACAGCGTCAGCAAGGCCGGCGTGATCATGCTGTCGCGTCAGCTTGCCAACGAATGGGGGCCGCACGGTATCCGCAGCAACGTCGTCAGCCCCGGCATGGTGATCACGCCGATGAGCCAGGCGTTCTACGACACGCCCGGGGTGACCGAGCGGCGCTCCGCGGTCGTGCCGATGCGGCGGGTCGGCATGCCGCAGGACATGGCGGATGCGATCCTGTTCCTCGCCAGCGACCGGGCGGGTTACGTCAACGGCGACGAGATCATGGTCGACGGTGGCTACGCGAACATGCTGATGAACCTGGTGCCGCGGCCGGGGTTTGAATGAGGTGTCGATCCTCATGGTGAGGAGCGCGCTCTTGCGCGCGTCTCGAACCATGTGGCTGGGCCGGTGCCATTCAGCGAAGCGCTCAACCCATCCTACAAACCTGCCCTAATCGAACAAACTTGACACCGACTCTTCCGCCGCGGTGCGGCTGATGGCTTCGGCGATCAGCGGTGCGATCGACAGCGTGCGGATGTTGGGCGCCTTGGTGACGGCCTCGGTCGGCAGGATGGAGTCGGTGATCACCAATTCCTTCAGCCGCGAATTGGCGATGCGCGCGGCGGCGCCGCCGGACAGCACGCCGTGGGAGATATAGGCGTAGACATCCTTGGCGCCGTTGGCGAGCAGCGCATCGGCCGCGTTCACCAGCGTACCGCCGGAATCCACGATGTCGTCGATCAGGATGCAGGTGTAGCCGGCGCAGTCGCCGATCACGTTCATCACTTCGGATTCGCCGGCGCGCTCGCGGCGCTTGTCGATGATGGCGAGCGGCGCGTTGATGCGCTTGGAGAGGCCGCGGGCGCGGACCACGCCGCCGACGTCGGGCGACACCACCATCACATTGGCGAGGTCGAAGCGCTCCTTGATGTCGCGCACCATCAGCGGCGAGGCGTAGAGATTGTCGGTCGGGATATCGAAGAAGCCCTGGATCTGGCCGGCGTGGAGGTCGAGCGTCATGACGCGGTCGATGCCGGCATGGGTGATCAGGTTCGCCACCAGCTTGGCCGAAATCGGCGCGCGGGAACCCACCTTGCGGTCCTGCCGGGCGTAGCCGAAATAGGGGATCACCGCGGTGATGCGGCGCGCGGAGGAGCGGCGCAGCGCATCGGTGATGATCAACAGTTCCATCAGATGGTCGTTGGCCGGATACGACGTCGACTGGATGATAAAGGCATCCGAGCCGCGGACGTTTTCCAGTACTTCGACGAAAATCTCGTTGTCGGCAAAGCGGCGGACGCTGGCCTTGGTCAGCGGCAGGTCCAGCCCCTCGGCGATGGCCTTGGCCAGCACCGGATTGGAATTGCCGGCTACCAGCTTGATCGAGCCGTTCTTGGCCGACATTGACGCTTCTCCTCGCGCCTTGACCACGTTCAGCATAGCGAGAAATCCTCGGGAAACCGGCGCGTTTCGATGGGCGAGGGGATATCAGGCGGGGGGCGCGGCTGGCAACCCGTCGGCCCGGTTTTCCCGGTCAAAAAACGGCCGATCCGTGACTTTTACGGGGCTGGTTACTGGGCGCTGAAGCTGAGCGCGGCGACGGTCGCCGCATCCTGGGCGGGTGGCGCGCTGTCCATGCGCGCGACCGCGGGACCGCGGCGCTCGGGCGCCGCGACGGGCGCGGAGTCAGGCGTTCCGTTGATCATGCCCGACAGGCCGCTGAGGCCCGCCTGCGCGATCTTGCGCAACACGAGGTCGTCGGCCGCCGCCCAGGCGTCGCGCCCGGTCTTGCCGGTGGCTTCCTCGCCGGACAATCGCAGCGCGCGCTGCTGGTTGTTGTCGTAGACGTCCCAGACCCAGGCGATCACGGCCTTGCCGCGCACCACCTGCGCCGAGAGGTAGCTGCGCACGCGGTAGGCGGCGCGGCCCTCGCGCGAGACGATGGAGAGGTTGCGCAGCTTCGATTCGGTGTCGAGCACGTTAACCATGCGGTCGAACACCTGGGGCGGCGGGCCGTCGATCGATTCGAACGTCACGGTCTGGCCGCCGCCCGGCGCGGCCATCGCGTAGGAATTGCTGCCTGTCGTGCCGCCGTCCGTGGCGCAGCCGCCGAGCGCCGCGGCCACAACAATGAGCGCCGCCGTAACGAAGGCGCGCGAAGCCGGCAGGCACGAAGCAGGGAACAAACCACTCATGTCCCCTGCGATATCCTTAATCCGTGTTAAGGTCTAGGGCGGCCGGCGTCCCGGTCCGCCAAAAAGATTGCGTCCCGTTCGTCCGCGTTTTCCTTCTTGTTGCCAGAATTCTTTCGCCTGCGCAGGAAAGACCGATGCGAGCCTTCCTTCTCGACGGTTACGGTGTGATCGCCGACCATGTCCGTCTCGGCGAGATCGCGGACCCTATCCCGGGACCTGACGATATCCTGATCGAGATCCACGCCGCGGGCCTCAACCCGATCGACTTCAAGATCGTGCGTGGCGACCTGAAGCGCGTCTCCAGATACAAGTTGCCGCGCCCGTTCGGATTCGATGCGTCGGGCGTCGTGCTGTCGGCGTCGCGCGCCAGCGGTTTCAAGCCCGGCGATACCGTCTATGCGCGCGCCTCTCGCGAGACCATCGGCGCCTTTGCCGAGCAGATCGCGCTTCCGCAGGAGTTCGTGGCGCCCAAGCCGGCGTCGGTCCCGCACGCGCAAGCCGCCGCGCTGCCGCTGGTCGGGCTGACCACGCTGCAGGGGTTTTCGCGGGTCCGGGCGCGCGCCGGCCAGCGGATCCTGATCCATGCCGGCGCCGGCGGGATCGGCACGTTCGCGGTTCAATATGCGAAGCATCTCGGTCTCGAAGTGACCACGACCACGAGTTCGAAGAATGTCGATTTCGTCAGATCGCTCGGCGCCGACAACGTGATCGCCTACGACCGCGAGAACTATCTCGACGCCGGCGGCGGCTACGACATCGTCTACGACACGCTGGGCGGGGCGTTCACCGTCGACGCGTTCAAGGTGGTGACGCGCGGCGGCGCGGTGATCTCGCTGAGCGGCCCGCCGGATCGCGATTTCGCGCGGCGCGAAGGCAAGGGCTTCGTGTTCCGCGCCGCGGTCTGGCTGATGAGCCGCCACGTCTATGCCGCGAGCGCGAAAGCGGGCGCGTCGTATTGCTGGTTCTTCACCGAACCGAGCGGCGAGCAATTGCGCGAGATCGCGGGCCTCGTCGACGGCGACGCGATCAGGCCGGTGATCGACCGCGAGTTTCCGTTCGAGCGGCTGCCGGATGCGCTGAGCTATCTCGAAGCCGGCCACGCGCGAGGCAAGGTGGTGCTGCAGGTTAGGTGAGTATCCTCATGGTGAGGAGCGCCACCGGGTCCGCGCGCAGCGCGGCCCGATGACAGGCTCCGCGCGTCTGGAACCATGAGGCCCCCGTCTGTGGCCTGCATCCTTCGAGACGCATCGCTTCGCGATGCTCCTCAGGATGAGGATCAAGATGGCGTCGATGCCGGGCTACTCGCGCTCCAGCGCGATGGCGTGGACGTGGCGGCCATAGTCCGGCTCGTTGCGGTGCACGGAGCGGCGGTAGCTGTAGAAGCGCTCGTCGGAATAGGTGTCGACGTCGGTATCGTCGATCAACAGGACGCCGGCGTTTTCCAGCCGCATGCGGATGAAGCCGGCGAGATCGAACATCGAATGGCCCGACCGGTTCGAGGGGATGAAGAACACGCCGCTTTCGGCATCGGCATCGAGGAAACGCTCGACGAACTCGCTGCCCACTTCGTAGGAGTGCTGGCGGATCAGCGGGCCGATGGCGGCAACGAGGCGGGTGCGGTCGGCGCCGAGTTTCTCCATCGCCTCGATGGTGGATTCCAGCACGCCGGTCAGCGCGCCCTTCCAGCCGGCATGCGCCGCGCCGATCACGCGCGCGGCCGGGTCGGCGAACAGGATCGGGCCGCAATCGGCCGCGGTGACGCCGATGGCGATGCCTTCGGTGCGGGTGACGATGGCGTCGGCGCGCGGCCTGTCGCCCGGCCACGGCCCGGTGGCGACCACGGCGTCGGGCGAGTGAACCTGGTGCACGCTGACGAAGTTCTCCGGCGCGACGCCCATCCGCTCCGCCATTCGGCGGCGGTTTTCCACGACATGGGTGTGGTCGTCGCGGGAGCCGAGCCCGCCGTTGAGGCCCTGGTAGATGCCACCCGATACGCCGCCCTCGCGGGTGAAGAAGGCGTGGCGGAGCCCGGGGATGGACGAAAGCAGTGAGGATCCGAACATCATTCTGTGGCGTCTCCCGGCCCCGACGCGGGCGGTTCGTCGCTGAGGCCCGCGACCATGGCGAGATCCGGCTGGCTGACCGCGAGCACCTTGAACATCGATCCCATGCCGTCGCGGCCGCCGTCGGTCAGCCGCTTCAGGGCGGCGGCGATGTCGGCCGAAACGTCAGGTGCGGCCTTGCCCATCAGGGTCAGCGCGCGAGTCTCGATGCCGAGTCGCCTGAGGAAATCGCCCTGCGTCACGGGACCGTGCACGCGTGCACCAACATCCTCGGCTGCGCGCGCGAGTGCCTGGAAATCGACATGGGCGGTGACGTCGGCCTGGCCCGGATTCTTCAGCGGGTCGGCGAAGCTGTGGCGAGCGATCGCCTGAAAGGTGTCGCCGGCATCGCTGCGCATGTGGCCGTAATCGATCGCCAGCATCGCGCCGCCCTGGTCGCGCACCCGCGTGGCGATCTTCATCATCTCATTGTCCGGCCGCCATTCGAACACGGCGCCGATCGGCGCGGCGCGCACCAGCGCCGGCAGCAGCACCTCGAACCGCGGCATCGGCGTTTCCGCGGCGCCGAATGACAGTTTGCCGTCGTCGTCGAGGTTGACGACGCGCTCGTGCCAGCCGGTCTCGCGCCGGACCGCCTGGTGGATCGGCAGCACGTCGAAATATTCGTTGGCCAGAATGACCGCCGGGCCCTCGGGCACGTCGTCGAGGCTGTCATGCCAGGTGATGCTGCGCTGGCCCGACAGCGTCGCCCGCTGCCGGTCGCGCAGCACGCGGTTGATCTCGACCAGATGGATATCGATCGCTTCATGGAGCGGCGGCAGCACCCGGATGGCGCGGAGCACGTCCGCCATCATGGTGCCGCGGCCCGGGCCGAGTTCGACCAGCCGCAGCGGCGACGGCGAGCCGATCGATTTCCACACCGACGCCGTCCACAGTCCGAGCAGTTCGCCGAACATCTGGCTGACCTCGGGCGCGGTGGTGAAATCGCCCTCGCGGCCCAGCGGATCGCGCGACACATAGTAACCGTGCTCGGTATGCGTCAGGCACAGTTGCATGTAGCGCCAGACCGGCATCGGGCCCGACGAGCGGATCAGCCTGTGGATCTCTGCCTGCAACGGTGATAGTTCGGTCACGGCGCGCCCTGGATCATGATGCGATCTGAACAAACCGCATCATGATCTTATCTCCCTGTTCGAGCATGATCCTTCGGAAAACCGGTTTTCCCGCTACCGATCATGCTCAGGTCGACTTCTCTATAGGCGTTTGCGCCTTGCCGCGCCACGCCCTCACGATCAGGATCGCGCCGACGGCGATCATCGGCACCGACAACAGCATGCCCATGGTCATCCCGCCCCACAAGAATCCGAGCTGCGGGTCCGGCTCGCGGAAGAATTCGCTTGCGATGCGCCCGAGCGCGTAGATCGCGATGAAGCTGCCGAGGATCAGTCCCGGCCGCCGCAAAGCCCTCAGCCGGACCATGATCGCCAGCACCGCGAACAGCAGAATGCCTTCAAGCGCGGCCTCGTAGAGCTGGCTCGGATGGCGGTAAATCTGCAGCGGGTCGTCGGGAAAGACCATCCGCCAGGACACGCTGGCGTCCGCCGCGCGGCCCCACAATTCGCCCCTGATGAAGTTGGCGATGCGGCCGAGGAAGATCCCGATCGGCGCGACCGCGGTGGTGATGTCGCCGAGCGACAGGATGGAGATGTTGTTCTTCAGCGCAAACAGCATCACGGCCGCGACGCAGCCGAGGAAGCCGCCGTGAAACGACATGCCACCCTCCCACAATTTGAAGATGGCCGCGGGATGGCTGAGGAAAAACGGCAGGTTGTAGAACAGCACGTAGCCGGTCCGGCCGCCCAGGATGATGCCGAGCGTGACCCAGAGGATGAAGTCGTCGAGCTGCGCCGGCGCGACCGGCGCCGGCCCGCCCCACAGTCTTTCGTTTCGGATCAGCAAGCGTGCGTAAATCCAGCCGATCACGATGCCGGTGATATAGGCCAGCGCATACCATCTGACGTCGAAGGGGCCGATCGAGATGGCGACCGGATTGATCTTTGGAAAGTCGATGGCGAGGAAAGGCATCTGCTGCAAGGTCTACGGCACTAGGTTGCGGCGATAGAGCGCCAAGAGCCGCTCCCAGTGCCGCTCCGCGGCGTCGCGGTGATAGACCGGACGCTTCGGGAAGGCAAAGCCGTGATGGGTGCCGGGATAGACCTCGACCTCGTTGTTCGTGCCCTTCATGCCCGAGGCGACCTGGTCGATGATTTCCTGCGGCGCGTAGATATCGGTTTCGGCGCAGGCGAAATAGAGCTCGGCCCTGGTCTTGCCCGCCGCCAGATGCGGGCTGTCGGGCTGGTCGGTGGCAAGATGAGTGCCGTAGATCGACGCCGCGGCCTTGACGCGATCCGGGAAATGCGTGGCCGCGTTGACCGCATAGCGGCCGCTCATGCAGTAGCCGACGGTGCCGACGATCTTGGTGTTCGCCGCCGGCTGCGTCTCGGCGAAGGCGAGCAGCGCCTTGGTGTCTTCCATCACCAGGGGGATGTTGATCGAGTGCATGAATTCGAACATCCGTTTGCGCTCGGGCGCGTCCGGGTCGGGCGGAATCGGTCCCAGTTCCATGACGCCCGAGCGGTAATACAGGTTGGGCAGCATCACGTAATAGCCCGAGGTGCCGAGCCGCCGCGCCATGTCGCGGAGTTCCTCGCGGATCGCCGGCGCGTCCATGTAGAAGATGATGACCGGAAACGGTCCGCCGCGTTCGGGATGGGTGATGAAGGTGGTGGTCTTGCCGTCCTTGGTCGCGATATCGATCTGCTGGTCGATCATGGGCGTTCTTCTTGATTGGGGATTTGGAATGTGATTGGCGGCTCGGGCTCAAGTGCTTGATACGATTGCAAGGAAACCGGGACATGACAAGGCAAGGGCAGCCACCTTCAGCGCACTTGTTTGGCCCTTGCACCTTTGCCTTGAACCTTTACGTTGGGAGCGCCATTGTCATGCCGGTGATGATCCGGCGGCACCGAGCGGAGCGTTTTGAGATGACCCAGACCAGCAATCGGTTTTTCGACGAGATCGGCCGCTTGATGAACGACGCCGCAGGCGCCGCCCAGGGCGTCAAGCGCGAAGTCGATACGGTGATGCGCAACCAGGCCGAGCGGATCCTGCGCGACCTCGACGTCGTCAAGCGCGAGGAATTCGAGGCGGTCAAGGACATGGCCCGCCTGACGCGCGAGGAGAACGAGGCGCTGAAGGGCCGGATCGCGGCCCTGGAAGCCAAGCTCGGCATCGGGCCGGCGGCGCCCGTCGCCGGCGCTGCGGATACCGGCGGATCGGGGATTTAACCCATCGTCATGGCCGAACGAATCCGCGCCTGGCGCGGATGTTCGGCCATCCACGTTCTTCGTCGCGGCGGCAAGAACGTGGATGCCCGGTCCGGAGCGGCTTGAGGCCGTTTGGGCCGGGCATGACGTCTCTGGCGCGGTCGCGCGACCCGGCAAAAAGCCCCTTCATTTCCTTGTCATTTCGTCCCTTTGCGGCTAAAAGCCCGCCACGTCCGCAGCCCCCGCACCCCTGGAGGCTTGCTGTGGGACGCCAACGGGCCGCGATGCGGCCTTTAACTTTTTGGAAAACAAGGACTTAGCACGATGGCGACCGTCAAGGAATTGAAGGCGACCGCGCGTCCGAAAAGCGGCAAGGGGGCCGCCCGGGCAGAGCGTCGCGCCGGGAGAGTGCCCGGAGTGATCTACGGCAACAACCAGCCCCCCGTGACCATTTCGGTCGACGACAAGGAACTGCGCCTGCGCATCCTGGCCGGCCGCTTCCTGACCACGATTTACGACATCGACCTCGAGGGCAAGAAGCACCGCGTGATTCCGCGCGACTTCCACCTCGATCCGGTCAAGGATTTTCCGCTGCATGTCGATTTCATGCGGCTCGGCGAAGGCGCGACGATCCGCGTCAGCGTACCCCTGCATGTCGTGAACGGCGAAAGCTCGCCCGGCGTCAAGCGCGGCGGCACCGTCAACATCGTCACCCACGCGATCGACCTCGAATGCGCGGTCGACAATATTCCGCAGTATATCGAGGCCGATGTCGGCGCCCTGGAAATCAGCCATTCGCTGCATCTGTCCGAGGTCAAGCTGCCGACCGGCGTGAAGGCGCTGTCGCGCGAGGACGCCACCCTGGTGACCATCGTGCCGCCGTCCGGCTACGCCGAGGAGCAGAAGGCGGCGGCTGCCGCGGCCGGGGGCGCTGCGGCTCCGGCGGCGGGTGCCGCTCCGGCGGCTGCGCCGGCGGCGGGCGCTGCGGCGGCTGGCGCCAAGGCGCCGGCTGGTGGCGACAAGAAGAAGTAACGGGCGGCGGGATGCCGCGTCATGCGCCTGTTTGTCGGTCTCGGTAATCCCGGTTCGAAATACGCGAACAACCGACACAATATCGGCTTCATGGCCGTCGATGAAATCGCGCGGCGTCATGGTTTCGCACCCTGGCGCCGCCGTTTTCAGGGCGAGACGTCCGAAGGCACGCTCGATCGCGAAAAGGTCGTGCTGCTGCGGCCGACCACCTACATGAACGAGTCCGGGCGCGCGGTGCAGGAAGCGGCGAATTTCTTCAAGCTTGCCGTCTCCGACATCACGGTGTTCCAGGACGAACTCGAATTGCCGCCGGCGAAAGTGCGCGTGAAGGTCGGCGGCGGCATCGCCGGTCACAACGGGCTGCGTTCGATCTCCTCGCATATCGGCAACGACTACCGCCGGGTGCGGCTCGGGATCGGTCATCCCGGCGTCAAGGAACTGGTGCACAGCCACGTGCTGTCGGATTTCGCCAAGGGCGACCGGGCATGGGTGGAAGCCTTGTGCGAGGCGGTGGCCGACAATGCCGCCCTGTTGGCGGCCGGAAAGGACTCGACGTTCCAGAACAAGGTGCATCTGGCGCTGCAGTCGAAGGGAATTTTCGACAAGGAAGACGGCGGCGGGCCTGCCTGATTTATTCACCGTCATGCCCGGCCTCGTGCCGGGCATCCACGTCCTTTTCTCAAGTCGAGAGAGCAAAGGACGTGGATGGCCGGGACAAGCCCGGCCATGACGAGCAAACGGTATCGAGGACGAGATGGGATTCAAATGCGGAATTGTCGGCCTGCCCAATGTCGGCAAGTCGACGCTGTTCAACGCGCTGACCGAGACCGCGGCGGCGCAGGCGGCGAACTATCCGTTCTGCACCATCGAGCCGAATGTCGGCGAGGTCGCGGTGCCCGATCCGCGCCTCGACAAGCTGTCTGAAATCGCAAAATCCGCGCAGATCATCCCGACGCGGCTGACCTTCGTCGACATCGCGGGCCTGGTGCGCGGCGCCTCGAAGGGCGAGGGCCTCGGCAACCAGTTCCTCGCCACCATCCGCGAGGTCGACGCGGTGGCCCATGTGGTGCGCTGCTTTGAAGATTCCGACATCACCCATGTCGACGGCAAGATCGCCCCACTGGCCGATATCGAGACCATCGAGACCGAATTGATGCTGGCCGACCTCGACAGCCTCGAGAAGCGCGTCGACAACCTCGCCAAGAAGGCCAAGGGCAACGACAAGGACGCCAAGGAGGCGCTCGACCTCGTCAACCGCGCGCTGGTCTTGCTGCGCGAGGGCAAGCCGGCGCGGGCGCTGGAGCGCAAGCCGGAGGAGGAGCGCGCCTTCGGCATGCTCGGCCTTTTGACCTCAAAGCCGGTGCTTTACGTCTGCAATGTCGAGGAAGGCTCGGCCAGGGAAGGCAACAGTTTTTCAAGGCAGGTGTTCGAGCACGCGAAGAGGGAAGGCGCGGTCGCGGTGGTGATCTCGGCCAAGATCGAGTCGGAGATCGCGACGCTGTCGCGCGAAGAGCGCGCCGAATTCCTGGAGACGCTGGGGCTCGAGGAAGCCGGCCTCGACAGGCTGATCCGCGCCGGCTACCAGCTGCTCGATCTCATCACCTATTTCACCGTGGGCCCGAAGGAGGCCCGCGCCTGGACCATCCATCGCGGCACCAAGGCGCCGGCGGCGGCAGGCGTCATCCATACCGATTTCGAAAAGGGGTTCATCCGGGCCGAGACCATCGCCTATGCCGATTACGTCGCGCTGGGCGGCGAAGCCGGCGCGCGCGATGCGGGCAAGCTCAGGCTGGAAGGCAAGGAATACGTCGTCGCCGACGGCGATGTGATGCATTTCAGGTTCAATAATTAGATTTTCCGCCACCAATTCCGCCGTCATCCTGAGGAGCCGCGCCTTGCGCGGCGTCTCGAAGGATGGGCCGCGGGCTCCGTCCTCCTTCGAGGCCTTCGCTGCGCTACGGCACCTCAGGATGACGGGGAACGCCTACCGCATGCTGCGCATCGCCCCGGAATGACAGGCTTACCGCATGCCGCCCTGGTCGCGGATGGCGCCGAGATGTTCGTTGATGCGGAAGACGATCAGGATGAATTCGGCGGCGATGCGCGAGGAGACGATGCCGACGATGACCCCGGCGATCGAGGACAGCAGCATGATGAATCCGCCGAACGGGCTGATCGCCATCATGGCGAGGGCGGAGAAGATTCCGGACAGGCCGAACAGTACGATCAAGCCGATGACTAGCCAGTAGAAGGTCTTGATGATCGTAGGCGTGATGAAGCGATCCCACTGAAAGAGATCCTGAAAATCGAACATCGATGGTTTCTCCGGCGAGTCGAACCTTGGTTCCAGACCGCACAGGGCTAGCCCCGAAAACGGTTTCGGGCAAGTCAGGGGCGAACGCCGGAGACGGCGCTCGTCCACAGCGAGCGAGCCATGTGAGTGGAGGCTTGCGGGTGGGCGGGTTGAGATTGCCGCAAATAACGGCCACATTCGGGCTTCCCGGCGCCTTCCTCCAACCAGATTTCCGGATCGATGACGCAGCTGACCTTCGAAGACTTCCCTCCCGGACACTTCGGTACGTTCGGGCCACGACACGTCACGCGCGAGGAGATTCTCGCCTTTGCCGCCGAATACGATCCGCAACCGATGCATCTGGACGAGGCCGCGGCTAATGCGTCGATGCTGAAGGGGCTGTCCGGCTCGGGCTGGCATCTCGGTTCGCTGATGATGCGGATGCTGTTCGACGGCTTCATCGGCCGCACCGCTTCGCTCGGCTCGCCCGGCGTCAACGAGATGCGCTGGCTGTCGCCGCTGCGGCCGGGCGACGACCTGACGCTGGATGTCGACGTCGCGGAAGCCCGCGTCTCCAAGAGCCGTCCCGAGACCGGCATCGTCACGTTCAGGGGCCGGATCCGCAACGCCGCCGGCGTGGTGCTGTGCGAAATGGAATCGCCGATCATCGTGCGCCGGCGCGCCGGGGAGGCGAAGTAGCGATGCGTTTCTTCGAGGATATCGCGATCGGGGCGCGCCGCGAGCTCGGCGAGTTCACCTTCACCGCCGAGGACATCAAGCGGTTCGCCGCGCAGTTCGACCCGCAGCGCTTTCACCTCGACGAGGAAGCGGGCCGCAACTCGCTGTTCGGTGGGCTCGCCGCCTCCGGCTGGCACGTCGCCGCCGTCTGCATGAAGCTGCTCGTCGCCGACAACACGCGCGTGACGGCGGAGCTCGTAGCGCGTGGCGAGACGGTCGCGGTGGGCGGGCCGTCGCCGGGCTTTCGCGAGCTGCGCTGGATCAGGCCGGTGCTGGCCGGCGACACCATCCGCTATTGCAGCGAGATCGAGACCAAGCGGACCTCGGAGAAGCGGCCCGAATGGGGCATCCTGCAGGCCCGCAACACCGGCACCAACCAGCGCGGCGAGGCGGTGTTCTCGTTCCTCGCCACGGCCTTCGTGCAGCGCCGGAACGCGGGTTGATATGCACTGCCCGTCATGGCCGGGCTCGACCCGGCCATCCACGACTTTCTTTCTGCTGCGCAAGGACGTGGATGCCCGGGCCTTCGCCTCGCCGAAGGGGTTTCGGCCCCGCAGGCGGGACAAGCCCGGGCATGACGAAAGGCGCCGTATGGGCTCCGCGGTAAGCCCCGCGAATGGTTAACGAAGTATGGCGTTAGTTCCGCGTTATCCCTGACATCGGGAAACGGAATTTTTGCTAACGGATTTTGAACTTTTGGACGGCCATAAGCGTCATCAGGGGAAATACCGAGGGGATGACCATGGCAGATCGAGGCAGCCTGAAATTCGTCGGCTTTATCTTCGCAACCGTCACCCTGGCGGTGATGCTGACCGCCGGCATGGTGGTCAAGACCTACGCTGACGGCGTCTACACGATCGAAGATACTGTGTTCATTCGCGACTGATCGGCAGGCGCCGAAGAAGTTCGCCGCCGCCCTGAATCTCCGAGTGAGAAATCAGCGACTCCAGAGCAGGGTCATCGCCGCGACTGCGAGCGTCAGCAATCCGACGAAGCGGATCACGAGCGTGCCCACGCTGCGCGACGAGTGCCGCAGCGGCATCGAGTCCAAATTGTCTGGCTGAACGTTCTGCATGGCAGCTATTGTCCCCAAGAGGTTTCTGCCGTCGCGTGCGGCATCCGTCGCTGGACGATCTGCTTATAAAGTTTGGATTGAATCGTGCCAAACGAAACCGCCGCGCTCCGGTACGGAACGCGGCGGAGTGTCTGATTTTTGCAACGATGGTAATTAGCTGTTGCGCAGTCCGTCGGCGGCGCGCTTCCACTGCGTGACGTTGTCGGCGATCATGCGCGTCGACTTCATCGCGGCCTGGCTGAGCTGCGCGTAGCCCGAGATCTCGCGCTGCACGCGCTGGCCTTCGGCATGCAGCAGGTCGCGCAGGCTTTCCAGCTCGGAGATCAGCTTTTCGATTTCCGCCAGCGAGGTGCCGGCGACGCGCTGGATCAGCGAGTTGACGTTGTTGACGGTGGCTTCCGCGTTGGTGTCGAGCGCCGGGGTCTCCGGGGGAACCGCGGGGCGGCGCAGATAGGCGATGTCGTTGCGCACGAATTCGCGGATACCAGCCTCGACTTCGGACACGGCGGCGAGATCGCCATCCGCTTCCACGTTTTCATCGATCTGTTCCGGGCGAGTGGTAGCGTTCATCGGCAATTCCTTTGTTTCGCATTCAGGCGGTTCGCATTGAGGCGAGCGCGGAAGTCCCCCCGCACGACGAAGGTGAGCGGGCGCCATCTGCGCTGCCGAATTTGGCCGCATCTGGGCCAATCTGCGGCAATCGTGGATCATTCTCGGGAGACTGCAAACTTGCGTCAAATCGGGACGATTGGAAGCGTCACCAGCTGCGCTTGAATCCGGCGCTGAAACTCTTGCTGGTGGTGCCCGATGGCGTTTCGCCGATCGAGCCGGAGATGGTGACGCCGTCATAGAGCTTCTGCTCGGCGCCGACCTTGCGCAGCCATTTGTCGTCCGAACCCGAGGTGTTCTGGCCGGCGGTCAGACTGGTGCCGGTGCCGGCGATGCTGAGCCGCGCCGACTGGTCGGTCTCCGTGCTGCGCGACGGATGGGCGATGATGCCGGGCACCGGCACGAGCCCCTGCTGGATCAGATTGTAGTCATTCTTCAGCGTCAGCGACGTCTCCTCGCCGATCGGAACCGACTTGCTCAGCGACGCGCCGATCCGGCTCTGTTCGGATGCGGGATCGACGCGGGCCTCGACCGAGGTCTTGTCCCAGATCGAGGCCACGCCGGGCGCGGTGATCGCCGCCCATGCGGTGCCGGAGGATTGCGGCAGGCTGCCGCCATTGGCGAGTTTTTCCGAAAGCTGTTCGGAGGTCGTCGCCGCGCCCTGGCGCGCGACGGTCATGTCGGCGCCGATCCGCGCATCCCAGAACGGCGAGATCGACTGCTTGACCGAGACGGCCGAAGAGCCGTTGGCCTTTTCACTGGCGGACCAGGCGGTGTCGGCGCCGCCGAGCAGGCTCGAGCCGCCGCTGCCTTTCGGCGCCTGCGCGGGCAGGGTGGACGCGTCGACGTTGAGCAGGCTCCAGTCGAGCTTGCTGACATCGATGTCCTTCATGATATCGACGTCGGCGGCCGCGGGCGCCGCCTCGGTCTCTTCCGTCATCTCCGCATCATCGTCGGCCGGCGAGGTTTGCGCCGCCGCCGCCAGGATGAAAAACGCGCTGACGCCGGCAACCAGCATCGGCAGCCGCGCCCATCTGCACCGCATTCTGGAAAACATCACCCGCCCGCACTTCCACTCGCGCCCAGAATGCGTTCACTCTGTTGCAAAATTATGGCACGAGCGCGGACGCGAACGTCATGGCCGGGCGCCGCGCGGGTAATCGCGCAGGTCGCCCGGCCATCCACGCTTCCTCGGGGCTGGCGGAGGGAGTCGTGGATGCCCGCGCGCACATGCGGTTCGCGCGCGCGGGCATGACGATGGGCATGGGTGGGTGCGGCTACACCGCCATTCGCGGCAGATGGATCGGATAGCCCACGGTCTGCTCGACCAGGTCGAAGGTGTCGACCAGCACGCGCAACTTGGTCAGCCGGCCGGCCCTGAACTGGGCGAAATGGGCGATCCGCACCGAGACCGGCTTGTTCGAATCCAGCGCGGTGAGCGAATAGCGCATCATCGAGGCGGCGGTATCGACGCCCAGCATGATCGCTTCGCGGTCGAAGCGGTGGACGCGCAAATTGTCGGCGAGCTGCCGGATCACCTCGATCACCGCCGCCCGGCCGCGCCGTGCGCCGAAGAATGGAAACATGTCGATCGGCCCGTACATCGCCCAATCGATGTCCTCATCGAGCAACGGTTCCAGATCGACGGACTGGCGTTCATTGATCGCGCGGTGAAACGCGCGCGAAAAACGCCAGAGACTATGCTCTGTCATTTCAGGTTGGTCCTTGAGGCTGGATTTTCTACGCAGCGATCGCCCGCAATGGGCGTCAACATCGACGCCGGCTGATTCGCTGCATGCACTGTTGCGGCCCTGATTAGTGCAGCGAGACCGAAACACAATCGTTGTTTTTGCATTGCACGGATGCCCGGATCCGTCAGGGTCAGCGCGCCTCGCAGCGACCACGCTCACAAGCAGCGAGGGTACCATGATGGCAATGAGGGCTGCTCGCATGCTGGGCGATCGTCGCGGCGTGCATCAAAGGTGAGCAACCATGCTCGCAGGCGGCAGCTTTGTACCGCGCGATCAGGGATTCTGCCGCCGGCCGGTCAGGATCGCGGTGACGTCGCGCTCGACCAGTTGCTGCACCAGATCGTAGGTATCGATGATTTCCCGGATCTGGCAGATCTTGCCGTCGCGCAGCGTGTAGAAGCCGGCGATGTCGAACTGCATCATGCGCTGGTTGATGCTCTTGCGGAGGAAGACGCGGATATAGACGGCGACCTTGTCGGCCTCGGCGACCGACATCGACACCTCATGGCGCAGCTCCGAATAGCGCTCGAGCACCGCGTTCCACATCTCGCGCATTTCGGCCTTGCCGCGGCGGTGGCCGAGATGCGGCAGCAGGTCGACCGGGGCATTGGCGAGGAATTCGATGTCGTCGGTGCAGCACGCCAGCGTGGCTTCGACGTCGCCGGCATACAGGGCGGTGAGAAAATCCAGCACGAACTGACGATACGATTCCCCGGACATTCGCCTATCCTGACTGTGTTCGATCCCGAGTCGCGGCCGCGTGCATTGTGAACGGAACCGCAGCGCGATCAATCGGCAAATGGGATTTAAAGCGCCTCCAGGCATAATGACGCGCCAGCCGGGACACGAACCAGATACCGCCGGCAATGGCAGGTGCGTCGTTTGCTAAGCCGAAATCACGGTTTGCCGGCTTCGGCTTCCGGTACGGCCTTGCTGGTTGTGAGGTCGATCACGAACCTGGTCGTCTTCTCGTGGCCGGGCGGAACATAGGCCTCGCCGGACCGAAGCGCGCCAACGATCTGCTTCGGCGGCGGAAAGCCCGTGCGACGAGAAGCAAAACATCCGCGGGCAGGGCAACCACGGCAACACGACGCAGAACACCAGTCATCGCTGCTTGGGGTGAGATCGAACCAAGTTAGCTCGCGGCGTCAGCGGCAGTTTTCCGCGTGATCTTCGTCACGCCATCATGATCCGTGCACCGGCATTCTCTTGCGCATCACCCCCGCGCAGGAACGCCCTTCATGAACGTAATCGCCGCCCCGAAATCATCGACGCTCAACTGGATCGAAGGCTTTGCGCTGACCGCCTTGCTGCAAGGTTTTCCGTCGTTCGTCGCCGCAGCGCTGCTCCTGAAACTCGTCCGCCACGAGCCCGCCAGCGGCGTGCTGCTGTTCGTGGTCCTGACATCGGTGCTGCACGGCCTGTTCACGCCCTGGCTCGCGCCGAAATTCTTCAACATCTTCCGGCACGGCTACGAGCCGCTGTTCTTCAATGCCGGCCTTTCATTCGGCGAAAAGATCGCCAGGTGGCGCGAGCGGCCGACGACCTCGGTGCAGCTGGTGACCGGCCAACTCATGCTGGCATTGCTCGCGGTAGCGGTGGTGACCATCAAGTGAGGGGGCGGTTACTCCCCTGCTTCCAGCATCTAGCGTAAGCGGCGGAAGTCCTTCCCGTCGGGCACCCATGTCAGCGTAGACGGCGCATCATCGACCTCTGCTCTTCATCGTCCAAGAGGGTGCAAGCAAAAATCGTAAGGCTTCACGCTGGCTTGATGAAGGTCGATCTGTCTTGGCAAATGAGCAGAATAGCACCAAGCGATGCCTTGCATCGCTCGTCTCAAATCCCCAGCACACTCTGATATGCGAACAGCGCCGGCGCGCCGCCGGTGTGCAGGAAAATGACATCCTCGTCCTTCCGCCAGCGGCGTTGGCGGATCAAGGCGATCAGGCCGGCGAGGCCTTTGCCGGAATAGACCGGATCGAGCGGCAGTGCTTCGAGGCGGCCGGCGAGGCGGATCGCTTCGATGGTGGCTTCGTGGGGGACGCCGTAGGCGGGGCCGGCATGGCCGGCGACGACTTCGACCGAGGCCTCGTTGAACGGGATGTCGAGCAAGTCGGACGCTTCGCGCGCGAAGGTGGCGACGTCGGCGCGGACGCGTTCGGGCTCGGCGTCGATGTCGATGCCGACGATGCGCGTGGCGGGCATCGCCACGGCGGCGCCGGCGACGAGGCCGGCCTGCGTGCCGGCGCTCCCGGTGCAGTGGACGATCGCGGCCGGCGCGAAGTTCAACTGCGCGGCCTGCGCTGCGATCTCGGCGATGGTCGTGGCGTAGCCGACGGCGCCCAGCGCGTTCGAAACGCCGTAGGGCACGAAATACGGCTTGCGTCCTTTCGCCTCGAGATCGTCGACCAGCGCGCGAATGGCGGCATTGCGGTCGCCGGTCCATGGCACGTCATGCAGATGCGCGCCGAAAAGGCGGTTGAGGAACGCGTTGCCGGAGGTCTTGTATTCCGGCGTCGGCGGGGCGAGGCGGCCGTGATAGACGGCGAGATGGCATTCGAGGCCGAGCCTGGCCGCTGCTGCTGCGACCTGACGCTGGCTGTTCGATTGCACGACGCCGCCGGAGACGATGGTGTCGGCGCCGCCCGCGATGGCTTCATGCAGCACGTAGTCGAGCTTGCGCAGCTTGTTGCCGCCGAAGCCGAGGCCGGTGGCGTCCTCGCGCTTCACCCACAAACGTGGGCCGCCGAGATGCGTGGTCAGGCGCTGCATGGGTTCGAGTGGGGTCGGCAGGGTGGCGAGACCGAGGCGGGGGAAGGCGGCGAGGCTGTCGGACAAGGGTGTGCGGCTGGTTGGCATGGTGATGTCTGCGTGAGTGTCAGTCCGCGATGCGGACCTTGGCCGTCAGCCTTAGCACGCACCTGCTCCTCATGGTGAGGAGCGCGCATCGCGTACCGAACCTTGAGGCCCCGTCCGTGGCCTTCATCCTTCGAGACGCTTGCTGCGCAAGCTCCTCAGGATGAGGGCGTGATGTTGAAGCGCTATCGAAACAACGGCAACTACCGCTTCTTCCAGCCGCCACGCCGCCCCGGCGCGCCGCCGCTGGAGCGGGGGGCGGGGCCGAATTCGGGGCCGGACTGGCGCGAGTCGGTGGGCTGGAAGATTTTTGTGCCGCCGGGGAGGTCGGGCTTGCGCGGCCTGGCGCCGCCGGGGCGATAGGGCAGGGACTCCGGGCCGTGCATTTCGTCGAGATGTGGTTTGTGGACCTTGGAGGTGGAGCCGCTGGCGCTGCCCGTGCGGCTCACCCCACCTCGGCCGCCTGCGGCGGCCGATCCTCCCCCTCCAGGGGAGGATGAAGTGGCGCCCCGGCTGGCTTTCAGGGCTGACTGCACGCCTTTCTTCTTCATCGCGCTGACGGGGAGGTTGGCGGCGTCGCCGTACTTCTTCGTGCCGGCCCAGGCGCCAGCCTGCTTCTGCACGTTGCGCTGCTTGGCGGTGGGGTCGTCGACGACGGCCATCTCGGTGGCGCGGAGGCGTTTGACTTCGTCGCGGAGTCTGGCGGCTTCCTCGAAGTTCAGGTCGGCGGCGGCTTCGCGCATGCGGGTTTCGAGGTCGGAGAGGACCGCCTCGAAATTGTGGCCGATCGAGATGACGTCGTCGGCCATGCCGCCGTCGCCGATCTCGACCAGCACGTGGTCGCGCTCGTAGACGGAATTGAGGATGTCGCCGATCGACTTCTTCACGCTTTCCGGCGTGATGCCGTGAGCCTCGTTGTACTCGACCTGCTTTTCGCGGCGGCGGTTGGTTTCGGCGATCGCGCGCTCCATCGAGCCGGTCATGCCGTCGGCGTACAGGATCACCTTGCCGTCGACGTTGCGCGCGGCACGGCCGATGGTCTGGATCAGCGACGTCTCGCTGCGCAAAAAGCCTTCCTTGTCGGCGTCGAGGATGGCGACCAGCGCGCATTCGGGAATGTCGAGACCTTCGCGCAGCAGGTTGATGCCGACCAGCGCGTCGAACGCGCCCAATCGAAGATCGCGGATGATCTCGATGCGCTCGATGGTGTCGATATCGGAGTGCATGTACCTGACACGGATCCCCTGCTCGTGCAGATATTCCGTGAGGTCTTCCGCCATGCGTTTTGTCAGCACCGTGATCAGCGAGCGGTAGCCCTTCTGCGCGGTGGCGCGGACCTCGCCGACGAGATCGTCGACCTGCGTGCGGGCGGGGCGGATGTCGACCGGCGGATCGATCAGGCCGGTCGGACGGATCACCTGCTCGACGAACACGCCGCCGCTCTCGTTCAGCTCCCAGCCGCCCGGCGTCGCCGATACCGCGACGCTCTGCGGCCGCATCATGTCCCATTCCTCGAACCGCAGCGGGCGGTTGTCCATGCAGGAGGGCAGGCGAAAACCGTATTCGGCCAGCGTCGCCTTGCGACGGAAGTCGCCGCGGAACATGCCGCCGATCTGCGGCACCGTGACGTGGCTTTCATCGGCGAACACCAGCGCGTTGTCGGGCACGTATTCGAACAGCGTCGGCGGCGGCTCGCCGGGGCGGCGGCCGGTGAGGTAGCGCGAATAGTTCTCGATGCCGGCGCAGCTTCCGGTCGCCTCCATCATTTCGAGGTCGAAGGTGGTGCGCTGCTCCAGCCTCTGCGCTTCCAGCAGCCGGCCCTGGTTGTTGAGTTCGTCGAGGCGGAGCTTCAGCTCGCTCTTGATCGATTTGATCGCCTGCACCAGCGTCGGGCGCGGCGTCACATAGTGCGAGTTGGCGTAGATCTTGATGAATTCGAGCTCGTCCTGCTTGTGGCCGGTGAGCGGATCGAACTCCTCGATGTTCTCGACGGTGTCGCCGAACAGGTTGACGCGCCAGGCGCGGTCCTCATAGTGCGCCGGGAAGATGTCGATGACGTCGCCACGGACACGGAAGGTGCCGCGGGTAAAGTCGGCCTGGGTGCGCTTGTATTGCAGGGCGACGAGGTCGGCGATCAGCTGGCGCTGGTCGATACGCTCGCCCTTCTTCAGCGCAAAGGTCATCGCGGTGTAGGTTTCGACCGAGCCGATACCGTAGATGCAGGACACCGATGCGACGATGATGACGTCGTCGCGTTCCAAGAGCGCGCGCGTCGCCGCATGGCGCATGCGGTCGATCTGCTCGTTGATCGACGAGTCCTTCTCGATGTAGGTGTCGGTGCGCGGCACATAGGCTTCGGGCTGATAGTAGTCGTAATAGGAGACGAAATACTCCACCGCGTTGTCGGGAAAGAAATTCTTGAACTCGCCATAGAGCTGCGCGGCCAGCGTCTTGTTCGGCGCCAGGATGATGGCGGGGCGTTGCGTCGCCTCGATCACCTTGGCCATGGTGTAGGTCTTGCCCGAGCCGGTGACGCCGAGCAGCACCTGCGTGCGGTCGTTGCGGTTGATGCCCTCGACCAGTTCGGCGATCGCGGTCGGCTGGTCGCCCTTCGGCTCATAGTCGGACTTGATCTCGAAGCGCACGCCGCCTTCGGATTTCTCCGGGCGCGGCGGCCGGTGCGGCGTCCAGACTTTCAGCGCGCCGTCATTGCCGCGAAACTCCGGGCGGCCGTCGCGGATCAGGCTTTCCAGCGCCTCGGCGGTCGCCTTGACGCCGAGTGCCTCCATCTTGTTGCGCGGCGGACGGGCCAGCGCCTCCTCGTCGTCCTCCGCGGTCGGCAGGCCGAGCTGGCGCGCCAGTTCCGGATCGAGCGTCGGGATGGTGGCGGAGGTGCCGTAATTGGCCTGCGGGGCTTCCTCCAGCGCTTGCGGGATGCGCGCGCCCGGCGGCTGCGGATCGGGACGCAGCGGCGCGGCAGGTGCGCCCTCCGCAGATTTTGTCGAGGCGCGCGCGCGATGCGCGGCGGCTTCGCCCCCGGCGCGGCGGTCCCATGAATTGTCCGGCGGCGGCTGCAGACCGGTGCCCGAGCCGGTGCCGGCATCGCCGCGGTTGATTGCGGGATTGAGCAATTCGGCCAGCGCCGGTCCGATCGGCTGCACCTCCGGGCGGTGGGCCTTGGATTTGGGGGTCTTGGATTTTTTGGGAACTTCGGGGGACTTGGCCATGCCCGCAATATGGGACCGCGGCGCGCCGCTGAAAAGACCGGAAACGTCGGAGCCAACCGTCGATTCCCGCGCGGGCCATCGCGGCGGAACTGCTGACAGCCGCTGACAACGCGGTGCAGAACGGGACGCGCATTGTTGACGCGGCATCAGCCTGTGATTGAATGCGGGGCGGCAGTCGACCGAGGGGGAAGTCAATGCAGCTCATTGAAGCCGCGCTGGCGTTCGCGATCACGATGCTTGCGTTGTCGCTGGTGGTCTCGTCTTTCGTCGAAATCATCCACCGCATTTTCTCGATGCGCGAGGCCGGGCTCAAATATGTGCTCGGCCAGATGTTCGACCAGGTGCTGGCGAAATATGTCAGTCCGGTCATTGCGCGCGTGGTGGCCGATGACAAGGCGATCGAGGCCGCGGCGCGGAATGCGGAAGTCCGGAGACTTCTGACGGAGGTCCGCACGTCCTTTGTCGAGCGCATGAGCGCCAACCGCGCGCCGATGGGCGTGACGCCCAGGACGGCGGTACCGGGTGATCCGAAGCCGGGATCGCCGTTATCCTGGATCCGGCTCGGGCTGTCGAAAATCGGGCTGTGGAACGGCCGCGATCTCGCCGCGATGACGCCGGCGGAATTCATGGAACGCCTCGGCAGCATCGACGTCGGGCAAGCGATCGCCAGCGCGAACAGGACGGCGACGGCTGCCGCGCAGGCGGCAGGCACCACCGCGGCGGACGCGGTCGATGTCGTGCTCAAGGACGTCGCGCAGAAATTCGAGGCCTTCGGCAAGGAGGCCAGCGTCTATTTCGAGGGGCGGGCGCGGTTGCTGTCCGTGGCCGTGGCGCTGGCGCTGGCGTTCCTCGCCCATGTCGATGCGGTCGATCTGTTCAGGACCTATCTGCGCGATCCGAACGCGCGCGCCAAGGTGATCGAGCAATCCGGCGCGGTGACGGCGCAGTACAAGGCGGCCAAGGAGGCCGCCGATGCGCTGAAGCAAGTTGCGCCGGACCTGAACGCCGCGCCGCCCGGCGTCAAGGAGCAGGTGGAGAAGATCAGGCAGGATTGGACCGAGGCGATCGGCAAGGTCGACGCGACGGTCCAACAATATGCCGACCTCGGCGTCCCCCTCGGCTGGACCCCCGAGCGCGTCAGGCGCGCCGACATGTGGCAGCTGGTCTGGACCTGCAGGGATCCCAAAACCGGGGAAAGCCTCGGACAGGCGTCGCTACGGCAGGCCTGTCAGGCGAACGATCCGAACTACGCGGGAGCAAGGCATACGCAATATGTCGACGTCTGGTTCCAGATACCCATGGCGCCCCACGTCTGGTTCTACCTGTTCCTCGGCGGCTTGCTGGTCGGGCTTGGTGCGCCGTTCTGGTACAACGCCGTCACAGGCCTCACCAACATCCGGAACGCGTCGCGCGGCGCGTCATCGACCGATCCGCAGACACGGGCGGCGGCAGCCGCCGCGGTTGCCGGTACGACGCAGCCGGTCACGCCGGTGGATGCGTTCAGGGTGTCCAGCGCGGCGCTGCCGTGAATCGCGGGCGTCGTGCATGCGCCGCGCGTTATGCCGTCAGCGGGGCCGGCGAGGGCGACGGATTGACGATTTCGAGATGAATCCCGCCGCAGGCAGTGCAGCGCATGGTCCAGTATTCGGCGCCGGCGCGGCCGGTAATGATGCGCAGGATCGCGAGCGAGGCGCCGCAGTCCGGACAGCTCGCCGCAGCTTGCCGGGCGAGCGGCGCGGAGGCCGGCCCGGCGGTTTCCCGACTCACGGATTCGCGATGCGCGGCCTGAAACGATCGATATGGGCTTTCGCATCCGCGATCGCCGCTTCCGGATTCGACCACGCGAAACCGACTTCGAGGGTCGGAAACGCCATCCCGTCGATCACGACCGGTCTCTGGTCGGCCCGTTGAATCCTGGCGTGCCATAGCCCCCTCCCTGCCTCGAACGACTGAATTTCAAAGCCGCCATAGATCACGGCGCGTCCCCCGGGTTGTCGCATCGGGGGAAGGAGAGCACAGCCATGTCCCGGACTTTGTGAAAAGGTTCACATGTCCGAGAAATTCTTTCGGATGGGGTGGGGGCAGAGGGCGGGCTTCTCAGCGCCGTCCCAGAATATGGTCGGCGAGCACGGCCGCGTCGTCGCCGACTCCGGACAGGAACGACGAATTCATCTTCGACAGCCATTGCAGGCCGAGGAAATAGAGGCCGGGTTCCGGGGATATGCCGTTGCGGTGCATGGCGTCGCCCTTGTCATCGACGACGGGCAGATCGATCCAGCCAAAATCGACGCCGTAGCCGGTGGCCCAGACCACGGCCGAGATGCCCTCGGCGGCGAGGTCGAGACGTGTCAGCGGTGCGGTCACGCATGCCGGTTCGGCCACCGTCGTGCGGGCCTCGGGCTCTTCCGGCAGATCCATGCGGCGGCGTTTCACATAGGCGTCAACCGTGTCGAGGAAGGTGGTGTAGACGAGATCGCCGTTAAACATGCTCTCGGCAAGGCCGGGGGCGATCTCCACCACGCCATCCACCGCCGCCTCGAGTCGTCCGATCAGAACCATGCCGCCGGCGGCGAAATTGCGGAAGTCGATGGTGCGCCCACCATTGGCGCCGGAAATCACCGGGCCGAGCCGCGCCGGGCCGCGCTCCTCCGGCGTGATCTGGTCGAGCCGCATCTCGGCGAGCCACCACACCAGGTCGCGGCCGCGATAGCGTCGCGGCAGGCGGCGGTGCCGTCCGATCGAGAGATAGACGCGGCGGCCGGCCTGCTGCAGTTCCTCGGCGATCTGCGCCCCTGACGCGCCGGCGCCGACGACCAGCACCGCACCTGCCGGAAGCTGTTCGGGATTTTTGTAGTCGGCGGAATGGATCTGAAACACGGCATGATCACGCAACAGATCCGGGACGATGTTGCGCTGATAGGGACCAGTAGCGACGACGACATTGTTCGCCGCGATCGTGCCGTCGGTGGTGCTGGCGGCGAAGCGGGCATCGCTACCCTTCGACAACCGCGTCACGGTGACGCCGCAGCGGATCGGCGGCGCGATAAAGGCGGCATAGTCTTCGATGAACTTGATGATGTCGCTATTGTCGGCAAAGCCTTCCAGATCGCTGTGCGGAAACGGGAAGTCCGGCAGTTGCACCGACCAGTTGGGAAACTGGAATTTCAGCCCGTCCCAGCGCTCACTGCGCCAGCGCTCGGCGATCCGGCCGCGTTCGACCACGAGATGCGAGATGGCACGCTGCTTCAGGCGGTAGCTCATCGCCAGGCCAGCCTGGCCGCCGCCGATTACCAGCGTCTCGATCTTCTCATCCGGCATGTCTCTGGCCCCTGCGCCGCGCCGCGGGTTCGGCCGCTGCACGGACGATCCAGCGCCGGAACGCGGCAAAATCACGCTGACCGGTACTAAACCCCCGGTAAACCAGATACCAGCGCATGCCTTTCGGCACGCTTAACGCGAACGGGGCGACCAGCCGCCCGGCGGCGAGGTCGTCGTCGATATAGGGGCGGATGCCCATGGCGATTCCGAGGCCGTCGACGGCGGCCTGCAGCGCCTGGCCGTAGAACTCAAATTCCGTTCCGCGGGCGCTGATACGGGCGGCGCCGGCGGCCTCCAGCCAGGACGGCCAGTCGTCGGGTGAATGCGCAACCCGCAGCAGCGTCGGCCCCTTGAGGTCGGCCGGGCGCTTGAATGTCTGGGCGAGCCGCGGGGCGCAGACCGGCAGCAGGTCGGCGGCAAACAGCGGCTCGGCGATCAGGCCGGGCCATTCGCCGTCGCCGAGCTTGATGCCGCAGCTCCAGTCCTCGCCGAACGGAACCGCGGCGCCGCCGGTGGTGATGCGCACGTCGATATCAGGCTCGGTTTTGCGGAAATCCGCCAGCCGCGGGATCAGCCATTTCATCGCGAAGGTCGGCCCGACGCCGATCGTCAGCACCCGCATGCTGGAAGGCGCGGTGACCTGCGCGGTCAGGCTCGCCAGCGCGTCGAACAGCGGCGTCAGCCCGCTCTGGTAGGCGCGGCCCGCCGCAGTGGTGGCCAGCCGGTTGGCCTTGCGCTCGAACAGCGCCACCCCGAGCCGCTCCTCCAGCAGATGCACCATCCGGCTGACCGCGGCGGCCGAGACATTGAGCTCGCTGCCGGCGGCGGCAAAGCTGCCGGTCCGCGCCGCGGCCTCGAACGCCTTGATCCCGTTGAGAAACAGCAGCCGGCGCACGATACCCTCAGGAAAACTGATGCCAGAGCAAGATAACTCGGTTTGCGCGGGTGCGACAAGCGAGGCAGAAGGATGGGTGAGATCGAGTTTGTGAATCGCAGCGGCCAGCGGCTTCTTCAACCTCGCCCCGCTCTTCGCGGGAGAGGTCGGATTGCACGCCGTGCAATCCGGGTGAGGGGGCTGCTTCCGCGAATCCAACTGCCAGCGAGTTCGCGGAAGCAGCCCCTCATCCCGAACTTCTCCCAGTAAAGAACGGGGAGAAGGAGAACAGTGACGGGAGACTTTTCTTGACGCCCCTGATGATCGCAGCCCTCGGCGTGTTGATGGTCGCCACCGCGTTCCTGTCCGGCCTGTTCGGAATGGCCGGCGGCATGATCCTGATCGGCGTGCTGCTGATGCTGATGCCGCTGCCCACCGCGATGGTGCTGCATGCGATTACGCAGATGGCCTCGAACGGCTGGCGCGCCTTCCTGTGGCGGGCGCATATCCGTTGGCGGCCGGTGTTCGTCTATCTGATCGGCTGCGCGCTGGCGCTCGGCGCCTGGTCGCTTCTCCGCTACGTGCCGGACAAGCCGATCGCGCTGCTGCTGCTCGGCGTCACGCCGTTCATGGCACGGCTGATGCCGAAGAATCTCAAGCCCAACCCCGACAGCGTCGTGCAGGGCTCGTTCTACGGCTTCATCTGCATGGGGCTGATGCTGATGACCGGCGTCTCCGGCCCGCTGATGGACACCTTTTTCCTCGGCGGCAATTTCGGCCGCCGCGAGGTGGTCGCCACCAAGGCGACCTGCCAGGTCGCGAGCCACCTCACCAAGCTGGTCTATTTCGGCGGCATCATCGACCAGGCGGCGACGCTCGATCCGGTGCTGGCGGGCGTCGCGATCGCGGCCTCGATGCTCGGTACGACGCTGGCGCGGCGCATCCTCGAGGCGATGAGCGACGCGCAGTTTCGCACCTGGGCCAACCGGCTGATCACCACGGTCGCAGGCTATTACATTCTCTACGGCGGCTGGCTGCTGTTCACGCGCACCAGCGCGATGGCGTTCTGAGTTTGACGGCATTGTCACGGAGGCGCTGATGACGGAAGCAGCAGACGCGCTGGTGCTCGACCTCGTCGAATGGATCGGCCGCGAGCCGCGGCCCTATTCCGAGGTGATCGAGACGTGGCGCACGTCATGCCCGCGGCTGACGATCTGGGAGGATGCGGTCGACCGCGGCTATGTCGCGCGCCGCAACAGCGTCGGGCAGGGCGTCCATGTCGCGATCACCACCTCGGGCGTAGAATTCCTGCGCGAGCACGGCCGCCTCGGCTGATCGATCACATTCCTGCGCGACGCGCCCGCCGGCATTGACTTGCGTAGGCGGATCGGGCCAAATTCATGCAATCGCATGTAAATCGGACGGCATGCTGCCAGCGAGACAGGAACACCCACATGATCGATCTCTATTATTGGACCACGCCGAACGGCCACAAGATCACGATGTTCCTGGAAGAGACCGGGCTTGCCTACAAGCTCTTCCCGATCAACATCGGCAAGGGCGAGCAGTTCAAGCCGGAATTTCTCGCGGTCGCGCCGAACAACCGCATTCCCGCGATGGTCGATCACGAGCCGAAGGGCGGCGGCAAGCCGATCTCGATCTTCGAATCCGGCGCGATGCTGGTCTATCTTGCCGAGAAGACAGGCAAATTCCTGCCCGCCGATCTTTACGGCCGTTACGACGCGCTGCAGTGGACGTTCTGGCAGATGGGCGGGCTCGGTCCGATGGCCGGGCAGAACCATCACTTCCGCAACTATGCCGTGGAAAAAATCAAATACGCCATCGATCGCTACGTCAACGAGACCAACCGGCTCTACGGCGTGCTGAACAAGCGCCTCGCCGATCGCGAATTCATCGCCGGCGACTATTCGATTGCCGACATGGCGAGCTATCCCTGGATCGTGCCCTACAAGAACCAGGACCAGAACATCGACGATTTCCCGCATCTGAAGCGCTGGCTGGAAGCCATCGCCGCACGACCCGCGACCATGCGCGCCTACGCCAAGGCCAAAGAGGTCAATCCGAATTTCGGCCAGCCGGTCAACCGCACCGAGGAGGAGCGCAGGATCCTGTTCGGGCAGACCGCCGCCGTGGTGCGGTAGTTCAAATTGGCCGTGGTCGTCATGGCCGGGCTTGTCCCGCCTGCGTGGCCGAAGCCACTTCGGCGAGGCGAAGGCCCGGCCATCCACATGCTTGGACGTGCTACAGAAAGGGCGTGGATGCCCGGGACAGGCCCGGGCATGACGGTTGAGAGAGACAAATGCCCCTGAAACTCTACGAACTCGTCGGCACCGACCCGTCGCGCCCGTTCAGCCCGTTCTGCTGGCGCACGCGCATGGCGCTGGCGCATAAGGGATTGTCGGCGGAAACCATTGCGTGGTGCTTTACCGCCAAGAGCGCGATCGCGCCGCATGGTTCGGAAAAAGTGCCGGTGCTGCTCGACGGCGAGCGCGCCGTGGTCGATTCCTGGACCATCGCCACTTATCTCGAAGACGCCTATCCGGACCGGCCGTCGCTGTTCGGTGGCGAGGGCGGTCGCGCGGTGGGGCGGATGCTCAACTGGTGGGGCGACGGGGTGATCGGCGGCATGTTTCCGCTGATCATCGCCGACATCCCGCCGAACTTGAAGCCGGAGGATGCCGCCTATTTCCGCAAGACCCGCGAGGCGCGGTTCGGCAGGAAGCTGGAAGAGATCATGGCAAGCCGCGACCAGGCGGTGGAGGGATTTCGCAAATCGCTCGATCCGTTGCGCCTGACCTTGCGGACGCAGCCCTTCCTCGGCGGCACGGCCGCAAACTACGCCGACTATATCGTGTTCGGCGCATTCCAGTGGGCGCGTGTGGTCAGCCCGTTCAAGCTTCTGATGGAAGACGATCCGGTCCATGCCTGGCGCGAGCGGCTGTTCGACGCTTTTGACGGGATGGCACGGAAGTCGGCGAGCTATCACGGCTAGCTTCAACGACCAGCATAGTTCGGCGGTCGACGCGCGATCCACGCGTCGATGCCTTCGCCGAGATCGTGGCTCGGCACCAGCGCCGCGAATTGTTCGCGCTCGACCTGCAGCCCCTCGGCGATGCCCATGTTCAGTCCGCGGGTGACCGCGGTGATCACCGCACCAACCGCGAGGGGCGAATGCCGGATGATGTTCGCCGCCAGTTCGCGCGCAGCGGGCAGCAACGCGTCATGCGGCACCACCTTGTTGACCAGACCGATCTGCAGCGCGTGCGCCGGCGAAAACGGATCGCCGGTCAATAGCAGTTCGAGCGCGCGCTTGCGCCCGGCCAGTCGCGGCAGGCGCTGCGTGCCGCCGAAGGTCGGCGGCATGCCGAGATTGATTTCCGGTTTTGCGAATTGCGCGTGCTCGCTGGCGACGGCCAGATGCACGGCCTCGGTGATCTCGCAGCCGCCGCCGAAGGCGAGGCCGTTGATGGCGGCGATCACGGGTTTGCGGAATGCTTCGAGCCGCGCGGTCATGGCCTGTCCGCGCCGGACGAAGTCGCGGATCGCCGCATTGCTGCCGGAACGGACACTGCCTGCAAATTCGTGGATGTCGGCGCCGGCGGAGAAGGCGCGGTCGCCCGCGCCGGTCACAATCACGGCGCGTACGGCCTCGTCGGTCTCGATCGCGTCGAGCACGGCCATCAGGCGGTCGATCAACGCGTAGTTCAGCGCGTTGAGCCGGTCGGGCCGATTGAGCGTGACCAGCGCGAGGCCGTCGCTGGCTTCGAACAGGATGGGATCGGACATCACTGGCTCCTTGGGAGGGGCGGAAATCAACCCTAGGGCCAGCGCCGCGTTGTGTATATTCACTGGTTAGTATACATCAGGCCATGGCACGATCAGGCATTCCGACACGTGAGCGCATCATCTCGGCGGCAAACGCGCTGTTCTACAATGAAGGGATCCGGGGCGTCAGCGTCGATGCCGTCGCGGCGAAGGCCGGCGTCACCAAGCGGACGCTGTATTATCATTTCAAGAGCAAGGACGATCTGGTCGCGGCCTATCTTGCCGGCCGCGACCAGCCCAATCTCGCACTATTCCGAAAATGGTTTGCGGAAGCCGATGGTGGTTTGCCGGCAAAGGTCGAGGCGATCTTCCGCAACCTCGCCCGTTCGGCGCGGCATCCGAAGTGGAAGGGCTGCGGCTTCCTGCGCACGTCCGCCGAACTCGCCAACATGCCCGGCCATCCCGCCATCAGGATCGGCGCCGCGCACAAGAAGAAGTTCGAGGATTGGTTGCGCGCGACGTTTGCCGAAGCCGGGATCGTGCCGGCGGCGCAGCTCGCGCGGCAAATCCTGCTCTTGCTCGACGGCTCCTTCGCCGTGGTGCTGTTGCATCGCGATCCCTCCTACATGGAGACGGCGGGCGAGGCGGCGCATAGGCTGATCGAGGCGGCGCTGCCGGTGCGGGCAACGCCGAAGTCGCGGCGATCCCGGCACGGCTGAATCAACGGTCGGCGAGTCCACCGCGTTCGCGCAGGATCGTCAGCACCGCATTCAGGTCTGGCAGTACCGCCGCGCATCTGGCGCGCGTCTCCTCAGTCGGCGGCGTCATGTCCGGCACCATGAGGGTGATCGCGCCGGCGGCATGGGCGGACGTCACGCCGTGGTTGGAATCCTCGACCGCGACGCAGACCTGCGGCGCGAGGTCGAGCCGGGATGCCGCAAGCAGATACAAGTCCGGGCTCGGCTTGCCGCGCGTCACGTCGTCAAGCGTCAGGATGGTGTCGAAGCGCGAACGGATTCCGGCCAGCGAAAGGTTGCGCTCGGCGGAACGCCGCGACGACGAGGTGACGATCGCCATCGGGCAATCGGCGGCGGCGAGCCCATCGAGCAGCTCCAGCGTGCCGGGCTTCAGCGGCAATCCGGCTGCCATGAACCTGTCGCGGTTCGCGACATAGGCGCGGTTGATGTCGGCGAGCGGAAAGCGTTCGCCGTAGCGATCGAGCAGCATGGCTTCGCAGGCCGGGCCGGGCAGGCCCACCATGGCGTGGCACAGCGCGGTGGCGTCATCGCCGAAGCCACGCGCGTCGAGCGCCGCGACGAGGCTGTCGAAATAGATCTTTTCCGTATCAAGCAGCGTGCCATCCATGTCGAGCAGGACGGCGCCGACGTTCCATCTCGCGGTCACGTTGCAGTACCGGTGGCTTGTCCGGCGAGCTTGCGCAAGCATTGCGGACAAAGACAATCACCGCCATCCGTCGGCATCGGCAGGCGGAATACTTCGTCGGAACACCAGCACGGGCCCGAAAGGTGGCAGCCGAATTCGGTGCCGCATCGGGCGCAGGCAAGGCGGCGCGCGGATGGTTGTGCCGTACCGTGTGTCATCAATGAGGCCGCATCCTGTCGTCGAATTAATCCCGGGTTCACACTGAACCGGTTTATACTGCAGCGCGACTATACGCCTGTGAAATTCCAAGGGAAATCCAGAGGGACGATCTGATGGCCCGCGATTCGCACGCTGCCCTCGTTGCGCTCAACCGGTTTGGGCTGGGCGCGCGGGGCGGGGCCTCCGGCGATTTTCTCAACGCGGCATCCGATCCGCGAGGGTTCGTCAAGGCCGAACTCGCCCGCCCCAACGGCGTGCTGCTGGAGGTGCCGGGCTTGCAGTCGACGGCGGCGCTCGGCAAGGCGGTGTTCGACTATCAGTTCGAGATTCAGCAAGCCCGCGATGCGGCCGCGAAAGCCGCAACGCCGCCGGCCGCTGAAGGCCAGCCGCCGCCGGATGCCAAGGCGCAGCGGCGGAACCTGTCGCTCAACAGCATCGCGATGGACATGGCGCCAAGAGAACCCGCGCCAAAAGAACCGGCGGAGCCCGCCAGGACCACAGACAATCGCGACGCGGCGATGGCGCCGGCAGAGAACATGCGGCCTAATGCGCCAAGGCCGCCACCGGCGCCCCTCAACATCATCCAGAAGACGTTTCGCGCCGAGGCGCTGGCGCGGCTGCAGCGCGGCGTGATCGCCGATTGCGGATTCACCGAGCGGCTGGTGGCGTTCTGGTCCAATCATTTCTGCATCTCCGCCAACAAGGGCGGGCCGGCGCGGATGTGGGCCGGCTCGTTCGAGCGCGAGGCGATCCGCCCCTATGTGCTCGGCCGCTTCGGCGACATGCTGAAGGCGGTCGAGCAGCATCCGGCGATGCTGTTCTTTCTCGACAACCAGCAGTCGCTCGGTCCGGATTCGCGCGCCGGGAAAAACCGCAGCCGCGGCCTGAACGAAAACCTCGCCCGCGAAATCCTGGAATTGCATACGCTCGGCGTCGGCGGCGGCTATTCGCAGGACGACGTGACCGCGCTGGCGAATGTCATCACCGGCTGGACCTATGCGGGAAGACTTGGTCAGTTGGGTGCGCCCGGCACCTTCGTGTTCAACGCCAATGCGCATCAGCCCGGCGCGCAACGCGTGCTCGGGAAAATCTACAGTGCGCCTGACGTGACGCAGGGCGAGGCGGTGCTGGCCGATCTCGCGCGCCATCCGTCGACGGCGAAGTTCATCGCGACGAAATTTGCTCGGCATTTCGTGGCCGACGAACCGCCACAGGCTCTGGTGATGCGGCTCGCCGATGTATTTACAACAAGTGACGGCGACCTCAAGGCGCTGGCAGTGGCGCTGGTGGATTCCGAAGACGCCTGGAAGGCGCCGCTCACCAAGATGCGCTCACCCTATGAGTTCCTGCTCGCGTCGGGGCGGCTGCTGGCGCAGATCCCGAACGATCCTTCTCGCTATCTCGGGGCGCTCAACACGCTGGGCCAGCCGCTGTGGTCGCCCGCCGGGCCGAACGGCTTTGCCGACAGCAACGCCGCCTGGGCGGCGCCGGAGGGCATCAAGCTGCGGCTCGACATCTCCGCGCAGATCGCCTCGCGGCTCGCCGACGGCGTCGATCCGCGCGACCTGCTCGAACTCACGGCCGCGGACGCGGCGTCGGTCGAAACGCGCAATGCCGTCGAGCGTGCGGAATCGCGGCAGCAGGCCCTGGCGCTGTTGCTGATGTCGCCGGAATTCCAGAGGAGATAGCGCCATGGAAATGATCAGCGAGTGCTGCGAGGGCCCGAGATCGTCCGCCGTTTCGCGGCGCGGCCTGTTGCTCGGCGGGGCGTCCTTTGCCGCATGGGCGTATCTGCCGAAATTTGCGCGCGCGGCCGACGGCCGTGACCCGCGGCTGGTTGTCGTGATCTTGCGCGGCGCGCTGGACGGGCTGGCCACCGTTGCGCCGCTCGGTGACCCCGACTATGCCGGCCTGCACGGTTCGATCGCACTCGCATCCAGCGGACCGACGGCGGCGTTGCCGCTGGATTCATTTTTCGCGCTGCATCCGGCGATGCCGGAATTTGCGCGGATGTATCGCGACAAGAAGGCCGCGGTGATCCACGCCGTGGCGACGCCGTACCGCGATCGTTCGCATTTCGACGGGCAGGACGTGCTCGAAAGCGGCTTTGCGGGCCCCGGGCGAGTGCAGTCCGGCTGGCTCAACCGCGTGCTGGAAGCGCTGCCGAAGGGCGAGCGGGTCTCGAGCGCGCTGGCGGTTGGGCCGACCACGCCACTGGTGCTGCGCGGCGCCGCGCCGACCGTCGGCTGGGCGCCGGTCGCGCTGCCGCAGGCCGCGGACGATACCGCGATGCGGCTGATGGAGCTCTATTCGCACCGCGATCCCGCGCTCGCCACCGCGCTGAAGCAGGGCCTGGCGCTCGACAAGGCGGCGCAGGGCGACGACATGAAGCCGAAGCCGGGCGGGAATGCGATGCGACTGGTGGCGCGCGGCGCGGCAAAGCTGATGGCGGCCGACGACGGTCCGCGGATCGGCGCGCTCGCCTTCGATGGCTGGGATACCCATGCCAATGAGGGCGGACCGGTCGGGCGGCTGGCGCAACTGCTCGGCGGCCTCGACGGCGCGCTGGCGGAATTCGAGACCGGGCTCGGTGCGCGCTGGCGCGACACCGTGATCGTGGTCGCGACCGAATTCGGCCGCACCGCGCGCATCAACGGCACGCAGGGCACCGACCACGGCACCGGCACCATCGCGCTCCTCGCCGGTGGCGCGGTGAAAGGCGGCCGCGTCATCGCGGATTGGCCGGGGCTGAAGGTGGCCAATCTGTACCAGAGCCGCGATCTCGCCCCGACCACGGATTTGCGCGCGGTGATGAAGGGTGTGCTGAAGGACCAGTTCGGGCTGGGCGACAAGGTGCTGGCGGAGAGCGTGTTTCCGGACAGCGCCGCGGCGAAGCCGATGCAGGGGTTGGTGGGGTAAGCAGCTAGCTCCACCCACGCTGTCGTCCCGGCCTTGAGCCGGGACCCATACGTCGTGGCAGACGGAATGGGCACGGCGACGCTATCGTTTGAGCAACTCGCGGCGTAGACTCATTAACACATAGTCTCTCCCGCCGCGCTTCCTCGATAGATCACGCGGTATGGGTCCCGGCTCAAGGCCGGGACGACAGTCAAATCACTTCGTGATCTCGTCCACTTCCGCCATCTCTTCCGCGCTCAGCGTCCAGCCGATCGCCTTCACGTTCTGCTCGACCTGCTCGACACGCGTGGCGCCGGCGATCACGCTCGAGACTTGCGGGCGGGCCGCCAGCCAGGAGAACGCGAGCTCCAGCATGCTGTGGCCGCGGGCCTGCGCAAAGGCCTGCAATTTCTCGACGATATCTTCGTTGCGCGGCGTGACGTAGCGATCTTTCAGCGCCGGCGCTTTGGCAAAGCGGGTGTCGGCGGGCGCCGCGGCGCCGCGCTTGTATTTGCCGGTGAGCAAGCCGCTCGCCAGCGGGAAGAACGGCAGCAATCCGAGCCTGTATTCCTGAGCGGCCGGAAGCAGATCCCTCTCGATGCCGCGCACCACGAGGCTGTATTCGTCCTGGCAGGAAACGAAGCGGTTGACGTTCATCTGCCGCGCCATCATCTCGGCCTCGGCAATGCGCCAGGCCGGAAAATTCGAGTTGCCGATGTAGCGCACCTTGCCCTGGCGGACGAGATCGTCGAGCGCGCGCAGCGTCTCTTCCATCGGCGTCAGCGGATCGTAGTCGTGCTGCTGGTAGAGATCGATGTAGTCGGTCTTCAGCCGCGTCAGGCTGGCCTCGACGGCGGACATGATGTAGCGGCGCGAGGCGCCCTGTTTGGTGCCGTCGGTCGCCATCGGTTTGGAATATTTCGTCGCCAGCACGATGTCCTTGCGGCGGTCGCCGAGCACGGTGCCCAGCACGGTCTCGGAGCCGCCCATGCCGGCATAGATGTCGGCGGTGTCGAACAGGGTGATGCCGAGATCGATCGCCTTGTAAATCACCTTGCGCGAGGTTTCGAGGTCGGTGCGCTGGCCGAAATTGTTGCAGCCGAGGCCGACGGCGGAAACGCGCAGGCCGGAGCCGCCGAGGTTGCGAATGTGCATGGATCAATCCTGAGGGACGGTCGCGGGCAGCGGCCATTGTGGAGCGCGTCCCCCTTCGGCGCAAGCAGCGAAGGCGCGCTCGGCAGCCATGCAGTTCAAAAGGGGGCGGCCCCGGTCAGAATGCGGCAACTGACGGGGGCCGCTTGGGGGGCGCGTGATCAGAGACGGGGGGCCTTGATCAGGCGCAGATGAAGCCTAGCCGGTGTCTGTTACGCTGCCGTGACACCGCGACTTATCCACAGGCGCGCCGGCCGTCTCGCGACACCGGCTCAGAGCGGCTTGCGATAGACCACGAAGCCGGAACGCTCCGCCACCTTGTCGTAGAGCCGCATCGCGGTGTGGTTGGTCTCGTGCGTCTGCCAGTACACCCGCGACCCTCCGGCGCGTTTTGCCTGGTCGTAGACGCCGTGGATCAGGGCGCGGCCGACGCCTTTGCCGCGCGCGGCGGCACTGGTGAACAGGTCCTGCAGATAGCAGTTCGGTTCAATCGTTATCGTGGAGCGGTGGAACAGGTAGTGCGCCAGCCCAAGCAGTTCGCCGCCGCGTTCGGCGACCAGCGCGTGCACCGGTTCGTAGGCGTCGAAAAAGCGCGACCACGCCATCGCGGTGATTTCCGGCGCCAGCGCGGTCGGGCCGGAGCGGCCGTAGAAAGCGTTGTAGCCGTCCCACAGCGGCAGCCATTGTTCATAGTCATCGCGCGTGACGAAGCGAATGGCGAGATCGCCGGGCATGGTGTGATTTCCGTTGGGATGCGACGTGACGAGGCGTGCCTTGATTCCTACAGGCATCGCAGAAGGGGATCAACGTTGCATGCAGGCGACGTGCGGCCGCTACTCCGCGGCGCCGAGGTGTCTGGCGAGGTGGCGGGGACCGCTGCGCAGCACCTGATAGTAGTGGCTGCTGCCGGGATCGTCGGTGTGGCGAACGAGATCGGTCACCGGCGTATAGCTCAGCATGCGGCCGCCATCGGGCAGCGCGGTGCAGATGAAGCGCAGCACCCTTCCGTCGGCGAGGTTCAGGTTGATCGGGGTGGAATCGCCGGCCCGGATCATTTCGGTGCGTCTGGCGATGAATGCGTCCAACTCGTCTTCCGGCAATTGCCAGGCGCCGGTGGCGCGGCCGTGATACATCAGTGCGATCAGTGGCGGCTTGCTGTCGGCCTGTTCGTCGGACAGCGCGAAATTCTTCCGGAAGGCGCGGTTGATGAATTCGGCGCGGGTGTCGGCGTCGAGCAGCACGATGCCGATATCGATCTGGTCGAGCGCTGCCGACAGACGATCGGCGGTGGCGTGATGGTTCTTCTCCCAGGCAAAGGCATCGACCCATTTCTGCCGGAGGAGCCCGGTGATGACAGCGGTGCCGCCGGCGGTCGCCGCCAGCAGCAGCAGGCGCGCCAGATCCGACAATTCGTAACCGGGCGCGGCGCGATGCTGCATGAAGAACTGGGCCGACGCCGCCACTGAGATGGCGGCGCAGGCCATGCCGGAGCCGATGCCGCTGGTCGAGGCGGCGAGGGCGACGATGCAGACGAACAGCGGCGCGGGATTGGGGACACCGGCGACGTGGCGGTCGAGCAGAAAGGCCAGCAGCGCCGTCGCTGTCGTCAAAACGGGTCCGGAAATTGCGCGCCAGTCGAACCGCATGCCTTACTCGCCGCTTGGCAGGATCAAGGCGCAAGCATGCCCGATTGTTGCGGACGTGCACGGCTTTTCGTCGCCAGTCCTAAGGCAGCGTTGCCGTGAGACGTTGGAGTTTCGTCTTTTTTGAAGCAAATGCTATCGACAGCGGGAACGGGCGCCGGGCCCCGGCGGTTGAATGCCGCATATTTTTCACGAGGATATCGATGCCGACCGTTTCGCCGATGCTGTTGCCGATCCTGATGCTGTTCGCCTCCAACGTCTTCATGACGTTTGCCTGGTACGGCCATCTGAAGTTCAAGGAGAGCGCCCTGCCGATCGTCGTGCTGGCGAGCTGGGGCATTGCCTTCTTCGAATACTGGCTGGCGGTGCCCGCCAACCGGTGGGGCAGCGCGGTCTATTCGGCGGCGCAGCTCAAGACCATGCAGGAGGTGATCACGCTCGTCGTGTTCGCCGGCTTCTCGGTGCTCTATCTGAAGGAGCCGCTGGGATGGAATCACGCGCTCGGATTCCTGTTCATCGCGATCGGCGGGTTTCTCATCTTCCACAAATGGGGATGAGCGCGCGCGCCGTCGCGGTCATTTAGCGGCCGGCGTCACCCGCAACACGCGTCCGTTCGAACTGTCCGTCAACAGCCACAGCGCGCCGTCCGGGCCCTGACGAACGTCCCGGATGCGTTCGTTGAGGTTTTGCAGCAGGCGTTCCTCCGACGTCACCTTGTTGCCGTTCAGCGTCAGCCGAACCAGCATCGCGCCGCGCAGCGCTCCGAGGAACAGGCTGCCGTCCCACTTCGGAAACAGTTTTCCCGTATAGAAGGCCATGCCGGAGGGCGCGATCGACGGCACCCAGTATTTCAGCGGCTGCTCCATGCCGTCCCTGGCCGTCGAGTCGTGGATCTTCGCGCCGGAATAATCGATGCCGAAGCCGATCACCGGCCAGCCATAATTCCTGCCCTTGCCGATCAGATTGACCTCGTCGCCGCCGCGCGGGCCGTGCTCGATCTCCCAGAGTTCGCCGCTGACCGGATGGATCGCAAGCGACTGCGGATTGCGATGGCCATAGCTCCAGATCTCAGGCCTGGCGTCGGTGCGGCCGGTGAAAGGATTGCCCGCGGGCACCGAGCCGTCGGGCGCGATGCGGATCACCTTGCCCAGATGATTGTCGAGGCCTTGCGCAGAATCGCGGGCGGAAAAATGCTCGCCAAGGCCGACGAACAGGTTGCCGTCCTCGGCCTGCGCGATCCGGCAGCCGTAATGATTGCCCGACGACAGCGGCCCCTGCTGGCGGAAGATGATCCTGACGTCCTCGAGTGCGCCGCTGGCGCCGTCCAGTTTGCCGCGGGCGACCGCAGTGCGTCCGCCGCCGTCGGTCCGTTCCGCGAAACAGAAATAGATCGTCCTGTTCTGCGCAAAGGCCTTGTCGAGGGCGACGTCGAGCAGGCCGCCCTGGCCCGATGCCCACACCTCCGGCACGCCCTTGAGCGGCGGCGACAGCTGTCCGTCGCCGGTGACGATGCGCATGCGGCCCGCGCGTTCGGTCACCAGCATCGTGCCGTCGGGAAGGAACGCCAGTGACCAGGGATAGGCGAGGCCGCGGGCGACGGTGCGGACGTCGAGTTCACCCGCCGACGAGCCGAAGGCCGGTGCCTGTCCACGCGTGCCGGTGGCGATCAGGAACGTAGCGGCGATCAGGGTGGCGGCCGCCAGGGCGGCGGTCACCAGGCCGACGGGTGTCTTCATGCGCATCCAGTCGCGATGCCGAGCATCGCGCGTCTGCAGATGTTGCAAACGAAAGGCTGAAACCGTTACGGCAACGGCATCGCGACGGTGGCCCTGATCGACAACACCGTCAGCGTGACCACCAGGCAAAGCGCCAGCGTGCCGATGGCGAGCGACGTCGCGATGGCACTGGACAACCGGGAAGAAGTGACAGGCGCTCGGCTGCTATCGAAGCCAACTGCGCCGGATAACCGCATCATAGGCTCAAATCCTTGTAACGCCCGACGAATCACCGCGACTCACGCGACACCGGCATCTTGCAGCGATCACCGGCAACATTGCGGCGACCGAAGGCTGAAAAAGGCGAAATCAGGGCAAAAGTTAACAGAAAAGGCGTTTATGCCCACTATTGTTAACCTTTGACCCTGCCTCGCGCGAATGTGAACGAAATTTTTTCAATTAAATCTGGATTACGCGCCCGCCGGCGCGATTCCGGCCTGGTCGTCGACCTCGACCGGTCGCCAGTCCATGGTGACGAAGCCGGGGGTCTGTTCAACCCGCCGCAGCCAGGCCCGGATCGCAGGGAAGGTGGCAAGATCGTAGTCGCAGCGGTCGGCGACATGGGTGTAGCCGTACAGCGCGATGTCGGCGACGGTCAGTTGCCCGGCGGCGAAATAGGCGCGGGTCTTGAGGTGGTTCTCCATCACCTGGAGCGCGGCATAGCCGCGCTCCATCCAGTCCTCCAGCGCGTGGGTCTGCAGGTCGCGGCCGCCCTTGACCAGCGACAGCCAGAAATACGCGGCGCCGATATTGGGTTCGAGCGCGTGCTGTTCGAAGAACATCCATTGCAGCGCCTCGGCGCGCTCGACGCGCGATTCCGGCGCCAGCGACGTGCCGCCGCAGACATACCACAGGATGGCGTTGGACTCGGCGAGATAGCGTCCGTTGCCGACTTCCAGCAGCGGTACCTGTCCGCTCGGGTTCTTCTCGAGAAATTCCGGCGTGCGGCTCTCGCCGCGCAGGATGTCGACTTCGATCGCGTGATACGGCGCATTGAGCAGCGCCAGCGCAAGGCGAACCTTGTAGCTGTTGCCGGAGCGCTGCATCGAATAGAGTTTGTACATCGTCGTTGAGGTCACTCGGTCGAAGGGCGCACGATGTGGGCGATCAGCGTAAGCTCCCGCGCCGCAGCGCGGCTAGACAATGATGCCGATGGGAAGGCCTCGCAAGACCTCTCGAATGGAAAAAGTAGAAAACCTCTACTGCACTGCACGCGCGCAGCATGGCATGCCATGACGCGGCATCACATGGACGAGAGCAGACAGGCAGACGGCTTCGCACGTTGGAGATGGTGCGAGATCCGATCCGCGGGCGCCGACGTTTCGCGTCCATTCCGCAAAGATCGCGAGAAGGTGCGGTCAAATCCATGTGCTCGCTCTGGTGGAATTGCAGGCTCGTTTTGAATCGCCGCTCATGAGGGTCAGCGCTGCTACCCCTTTCGCGGCGCTTGTTTGGATATGCGGCAATCCGGAGCGGATTTTTGCGAATATTGCGTTGGGATTGCTCCGATCGCACCGAGCGGGGGCGGGTGTTCCGCAAAGTTTGCCCGCGATCCGGCCAAGCTTCTTGCGATGCAGCGCCCAGCGCCTTAGGGTGCGGCGTTCCCACCCAAAAAGAGTCGTGAATTCCTGAGGTCACGACGTTTGCCAGGAGATGATGATGCCCTTCCTGTCCGCCTCGCTCGCCCGTGTGAAGCCGTCCGCGACGATCGCGGTCACGGACAAGGCGCGCGCGTTGAAAGCGGCGGGGCGCAATGTCATCGGGCTCGGAGCCGGCGAGCCGGATTTCGACACGCCCGCCAACATCAAGCTGGCGGCGATCCACGCCATCGAAGCCGGGAAAACCAAGTACACCGATGTCGGCGGCATTCCCGAGCTGAAGGAAGCCATCATTGCCAAATTCCAGCGCGAGAACGGCCTGATCTACAAGCCGAACCAGATCATCGTCGGCACCGGCGGCAAGCAGGTGCTCTATAACGCGCTGATGGCCACCATCAATCCCGGCGACGAGGTGATCATCCCGGCGCCGTACTGGGTCAGCTATCCCGAAATGGTGGCGCTGGCCGGCGGCGAGTCGGTGCCGGTGGTGTGCCCGGCCTCCAGCGGCTTCAAGCTGCGGCCGGAGGATCTGGAAAAGGCGATCACGCCAAAGACCAAGTGGATCATCCTGTGCTCGCCGTCGAACCCGACCGGCGCCGCCTACACGCGTGCCGAGCTGAAGGCGATCACCGATGTGCTGGTGAAGCATCCGCATGTCTGGGTGATGACCGACGACATGTACGAGCATCTCGTCTATGACGACTTCGAGTTCGCGACGCCCGCACAGGTCGAGCCGAAACTCTACGACCGCACGCTCACCGTGAACGGAGTCTCGAAAGCCTATTGCATGACGGGCTGGCGCATCGGCTATGCCGGCGGTCCCGCCGAGCTGATCAAGGCGATGGCGACGATCCAGTCGCAATCGACCTCGAACCCGTCGTCGATCGCGCAGTGGGCGTCGGTGGAAGCGCTGAACGGTCCGCAGGACTTCATTCCCGTGCACAACAAGGTGTTCAAGGAGCGCCGCGACCTCGTGGTCTCGATGCTGAACCAGGCCAAGGGCATCGAGTGCCCGCGGCCGGAAGGCGCGTTCTACGTCTATCCGTCCTGCGCCGGCACCATTGGCAAGACCGCGCCCTCCGGCAAGGTGATCGCGAACGACGAGGATTTCGTCACCGAGCTGTTGGAGAGCGAAGGCGTCGCCGTGGTGCAGGGTTCGGCGTTCGGTCTCGGTCCGGCGTTCCGGATTTCCTACGCCACCAAGACCTCCGACCTCGAAGATGCCTGCAAGCGCATCCAGCGGTTCTGCGGCAATCTGCGATAGGAAATATCCTGCAACAAAAGGCCGTTCCGTAACCGGATTGCGGAGCGGCCTTTCTCTTTTGCGCGACCAAAGCGCGGCAAAAAAATGTATCGAGTCGCACCGCGCACACACCTCGCGATGTTTTGATCGCTTCTTCGCAAACCGCCATCTTTTTTGAGCGGGCGCCATGTTTTCGACACGGCGCTTCCATCCTGTCCGGCCCGCTGAATTCGTTCATCAACATCCGGAGAATGGGACACATGCGACTCCTGACACTGACTCTCGCCACGGCGGCGATGATCGCGCCGCTCGCCAGCGCCATTGCGGCACCGCCAATCCAGGCCGGCATCCTGCAGTGCCAGGGCGGGCAGAATGTCGGCTTCGTGGTCGGCTCGGTGACCAGCCTCGAATGCGTGTTCCGCAGTGAAGGCCGCCGACCTGAGCCTTACATCGCGAAAGTGCAGCGCATCGGGCTCGACCTCGGCGTCACCGCGCAGACCCAGTTGTCCTGGGCCGTCAATGCACCCACCACGCGGCTCGGGCGCGGCGAACTCGCCGGCAGCTATGGCGGCGTCGGCGCCAACGCGTCGGTCGGCATCGGCGGCGGCGGCAATTTCCTGGTCGGCGGTCCCGCCAACGCCTACGCGCTGCAGCCGCTCAGCGTGCAGGGCCAGACCGGGCTGAACGTCGCCGCCGGCATCGCCGGCCTTGAACTGCAGCCGGTCGAGTTCGGCCCGCCGCGCCGTGGCCACCATCGCCGGCACCACCGCCGCGGCTGAACGGCAGCCAAGACTTTCGGAAAAGGCCCGCGCGAGCGGGCCTTTTTTCATTCTGGACTGACTTCATTCGTACTATGCAGCCGAAATGAAGGTAATGCGGCCGGCCCCGCCGCGCTTGCGATGCGGCTTCAAGGTAATCTCCACGTCCTGATCGAATGCGGTCAGCATCCGCATCAGTTTCTCCACAGACACCCGCCGGAAATCACCACGCAACAGTTTCGACAGATCGGGTTGCTTTATTTCAATCAACTTCGCCGCAGCGACCTGCGTCAGCCCGCGTTGAGCGATCTCGCGCTTCAATTGCACCACAAGCGCAGCCTTGAGCTGGTGCTCTTCTGCATTGGGCAGACCAAGGTCGGCAAAGATGTTGCCGCTTCCGACTTCGTGGGCGGGCAGCCTTTTCCTGGTGCTCATCGTAAGCCTCCCCTGGTTGCCTTGTGAATGGTCTCGGCGTCGCGCAAGCGCTGACGAATCAAGTCCATGTGTCGTTGCGGGGTAGCGATCCCACTGGTGGATTTCTTCTGGAACGCGTGCAGCACGTACAGCACTCCCTCGAAACGGAAAAAGGGCCTGCCCAATTTCGCTGCGGACAGCCGATGGGAATCCTTGCGGGTCCTTTCGGCTTGAACCGACGAAGACCGCAGGCTTGATCATGCGTAGCGGATCTTTCATCTCTTATATAGAGATATGCCTATATTTGGCTGTCAAGCGTTTCCGGCCCCAGTGCGGGGCGAGGAGATTAAGTCGGATCATCGTCCCTCAATCTGGCACAGCCTAAAATGTTGTGGCATAGACAAGCCGCGCCGCGGGCACGGCGCGGTCTTTCTATCTCTGCTCGCATCACATTTTCAGCCGGAGATTACTTCATGCGTCGTTCACTCATTCTGGCCGCGCTACTCGCGCTGGCTTCATCGACCAGCGCGTCGGCGCAGCAGTCGCGCGTGCAGGTCGGGGTGCTGGAGTGCCGCGGCGGCGCCAGCATCGGCTTCGTCGTCGGCTCCGTCACCAATCTCGGCTGCGTGCTGCGCGCCGACGGCATGCCGGAGGACCGCTACATCGCGACCATTCGCAAGGTCGGGCTCGATCTCGGCATCACCCAGGAATCGGCGCTGGCGTGGGGCGTGTTCGCGCCGGTGGCGCGGCTCGGGCCGGGCGACCTCTCCGGCAATTATGTCGGCGCGCAGGGCAGTGCGACGCTCGGCGTCGGCGTCGGCGGCAATGTGCTGGTCGGCGGCTCCGCCAATTCGATCGCCCTGCAGCCGCTGAGCGTGCAGGGCCAGGTCGGCATCAGCGTCGCCGCGGGGCTGGAAAGCCTGGAATTGCGACCGGGTCGCTGAGTTCAGCTTCCGCATCGCCTTCCTTTTCCGCGCATCCCGCTGCATGCACGCGGGCTGCTTGCTGGTCGGCCGTTCTGGCGGCCGCTAGCATGAAGCATGGGCCCAACTCATCAGATCGCATCCGGCCGAGCGAGGCTGGCTACGACGGTCGTCGGTAACGGCAATCCGGTCGTCTTTCTGCACGCGGCGGTCTGCGACAGCCGTATGTGGCGCCCGCAACTGGATGCCGTCGGCGCCCGCCACAAGGCGATGGCGTATGATCGGCGCGGCTTCGGCAAGACGCACGCGGAAAACGAAGAGTTTTCCTCGGTCGCTGATTTGATGACCGTGATCGACGCGGCGGGAGACGGCGCGCCGGCCATCCTGGTCGGATGCTCGCAGGGCGGCCAGATCGCACTCGATGCCGCGCTGCTGCATCCAGGCCGTGTCCGCGCGCTAGTTCTCGTCGCGCCCAATGTGAGCGGCGCGCCGGAGCCGATCCGTCCGCCGGCGATCGAAACCGCGATGGCGAGGCTGAAGGAGGCCGAGCGGACCGGCGATCTCGATCGTGTGAGCGCCATCAGGGCACACCATCTGCTCGACGGCCCGTTGCAGGCGGAGGGGCGTGTCACGGGCGAGGCGCGGCGGTTGTTTCTCGACATGCATGGCATCGTGCTGCGGTCGCCGCCGGTCGGGTCGAACCTCGACGCCGTGCGCGCCTTCGATCGTCTGGGCGAAGTATCGGCGCCATCGCTCGTGATTTGGGGGGACCTCGATTTCCCGCACGTCCAGGAACGATCCCGTCACATCGCAACGGCAATTCCGGGCGGATCGGGCCATCGGCTGGCGGGCACCGCCCATCTGCCCAGCCTGGAGCGGCCGGCCGAGATCACGGACCTCATCACGGAATTCATCAGCCGGACGCGGAACTGACGCCATGGGATGGTCGACAGCAGGCTTGACCGGCCCCGGCGCTTGCGCTTAAAAAGAATATATGTTCTTTTTGGGAGGAGGCGAGAAGATGCTCCAGCACCAGCCGAGCCGGACCGCGGAATACATGGCCATGTTCCGCGCATCCGAACATGCGAAGGGCGCGGCGCGACGGGTGTTTGCTGATCCGCTGGCGGCGGCGCTGCTGCCGGAACGGTTGCGGCTTCCGGCCAGGCTGTTTGCGGTACGTCCCGTGGGCCACATGCTGGCGCGCTTCATCGACCGTCGGTGGCCGGGGGCGCTGACCTCCGGCATTGCGCGAACGCGGCTGATCGACGACTGGATCGTTGAATCGATCGCGGAGGCCGAGCAGGTCGTCCTGCTAGGCGCGGGCTTTGATACGCGGGCGTGGCGGCTTGGGGCTCTGGATTCCGTCAGGGTTTTCGAAGTCGATCACCCGGCGACGGCACAGGTGAAGCGGGAGCGGCTGCACGCGGCCGGTGCCGATCTGAGCCGGGTGACAGCTGTCGCCGTCGATTTCGAAGCGGATGATTTCGAACAGCACCTGCGCGACGCCGGGTTCGATCCGGCGCAACGGACCATCGTGGTGTGGGAGGGCGTCAGCCAGTATCTGACCGGAGACGCTGTCTGCGGCGTCATGCGCTGGGCGGGACGGCTCGCGCCGCGCAGCCGCTTCATCTTCACCTATGTTCATGAGGGCGCGATCGACGGCAGCGTCGCCTTCGAGGGCGCGGACAAGGTGATCGCGAAGGTCGACGGCTCGGGCGAGCCGTGGCGGTTCGGATTGTTGCCGAGTGAGCTTCCCGACTTTTTGCGTGAGCGCGGGCTGCGGCTGCTGAGCGATCTCGGCGCCGATCAATATCGTGCGCGCGTGATGGGACAGGCGAGCCGTGAGATGCATGGCTACAGCTTCTATCACGTCGTGTTGGCGGAAGCAGGCGATGCCTAGGATATCGGCGGCGCGCGCCAACGAACAACGCGGGCGCATCCTCGACGCCGCGCTGACGTGCTTTGCGCGCGAAGGCTTTCATGCCGCGACGGTGCAGGACATCGTCAACGAGTCCGGGCTCAGCCCCGGCGCGATCTACGGATATTTCAAAGGCAAGACCGAGATCGCGATGGCGATCGCCGCCGAGCGCCACGCGATGGAACGACAGCGCATGGAATCCGCGCTCGCCGCGCCCGATATCGACACCAGCCTGCATCGCCTCGTTGAAGGCTTTGTGCTCGAACTGCGTAATCCCAAAGAAAGAAGATGGCGTCATCTGGCCGTGCAGCTCTGGGCGGAGAGCCTTTCCAATCCGCGACTGAAGCGCGAAGCGCTGGCCGGCGTTTCGCAGGCTGTCGACATGCTGGCGCCGATGATTGCGCGCGCGCAGCGTCAGGGGCGCTGGCCGCGACAGCTCGATCCGTCGTCGGCGGCGCGTGTCATGGTCGCGATGCTGCAGGGCATCTCGCTGCAGGTCGCCTGGGATGGCAACGTCGATATCGAGCGCTTCGCCGCCGCGCTGCGGATCATGCTCGATCCGGGCAGACAGAGTTAGCGAGCGGAGTTCGGCTCGGCGGTCTCGGTCGGCGTCAGCAATGCTGCCGGATCGCGGTGTCGACAACGCTGTTCCATTCAAGATGCACACGCCGCACCGCAGCGAATTTTTCTCGCTTGCCAAATCGTCGGGACAGGCGGAGCATTGGCAGTCGCCGACCCAATCACGGGCCGAGCTCCAGAGATAAGGAGGCGGCAATGGGACAAGACGTCAGAAGTCCCCAAGGTACTCCATCGGGTAATCAAACGACGGGTCCACGGTGCATTGCGCTGGTGGGCCCTTTTCAAAGCGGCAAGACGACACTCCTCGAAGCCATCCTGGCCCGGACCGGGGCCATCAAGTCCGCCGGCAGCGTCGATGCCGGAACTTCCGTCGGCGACGCCAGTCCCGAGGCGCGCCATCACAAGATGGGCGTCGGCCTCACCGCCGCCGCCACCACCTTCATGGGCGACAGCTACACTTTTATCGATTGTCCCGGCTCGATCGAGTTCGCGCATGACATGCGCGCCGCGTTACCGGCCGTCGATGCTGCAATCGTGGTCTGCGAGGCGGACGAGAAGAAGCTGCCGCAACTGCAGATCATCCTGCGCGAACTGGAAGAGCTCGGCATTCCCCGTTTCCTGTTCCTGAACAAGATCGACCGCGCCAACAAGCGCATCCGTGAGACGCTGGCGACGCTGCAGCCGGCCTCGCGCGTGCCGCTGGTGCTACGACAGATCCCGATCTGGAACGGCGATCTGATCGAAGGCTTCGTCGATCTCGCGCTGGAGCGCGCCTTCGTGTATCGCGAACACAAGCCTTCTGAAGTCATCGCGCTGGAAGGCGGTAATCTCGACCGCGAGAAGGAAGCGCGGTTCTCGATGCTGGAGAAGCTCGCCGATCACGACGACGCGTTGATGGAGCAGTTGCTGGAAGATATCCAGCCGCCGCGTGATGCCATCTTCGACGATCTTGCCCGCGAACTCCGCGAGGGCGTAATCTGCCCGGTGCTGCTCGGCGCAGCAAGCCGCGAGAATGGCGTGCTGCGGCTGCTGAAGGCGTTGCGGCACGAGGCGCCCGGCGTGGCCGAGACGGTGAAGCGGCTCGGTGCGACGCCGCAGAAAGACGCGCTGGCCTATGTGTTCAAGACCATGCATCTGCAGCACGGCGGCAAGCTATCGCTGGTGCGGATGCTCGCCGGCCATCTCGAGGACGGCGCAACGCTGCAAGCCTCGTCGGGCGAAGCCGGGCGGGTTTCGGGCATCCTCGCGGTGAGCGGCGGGCACGACACCAAACGGGCGTCGGCGGGAGCCGGCGAGACCATCGCGCTCGGCAAGCTCGACGCGGTCAGGACCGGCGATACGCTGTCCGGCGGCAAGACCGCGCCGCCGTCGCTGGTGACGGTCGCGCCGACGCCGCCGGTGCTGTCGGTCTCGATTGCCGCCGGCGACCGCAAGGACGACGTCAAGCTCGGCCAGGCCCTGCTGCGGCTCAACGAGGAAGATCCGTCGCTGACGATGGTCCAGAACCCACGCACCCACGACACCGTGCTGTGGGGGCAGGGCGAGATGCACCTGCGCGTCGCGCAGGAGCGCCTCAAGGATCGCTTCGGCGTCAACGTGAAAGCGCAACCGCCGGCGATTGGTTATCAGGAGACCATCCGCAAACCGATCACCCAGCGCGGTCGGCACAAGAAGCAGTCCGGCGGCCACGGCCAGTTCGGGGATGTCGTGCTGGAGATCAAGCCGATGCCGCGCGGCTCGGGTTTCGAATTCCACGAGAAGGTGGTCGGCGGCGCGGTGCCGCGCAACTATATCGGCGCGGTGGAGGAGGGCGTGGTCGACGGGCTAGCCAAAGGCCCGCTGGGCTTCCCGGTCATCGACCTCCACGTCACGCTGATCGACGGCTCCTACCACAGCGTCGATTCCTCCGACCTCGCCTTCCGCACGGCGGCGCGGGTCGGCATGAGCGAGGCGCTGCCGCAGTGCCAGCCAGTGCTGCTGGAGCCGATCCACATGGTGGAGATCGTCTGCCCGACGGAAGCAACCGCAAAGGTCAACGCCATCCTGTCGGCGCGGCGCGGCCAGATTCTGGGCTTCGACACCCGCGAGAACTGGCCGGGCTGGGACTGCGTCCGCGCCACCATGCCGGAAGCCGAGATCGGCGACCTGATCGTGGAACTGCGCTCCGCCACCGCCGGCGCCGGCAGCTTTACGCGCACCTTCGATCGCATGACCGAAGTCACGGGCCGCGCTGCCGACCAGATCATCGCCGCGCATCGGGTCGCGGCGTAGCTCACCGAGATCGCTGCGGCCTGATCGGCCGTGGCGACTCGCACGGCTTGACACACCTCGCGGGAAGATAAATTGATCGTCGCGGCCGGGGCGATCCCTGGCCACGACGTCATTGAAGAGGTTGTTGTCGTGACCAATCCCCCCGCAGCATGCCTGATCGGATGGCCGGCCGCGCATTCGCGCTCACCGCTGATCCATCACTACTGGCTGCGGACGATGGGGATCGAAGGCGGCTACGTCATCGAGGCGGTGCCGCCGGACGAGTTCAAGGATTTTCTGTTGCGGCTGTCGCTGCGCGGCTTCGTCGGCGCCAACGTCACCATTCCGCACAAGGAACGCGCGCTGGCGCTGTCGAAGCCGGATGCGCGCGCCCGCGCGGTCGGGGCGGCCAACACGCTGTGGTTCGCCGATGGCGAATTGTGTTCGACCAACACCGACGTCGAAGGTTTTGTCAACAATCTCGACGCCGGCGCGCCCGGCTGGGACAACGCCGAGGAGGCGCTGGTGCTCGGCGCCGGCGGTTCGGCGCGCGCCATATTGTTCGGCTTGCTCGATCGCGGCATCAAGCGCGTGCATCTCGTCAACCGCACGCTTGCGCGCGCGCAGGCGCTGGCCGATCAGTTCGGTGAACGCGTAGCGCCCCGGGGGTGGGAGGCGATCGGCGAGTTGCTGCCGCGCGCGGGGCTTCTGGTGAACACGACCTCGCTCGGCATGAAGGGCCAGCCGCCGCTGGAAATCGATGTCGCGCCGCTGTCGTCACAGGCCGTCGTCGCCGACAATGTCTATGTGCCGCTCGACACGGCGCTGCTATCCGCTGCGCGCGCCCGCGGCCTGAGATCCGTCGACGGGCTCGGCATGCTGCTGCACCAGGCGGTGCGCGGATTTGAGCTGTGGTTTGGCCGGCGTCCGGAAGTGACGGCCGAGCTGCGCGCGCTGGTCGAGGCCGATCTCACGAAGAACTGAGTGGCCGGTCGCCGGAACCAGTGCCGGAAGATGCAGAACATCGCGGACGATCCGTTCGGGCTCAGGTGATGGCTGGGTAAAGAAGTGACGGAATACCGCCTCCCGCGCGGTGTTTGCGTTGGGTTGGGCGCCAATTCACCTCGGGAGAATACCATGCTGAAATCCTCGTCCTGGCCGCGAATGCTCGTGGCTTCGCTCACTCTTGCCACGTTGCTCGGAACTGCGGCCCTTGCGCAGCAGCCGCAGACGGTCCGCATCCGCGGCACGTTGGAAGCCGTCGACGGGCCGATGCTGTCGATCAAGTCGCGCGAGGGCGCTGACATGAAGGTGAAGATGACCGACAATGTCGCGGTCTTCGCGGTCGTGAAGACCGAGCTCTCCGAGATCAAGGAGGGTTCCTATATCGGCGTCACCGGCGTGCCGGAGCCGGACGGCACGCAGAAGGCGGTCGCGGTGCATATCTTCCCGGAGAACCAGCGCGGTGCGTCCGAAGGTTTTCGGCCCTGGGACCAGCGACCCAACTCGACCATGACCAACGCCACCGTCGCGCAGACGGTGAAGGGCACCGACGGCCAGAACATTCTGGTGAAATACAAGGACGGCGAAAAGAAAGTCGTGGTGCCGCCGGAAACGCCTGTCGTTACCTTCGTCGCCGGGGACAAGTCCGAGCTGAAGCCGGGCGCCAAGATCATCATCTTCGCCGCGGTGAAGAAGGATGACGGCACCCTGGAAGCCGGCCGCGTCAATGTCGGCCGCGACGGCATCACGCCGCCGATGTGATGTGCTCTTACCCTCTCCCCTTGTGGGAGAGGGTGGATCGAATGAGCGTCAGCTCATTCGAGACGGGTGAGGGGTTGGTGCCTCACGCGCATGATTTCCGTGTGGATGGAACCCCTCATCCGGCGCTGGCGCGCCACCTTCTCCCACAAGGGGAGAAGGGAAGTCAGCTCACACCGCCAGCAAACTGTCGTCGATCTCGTCCACCCGGTTCACCCCGCACAGCCCCATCGTGGTGAGCATCTCCTTCGCCAGAATATCGATGGCCTTGGCGACGCCCTCTTGCCCGCCCGCGCCGAGCCCGTAGGCATAGGCGCGGCCGATCATGCAGGATTTGGCGCCGAGCGCGAGCGCGCGGACCACGTCCATGCCGGTGCGGATGCCGCCGTCGAACATGATTTCCATCTGCGAGCCGACCGCGTCGACGATCTCCGGCAGCACCTCGATCGACGATGGCGCGCCGTCGAGCTGGCGGCCGCCATGGTTGGACACCACGATTGCCTGCGCGCCGGTCTTGGCCGCGAGTTCAGCGTCCTCGACATCCAGAATGCCTTTCAGGATCAGCTTGCCCGGCCAGATCGAGCGGATCCAGTCGAGGTCCTTCCAGTTCAGCGAGGTGTCGAACTGCGAGTTGATCCAGGTCGAGAGCGACGTGATGTCTTCGCTCACTTTCAGATGGCCGGCGAGATTGCCAAAGGTGCGCCGCTTGCCGCGCAGCACGCCGGAGACCCAGGCCGGCTTGGTGGCGAAATCGACCAGTTTTGACAGCGACCATTCCGGCGGCACCGTCATGCCGTTCTTGATGTCCTGGTGACGCTGCCCGATCACCTGCAAGTCGACGGTCACGACCAGCGCCGAGCATTTCGCCGCGATCGCGCGTTCGATCAGCGCCTTGATGAAGCCGCGGTCCTTCATGACGTAGAGCTGGAACCAGAACGGCTTGTCGACGCTGGCCGCGATATCCTCGATCGAACAGATCGACATCGTGCTCTGGGTGAAGGGAATGCCGGCGGCCTGCGCGGCGCGGCAGGCGTGGATCTCGCCGTCGCCATGCTGCATGCCGAGCAGGCCGACGGGCGCCAGGACCAGCGGCATCGCTGAGGGCTCGCCAAGGATGGCGGTGGACAGGTCGCGTTTCGAGACGTCGACCAGGATGCGCTGGCGGAATTTGATCTGCTGCAGATCCTCGGAATTGGCGCGCAGCGTGTCCTCGGTGTAGGAGCCGCGGTCGGCATAATCGAAAAACGCCCTGGGAACCCGCCGCTGGTGCAACTGGCGCAGATCCTCAATGCAGGTGATGTGCTTCATGGACGTCCCGGCCCTTCTTGAATTCCTTGTTCGAGCCGTCATCTAGCATGGTTGGAAGGCGAGCCAAATCGTCTGGCGATGCCGCTCGGAGGCTGAGCGCCATGACTGCGCCGCGCAACGATCGTTCCCGCGATCCCGTCACGCCCGCCGAGGAAAAGCGCCGGATCGACGACGCGCTGGAGGAGGGTCTCGAGGAGACCTTTCCAGGGTCGGATCCGGTCAATGTCACCCAGCCGCCGCCCTCGAAGCAGGACCACCACGTCAAGCGGAGCAGCCAGAAGGGTCACCTCTCGGTCCATTCCTATAGAAAAATCAAGCGATATCAATATGATGGTAGCGCGGCATGGCTAACCGACCGTAATGATTCATCATATTTCTTGAAGTCATCTTGGCGGCGGAGGGACTATAACCCCCGGGACGGTATACGAGGGCGTTCGGCGATTCGTGGCCTGAGGGGCCGGATCCCGGGATGGCTTGGGGGACACATGAGCCGCAAATATTTCGGGACCGACGGGATTCGGGGCCGCGCCAATGGTCTGATCACGCCGGAGCTCGCGCTCAAGGTGGGGCAGGCGGCCGGCCTGGTGTTCCAGCGCGGCGAGCATCGCCATCGCGTGGTGATCGGCAAGGACACGCGTCTGTCCGGCTACATGATCGAATACGCCATGGTGGCGGGCTTCACCTCGGTCGGCATGGACGTGCTGCTGCTCGGCCCGATGCCGACGCCGGCGGTCGCGATGCTGACCAAGTCGATGCGCGCCGATCTCGGCGTGATGATCTCGGCCTCGCACAATCTGTTCGAGGACAACGGCATCAAGCTGTTCGGCCCGCAGGGCTTCAAGCTCTCCGACGACGTCGAGAAGCAGATCGAGCAGATGCTGGACGAGCCGATGGAGCGCAAGCTCGCGCAAAGCGCCAGCCTCGGGCGCGCCCGCCGCATCGACGGCGTGCACGACCGCTACATCGAATTCGCCAAGCGCACGCTGCCGCGCGAACTCTCGCTCGACGGCTTGCGCGTCGTGATCGATTGCGCGCATGGCGCGGCCTACAAGGTGGTGCCGGAAGCGCTGTGGGAATTGGGCGCCGACGTCGTTGCGATCGGCGTCGAACCCGACGGTTTCAACATCAACAAGGAATGCGGCTCGACCTCGCCGGAAGCGCTGGCCAAGAAGGTGCGCGAGATGCGCGCCGACATCGGCATCGCGCTCGACGGCGACGCCGATCGCGTCATCCTGGTCGACGAGCGCGGCCATGTCGTCGACGGCGACCAGTTGCTGGCGGTGATCGCGCAGAGCTGGAAGGAAGACGGCCGGCTCGCCAAGCCCGGCATCGTCGCCACCGTGATGTCCAATCTCGGTCTCGAGCGTTTCCTCGAAGGGCAGGGCATCGGCATGGTGCGCACGCCGGTCGGCGACCGCTACGTGCTCGAGCAGATGCTCAAACAGGGCTACAATCTCGGCGGCGAACCGTCGGGCCACATCATCCTGTCCGATTACGCCACCACCGGCGACGGTTTTGTCGCCGCCCTGCAGGTGCTGGCCGTGGTGCAAAAGCTCCGCCGCCCGGTTTCGGAAGTCTGCCGCCGTTTCGATCCGCTGCCGCAGATCCTCAAGAACGTGCGCTACCGCTCGGGCAAGCCGCTCGACCACGCCGAGGTGAAGTCGGCGATCTCTGACGGCGAGAGCCGCCTCAACGGCCATGGCCGGCTGCTGGTGCGCTCGTCCGGCACCGAGCCCGTGATCCGGGTGATGGGCGAGGGCGACGACCGCGACCTGGTCGAGGATGTCGTCGACCAGATCGTCAGCGCGCTGGGCCACGCCGCCGCGGCGTAGGCCACGCTTCCCGCGGCATAACGGCTGTGTCGATCGCCGCCGCGGCAACGCATCGCAGCCATCGGCGATTGATGCTGGTCGCCACCATGGCCGCGCCGTAGAAGAACAGACATTATTCTCCGCCGTTCTTCTCGGAATGCGCTCGTGAACAAGCCCGTCATCGTCTCGGAGGAAACTGCGCCCGCGCCCGTTGTCGTGCATGACGCGGCGCCGGGCCTTGCTGTCAACGGAGTTGCCAGGGTGGCCGCTGCGGGACCGGCCTATATCGTGCTGGCCGGCATCAGCTTCTCGCATTTCCTCAACGACACCATGCAGTCGCTGATCGCCTCGGTCTATCCTATCCTGAAAGATGCGTATGCGCTGGACTATGGCCAGATCGGCATGATCACGCTGACGTTCCAGTTCACCGCGTCGCTGCTGCAGCCCGTGGTCGGGCATTTCACCGACAGGAAGGCGCAGCCATTTTCGCTGGCGATCGGCATGGGGTTCACCTTCTTCGGCCTGCTGCTGCTCAGCGTCGCCGCGCGCTATCCGACTATCCTGATCGCGGCCTCGCTGGTCGGCCTCGGATCGGCGGTGTTTCACCCCGAGTCGGCGCGGATCGCGCGATTGGCCTCGGGCGGACGTTACGGTTTCGCGCAGTCGGTATTTCAACTCGGCGGCAGCTTTGGAACGTCGATGGGGCCGGTGCTGGCGGCGCTGATCGTGGTGCCGTTCGGCCAGCCGAGCATCGCCTGGATCTCGTCGATCGCATTCCTGGCGATCGTGATCCTGTGGCGGATCGGCGTCTGGTACCGGCCGCAGATCGTGACGAGGAAGTCGGCGGTGAGCGAGCGTCATCCGAACCATCCAGATTCGCGGCGCGTCCGGATCGCGCTTCTGGTGCTGGTCGCGCTGCTGTTCTCGAAGCAGCTCTACGTATCGAGCCTGTCGAGCTATTACATCTTTTACCTGATCGACAAGTTCGGCGTATCGACGCAGACGGCGCAGCTCTATCTGTTCATCTTCCTCGCATCAAACGCAGTCGGCGCATTCTTCGGCGGCCCGCTTGGAGATCGCTACGGCCGCAAATACGTCCTCTGGTTCTCGGTGCTCGGCGCGCTGCCGTTCACGCTGGCGCTGCCCTATGCCGGCCTTGCCGGCAGTGCGGTGCTGACGGTCTTCATCGGCCTCATCCTGTCGTCGGCGACGTCCTCGATCATCGTGTTCGCGCAGGAGCTGATGCCGCATCGTTTCGGCATGATCTCCGGCGTGTTCTTCGGCGTGGCGTTCGGCATCGGCGGCCTCGGCGCCGCCGTGCTCGGCAGGCTCGCCGATCACACCGGTATCGCCTTTGTGTATCAGCTCTGCGCATTCCTGCCGGCGCTCGGATTGCTCGCGGTGTTGCTGCCGAAGATGCCGCGGCACGCGCGCTGATGGATGCGCGACTTAGCGCAGGCATCGTCGTATCCGCACAATTTCGATGTCGCTGCGGTACGCCGGTCGTCAATACATTGTTAGGAGATCGGACGGCGTTCGACTCGCCACGCAACTCGTGTCGGCAATGAAAGTCAGAGATTGTCAACCTTAATAATTAGGGTTAAGCGCCGCTTAAGCATTTGATGGCATCGTCCGTCCGTGAGTTTTCAAGTGGGGCCGTTTGCAGCAGGCCTTACCGCACAAAAGGACGAGCCCAATGCGTAGCGTTAAGTTTTTCATTGCCGCCGGCGCGGTTGCGTGTTTGTCGCACGCCGCATTCGCCGCCGACATGGCCATCGCACCTCCGCCATATGCGCCTCCCGTCGTCGAGGATTTCGGCGGCTGGTATCTGCGCGGCGACATCGGCTTCTCCAACCAGCGCGTCGATCGCCTGAACAACGCGCTGGATTCCAACCTCACGTCGTCGGTGCAGCGAAACAGTTTCGGCAGCGCCGGCATCTTCGGCCTCGGCGTCGGTTACAAGGTCAACAACTGGTTCCGCGTCGATGCGACCGGCGAGTACCGCGGCAATTCGCAGTTCTTCGGTACCGACCGCATCACCTATGTCGGCGGCGTCGGCACCGACACCTACCATGCGACCAAGAACGAGTGGGTCGTGCTCGCCAACGCCTATGTCGATCTCGGCACCTGGTGGTGCATCACCCCGTTCGTCGGCGCCGGCGTCGGCGGCGCGCGGGTCGCGATCAACGGCTTCACCGACCAGAGCATCGCGCTGAACGGTGCCGGCCCTGCCGTGGCGGGTCTCGCCTATGGCGACAACGTCGCCAAGTGGAATTTCGCCTGGGCCGCGCATGCGGGTCTCGCCTACAAGGTGACGCCGGCGTTCACCGTCGAACTCGCCTATCGCTATCTCGACATGGGCGACGGCCGGACCGGCGATTTGCGCGCGTTCGACGGCACCAACAACATCAACAACCCGACGACTTTCAAGCACATCACCTCGCATGACCTGAAGCTCGGCGTGCGCTGGGATCTGGCCACCCCGGAAGTGTTCGCGCCGCCGCCGCCGATGATCCGAAAAGGTTAATCGCAACCTTCAATCGTCAACGTTGTCGAACGGCGCGGGACATCTCCCGCGCCGTTTTGCTGTTGTCGCACGAGAACGTGCGGACGAACTCTCGATCGATTTTCCGGCGGGCTGGAGCGGAAACCATGTTCGCGACAACCATTGGTTAAGGTTAACAGGCGATGATCATGTCGAGTTCAGAGCGTCTGATGGAGCGTTGCAATGCGTCGATTGTTGCTGGTGGCTGCGATGTGCGGAGCGGCTGGCGTCGCCCAGGCGGCCGATATGCCGGACCTGCCGATTCTCCGCGGCAGCTTCGTCGATGAAGTGAGGGCGGTGAATTGGCAGGGCGCCTATATCGGCGGACATGCCGCCTACGGCACCTCCAACATGAACTTCAAGAATTCGACGAGCAACATCGCGGCGCGCCTGCTGGACGGCACGGAGATGGAGAGCGTCCAGCAGATCTCGCAGTGGCCGATCATGGGAAAAGTGTCGGCCCACGGCGAGGGGTTCGGCGGCTTCGTCGGCTATAGCTGGCAATGGACCGACACGGTTGCCGGCCTCGAACTGAACTACACGCACGGCAAGTTCGGCGGCTCGCAGACCGGCAGCATGTCGCGATTCTTCTCGCTTCCTTCCGGGTACACCGTCAACGCCACCTATCAAGGGACGGCGCGGATGACGATTTCCGACATGGGCACGCTTCGCATCCGCGGCGGCTACGCGTTTGGCTCGTTCCTTCCTTACATGTTTGCCGGCATCGCCCTCGGGCAGGCCGATATCGTACGCACCGCCCGTGTCTTCGGAACCCAGGTCAATCCGTCGGCCGCGCCCGGATTCCAGAACGTGCCGTTCGACGTCAGCGCATCCGACGGCCAGTACAGCCATCTGATCTACGGCTACTCGTTCGGCCTCGGTACGGAAATCATGCTGATCGCAAATCTGTTCATGCGTGCGGAATGGGAATATGTCCGCTTTGCCTCCACCGTCGACACCAGCATCAATACCGTGCGCGCCGGGCTTGGCTACAAATTCTGATTGCATCGCGGTCAGGCATTCCTGCCGCCGTTGACAGGACAGGCGCTGCCTGTTGCACTGCGGCCCTCACGAGGGGCGCGGCGCATGAAAGTCTACGGCGATATCAATTCCGGCAATTGTCTGAAGGTGAAGTGGGTGTGCGACCATCTCGCGCTGCCCTATGACTGGATCGCGGTCGATACGCTCAAGAGCGAGACGCGCACGTCGGCGTTCCTGAAACTGAACGGGGCCGGCCAGGTCCCCACCATCGAACTCGACGATGGCCGATCGCTGGCGCAATCAAACGCCATCATCCGCTATCTCGCGCGCGGCTCTCGCCTGATTCCGCAAGACGCATTCGCGCGGGCCAAGATGGACGAGTGGCTGTTCTGGGAACAATACAGCCATGAGCACTATATCGCCGTGTGCCGCTTCCAGATGTTCTATCTGAAGAAGCCCGCTTCCGATCTCGACCCTGAAAAGGTCAAGCGCGGCTACGCGGCATTGGCGCGCATGGAACAGCAGCTTGCAATCACGCCGTACCTCATTGGCGAAGCCGTCACGCTGGCCGATATCTCGCTGTTGGCCTATACGCGCGTGGCGCATGAAGGCGGCTTCGATCTCGGCGGCTATGCCGCGGTGCGCCGCTGGATCGCGGCCACCGAGAACTTCCTCGGCCTGCCGCCTGCACGCTGACCAGACCGGAAATCGTCATGACCGCTGTTTCACAGGTAACCGTCCGCCGCGCCCGCGTCGAGGACATCGGCGTCATCGTCGCCATGCTGGCGGACGATCCGCTGGGCGGCGCGCGCGAGCGGATCGAGGATCCGCTGCCGGCATCCTATTTCGCGGCCTTCGAGCGTGTCGCGCGCGATCCAAATCTTGTTCTGGTCGTCGCAGAGGACGGGCGGGGCGCCGTGGTCGGCTGCCTGCAACTTTGCATCTTGCCGGGGCTGAGCTCCCAGGGCGCCTCGCGTGGCCTGCTGGAGGATGTCCGCGTCGCCAAGCATTGCCGCAGCCGCGGCATCGGCGAGCAGATGGTGCAGTGGGCGGTGGCGGAAGCCCGCGCGAGAGGATGCAATCTGGTCGAGCTGCTGACGCATCATACCCGGGTCGACGCGCAGCGCTTCTACGAACGGCTGGGTTTTGCGCGCAGCCATGTCGGCATGACGGCGCGGTTCTGACGCACCTGGAAGCGATCGAATTTCGACCGATCCCAGGTGTCCGCAATTATTCGATCGGGTTAACAACCGATAAACTACGCGCATCGCCGTGATTTTACGGATCGGAACGTCTCCGCTATGCCCGCGTATCCCACGGGGCTCGGGCAGCTTGGGGATTTCAGATGAAAAAATATTCGATCGTCCGGATTGGAAGCGAATATGTCGTGCAGGCCGGCGAGACCCGCATTTTGAAGGTTGCTAGTCGTCGGGAGGCGGCCAAGCTGGTCAACGATGCCGCCGGATTGCTGCAGCAGGAGCCGGCAGCGGCGGCCGACCAGGCTTCATCACCAGAGCGTGAGCCGCCCGAAGTTCCTTGACGATCGGGCGCTGATCCCATAATCACCGCCGCGGGACACCTCCCCCCAACGGGAGGCTTACTATCTGGAAGGATAGATGATGACCGTGGCGAAGCCCGCTTCGCGGCCGACCGTGCCGCATTTTTCCTCCGGCCCCTGCGCCAAGCGCCCTGGCTGGAATTCCCAAAATCTCAAGGACGCAGCGCTCGGCCGCTCGCATCGCGCGAAGGTCGGCAAGGCCAAGCTCAAACTTGCGATCGAACTGACGCGCGAAGTGCTCGAAGTGCCGGCCGACTACAAGATCGGCATCGTGCCGGCGTCCGACACCGGCGCGGTGGAAATGGCGCTGTGGTCGCTGCTCGGCGCGCGCCCGGTCACCACCATCGCCTGGGAATCCTTTGGCGAGGGTTGGGTCAGCGACATCGTCAAGGAGTTGAAGCTCAAGGACGTCACCAAGCTGCACGCCGGCTATGGCGAGATTCCGGATCTCTCAAAGGCCGATCCGGCGTCCGACATCGTCTTTACCTGGAACGGCACCACGTCGGGCGTGCGCGTACCGAACGCCGACTGGATCAAGGCCGATCGCCAGGGTCTCACCATTTGCGACGCCACGTCGGCGGCGTTCGCGCAGCCGCTCGATTTCGCCAAGCTCGATGTGGTGACGTTCTCCTGGCAGAAGGCGTTGGGCGGCGAGGCTGCGCACGGCATGCTGATCCTCTCGCCGCGCGCGGTGGAGCGGCTCGAAACCTACAAGCCGGCCTGGCCGCTGCCGAAGATCTTCCGCCTCACCAAGGGCGGCAAGCTCAACCAGGGCATCTTCGAAGGCGAGACCATCAACACGCCGTCGATGCTGTGCGTCGAGGATTATCTCGATGCGCTGAGCTGGGGCAAATCGATCGGCGGCCTCAAGGCGCTGATCGCGCGCGCCGACGCCAACACCAAGGTGCTGTCGGACTGGAAGGCGAAGACCCCGTGGATCGATTTCCTGGCCAAGGATCCATCGATCCGCTCCAACACGTCGGTTTGTTTGAAATTCACCGATCCCGCGATCACCTCGCTGACCGCGGATGCGCAGGCGGAATTCTCCAAGAAGCTGGTGGCGCTCGTGGAGAAGGAAGGCGCCGGTTACGACTTCGCCTATTATCGCGACGCGCCGGCGGGCCTGCGGATCTGGTGCGGCGCCACCGTCGAAGCTTCTGACGTCGCGTTGTTGACGCAGTGGATCGACTGGGCGTTCGCCGAGACCAAGGCCGCGCTGCCGAAGGCGGCTTGATTTCCGACCCTCCCCGTGAGGGGGAAGGTCGACGCATCCGAAGGATGCGTCGGGGTGGAGTGATCTCTCCGCATCCGACGCTCATTGAATTCGCATCGACGGTTCACCCACCCCGGCGCTTCGCGCCGACCCTCCCTCTCCAGGGAGGGGTGTGCAGGATCATTCCCATGACCAAACCGAAAGTTCTCATTTCCGACGCGCTATCGCCCGCCGCCGTTCAGATCTTCAAGGATCGCGGCGTGGAAGTCGACTTCCAGCCCAATCTCGGCAAGGACAAGGACAAGCTCGCCGAGATCATCGGCAATTATGACGGGCTGGCGATCCGCTCCGCGACCAAGGCGACCGCGAAGATCATCGACAAGGCGAAAAACCTGAAGGTGATCGGCCGCGCCGGTATCGGCGTCGACAATGTCGAGATCCCGGCGGCCACCGCCAGGGGCATCATCGTGATGAACACGCCGTTCGGCAATTCGATCACGACCGCCGAACATGCGATTACGCTGATGCTGGCGCTCGCGCGCGAGATTCCGCAGGCCGACGCCTCGACGCAGGCCGGCAAGTGGGAGAAGAACCGCTTCATGGGCGTCGAGATCACCGGCAAGACGCTGGGCGTGATCGGCTGCGGCAATATCGGCGCGATCGTCGCCGACCGCGCGCTCGGCCTGCGCATGAAGGTGATCGCGTTCGATCCGTTCCTGTCGCCGGAACGCGCCAAGGATATCGGTGTCGAGAAGGTCGAACTCGACGAATTGTTCAAGCGCGCCGACTTCATCACGCTGCACACGCCGCTGACCGAGAAGACGAAGAACATCATCGACGCCGCGGCGATCGCGAAAATGAAGCCGGGCGTGCGTCTCATCAACTGCGCCCGCGGCGGCCTGGTCGACGAGCAGGCGCTGGTCGATGCGCTGAATGCGAAACATGTCGCGGGCGCCGCCTTCGACGTGTTCGTCGAGGAGCCCGCCACCAAGAACGTGCTGTTCGGGCACCCCAACGTGATCTGTACCCCGCATCTCGGTGCCTCCACCACCGAAGCGCAGGAGAACGTCGCGCTGCAGGTCGCGGAACAGATGTCGGACTATCTGTTGACCGGCGCGATCTCGAATGCGGTGAATTTTCCGTCGATCACGGCGGAGGAGGCGCCGAAGCTGAAGCCGTTCATCGAGCTCGCCGAGAAGCTCGGCTCGTTCGCGGGCCAGCTCACCGAGAGCGGGATCCTGAAGGTCGAGATCACCTATGAGGGTGCCGTCGCCGAGATGAAGATCAAGGCGATCACCTCGGCGGTGCTGTCCGGCTTGCTGCGGCCGATGCTGGGCGAGGTCAACGTCGTCTCCGCCCCTGTCGTCGCCAAGGAGCGCGGCATGGTGGTGGACGAGATCGTGCGCGCGGCGCAGAGCGACTACGAAAGCCTGATCACGGTCACCGTCAAGACCGAGCAGCAGGAGCGGTCGGTGTCGGGCACCGTCTATCACGATGGCAAGCCGCGGCTGGTCGACATCAAGGGCATCCGGGTCGATGCCGAGTTCGGCAAGTCGATGATCTACGTGACCAACGAGGACAAGCCCGGCTTCATCGGCAGTTTTGCCGGCCTGCTCGGCGACGCCAAGATCAACATCGCGACCTTCCATCTCGGCCGTGTCAAGCAGGGCGGCGACGCCATCGCGCTGGTCGAAATCGACGGCCCCGTGCCTGCAGACGTGCTCGGCAAGGTGCAGGCGTTGCCGCAGGTCAAACAGGCCAAGGCGCTGGCGTTCTAGGGCAGCCGGTCCCTCCGGAAATTTCTGACGTCGTCGCGGCTCTGCCGCGGCGATGCCGCGCGAAAATTTCCGATCGAACCGGATCCTCCCTCGCTGCGTCTCATGACCGGGAGTGGTGGGCAGGCGTTTCCGTCGCGCTCGCGCGACCGGTTCAGGAGGGTTTCCATGAGATTGATTTCCAACGGCTTTTTGACCACGGGTCTGGTCGCCTTCTCAGTGCTGGGGGTGAGTCCCGGACGGGCGGCGGACCTCGCCGCCGCTTCCACGGTCGATGCCGTCACGGTTTATCCCGATGGCGCCAGCGTCACCCGCGTCGTCACCCTCGACCTTCCCGCCGGCGATCATTCGGCCGTCCTGAAGGATTTTCCGCTGACGCTCGATCCGTCCTCGCTGCGTGTCGAGGGAGAGGCGGGCGCGAAACTCACGATCGGGGCCATCGACGCCAGGCCGCCGCGCGCGGCGCCGCCGGCCAACTTGCCTGAACTCGACAAGCGCATCGAGGCGTTGAGGGACGAACGCGTTAATCTGCAGGGCGCGATCGACGCCGCGACCGCGCGGCGCAAATTCGCCGAACGGTTTGCCGAAGCCGCTCCGGCCGGCATTGGCGACAAGGGCGAGGCGCGGCCGGTCGCCGAATGGCGCGCCGCCTTTGCCGCGGTCGGCGAGGAAGTCGCCAGCGCCGACAGCGCGATCCGCGACGCCGAGCGCAAGCAGCGCGAGATCGACCGCGAAATCGCCCGTCTCGAACAGGACAAGGCGCAGAAGCCGCCGAGCAAAATGGAGGTGCGGATCGAGCTTTCGGCCGCCGCCACCACCAAGGCCACGCTGCGCGTCACCTACGCGGTGCGCCAGGCGCGCTGGGCACCGCTCTACGACGCCCGGCTCGATACCGGCGCAAAAGACCGCAAGCCCGCCCTCGAACTGGTGCGCCGCGCCGAGATCACGCAAAACACCGGCGAGGATTGGTCGAATGTCGCGCTCGCCGTATCCACCGTGCGCACCGCCCGCGGCGGCAGCGCACCCGAGTTGAAGCCGCTCGTCGTGCAATATCCGCAAGTGCCCCGTCCGGTGGCGATGGGGTCCGCGATGGACTACGCGGCAGCCCCGGCCGCGGCGCCGGCCCCGCAGCGGCTGCTCCGCTCGACGGGCCCGAGAAATGACGAAGCGGTTCTGGAGAAGGCGGCGGAGAACCAGGCCGCGGCCGACATCAGCGGTTTCCAGGTGGTGTTCAGAATTGACGGTCGCACCACCCTCGGCGCCGGAGAAGGAGCCAATAGCCTGCGTGTTTCCAGCGCGAGCATTTCGCCCGATCTTGCGGTCCGCGCCGCGCCGGTGATCGACCCGACCGCTTTCCTGGAAGCGAGTTTCAAGCAGGCCGAGGACGCCCCGCTGCTGCCCGGCCGGGTCGCGATCTATCGCGACGGCGTGTTCGTCGGCCGGGGCCAGATGGCGGCGGCGTCCAGGGACGAGACCGTGCGGCTCGGCTTCGGCGCCGACGAAAAGATCAAGATCGAGCGCAGCGTCCTCAAGCGCAACGAGGGTTCGGCCGGCCTGATCGTGACGACGTCGAAGACCGACGAGCGCGCGTTCAAGACCACCGTGCGCAACGGCCATGATTTCCCGATCCGGATCGCGATCGAGGACCAGCTGCCGGTCAGCGAGAACGAGGACATCGTCGTCGAGATGCTGCCTTCGACCACGGCGCCATCGGCCACCAACATCCGCGACAGGCGCGGCGTGCTGGAATGGGCGTATGAGGCCAAGGCCGGCGAGGTGAAGGACATCAACTTCGCCTGGCGGATCCGCTGGCCCAAGGACAAGAACGTGGTGATGACGCCGTCGGGATAAGACGGCGAGGTCACTTCCGTCTCGCCGTTCTTGAGCAGGCCGTGTGACCTTTCCCGCAGGGCGCACCGACGCCGCAGCCGGAGCAAGCGCGCCGGCCATGACGGCGCAAGTTCTGCGTTCGCGGGGCCGCGGGAAGCGGTTGCGCTCAACTGCCGGTGCGTGCCTTCAGTTCGGCTTCCCATCCGAACACCGAACGGCCGTCGAGCGCGGGCGAGGCGGCGCGCTCCCCGGCGATGAACGCTTCCAGTGATGGTCCGTTTGCGGAGGGTTCGAGCTGCCGCGACTGGACATCGAGACGCTTCAGCGCCTGCATCTCCTCGTCGCGCCCGAGTCTTGCCTTTTGCACCGCCGATTTGAGCACGCGGATGGTTTCGTCATAGACCTTGATCGGCACCGGATAGGGATGGCGGTCCTTGCCGCCATGTGCCAGCGAAAATCGGGCGGGATCGTTGAATCGATACGGCGCGCCATGCACGATCTCGGCGACCATCGCCAGCGAGCGGACCGTGCGCAAGCCGACGCCGGGCGTCAGCAGCAGTTCCGGAAAATCGACCGGTCCGCGCTCCGCCGCCGCGGCCAGCGTGCCGTGCAGGCGGCGGCTGAACACATCGCTCGACCTGACGTCATGATGCGCCGGCATCACGAGGTGTGGCAGCATGGCCTGCGCCGGTCGTTTGCCGTCGATCGCCGCGAGCTCGCCGACGATGCGATCGGGGCCGAGTTCGCGCAGCAATTCAAGCTGCGCCGTGCGCGATCCCTCGGCACGGCGATCGGTTAGGTTGACGATCTCGCCTTGCGCGGGGCCATCGATGGCGCTGTGCGGTTGGTCGACGAAGCTGTCAAGCCCTTCGGAGTGCCAGTGATAGCGTCGCGCCTGGCGCCTGTCGCCGTTCATGCCCTGCTGCACCACCGTCCACTTGCCGTCGTCAGTCACGATGAAGCCGTGCAAATAGAGATCGAAGCCGTCCTGCACGGCGGCGCTGTCGACCTTGGCGACAAGGCGGCTGGCGCGGACCAGTCCGGCGCTGTCGAAGCCGACGTGCTCACCGAACAGGCGAAGCTCATCCGGCGTCTTGCGCGAGTGCTGGCCACGGCCGCCGCAGACGCGAAGGCCAAGCTCGTTCTCGATCGGCTTCAGGCCGCGTTTCAGCGCGCCGATCACGCTCGTGGTGATGCCGGACGAATGCCAGTCCATTCCCATGACGGCGCCGAACGACTGGAACCAGAACGGATGCGACAGCCGCCGCAGGAATTCGTCCCGGCCGTAATGATGCACGATGGCCTGCGTGACGATCGCGCCCAGCGACGACATGCGCGTTGCCAGCCAGGGCGGGACGCGTCCGCCATGCAGGGGAAGGTCGGCGCTGCCGCTGCGTCTTGCCATGTGATTCCGCTTCCAACCGAAACAGCCTACCAGAAGTCGGACCGCCCCGGCGGCTAATTCTTCCCGTAGGCCATCGTTCGCAAAGTGATGGAGTAACGCGGCGCCTCGACGGCGGGGATGCTGTGTTCCCACACGCGCCGGGCCTCGCCTGACATCCGATAGAGCGAACGCGGCGCGGCCGCGAGCGCAAAACGCCGCCATCGCCCGTCGACCTTGCGGCGAAACCGGAGTTTGCACGGCGCGCCCAGCGAGAGACCGAATATCCGGTCGAAATGCGGCTTGTCCCGGTGCCAGCCAATTCCGACGCCGGTGCCGTATTCGGTGCAGAGAATTTGCGCGATGCGGGTTCCCCGCCCGCCATATTGCTCGACCCGCTCGACCAGCGGTCCAAACCATTCCGGGATCGGCTCGGCCTGCTGCAAACTTTGCGATGTGTAGTCATAGCGGAACCCGAACGAAGCCACGCGCCGCTTGCCTTCGAAGGCGCCGAACTGGAACGGCTGCAGCGGCAAGGCCGAGACGTGGCCGATGAGTTCGCGTTCGAGGGTCGGCGAAACGAAGGCTTCGGCGTAGCCAAGTCCCTGCGGGAAGGCGTCTGCCTGGGAGAAAAGATCGAGCTGGGGATTCAAGCCGCTGACCTCGAAGATGAGAGCATGCAGCCGATATGGGGCACGAATCGCGCAAATGAAGGCATGGCATCAATGACTTGGCTCAGAAGCGTCGCAAAACACGTTGCGGCTTTTTCCTGATGAATGCGGGAACTTTGCCGATTCCGGATGATTGTCGAGGTCGAACTGGCGCGGTTATTCTGGAGGAAACCATGAACGGTCTTATCTATCTGGTCGGCTTGATTGTCGTGATCCTGGCGGTGCTGTCTTTCTTCGGCCTTCGCTGAAGCGATGCACATGTCGATGGAAAACACTGCTCCCACGGCGCGCGGCGATGCCGCGCCACGCTTCGTGCAATGGTCGCCAATTGTGCTCGGTGCTTTGGCGGCGACGGCGCTGTCGTCGGTGCTGTTGACCTTCGCCGTCACCATCGGCCTCGGCGTCACCTCGGCGTCGCCGACCTGGCGCGATGCGTCCGCCGCACTGGCGATCTTGTCGGGCCTTTACCTGGTCATCCAGGCCGTACTCAGTTTCGGCCTGGGCGGCTACATCGCCGGACATACCCGTATTCCGCTCGCCACGACGGCGGTGGGGACGGCGGCGACGGAAGAAACCGAGCATGTCGACGGCGCACACGGACTCGGCGCCTGGGCGCTTGCCGTGGTGATGGGCGCCGTTCTCGCCACCTGGATCGGTGCCGCTACGGTCAGCCGGACATCGCCGGCGCGAACCGCTGCGCAAGCCAGCGTCGCCGAACCGCTTCTGAGCTATGAGTTGGACCGGCTGTTTCGCGCCGGTCGTCGCGCACCGAATGTGGATCTGAGCGCCGAGCGCGCCGAAGCCGGCCGCATCCTGCTCACGACCTCGAGCCACAGCGGCATGAGCGCCGAAGACCGCACTTATCTGGTGCAGCAGGTCGGCACGCTGACCGGACTTGCGGCGGCTGACGCGGAACGCCGCGTCGACAGCGTCATTGCCAGCGCGCAGACGGCGATTGCGAGATCGCGACGCAGCACCATCATCCTCGCGTTCTCGGTCGCGGCTGCGATCATGCTCGGCGCCGTCGCCGCCTGGGCAGCGGCCTGCGCCGGCGGACGGCATCGCGACGGCGAGGCTTTGCCGGCATGGATGCTGCCTTCGCGGGCGCTCGACCGACGGCGAGCGGCTGTCGTGCCCTGACGGAAGGAAAGTGGCGGCTTCCAACCCATCGCATGCCCCGCCTCAGGCGAGGCATGCGGGGAGTTTAGCCTCATTTCGCCTTCAGGAAGTCCGCGACTTCGAGCAGCACGAACTCGTTGTCATCGGCCTTGTTCGGTTCGCGGCTCGACGAGAACGGCAGATTGTTGTCGTTGCCGACGATGATATGCGTGTCGTCGACGCGGTCGACGTTCTCGATGGTGAAGAACGGGAACGTCAGCACGCCGTCGTTGAGCGGCTTGCGCGCCTTGTTGTCGGGATCCTTGATCTTCATCAGATCGATATAGGCGATCTTGCGCACCGGCTTGCCGGCGTTGGCATCCGACAGCTCGATCTTGTAGACGCGCTTGAATTTGGCGAGGTCCGGAAAGCAGTTCTCGCCGCGCTGGCCGGCCGGGCAGGCCTTGTCGGCGGTGCCCTCGCCATTGTCGCGCTCGATCACCAGGCCGGAGGTCGCATCGATCATGTTGAAATCGCCGATCGCGTTACCGTTCTGCTCGAATGCATAGTGCCAGTAGCGGCCGGTGAATTTCTCGGCGGCGACGTCGAATTCGAGAATGCGGGCCGCTTCCTTGCCGTCGACCTTCTCGACATCCTTCTTCTCGGCATCCCACAGCGGCCCTTCCAGCAGGCCGTAAAGGAATTTTCCGTCCTTCGAGGCGGCAAACCCTTCATAACCCTTGGAGCGGCGCAAATTGACCGTGGTGTAGCTCGCGCCGGGCCCGCCCGGCGACTGCACCGACCAATGATCGGGCGAGCGCACCGGCTTGCCGTCGGCCACGGTGTCGAACACGGCGAGAATCTTGCCGCTACGGTCGGCCTTCAGCACATAGGGGCCGAACTCGTCGCCGATCCAGAACGTGTCGCCGATGATCTGAAAGCCCTCGGTGTCGAAATCGGCGCCGGTCAGATAGCGCCTGGCGGAGTCCTCATGCACGATGCGGAACGGCACCTTCTTGTCGGGATCGTGCAGGAAGATGGTCTCCTGCCGCTCGACCTTGCCGCTGGCCCAGTCGATCTTGTGGCGGTTCAGATACAGCATCGAGTCCGCCGAGTTGTAGCGCGAGCCCATGCCGTTGTCGGTCAGCACCCAGAACGAGCCGTCCGGCATCACCTTGATGCCGGAATGCCCCTGCAGCGGCTGACCCTTGAACGGCAGCGACACGCCGGTGGGGCGCTCGTAGGACTTGCCCATGATGCTGCCGACGGCATCGACGCGCTTGCCGGTGGTGTACTTGCCCGCGACCTTGAGGTCGTCGGGTGCATCGGCGGGCGAGTCAATGAAGGTTTGCGCCGGCAGCACGGCGTGGCCTTTCAGCGTGGCCGGGAATTCGCCCTCGCCTTGTGCGAAGGCGGCGCTGGCCAGCAGCAGGGAAGCGACGGAGCAGAGCAATGACGGGCGCATGGCGGATCTCCTTGAAGATTGGTGCGCCTGTGTCTTGCGGAGCCGCTGTTACAATCAGCTGACATTTGTGTGACGAGCCGGTAACGCCGTGAGATAATCCTGCGGCGTTATGCCGTCGACGGCGGTGCGGGTCGCATGGTCTGCGGCAGCAGGAACGGAATGCCTTGTTCGGTATGGTCAATCGTGGCCTCGACCTCGAAAATCCGGCGGATGGTGTCGGCCGTGATCGCCTCCGCGCGGCTGCCATCCACGGCGAGCCTGCCGCGATGCAGCAGCACGATCCGGTCGGCGAAGCGCATCGCCAGATTGAGGTCGTGCAGCACGGCGATCACGGCCGTGCCGCCCTGCGCGCGCCGTCTTGCCGTCTCGACCAGATCGATCTGGTGGCGCATGTCGAGGCTCGAGGTCGGTTCGTCCAGCAGCAGAAGCCCCGGACCATGATGTTGTTCGCCACAGGCGAGTTGCACCAGCACGCGCGCGAAATGCGCGCGCTGCTGCTCGCCGCCAGACAGCGTCGGCAGTTGCCGGTGACCGAAATGCGAAAGCCCGACCTCGGCGAGGGCGGCATCCACCAGCTTCTGCGCGGGCGCGCGTCCGGTGTCGCCCGCGCCCATATGAACGATCTCCTCGACCGTGAACGGGAAGGTGACATTGACGTGCTGCGAGAGCATCGCGCGGTGACGGGCCAGCGCGCGAGGTGGATAGGCTTGGATGTCGTGCTGCTTCAGCGAAATGCGACCCGCCGTCGGTCGCAGATCGCCGGACAGCATCCGCAGCAGCGTCGATTTGCCGGCGCCGTTGGGGCCGACGATCGCGACCATCTCGCCGGCCCTGACGCTGAGTTCGACGCCGTCCACCAGCATGGCCGCGCCGATGCTCATGGAGACCGACTGCGCCTCGAGGAGGGAGGTCATGGCGACGCCAGCCCGCGCTGGCGCAGCAGCATGGCGAGGAAGAACGGCGCGCCGATCGCCGCGGTCAAAATGCCGATCGGCATCTCCGCGGGCGCGACGATGGTGCGGGCCAGGGTATCGGCGCCCACCATGAGCACGGCGCCGAGCAGCATCGAGGCTGGCAGCAGCAGGCGGTGCGCCGGACCGGCCACCAGCCGCAGCAGATGCGGCACCACGATGCCGACGAACCCGATCACGCCGCAGACCGACACCGCGACACCGGTCATCGCCGACACCAGCACGATCGAGATCCGCTTCAGCCGCTCGACATCGACGCCGCTGTGAAACGCTTCGGCTTCGCCCAGCACCAGCACGTCGAGCCCGCGCGCGATCCAGACGCAGGCGACCAGCGCGGGTCCCAGCACCGACGCCAGCGCCGCGAGTTTCGGCCCGGTCGCGCCGCTCAGCGAGCCCAGCATCCAGAACGTGATGTCGCGCAACTGGCGGTCGTCGGCGGCGAAGACGAGGAGCCCGATGCCGGCATTGGCGATAGCGGCGATGGCGATGCCGGCCAGCAGGAAGATCGCGATCGACGTCCGCCCCGCGCGGCTGGCGATGGAATAGAGGATGGTGGTGGTGAACAGCGAGCCCGTGAACGCTGCGACCGGCAGCAACTGATGCTGCATGAAGCGCAGACTCAGGCCGACCTGGCTGTCGGTCAGCACGATTGCCGCCGCTGCCGCCAGCGCGCCGCCGGACGACACGCCGACCAGCGCGGGGTCGGCCAGCGGGTTGCGAAACAGCCCCTGCATGATGGCCCCGGATGCGGCGAGCAGGGCGCCGACCATCGCGGCCGCGGCGATACGCGGAATGCGGATCGACCACAGCACCAGGTGATCGCGCGCCAGCGTCGGGCCGGCTTCGCCCCACAATCCGAGCGCCGCGGGCAGCCGCGCCGGTGGAATGCCGGCGGCCCCCAGTGTCAAAGCGACCAGCGCCCCACCGGCGAGCGCAACGGACAGGCAGAGCAGCACGAAAGCAGCGGGCGGCCGCAACGCGAATCCGCTGCGCGGCTTCGTCCGCGTCCTGCCGTCGAACAGCGCCGTCACAGCCGGCAATCGGCGGTCGCGGCCGCGGGCGCGAACTTTTCGGCCTGCGGCGCCAGCGCCGGATAGAGCCTGATCGCGAGTTCGCGGACGGCGGCGGCCGTGCGCGGCCCGAACCCGAGCAGATAGAGGCCTTCCATCGAGATGAAGCCCTTGCTGACGACCACCGGCGTCAGCGCGAAAGCCGGATGCAGATACACCGCTTCGGCATCCACCGAGTCCTTGCCCCGCTGGATCGAGAGCACGACGTCGGGTCTTGCCGCGACGATCGATTCGTCATCGACGATCTTGTAGCCGTCATAGCCGTCGATCGCGTTGACCGCGCCGGCGAGCGCGATGATCGCATTCGCCGCGGTGTTCTTGCCGGCCGCAAGTGCCCGGCCGTTAAGCAGCGACATCACGAACATCACGCGGACCGGCTTCGTCACCTTGCCGCGCAATTCGCGCAGTTGCGCCAGATCGTCCGCCACCACCGCGGTCAGGCACGCGGCCTGCTTGTCCGCGCCCATGGCCTGGCCGACCAGTTTGATCTTGTCGAGCAGGCCCTGCTCGGAAAAGACGTCGGGCACCAGCACCAGCGGCACCCTGGCTGCTTCCAGAACGTCCATGGTTGTCTTCGGCCCCGCGCCCTGCTCGGCGAGCACCAGCGAGGGGTTGAGACCCAGCACGCCTTCGGCCGAAAGCTGGCGCATGTATCCGACGTTCGGCTTGTCGCGCAGCGCCGCCGGCGGGTAGAGGCTGGTCGTGTCGACGCCGGCGAGGCGATCCTCGAATCCAAGCGCATAAAGTATTTCGGTGATCGCCCCGCCGATCGACACGATGCGTGTCGGATCGGAGATCGTGACGTCGCGATCGCGGGCGTCGTGTACGGTGATGCCCGCTGCGATGGCCGCGCCGCCGATCAGCAACCCGCAGGCGGCGACGGATCGTGCGAGCATGCGACCAAGCGTCATTGCCGCCTCACTTCGTCAGGATCAGCTTGTTCTGCGACGTCAGGCGCAGGCGGTAGCTCTCCGCGCCATGCACGATGATGATCTCGCGTTCGGTCGCAAACAATTCGCGGCTGTCGATCCGGCTGCCGCTCATGGAGAGAAGCCGCGTCGCCGGCGTCGGCTTTTCGGCATGGCTTCCGGCGGCTTCCATGTTGTCTCCTGAAGGTGCCGCCATCGTCGCAGTTCTGTCTCTGTGTTACCGACCCGCCGTTTGTATAATTCGATCGGCGCGCAATCCAACATCTGCACTTTACAATCGATATAAACTGCGGGCCGTCGTGATTGACCGCTTCCGTATCGCGGCGTAACCAAGGCATACGCGATACGCGCCCGGGGGCGGTCGCAAGAATTCGCCAGCCAGCAGCCGTACCGTTTGCGGCGCCCGCCAGCCACACCCACGAAATTGAACAGGTTGGGGCAGTATGGCTTTCGGGGTCAGGTATTCGCGCGCCTTGATTTTAGGCGCATCGACACTTTCGTACGCGTTGATGTCATCATGTGCGGCCGATGCGCAACCGGCTGGGCCGGAGACTGTCACGCGGGTCGCCGAGAAGAAGCAGAGACAGGCCGGGCGCCAGCCGGCCGCGCCGCCACAGGCGGGGCAGGCATCGGCCCCGATACGGAGCGCGATGGCGCAGATCGGCCGGGCGCCGGTGCAGTCGCTCGACACCATCACGGTGGCAGCGTCGAAGACCGAGGAGCGGGCGATCGAAGCGCTGGCGCCGGTTTCCGTGGTGACGCTGGAGCAGATCCAGGGCTTGCAGCCGAACCGGCTGTCCGACGTATTTTACAATGTCCCCGGCGTGTCGTTTCAGGAGCGCGGCGACGATCCTTCCACCGTCATCAACATCCGCGGCCTGCAGGACTTCGGCCGGGTTGCCGTGGTTGTCGACGGCGCGCGGCAGAATTATCAGCGCACCGGCCACAACGCCAACGGCTCGTTCTTCCTCGATCCCGAACTGGTCGGCGGTGTCGATGTCGTGCGCGGCCCCACGGCGAACATCTACGGCTCCGGGGCGATCGGCGGCGTGGTTTCTTTCCGTACCAAGGACATCAACGACGTGGTCCGCCCGGGCGAGCGCTGGGGCGTCGACATGACCGGTTCGGGCGGCACCAACAATGCGCGCGGTCTCGGCTCGGTCTTCGGCGGCGTGCGGGCTGATCCCAATGTCGACGTATTTGGCGGCGCGGTCTACCGCACGTCAGGCAATTACAAGGACGGCAACGGCACCGAGATCGGCAATACCGGCAATGAGGTCGCTGCCGGCCTGATGAAGGTCACCGTCAGGCCCGCCGACGGCCACGAGATCAAGCTTGGCGGCGTTTTCCAGGACTATCAATACAGTATCGGTCAACCGAACCGCGGTCCGGTGGCGACCGCGGCGCAGCGCGCGCTGTTCCAGGGCTCATCGATCTATGCGTCCGACGCGAAGAACTACACCGGCACGCTCACCTGGAAGTACAGCAAGCCGGAGGACAATATATGGGACTGGAATCTGTCGCTGTACGGCAACCGCACCGACAACGATCAGATCAAGACCGGCCATCTCAGCTCGACGCCCTCGGCCTTTTGCGGCGGTGGCTTCGGCAACAATGTCTCGGGTTGCGTCGGCGACCGCCGCGGCTACGTGCTCGATACGCTCGGGATCGACGTCAACAATACGACCCGTTTCAATGTCGGCGACTGGCGCAACGCGGTGACGTTCGGCGTCGATGCGTTTCAGGACGACGTGAAAACCTCTGACAGCCGCGGCAATTCCAACGTCACGACCCCAAGTGGGCTTCGTACCGTTTCGGGCGGGTTCGCCCAGTTGAAGCAGAATTACTCGACCTGGTTCGAAGTCGTCAGCGCGATTCGCTATGATCGTTACGACCTGCATTCGCCCACGGTCTCGACCGGCGGCGGCGGCGATCGCTTCTCACCGAAGATCACGATCGGCGTGACGCCGGTGGCGGGCTTCACGCCCTATGTCAGCTATGCAGAAGGCTACCGCGCGCCGGCCATCACGGAGACGCTGATTTCCGGTGAGCATGCTACCGGCGGCGGCCCTGCATTCTTCCCTTGCCCGGGCGGCACAACGGGATTGTTCTGCTTCCTGCCCAATCCAGCCTTGCGGCCCGAGGTCGGCAAGAACAAGGAGGCCGGCATCAACCTGAAGTATGACAACATCTTCAGCGCCAATGACAGCTTCCGCGGCAAGTTCAACGTTTTCCGCAACGATGTCTCCGACTACATCGATCTCGTCGGATCGACGCCGAGACCTGCGATCCTGTTCCCGGTTCCGGGGCTGTTCAGCCAGTTCTTCCAATATCAGAACATCGCGCAGGCCAGGATCGAAGGCATCGAAGCCGAGACGCTGTATGACGCCGGCCCGTGGTATGTCGGCGTCTCCGGTCACCTGATGCGCGGCAAGAACGTCGCCACCAATATCGGGCTCGCCACCATCACGCCGCGCAAGATCACCACGACCGCTGGGGTGCGGCTGCTCGACCGCCGGCTGATCCTTGCCGCGCAATGGTCCTCGTTCGGCGCCAACAACGACGTGCCGGCGGGCTATCTGCCCTCGACCGGCTACGAACTGGTCAATCTGTACCTGACCTGGAACGCGACCAAGGACATCGTGTTCTCGGCTTCGATCGATAATCTGCTAAACCAGTATTACCGGCCTTACGCCATACCCGGCAGTTCCACCGACGGCACGACGCAGAACGACGTGCTGTGGTCGAGCCCGGGACCGGGCAGGGTGTACAGGGCGGGCCTGAAGATCCACTTTGGAGGAGCGTAGGTTCGAGATCTGTGAAACCATCCAGGCTGCACCCGGGCCGCGTTGATGCTCCAGCGCGGCTTCGGTGCGCTGATATTTCCAACCACCAGAAACGTCACGCCAGGCGCAACCAGCATCCCAGCAAGGAGATCTCAAATGTTTATCGCAATGAACCGGTTCCAGGTGAAGATCGGCGCGGAAGCGGCGTTCGAGAACGTCTGGCGCTCACGTGAATCCTACCTCGGCAACATGGCCGGCTTTGTCGAGTTTCACCTGCTCAAAGGACCGGTTTACGAAGACCACACGCTGTATTCTTCGCACACCACCTGGGTGGACAAGGCCGCATTCGAAGCCTGGACCCGATCGGAAGAGTTCCGCCGCGCGCATGCCCGCGCCGACAACAAGACCGGCGAGAGCCTTTACCTCGGTCACCCCAAGTTCGAGGGGTTCGAGGTGATCCTGAGCGAGCGCAAGTCCAGCGCGGCCGCGTAGGGGGGGGGCGATGCCGAGCGCGGAGCTTGCCGAACTCAGGGCGCACCTGGCTGCGAATCCGGGCGCCGTCATCGAGGACGTGGCGCGGGAGCGGAATGTCTCACCGTTCGCCGTGCTCGAAGCGATGCCGGCCGAGATGGTGCGGATCGGTCCTGGCCGCGCGTTCGTCGCCGTCATGAACGACCTCGCGCAGTGGGGCGAGGTGACGTTGATCGTCCATACCGACGACGCGATCTTCGAATTCACCGGCGTGATCCCGGCGGGCGAAGTCGGACGCGGCTACTTCAACCTGATGCAGCCGAAGGGCCTTCATGGCCATCTGCGCCACGAACGATGCGCGTCGATCGCCTTCGTCGAGCGGCCGTTCATGGGCAAGTCCTCTGCCTTCATCGCCTTCATCAATGTCGATGGCGGCATCATGTTCAAGGTGTTCGTCGGTCGCGACGAACAACGAGCGCTGCGCAGCGACCAGTTGCAGCGCTTTCAGGCGCTCGCCGGCAAGATCGCGCCCGTGCGCGCGGCATAGCCTGGGTTTCGCGTTGGCAGTACGGAGGTGGTCATGCGGCGAACCATGCTCGACCTTGTGATCCGCTGCGGTGGCGCGGCAGGCTTCGCCGCCTCGCCGGGCATGGCAAGCGCCGCTACCGATGCGGTGCTGCTGCCGCGTAACCTGTCGCCCTGGAACATGTTCGTGAACGCGGACATCGTCGTGCAGGCGGTGATGGTCGGGCTCGCCTTCGCCTCGCTGGTCACGTGGACCATCTGGCTCGCCAAGACCATCGAAGTCCGCCGCAAGACAACCACCGCGCGCCGGCGGCTGAAGCTCCTGGAAACCGACACGGCGCTGGCCGAGGCCGAGCAGGAGACCCGCGGCGGCAAGGATGCCGTGGCCCAGATCATCCTGTCCGCTGCGCGCGAGGCCTCGCTTTCCGGCGGCCATTTCGACGAGGGCCTGGGAGAGCGGGTGGCGCTGCGGCTGGAGCGGGTGGAAGCCGCGATGTCGCGGCAGATCGCCCGCGGCACCGGCGTGCTCGCCACCATCGGCGCCACCGCGCCATTCGTCGGCCTGTTCGGCACGGTGTGGGGCATCATGAATTCGTTCATCGGCATTTCCGAGGCCCACACCACCAATCTCGCCGTCGTTGCGCCCGGCATCGCGGAGGCGCTGCTGGCGACCGCGCTGGGACTGGTGGCGGCGATCCCGGCGGTCGTGATCTACAACCATCTCACCCGAACCATCGCCGCGCATCGCGCGCTGCTCGGCGACGCCTCGGCCATGGTGCTGCTGCTGATCAGCCGCGAGGGCGGCCGCGGGTCTTTCCGCATGGCGCGCGCCGCCGAGTAGACGAACGAAGGATCAGGCGATGGGCGCAAAGCTTGGTCAGAGCGTTGGCGGCAGGGGGCGTGGCGGCGCCGATGATTTGGTCGAGAATCACGAGATCAACGTCACGCCGTTCATCGACGTGATGCTGGTGCTGCTGATCATCTTCATGGTCGCAGCCCCGCTCGCCACTGTCGATCTCGGTGTGAATCTGCCGGCCAGCGCCGTTGAGCCGACGCCGCGCCCGGACAAGCCGGTCTTCGTCACGGTGAAAGCGGACCTCTCGGTCGCGGTCGGCGAGGATGCCGTCGCGCGCGACGCGCTGGCATCGGCCATCGATGCGGCGACCGGAAGCGACAAGAACGAGCGGCTCTATCTGCGCGCCGACAAGGCGGTCAGCTACGGCGACCTGATGGAAGTAATGAATCTGTTGCGCAACGCCGGCTATCTCAAGATCGCACTGGTCGGCCTCGACGGCCGGAGTTGACGCCCGTGAACGCCTTCGCGCTGCACGATGCCGTCGACAACGCCATGGTCCGGCGCTGGGGCATCTCGGCGTTGGCGATCGTGACAGTGCATGCCGCGCTGATCGCAGTGGCGATGAACTGGGACATCAGGCGGCCGGCGCCCGGGGTTTCCTTGCCCGCGATCATGGTCGACATGGCGCCGGTTTCCGCCGCGCCGGACGCCACGCCCATGGATCTCGCGCCGGGGCCCGTGATGCAGCAGGCCGATGCCTCGCCGCCGGAGCCGGCGGCGGCGGAAGCCGTGCAGCAGCAGATCGAGCCGACCCCGCCGCAGCAGAAGCCGGAAGTGGTCGCGCCACCGGAGCAGAAGGCCGAGCCGACACCGCCCAAGCCGGAGCCCGTCAAGGCCGAGCCACAGAACAAGCCGACGCCGATGAAGCCAAAGGCGGTTCGCCCCGACGCGAAAAAGCCGGCGGACGCGCCACCGGCGCCGCGCACGACGGCCTCGGCCCGGGCTGAACGCCAGGCGCCTCCCGCGTCCACCGCGAGCGCAGGTGAAGCGGCCACTGCGATCGCCTCCTACCGCCAGATGGTCGCAGCCCACCTGCAGCGCTTCAAGCAGTATCCGCCGGCCGCCAAGTCAGCCGGCCAACAGGGCACATCGCGGGTCAGCTTCACGCTGAGCCACAGCGGCGCAGTTCTGTCCGTCAGCCTCGGCGGCTCGTCAGGTCATTCGCAACTGGATGCCGAGACGCTGGCGATGGTGCGCCGCGCCCAGCCATTTCCGGCGTTTCCCGCCGACATCAAGCACTCCTCGATGTCGTTCAACGCGCCGGTGGCGTTTTATATCAAGTAGGTCTTCAACTTCGCCCCCGCCTGCAGGCTGCCGCACGGCATCCAAAGAATTAGTGTTGACTAATACATTAGCCAGCGCTATTTCGTTGTCATGCTCGACAACCTTTCGATCGACAAAGTGCTTCACACCCTGGCTGACCCCACGCGAAGGGCTCTCTTTCAAAGGGTGTCCTCGTCCAGGGAAATCACCGTGGCGGAACTGACGCGCGGCAGTGGGGTGACCCAGGGCGCCATTTCGCAACATCTTAAGGCTTTGAAACAGGCGGGATTGGTCGCTGACCGGCCCGAGGGCCGGTTCGTCTATTATCGGGCTCAACCCGAAGGCCTCGAGCCGCTGATCGACTGGATTGACCACTACGGCGCTTTTTGGCGCAAGCGCCTGAACAATCTCCGAAGACTGATGAAGGAAATCGATCCATGAGTGAAGATGTGTTGCTCTCAGATTTGCGCGAAGTCGTTTTTGACGAAATCTTTCCACACACGCCCGACGCGATCTGGAAGGCATTGACGTCTGGTGAACTCATTGATCAGTGGCTGATGAAGCAAACCGGTTTTGAAGCGCGCCTTGGAAACCGTTTCGTTTTTCAAACTTCGCCGATTGCTGACTGGGACGGCCGGATTCATTGCGAGATACTCGAGCTCATTCCAAGCGAACGACTAGTGTACAGCTGGAAAAGCGGGGCGCACACCAGCGCCGGCTACGTGCCACGGCTCGACACGGTCGTCACCTGGACGTTGGCGCATCATGACAACGGAACGCGCCTGCGCCTCGTTCATTCAGGCTTCGTCATGCCCAAGGACGAAACCACCTACACGAACATCAGCCGGGGCTGGCCGACGATCGTGCCGAGGCTGATCGCAACAGCCGCCAAATTGGCGTAAGCGAGGGAGTTGGACATGAGCAAACCTTACACAGGCGGCTGTGCCTGCGGCGACATTCGCTATGAAATCGCATCAGAGCCAATTTCCATGAACCATTGTCAGTGCCGCCATTGCCAGCATAAGAGCGGGACCGGACACGGTTCTTACCTGACGTTCAACACCCGCCGCGACGTGAAGCAGACCGGCCACGCCACCCACTGGAGTTTGACGGGCGATCTGGGGACCGTGAAAACGCGCGCCTTCTGCCCGACCTGCGGCTCGCCCGTCTACATGGTGTTCGACGCCATGCCGGACATTTTCATTGTCCACGCAGCCAGCCTGGACGAGCCGGAGCGCTTCAAGCCGGGCAAAGTGATGTTCAGCTCCAGCGCCCCTTCATGGGATGTGGTGGATCCCGATCTTCCGAAGTTCGCCAAGATGCCACCGCGATAGGTGGCACCTCATTTCTCGATCTTCGTTTTAGTTCACTCCTTCACCGCGCCGGTCAGCGACGACACGTAGTAGTCGACGAACAGCGAGTAGAACAGCGCCACCGGCAGCGAGCCGAGCAGGGAGCCCGCCATCAGCGCGCCCCACTGGTAGACGTCGCCGGTGACGAGCTCGGTCAGGATCGCGACCGGTACCGTCTTGTTGGCGCCGCTCTGGATGAAGGCGAGCGCGTAGATGAACTCGTTCCACGACAGCGTGAACGAGAAAATGCCGGCCGAGATCAGCCCGGGCACGGCCAGCGGCAGCGTGATCCGGCGCAGGATCTGCAGCCGCGTCGCGCCGTCGACCAGCGCGCATTCCTCCAGCTCATAGGGAATCGACTTGAAATAGCCGATCAGGAGCCAGGTGCAGAACGGCACCAGGAAGGTCGGGTAGACCAGGATCAGCGCCATCGGCGAATCGAACAGCCCGAACTGCACGATCACGGTGGCGAGCGGGATGAACAGGATCGAGGGCGGCACCAGATAGGCGAGGTAGATGCCGAGACCGACATAGGGGCTGCCCTTGAAGCGCAGCCGCTCGATCGCGTAGGCCGCGAGCGTCGAGGCGAACAGCGACAGGAAGGTCGAGCCGATCGCCACGAACATCGTGGTCTTCAGCCAGGTCGGATAGTTGGTGTTGAACAAAAGGTGCTTGATATGGGCGATCGTCGGCGAGGTGATCCAGAACGGGTTGTGCTCCTTGTAGTTCAGGAGCTCCGCGTTCGGCTTGAACGAGGTGATCGCCATCCAGTAGAACGGGAACAGCAGGATCAGCACGAAGCAGGCGAGCGGCAGGTAGATCATCATCACCCGCCGCGCGCGGGAATCCCACGCCATCGTATCCGGCGTGGCGCTGCCGACGTTGGTATTGCCCGGGGAGGCGGCGACGTCAGTCATTGGCTTCTCCTTGCTGCCATTTGCGGCGCGCGAGGCCGAAGTAGCTGAACAACGTTGCGAACACGAGGAACGGGATCATCGACACCGCGATCGCCGCGCCCTCGCCGAGCTCGCCGCCCGCGATGCCGCGCTGGAACGCCAGTGTGGCCAGCAGGTGGGTGGAATTCACCGGCCCGCCGCGGGTGATGGCGTAGACCAGCTGGAAGTCGGTGAAGGTGAAGATGATCGAGAACGTCATGACGATCGCCAGGATCGGCATCATCATCGGGAAGGTGATGTAGCGGAAGCGCTGCCAGGCGGTGGCGCCGTCCAGCATCGCGGCCTCGTAGAGCGAGGGCGAGATGGTCTGCAAGCCGGCCAGCAGCGAGATCGCGACAAAGGGAATGCCGCGCCAGATGTTGGCGACGATCAGCGAGAACCGCGCCGGCCACGGCGTGCCCAGGAAGTCGACATTGGTCGTACGGACGCCGAGCACGTCGACCAGCAGGTACGAAATGATCGAGAATTGCGGATCGTAGATCCACCAGAACGCCAGGGCCGACAGCACCGTCGGCACGATCCAGGGCAGCAGCACGATCGCCCGCAGCAGGCTCTTGAGCGGGAAATGGTTGTTGAGCAGCAGCGCCAGCCAGAAGCCGAGCGCGAATTTCCCGAAGGTCGCGACCGCCGTGTAGAAAACGCTGTAGAACACCGCGTTCCACCACAGCGGGTCCTTGAGCAGGTACTGGAAGTTCTCGAAGCCGATGAAGACGCCGCGCTGGCCGATCGTGGTGTCGGTGAAGGCGAGCCAGATGCCGAGGCCGAGCGGGTAGGTGAGAAAGACCGCCAGCAGCCCGATCGCGGGCGTCAGGCACATCACGATCAGGAACGGCTTGTAATCAAGGAGGCGCGTGATCAAGCCCGGCTGCCGGGTCGCCACAACGCGCGAAGGTAGGGTTGTTACAGACATCAGATGCTTGTCCTGACCATGTCAGCGTCATTCCCAACGTCACTCCGGGGATGCGAAGCAGCACCCGGAATCTCGAAATTCCGGGTCTGGTGCTCGCGCACCATCCCGGAATGACGAACGTCTGCGATCGCGTTACCGGCCCTGCCGCCGGAAATAGCGCTTGCAGCGCTGCTCGGCTTCGGCGGCCGCGGCTTCCGGCGTCGAGGCGCCGGTGGCAACCGCGGCGCACATCTGCACCAGCACGTAGTCGGCGCTGACCGCGCCCGTCGCCGTCGAGATCGGGCCCTTGTAGCCGTCGTAATAGGTGCTCTGCATGGTGTCCTTGAAGATCTTCACCTTGGGATCTTCGGTCCACACCTTGGCCTCGGCGTAGGTGGCAAGCGGCTGCGCCCAGTAGCCCGAGTTGGCGTTCAGCCACGGCTCGTACTGGTCCTTTTCCAGCATGTAGGTCAGGAACGCCTTGGCGGCGTTGGGGTAGGGGCTGTGCTTGAACAGCATGGCGTTCAGCGTCAGGCCGGCCATCGGGGAGACCTTGGCGAGGCCCTTCGGCAGCAACTGGTGCTCGCTGTCGTCGGCGATCGCCTTGGTGGCCGGATCGTTCTTCAGCGAGAAATACAGCGAGACGCCGTTGGCGGTCAGCGAGATTTCCTGCGCCGAGTAGGCGCGGTTGTTGGAAACGTCGTTCCAGGACGGTGTTCCGGCGATGAAGGTCGGATACAGTTCCTTCACCCATTTCAGCGCGGCGATGGTTTCCTTGCTGTTGATGGTGACGTTGCCTTCCTCATCGATCAGCGAGGCGTTGTGCGACCATAGCGCCCAGTTCGCGAAGCCGTTGCCGTCGCCCTTGGCGTTGCCGAGCGCGAAGCCGGCCGGCTTGCCGGCCTTGTGCAGCTTCTGGCACAGGTCGAGGAAGCCGGCATGGTCTTCCGGAACCTTGTCGAAGCCGACTGATTGCAGCACCGATTTGCGGTAGATCAGCGGGCCGGCGGTGGCGCCGAACGGCAGCCCGATCCAGGCATTGCTCTTGTTCTTCATGCCATAGTTCTTCGCCAGCGGCAGCCAGCCGCCATAGCGCTTGCCGAGATAATCGGCGACGTCCGTCAGTTCGACCAGCTTGTCGACATAGATGTGCGGGGCGTCCGAGAAGCCGATGATGATGTCGGGGCCGGCGCCGGAATTCGAGGTCACCGCGGTCTGCTGGTTGATGTCTTCCCAACCGACGAAGTCGACCTTGACCTCGACGCCGGTGTCCTTGCTGAATTTCGCGGCATTGGCGCGGAACACGTCCTCGTCCGCCTGCACGAAGCGCACCGGGCGCAGCATGCGCAGCGTCGCGCCTTTCTCGATCTCGAATTTGGGGGCGGCGACGTCGGCGGCCTTGATGGGAGATTGCGCCGAAGCCCCGGTTGCCGCCAGCGTGGCAGCGGAAACGCCCAGGGCCAACGCGTCGCGACGGGTGATCAGATTGGTCATTTAAAAGCTTCTCCTTGGTTTCCTTGTTCCCGGCGTTGGCCGCCGGTGAACTTTGAGGCCCGTGGTTCCGGCCGGAACCACGGACAAGCGCTTCTGTTCTTGATTGCATCTTCCGGACGCGGGCCGTTCCCCGCTTCGTCCAAAGAGGCTTCTTGCCGCCTAGCTGTTCGGACCGCGATCCATGCTGACAGGTTGCCAGCGTCGAAGCGAGGTGTTTTGCAGCACCGACGGATTGACGCAGCTTACCGGCCACATGCCCTGCAGGACCAGTGACAATTCGTAGCCTACGCGGCGCTTGCGCGCCTCGTCGAATCGTGCGGACGCAGAGGCGACATGCGCCGTGAGCGTGACGTTCTCCATCGAAAGCAGGGGATTGTTGTGCGACGGCGGTTCCTTCTCCAGCACGTCGAGGGCGGCGTGGGCGATCCAGCCCTCCTGCAGCGCCTTGATCAGCGCTTCCTCGTCCACCGTGGCGCCGCGGCCGGTGTTGATGAAGACGGCTCCCTTTTTCATCTGCCTGAAGTGCTTCTCACCCAGCATGTGATGGACCTCGGGGCGGGCCGGAGCGTGCATCGACAGGAAGTCGGACTGCGCCAGCACCTCCGACAACGTCCCCGGGATCACGCCGTGCTCGGAAATCAGGGTCTCCTGGATGAAGGGATCGTAGGCGATCATGCGCAGCCCGAACGGGGCCGCGCGCCTGGCGACCGCGCGCGCCACCCGGCCGAACGAGATGAAACCGAGCGTCTGCCCCATCAGCCGCGGGATCTTCAACAGCGCCGGGCGGCCCTCCGACCAGCGACCGGTGCGCACCATCCTGTCCTGCTCGACCAGCCGGCGGAAACCGGACAGCAGCAGCATCATGGCGTGGTCGGCGACTTCCTCGATGAAGGTGTCGGGGATGTTGGTGACGGGAATGCCGCGTGCCGTCGCGGCCTTCACGTCGACGGAGTCGACGCCGACGCTGCCGAGCGTGATCACCTTGCAGTTTTCCAGGGCGTCGATGATCGCCTTGGTGATCGGCATGCCCTTGGCGTAAATCGCGTCGGCGGTCTTGGCGGCGGCAATGAACTCCGCCTCGTTGGCCGGAGCCTCGACGATCTCGGCCTCGATCGGATCGAGCGCTTCCTTCTCGTAATCATAGCCGCCGCCGGCGACCGTGAAACTCGCGCCTTTTGGCGTGACCACCCTGAACTTCGGCATTTCCTGCTCCCGATTTATCTTCGGTGTTGGTTGGAGGCGACGGGCGCCGCCCATGTTTGTTTGACCGATTTTCCCCTTTTACGCGACAAGATTGCTATCCGCTACAATCGCCGGTTGATTTCTTCAACAAAAACACGGGCTTGTCCGATCCTTCGTAACAAACCGCTAAAGGGTCTCAGGATACCGTGCGCCGCATCGGTCGAAGTCGGACGTCCTTTCTGGAGATCTCCCGTGAAGCTCAGCAATCTCAAGATCACTCCCAAGCTCGGCATTCTGGTGGGCGTGACCCTGCTCGGCCTTTGCGCCGCCGGAGTCCTTGCAGGCTACCTGATGCAGCGTGAGATGCTCAACGGGCGCGTCGATCAGACAAGGACGATCGTGGACATGGCGCGTAACATGGCGCTCGGCCTGCAGAAGCAGGTCGCCGCCGGCCAGATGAGCAAGGATGCGGCGATCGCCGAGTTCAGCAAGCGCGGCAATTCGCTGACCTTCGACAACGGCAACGGCTATGTGTTCGCCTACACGATGGACGGCGTCGCGGTTCTGGCGCCGGTGGCGAGCCAGATCGGCCAGAACCGCCTCGATATCGACACCGGGGGCCGCAAGCTGGTGCGCGAACTGCGCGACGGCATCCTCAAGGATGGCGAAGTCACCCTGCGCTATGAGTACCGCAGGCCCGGCCAGGAGGAACTGATCCGCAAGTTCTCCTACGCGGTTCCCATCCCCGGCTGGAACATGTTCGTCGGCACCGGCGCCTATCTCGACGACCTCGACGCGCGAATGAAGCCTCTAACCTGGCTGATCGGGCTCGCCGTCCTCGGCATCGCGGTGATATCCGGCAGCATCGCCTGGCTGATCGGCCGCAGCATCTCAAGCCCGCTCGGCCAGCTCGGTGCCCGCATGCAGGAACTTGCCGAAGGCAAGCTGGACGGCGCAATTCCCGGCATCGGCCGTGGCGACGAGATCGGCGCGATGGCCGCGACCGTGCAGATATTCAAGGACAACGCGTTGCGGATCCGCGGCCTCGAACAGAAAGAAGCCGACGTGCAGGCCCGCGCCGAGGCCGACCGTCGCGCGGCGATGACGCAGATCGCCTCCGATTTCGAACGCAGCGTGACCGGCATTGTCCGATCGGTGTCGTCGGCCGCCGCCGGCATGCAGGCCACCGCGCAGTCGATGACGGCGACCGCGAGCGACGCCAGCGCGCGGGCGGCGACGGTCAGCTCCGCGTCGCAACTCTCGTCCGACAATGTCAGCACGGTGGCTTCCGCCGCCGAAGAGCTCTCCAGCTCGGTGACCGAGATTTCCCGCCAGGTGGCGCGCTCCAGCGAGATCGCCAGCAAGGCGGTCAGCGATGCCGAGCGCACCAACGCCACGGTCGGCGCGCTCTCGACCGGCGCGGAGAAGATCGGCGAGGTGGTCAAGCTGATCCACTCGATCGCGGCGCAGACCAACCTGCTGGCGCTCAATGCGACGATCGAGGCCGCGCGCGCCGGCGATTCCGGCCGCGGCTTCGCGGTCGTGGCGTCGGAAGTGAAGGCGCTGGCCAACCAGACCGCGAAGGCGACCGAGGAAATCTCCTCGCAGGTCGCCGCCATGCAGGCTTCCACCAGCGAGGCCGTGGCGTCGATCGGCGGCATCACCGAAACCATCTCGCAGATGAGCGAGATCACGCTCTCGATCTCGACCGCCGTCGAGCAGCAGGGCGGCGCGACGCGCGAGATCGCCAAGAATATCCAGTCGGTGGCGGCCGGATCGAACGAGATCTCCAGCCATATCGGCGGCGTGACCACCGCCGCGGCCGCCACGGGCAAGGCAGCGTCCGAGGTGCTGGCGAATGCCCGCGAACTCGACACCCAGTCCGGCATGCTGCGCAGCGCGGTGGACGAATTCCTCGTCAAGGTCCGGGCGGCCTGATTCACCGGCTCTCGGGACGCGAATTCAGGCAGTGGGCGCGCAGCCCACTGCCTGTTTGATTTGGTCCGTGTTTCTACGGTCTGGATTCGTAACCACGCGCTAAATCGTTGTGTCCACGGTGGCAAGCGACCCATGTTCGCGAATCACGAACATATCCTCGCGCCATTTTCCGGAGAGCCACCGTGAAGCTGACCAATCTCAAGATCACGCCCAAGCTTGGCATTTTGGTTGGCGTGACGCTGCTCGGCCTCTGTGCCGCCGGCCTTCTGGCGGGCAATCTGATCAAGCGCGAGATGTACGACGCACGCATCGATCAGACCAAGGCGATCGTCGAAATCGGCCTCAATCTGGCCGCCGGCCTGAAAAAGCAGGTCGATGCCGGCGAGATGACCAGGGAAGCCGCGCTGAAGGAATTGAGCCGTCGTGCCAATTCCATGACCTATGACAAGGGTTCCGGCTATTTCTTCGGTACGAGCTACGATGGCATCACGGTTCTGGCGCCGGATCCCAAGCAGATCGGCACCAATCGCATGGACGTGGTGACCAACGGACGCAAGCTCTCCCAGGAACTGATGGCAGGCGTCAAGGCCAACGGATCGATCCTGCTGACCTACGAGTACGTGAAGCCCGGCGAGCAAAAGCCGATCCGCAAGATCGGCTATGCCGTCGCCGTCCCGGGCTTCGACATGTATCTCGGCACCGGCGCATATCTCGACGATATCGACGAAAAGCTGGTGCCGATCGCGTCGTTGCTGGGGCTTGCGATTATTGGCATCGCGGTGATTGGCAGCAGCATTGCCTGGCTGGTCGGCCGCAGCATCTCAAAACCGCTCAACCATCTTGGTGTTCGCATGCAGGAGCTTGCCGAAGGCAAACTGGACGGCGAAATTCCCGGCATCGGCCGCGGCGACGAGATCGGCGCGATGGCCGCGACCGTGCAGATCTTCAAGGACAACGCGGTGCGCATCCGCGGCCTCGAACAGGCTGAGGCGGAGACCCAGGCGCGCGCCGCCGCTGAGCGCCGCGCCGTGATGGAGAATATCGCCAGCGATTTCGAACGCAGCGTGACCGGCATCGTCCGCTCGGTGTCGACGGCGGCCGCCGGCATGCAGGCGACCGCCGAATCCATGACCGCGACCGCCAGCGAAGCCAGCGCCCGCGCGGCAACCGTCGGCGCGGCTTCGGAGAGTTCGTCGAACAATGTCGGCACGGTGGCGTCGGCCGCCGAACAACTCTCCAGTTCTGTCAGCGAGATTTCCCGCCAGGTGGCGCGCTCCAGCGAGATCGCCAGCAAGGCGGTGGGCGACGCCGAACGCACCAACGCCACCGTCGGCGCGCTCTCGACCGGGGCCGAGAAGATCGGCGAGGTGGTGAAGCTGATCCACTCGATCGCGGCGCAGACCAATTTGCTGGCGCTCAACGCCACCATCGAGGCGGCGCGCGCCGGCGAATCCGGCAAGGGCTTTGCGGTGGTCGCATCGGAAGTGAAGGCGCTCGCGAACCAGACCGCGAAGGCAACCGAGGAAATCTCCTCGCAGGTGGCGGCCATGCAGGCCTCCACCACCGAGGCCGTGGCGTCGATCGGAAGCATTACCGAAACCATCTCCCAGATGAGCGAGATCACCGCTTCGATCTCGACATCCGTTGACCAGCAGGGCGACGCCACGCGGGAAATCGCCCGCAACATTCAGTCCGTGGCGGCCGGATCGAACGAGATCTCAGGCCATATCGGCGGCGTCACTTCGGCCGCGGAAGCGACCGGCAAGGCGGCGTCCGAAGTGTTGTCGAACGCCCGCGAACTCGACACCCAGTCCGGCATGCTGCGCAACGCGGTTGACGAATTCCTGGCCAAGGTGCGCGCGGCGTAGTTGGGAAATCGGTAGAGTGGGCAAAGGCGCGCTTGCGCCGTGCCCACCATCCGTCCACGAGTCTTTGCGCGAATGGCGGGCACGTCGCTTACGCTCCTCTGCCCACCCGGCGCAATGGCATCCACCTCTATTGCTTCTCGATCCCGGCATCCGCGATCAGCTTCTCCCACAGCACGAGCTGCTCCTTCAGGAATGCGTCGAACTCTTCCGGTGTGCCGGAAAAAGCCTCCATGCCGCGCTCGCCCAACTGGCTCTTGATGTCGGGCCGTTCGACGATCTTGCGGATTTCGGCGTTCAGCTTGACGACGATCTCCCTTGGCATATTGGCCGGTCCGAGATAGCCCTGCCACGAGGTGATATCAAAGCCCTTCACCGTGTCGTCCATGGTCGGAAGCTCGGGCAGCAGCGCCGAGCGCTTCTTGGTGGTCACCGCCAGCGACTTCAGCGCCTTGGCGTTGACGTGCGGCAGGCCGGTCGGGACGTCGATGAACATCATCGAGACGCGTCCGGCGATCACGTCGGTCAGCGCTGGCGGCGAGCTCTTGTAGGGCACGTGCAGCAGGTCGATGCCGGCCAGCCGCGCGAACGTCGCGCCCGAGACGATCGCCGAGGAGCTGCCGCTGGCGTAGGAGTATTTGCCGGGCTCCTTCTTGGCCAGCGCGATCAGTTCGGCCACGGAATTCGCCGGGATGTCCGGATGGATCACCAGCATGAAGGGCAGGTCGCCGGTCCGCGCGATCGGAGTGAAATCCTTGATCGGGTCATACGTCATGTTCTTCAGCAGATACGGATTGGCCGAATGCGTCGTGTTGGTGGTGACGAACAGGGTGTAGCCGTCCGCCGGGGCGCGGGCGACGAAGTTGGCCGCGATCGAGCCGTTGGCGCCGGCCTTGTTCTCGATCACGGTGCTGACGCCGAGCGCGGTGCCGAGCTCCTTGCCGATCAGGCGCGTCGTGGTGTCGGTGCCGCTGCCGGCGGCAAAGGGCAGCACCAGAGTGATGTTGCGGTTCGGATAAGGTGCCTGCGCGGCGGCTGTGGCGATCGTCGCCAGCATCAGAGGGGCCACCGCGGCGACATGCCGATACCGTTTCCATAACGCGAACATTTGGTCGTTTCCTCAGGTTGTTAACGTATTGAATTGGCCGGCAAACTAGCCTGCCCGGATTGAAAGGGGAAGCAACCAGGATGTCATGCCGCCGGCTTGCCAGCGCCGCCCGCCGAAGCCCGCCGTGACGCGATCACGACGCCCGCCAGCACCAGCGCATAGCCGACCAGGTGGAACAGCCGCAATTGCTCACCGAGCAGCAGGATCGCCATCGCCGATCCGAATACCGGGACCAGATGGAAGAACGGCGCGGCGCGATTGGGGCCGATCAGCGCCAGTCCGCGGTTGAAGAACAGATACGCCAGCGTCGAGGGAAAGATCACGGCGTAGCCCAGCGTCGCCATCGAAACCAGATCGAGCTTCAGCGTGGCGCCGGTGGCATATTCCCAGATCGAAAACGGCACCAGCATCAGCGCGCCGCAGCAGGTGGTGAAAGAGATCAGAGACAGCGCGTGCGTCACCGGCCGGCGCGGGATCAGCGCCGAATACAGCCCGAATGACACCAGCGAGCTCGCGAACATCAGGTCGCCGCGGTTGAAGCTGATGCCGGCGAGCGCGGAAATATCGCCGCGCAGGATGATGGTCAGCACGCCCGCCAGCGACAGCGTGATGCCGGCCAGCTGTGCGGGCGTCAGGCGGGTGCCGAACAGCGCCAGCGACCATAGCGCGACGAACAGCGGCCCGGCCGACTGGATCAGCAGCGCATTCAGCGCCTCTGTATATTGCAGCGCCCAGTAGGAGATCGCATTGTTGAAGGCGAACCCGACCAGCGACAGGAACAGCATCATCGGCAGATGCGCGCGCAACACCGGCCAGTCCTGCTTCAGGTGCGGCCAGGCAAACGGCAACAGGATCAGGAAGGTGCTGAACCAGCGGATGCAGGATAGAGTCAGCGGCGGCACGTGGCCGGCGACATGGCGCGCCAGCACGATGTTGCCTGCCCAGAACAGCGAAGTCAGGGTCAGGAGCAGATACGGCTGGTTGTTCAGCCACCTGAGCGGTTGAAGCGCAGGCGGCGCTGGTGCGGGCTCGGTCATGATCGTGTGCGGCTGATAGGGCCGGAATTTCGATTGGGCGACAAGTGCCGCCCGCGCAATGCTACAATGCCGCGGGATTGTCGTGAGGATGGCTCGATGGGTGTGGATTTGCTGAATGTGCAAGGCCTGCAGGCGCTCGATCCGCAGGCGCCGGTGGTGATGGTGAACCTGATGCGGTTTCGCGCGCATGCGCTTGACGGCAACGGCTCGGGCTGGGGCGCCTATCTGCGCTACAGCGCGCTCACGGTTCCGATGATCAAGGCGCGCGGCGGCACGCTGTTGTGGACCGGCGATGCGAAGGCGGTGGCGCTGGGAGAACAAGCCGGCAACCAGTGGGACTATCTCGCGCTGGTGTATTATCCGACCGTTGCCGCCTTCATCGACATGATGACGTCGGAAGAATATGAGCAGCGCTGCGACCCGCATCGTACCAACGGCTGCGCCGAGCATGTGATCATCGCGACAAGGGAAGCGTACAGCAAGTTCAAGGTGGATTGAGATTGGGTGCGCGAGATCAACACCCACCGCCGTCATGCTCCGCGAAAGCGGGGCATCCAGTGCGCCGCGGCTTCTCGGTTTGACAATCAGCGTCTCTGGAATACTGGGTCACCCGCCTTCGCGGGTGACGACAGATTTTGAATGGTGAGGCCTTCGCGCCTCTAAAACTTCCGCACCAGATCCGGCGTGATCTCGCCGAGCGAGCGGATGCCCAAGAGCGCCAGATCGCGGTCGATCTCGGCCTTCAGCAGCGTGATCGCGCGCTGCACGCCGGCCTGCCCGCCGGCGATCGCGGCATAGAGGAACGGCCGTCCGATCCAGACGAAATGCGCGCCGAGCGCCAGCGCCTTGATCACGTCGGTGCCGCGGCGGATGCCTCCGTCGACCATGATGGTCATGCCTTTTGCCTCGGCCGCGATCTCCGGCAGCGTGCGCAGTCCGGAGAAGGTGTAATCGAGCTGGCGACCGCCATGGTTGGACAGCATCACGCCGTCGACGCCGCTCTCGCGCGCGATCCGCGCATCCGCCGGCGACACCAGTCCCTTGACGACGAGCTTGCCCTTCCACTTCTTGCGGATGAGTTCGACATGCTTCCAGGCGAGCTGGTCGCGGGCGCCGATGTTGCGCATCAAATTCTTCGCCAGCACCGGCGGGCCGCGCCTGGCGTCCATGTTCTCGAAATGCGGCATGCCGAAATTCTTCACCGTGCGCGCCCAGGTGCCGAACAGCCAGTGCGGATGCGTGACCGTATCCCAGAATACTTGCGGCGTGATCGCGAGCGGCACCTGAAAGCCGTTGCGGATGTTGTTCTCGCGGTTCGGCGGCACCGGCACGTCGGCGGTGACGACGAAGGTGTCGTAGCCCGCCGCCGCGACGCGATCGACCAGCGGCTCGATGCGCTCGGGAAGGCCGGCGAGATAGGCCTGGTACCACGCCGCCTGGTTGGCGGCACGCACGTCCTCCAGCGTGATCAGCGAGGAGGCGCTGAGGATCATCGGCACGTTCTCGGCCTTCGCCGCCTGGGTCAGCACGATGTCGCCGCGATAGGCGCAGAGCGCCGACGATCCCATCGGTGGAATGCCGAACGGCGAGGCGTAGGTCTTGCCGAACAATGTCGTGGTCTGGTCGCGGCCGGAGACGTCGTTGAGCACGCGCGGCACAAAACCGTATTGGTCGAAGGCCGCGCGATTGTCGCGAACCGCCGCGTCGGTTTCGGCGCCGCCGGAAATGTAGCCGTAGAGAAATTTCGGGATCCGCCGCCGTGCGGTGGCCTCGAAATCGTCGAGCGCGAGATACTTTTTCAGATGCCGCGGCACGGTGTCTTCGGAGCGGGTCACGGTCGCAGGCGGGGCGGCGGTCACGGCGGGTGATTTGTCGAGCACGGCAGGCGTTTCCGTTGTTTTTGATTATTGCGGGAAGGTTACCGTCTGGCAGGCGTGGCGGCCGGCGCGCTGCCAAACCTGCTTGTGTTGATGGACTGGCTGAGCTCGCCGAACATCTTGCGCGTGTCGGCGATGACGGCGCCGGATTTCTTGTCGAAACTCTCGATCAGCTCGCGCATCGAGATCACGGTCGGCAGCAACTCGCCGCCATATTTGTCGCTGGCGAGACTGCCGAGAAAATCCCTGGTCTTGTCCAGCGCGCCGTCGACGGCGGCGATGCCATCCTCGGCGGATGCGATGACGCCGGTGATCCTGGCGCCACTGCCGGACAGCGAGGCGGTGAAGCTTTCGAAATTGCGCAGCGTATCCTTTACCGCCGTCTCGTTGTCGGCGATGACCTTGTCGACGTTGCGCAGCGCCACGCGGATCTTCTCCTGGGTGTTGAGCAACCCCTCGGGGTCGGCGGTCAGTTCGGGAATGCCGTCCGCGCCTTTTCGCGGCGGCGGCGCCTCGTCGGAGCCGCCAGTGAAGGAGATCGCCGCGATGCCCGTCAGTCCCTGGAATTCAAGGCCGACCTGGGTATCGCTCTTGACGGGCGTGTTGCCGTCGATCATGGCGAGCGCGACGACGCGGCGCGGATGGTCGAGTTTCAGCGCCACCACTTCGCCGACCCGGATGCCGGCAAAATTCACGCTGCCACCCTTGCGCAGGCCCGAGGCCGAACCTTCGAAGATGACCCGGAATGCCGTCTTCTGCTTGGCGCTGATGAGTTTCTGATAGCCGAGCCAGCCCCCGAGCGCCCCGCCGATCAGGACGAGGGTCAGGGTGCCGATAATCAGATTGCTGGCGCGCGCGCTCATGGTGGACTCTGGCAAGACGGTCGTAACAGATAGCGGATTTGGGACGGCAAGTCACCGCGCCGGCTCGCCCCCCGCTAGGCGGAAGGCTTCCGCGATGCCACGAACACCCCGGTCAGCACCAGCGCAAAGCCGATGAAGTGGAATGCTTGCGGATTCTCGCCGAGAAAGACGATCGACATGATGGTGCCGAATACCGGCACCACGTGGAAGAACGGCGCGGCGCGGTTGGCGCCGATCAGTTGCACGCCGCGATTGAAGCAGAGATAGGCGATCGTCGAAGGAAACAGCGCCACATAGGCCAGCGACAGCAGATTGGCGGTGTTCAACTGCATCAAAGGCCGCGTGAACAGTTCGATGATGAACAGCGGGATCAGGCAGGCCGCGCCGGCGCCGAAGGTGAAGCCAACGAACGACAGGCCATGGATGGCGGGGCGCTTCAGCGACAGCACCGAGTACAGCCCGAAGATCGCCAGCGCGGTCAGGAAGATCAGGTCGCCGCGGTTGAACTCGATGTTGGAAAGTTTTGTGAGGTCGCCATGCATCAGGATGATGAGCACGCCGGCCATCGACAGCAGGATGCCGGCCGTCTGCGCCAGCGTCAGCCGCACCCCGAGCAGCAGCAGCGACCACACCGCGACCAGCAGCGGGCCGGCTGACTGCAGCAGCAGCGTGTTCAGCGCCTGGGTATGCTCGAGCGCCCAGTACTGCAGCGTGTTGAACGCGCCGATACCGGTGACGGATAGCAGGATCATGGTGCCGAGGCGGCTGCGGAGCGCGGCCCAGTCGCGCGCCAGATGCTTCCAGGCGAACGGCAGGATGATGAGGAACGCGAGCGACCAGCGCAGGAACGAAAGTGTCACCGGCGGGATGTGGCCGGCCGCCAGCCGCCCGACGATGGCGTTGCCGGCCCAGCACAGCGCGGTGATGCTGAGCAGCAGATAGGGCTGGTTGGCGAGCCAGTTGCCCGACGCGGCGGGTGAAGTCTGATCGGTAACAGTCATCGCAAACCCGGCCTGCAGGATGGCGCAGCGGCCTGCCTGTCCGGAGCCGCGGGCCGGAGGAGACCGCCGGCCCTGCCACAGACACGGAATTGCAACGCCCATCAATGGTGCAGGATGCATCGCAACCATGCAGGGCCATTTGATCATCTTCTTGTTTCTTGTCTGTTATTTGGAGTTGCCAGCGATCCCTGAAATATGCAATCAAAGGACGATCTGTTCATGTAACCCAACCTTTGTTTGTTTTTCGGGTGCATGTCGTGGGTTATTCAAGGACAATTTCAAGTACAAAGCGTTCGATCGCTGGGATCACGGTTTTCCGGATGGCGGCTGCAGAGCGGCAGCTTCGTCCGGCCGTGAGGTCGAATTTCGAGAAGTGGATCATTCCTTTGAGCAAGCCAATGTCGGCCGAAGAAGCCGAAGCGGAGACACGTCACCAATTTGCGGTTCGCGCCAATTCAATCCTGGCGTTCATCGAATGCGATGAGGAACAGCGGCCCAAGCTGCGCGAAGCCATCATCGAGGCAATGCGATGGGCGCAGACGCAGCCGAAGCTTTCCGCTTAGCGCCCGCGCCGGGCCGAAGCGAACCGGGCTCACGCCACCAGCGGGTGCGCAATGGCACCGGTGGCTTTCACGGCGTCCCGCGGGGCGAGTTCGACCTGCAAGCCACGTTGGCCGCCGTTCAGGAATACGCTGGCGTGGCCGAGCGCGGTCGCCTCGATCGCGACCGGGATGCGCTTCTTCTGCCCGAACGGCGAGATGCCGCCGACATGGTAGCCGGTCAGCCGTTCGGCGTCGGCCGGCCGCATCATTCTTGCCGTCTTGCCGGCGAAGGCGCCGGCGAGTTTCTTCATGCTGACCTCGCAGTCCGACGGCACCACGGCGCAGACCGCCTTGCCGTCGACCTCGGCCATCAGCGTTTTGAGCACGCGCGCCGGCGGTACCCCGAGCGCCTCGGCCGCCTGCAGTCCGATGCTGGCCGCATCCGGATCGTAGGCATAGGAATGCAGGGTGAATTTCACCCCGAGCGCTGCCAGCGTCTGGGTGGCGCGGGTGGTTTTCGACATGGCCCTTCCATCATTGCCGCATGTTAATAAGTTCGCGCCCGCAGCGAAGAGGATTTTATGGGGATTTCAATGGGTTGGATGGCTTTTAGGGGCCCCTGAACCCGCCTTCTTGCTTGCCTAGAGCACCCGCTTCCTTTATCCGGTGGGGCTGCCCTGCATGCGAACGGCCCCGGCCGTGATTTTGGCTGGGCAGCCTATAGCGTTTTCGAACGAAGCGGGAAACGCCTCAGACATTGACGAGCGCATGATCCGGAAGAGCAGATACCGGTTTTTCTGAATAGGTCATGCTGGAACCACCAGGGAATTGCAGGGAATATCTTAGAAATGGCCAATGTTGTCGTCGTCGGCGCCCAGTGGGGCGACGAGGGGAAGGGCAAGATCGTCGACTGGTTGTCGGAACAGGCCGACATCGTCGTGCGCTTCCAGGGCGGCCACAATGCCGGCCATACGCTGGTCATCAACGGCAAGACCTACAAGCTCGCGCTGTTGCCCTCGGGGGTCTTGCGCGAACAGAAACTGTCGGTGATTGGCAATGGCGTCGTGTTCGATCCGGCCGCCTTCCTCGACGAGATCTCCCGGCTCCAGGCGCAGGGCGTCGCGGTCTCGCCCGACAATCTGCGCGTCGCCGAGAACGTTACCCTGATCCTGCCGCTGCATCGCGAGCTCGACGCGCACCGCGAATCCGCCAACGCGGCGACCGCGATCGGCACCACCCGCCGCGGCATCGGACCCGCCTATGAGGACAAGGTCGGACGCCGCGCCATCCGCCTGATGGATCTCGCCGATCTCGACACGCTGCCGCACAAGATCGATCGGCTGCTGGCTCATCACAACGCGCTTCGCCGCGGCCTCCGTCTGGAGGAATTCGACGGCAAGGTGATCCTGAAAGAACTCACCGCGCTGGCGCCGCAGCTGCTGCCCTATGCCGAGACGGTGTGGCGGCTGCTCGACATCAAGCGGCGCGAGGGCAAGCGCATCCTGTTCGAGGGCGCGCAGGGCGCGCTGCTCGACGTCGACCACGGCACCTATCCCTACGTCACATCGTCCAATACGGTCGCGGCCCAGGCCGCGACCGGCTCGGGCCTCGGGCCGGGCGCGGTCGGCTATGTGCTCGGCCTCTGTAAAGCCTACACCACCCGCGTCGGCCAGGGTCCGTTCCCGACGGAGCAGGACAACGAGATCGGTCGCAAGATCGGCGAGCGTGGCCGCGAGTTCGGCACCAATACCGGGCGGCCTCGCCGCTGCGGCTGGTTCGATGCCGTGCTGGTGCGCCAGGCGGTCCGCACCTGCGGCATCAATGGGCTGGCGTTGACCAAGCTCGATATCCTCGACGGCTTCGATTCGATCGAGGTCTGCACGGGCTACAGGCTCGACGGCAAGGAGATCGACCATTTCCCGGCCGGCGAGGGCGCCCAGGCCCGGGTCGAGCCGATCTATGAGACGATCGAGGGCTGGAAAGAGCCGACCGCGAACGCCCGTTCGTGGGCGGATTTGCCGGCGCAAGCCATCAAATATGTGCGGCGGGTCGAGGAACTCGTGGGTTGTCCGATCGCCTTGCTTTCCACGAGCCCTGAACGCGAAGATACTATTCTGGTACAGAATCCATTCGAAGCTTAACAGGACGTCACCGCCGGGCCCGCAATCTTGATGAACAATGGCTGATTATTACCCGCTCATCGCACGTGCCATCGCCGGCCTGGATCCCAATGCTCCGGGCGAGAGCCGTCGTGCGCTCTATGAGCGGGCGCGCACGGCGTTGATCGCGCAGTTGCGCAGTGTTCAGCCGCCGCTCTCCGAATCGGAAATCACCCGCGAGCGGCTGTCGCTCGAGGAAGCCGTCCGCAAGGTCGAATCGGAAGCCGCCCAGCGCGCCCGCGAGGCCAGCCGCGGCGGCGGCGCGGTCGCCCGCACCCCGGACGCTTTCCGCCGCGCCAATGCCCGCCCGCCGGAAGGTCCGGGCGGCCCCCCCGGTGGTGCCCTTGGCGCGCCACCGCCCGGGCCGCCGCGCCAACGTCCGCCGTCGCCACCGCCCGGACGCGATGGCCGGCCGCCGCTCGGCCAGGACGACCAGCGCCCGCCACGCAATCTGCGACCCGATGCGCCGCCGCAAGGTGGGCCGCGCCCGCCGTCACCGCAGGTACCGATGCAGGATGCCGACCTGCCGCCGCTGCCCCCGCGCGGCAATGGTAGCCGTCGCGGCCCGGATAATGGCGGCCCGCCGCCACCCCCCGGCATGCGCGGCTTTCGCGACATCGCAGCCGACGCCGACGATCTCGGTCGCGCGGCGGCGCAGGCCAATCGCGCCGCGCGCAAGACCTACGCCAACGTGCCGTCGCCCTCGCCGGAGTTCGACCGGCTCGAGCCGCGCATGGAAAACCGCGGCGCAGATCCCGACGCGCCGTATTCGTACGACGAATCGCTGGAGGAGGCCGATCGTTACGCCGACAGGCCGCCGCTGCCGCAGCCCTCGCGCGATCGTCCGCGGCTGCCGCCGGACCGCGATCGCGAGCCGAAGAAGGGTCGCGCCGGTTCAGTGTTTCCGTTCAAGATCTTCATTGCGGCCGGGATCCTGCTGATTCTGGTTGGCGCCGGCATTTTGTGGGGCAAGCAGGCGATGACCACCGTCAGCAGCCTGTTCAAATCGACGCCCGTCGCGGATGCGCCGAAGGACCCGGCCGCGCCGCAGTCGCGCCCGAAGATTCCGGATCGCGTCGGCCAGCCCGGCAGCGAGATGGCGCCGGTGGCGCAGCGCGTCGTGCTCTATGACGAGGATCCGTCCGATCCCAAGGGCAAGCAATATATCGGCTCGGTGATCTGGCGCACCGAACCGATCAAGGCCAGCGGCAACCAGAAGCCGGATGTCGCAGTGCGCGCCGACATCGAGATTCCCGACCGCAAGTTCAAGATGACGATGTCGTTCCGCCGCAACACCGATACATCGCTGCCGGCGAGTCACACTGCGGAACTGACCTTCACCTTGCCGCAGGATTTCTCCGGCGGCGGCGTCGGCAACGTGCCGGGCATTTTGATGAAATCCAACGAGCAGGCGCGCGGCACGCCGCTGGCGGGCCTCGCGGTGAAGGTCACCGACGGTTTCTTCCTGGTCGGCCTATCCAACGTCGATTCCGATCGCGCCCGAAATCTGCAACTGCTCAAGGAGCGCTCCTGGTTCGACGTGCCGCTGGTCTATGTCAGCCAGCGGCGCGCCATCATCGCGATTGAAAAGGGCTCCCCCGGCGAACGTGCGTTCAACGACGCGTTCGCGATCTGGGGGGAGTAAGGGCGGAGCGCGGCAGGCGCTGCTGCGCTTCAGCGGATCGCGATCGAATGGGCAATCGGCGAGTCAGGCAGTCGGTTAGCGGATCGACGGCCGCCTTCGCGGCGCCACCGTCCAACACCGGGCAAACGTCTAACACCGGAATGGCGTCGGCATTGCGCCGGGCTGAACGCGCTTATGCGTGTGAGGCGCTGCCTCACTCGCCGGCGGCGGCGCGCTTTCGCGCGTTGTTGTCGCGGTCCATCACGGCGCGGCAGCCGGGGCTGACATTGGCGCGCTGCTTGTGCATGCAGGCGGTGATGCGCTGGATGTTGGGGATTTCGTGCCCGCACAGCCGCATGGCGTCGCCGCTGCACATCTGGTGCGCGTCCGACGCGAAGACAGGGCCGAGGCTCGAAGAAAACGCAGCTGCCGAAACTGCGGCGGCGAGAAGGGCTACTCTGTTGGTCCGTCGGAAGGTCATCGATGCGTTCCCCAAGGTTGCGCGCGCTGTTGGCTGCTCGTTATCCGGGGGCGCTGCACACGGCTTGCACGGCCGCACGCGTCATCCATCACGCGAGAATGCCTCGGTGTGGTTGCTCGAATCCGCCGATGTTCGAATCAAAAAGTGCTGCGCCGCCCGAAGTTAATTATGCGCTAATGTTTCCAACTCGCAATGGCCGGCGCCAACACTTCTTTGACTGTTGTCCGCAAGACACGAGATCGCGGCAAGAGAGTCGCGGCCACGTGGCATTCTCGAAGCGGGTGTCGGCGCGCACAAGCTGAGGCGGCCGGCCAGGCTTGTCGTCGGTGCCGCGAACGCGTCCGCGATCATCATGATCGCGGGCCCGGGCGAGTGGCGCGATCCCGGTGGCCTTCCTGCGTCCGTTGTCCGCACTTGTTGCGGCAATCGCTGGGGCATTGCCATCGCGGTCGCAGAGCTCGGTAGAAATGCGGAAATTCACCGCGCCCGGACAACCACCCGTTAGGGAAGAAGCGGTACCGTGGGCGGCTATTGCTCTTGCCGGCCGACCGCTGCGTGGGAGCGGAAACGGCTGTCGGCACCGGACCTTGGCGATGTATGTTGATTCCGCTTGCTTCATTCCGCTGCCGATTGATCCACCGGCGCGCCGACTTCGCGCGATGGCGCGGCGGCGACATGCGATGTGCTTCGGACCGTGGGCGTGACGGCATGACGCGGATTCCAGGAAACAGGGCGATGCGGCGAGCCGGGGCGAGGGCCGCGCACCCATGACCGCCGCCTCCAAGGATCTGCGCAAGGAACTGAACGGCGCCGAAGAAGATGGACCGGAGCACGATGCCCGGATTTTCGGTGAGGTGACCGATCTGTTCCTGTCCAGCGTCGGTCGCCTCGGCGACTCCCAGATCGCGGCCGTCGATGGCGTGCTCGCCCACCTGGTCGACCGGGTGGAAGCGGAGACCGCGATCCAGCTCAGCGAGGCGCTCGCCACCATCGACCGGGCGCCGGTGCAGACCGTCCGCAAGCTCGCATTTCACGAAACGCCGCAGGTCGCCGCGCCCGTGCTGCGAAGCTCCGCCTGCCTGTCGGAATCCGACCTGCTCGAGGTCGTGAAGAACCGCAGCCAGCAGCACTTGCTGGCGATCTGCAACCGGACCACGCTGAACGAGGCCCTCACCGACGCGCTGATGCGGTTCGGCGACGTCAACGTCTCCAATGCGCTCGCCCACAATGCCGGGGCGCGTTTCTCCGAATGCGGTTATGCAACCCTGGTCGGTCGCGCGGAGAAGGACGAGAGCCTGGCGGAAAAGCTCGGCGTCCGCCTGGACATTCCCGGCAACTTGCTGCGCGAACTGCTCGGCAAGGTCGCCGACGTCGTCCGCGCGCGCTTCCTGACCGCCTCGCGGCCGGCGGTGCGCCCGAAAGCCCGGCCCAGCGCCGGACAAAACGCTCCGCCGCGCATGAAGGTCGACTACACGGAGGCGCACAATGAGGTCGTCACGCTCAACCGCACCGGCAAGCTGAATGACTCCATGGTCAATCGCTTTGCGGTTCGCGGCGAATATGACCTCGTGGTCGCGGCGATTGCGCTGAAGGCCGACGTCAAGCCCGAGGCGGTCGAGCCGCTGCTCGAACCCGACCGCGTCTACGGGCTGATCGTTGCCTGCAAGGCCGCCCGGCTGACCTGGTCGACCACCACCATGATCGTCCGCAACCGGCCGAACTGTCCGCCCTCCACCGACCGCGAACTCGAACAGTGCGTGGCGATCTATGAGACGCTGCTGCTGTCGGTGGCGCAATGGACCATCCGTTGGGGCTCCGATCAGCTTCTCGCCAGGAAGGGCGAACTGGTCGCAGCGGCTGGCAGGTAAGGTCCGCGCGCGGCAGGCGAGCGGCGCCGGTCCCGGTCACCGCTGTCAGAACCGTTCCGGCCTGAACACGACCACGTCGGACATGGTGATGAACCCGATGCGATCTTGCAGGGCGGCGAATACGGCGTCCATCACCTCGTCGGCCTGGGCGGCATCCACGATGCACAGCACCGCCATCATGTTGGTGGCGTCTCCGACCTGGCCTTGCGAGTGCCAGGCATTCTGCGCGCCGCGACCCTCGACGATGGGCAGTACGGAGTATCCGGGGACCCCGGCCCGGTCGAGCGTGCTGACGATCGTGCGCAGCAGCGGCGCCTCCACGACGATGTCGATGCGCTTCTTCGCGTGATATTTCGTCATGGCTTGGTCCTGTGGGATCAATGCGCGATCTGGCGGCCAATTGCGATGTAGAGCGGAATGCCGACCAGAAGGTTGAAGGGAAAGGTCACGCCGAGCGACAGCGTGAGTGCGAGGGCTGGATTGGCGGCCGGCAGCGCCAGCCGCATCGCCGCCGGCGCCGCGATGTAGGAGGCCGAGGCGGCGAGTGTGATCAGCACCGCGGCGCTGCCGGCGGACAGGCCGAGCAGGGCGGCCATCGCGGCGGCGATGGTTGCGCCGATCAGCGGCATGACCACCGCAAAGGAGGTGACCGCGAAAGAGAGGTATCGCCAGCCCTGCCGGAGCCCGCGCCCGGCGACCAGGCCCATGTCCAGCAGGAACAGGCACAGCACGCCGGCGAACGGATCGAGGATGAACGGCTTCAGCATGGCCAGTCCGCGCTCCCCGGTCGCCGCGCCGATGGCGAACGATCCGAGCAGGATGAAGATCGAGCCGTTGAAGGCGACTTCCCGGAGGAAGTCGCCGCCGCCATGCCGGGTCTTCCGTTCACGATTGGCGATCCACAGCGCGGCGAAAATGGCAGGCGTTTCCATCGCGGCGGCTACAGCGACCAGATAGCCGTCATACGGCACGGCCAGCTGGTTGAGCATCCCGGTCACCGCGGCGAAGGTCACCGCGGAGATCGAGCCGTAGTGGCCGGCGATCGCTGCGGCATCGATCGCGCCCAGGCCGGTCGTCGCGCGCAGCAGCGCGTAGGCGATGAACGGCGTGGCAAAGGACAGCACCACGCCGGCCGCGATCGCCGACAGCAACGGTGCCGTCAGCCCGTGATGGCCAACCTCGGCGCCGCCCCGGAAGCCGATCGAAAGCAGCAGGTACAATGCCAGGAACTTGGCCACCGCCTCGGGGATCGACAGGTCGGACCGCGCCCAGACCGCCAGCATTCCCAGCACGAAGAACAACACCATCGGCGACAGCAGGTTCTGCATTCCCAGGCTCAGCATCGGTCTCCATCCCGTTTCGAGGCGGTGGCGGCAGCGCCGTGGCCTCGCTACAGGCTTTGCCAATGCATGGGAAATTGATAGTTATCAGTTCTAAGATTGAATTATTCAATGATGGTAGGGATGCCTAAATCGTTGACCAACCTCGACCTCGACCTGGTGCGGACGTTTGCGACCATCGCCGGCACCGGCAGCTTTACCCGCGCGGCGGAGATCCTGCGGCGCCAGCAGTCGACCATCTCGTTGCAGGTGCAGCGGCTGGAAACGGCGCTCGGCCAGAGACTGATGGAACGCAATCCGCGCGCGGTCCGGCTGACCTCGGAAGGCGAGACGTTCCTGGGCTACGCGCGCCGCATGCTTGACCTCAACGATGAGGTCGTATCGCGGATCAGCGAGCCGCAGATGCATGGCACGGTGCGGCTCGGTACGCCTGAGGACTTTGCAACCCGGCATCTGCCCGACGTGCTCGCCCGTTTCACCCAGGCCTATCCGGCCGTGGCGCTCGAGGTCACCTGCGATCTGACGCTCAACCTGCTCGAACGCTTCCGCAAGGGCGCCTTCGACCTGGCATTGATCAAGCGCGAGCCCGCTGTTGCGCAGGCGGGCGGCATCCGGGTCTGGCGGGAGCCGCTGGTCTGGGTAATGTCGGACCGCGACTTTCGCGCCGCCGATGGGCCGCTGCCGCTGGTGGTTTCGCCCGCACCCTGCGTGTACCGCAAGCGTGCCACCGAGGCGCTGGATCGCGCGCATCGCGGCTGGCGCATCGCCTACACCTGCGGCTCGCTGGCCGGGTCGATCGCGGCGGTCAGGGCGCGCCTCGGGGTCACGGTGCTGCCCAAGGACATGGTCCCGCCCGGCCTGCACGTCGTCGACGGTGCGCCGCTGCCGGACCTGAAGGATACCGAAATCGCCCTGTTGCACCGCGACCGCTTGTCCGTTCCGGCGCGGCGGCTGATGGAGCATGTGGTGAAGTCGCTGGGATGAACACGGCGCGCCGGCCCGGTGGGAAGCGCTTGACTCGTGGCGGACAGGACTTGAAATAGAGAACGACAGATACCGACCGAGATTTTGCGCCACGCCTTGCAGGCCTCAGCGGAACCATTTTCCGCTCGGGCGGCAAGTCCGGCATTTCCAATGCACGCGGCAACACGAGGTCGCCATGAAGCGCTATCTGATCTTCGGCACGATCAGCCCGTTCGTCGGTGGATTCCTGATGTTGTTCGTGACCACCGTGGCCTCGGGCTATTGGCACGATACGTCCTGGCCGGAGATCGGAAAATTTCTCGGCGCGTTCGTCAAGACGCTGCAATACAGCTATCTGTTCGGCATCATTCCCGCGCTGATGGTCGGCGCCATCGACGACATTCTTTACCACGTCCGGTGGATCGTACCCGCGCTGCGGATCGTGATCGTCGCCGCCATCGGCTTTGCCGCGTCGTCACTGCTCTACGGCTCGCGCGGACCGGATACCGGTACCTCCCAGTTCCTGCTCTACGGGCTCGTCGGCATGACGCCAGCGCTGTTGTCGTCATTTCTGGCACACCGATACGCCGACGAGCCGCGCGCGGCGCATTCGATGTGATCCTTCGTCGGGACGACGGGTGGTTGGGTCCGTGAAAACGCCACCAAAAGCGGCGGACCTTTCGATCCGCCGGTGATCCATATCGCGTGCTGACTTCATCTCCCGTTGGCGCGGCAGCGTCCGTAGGGGCCGGGGTACCAGCCGCGCGGGCAGGCGTGGAGCCAAGGCCGGGCATAGTTGCGGCGGCAGCCGCCATAAGGGCCGCGGTGCCAGCCGGGGCCGCAGCCGCCGGCGATCTCGATGATTTCGCCGCTGGTCGCGGGCGCGAGCGGAGCCAGCGGCAGCGCGTGGGCGGTCCCTGCCATCATGGCGGCGGCGAAGACGGTGGCGATCAGTCTGTTCATCAGCCTCTCCCTTTCGATTCGAATCGCGCGATCAGCCGCCGGCAAAGGCGATGCCGGCGCGAACCTCGCTGATCGCCTGGTCGATCAGGCCGATCGCCTTTTCGCGGTGGCCACCCTTGTTGGGCGTCGCGGCGGCGAGTTCGGCGCGAGCCGATTGCAGCAGGCCGATGCTGGCGGTCATGTGGGGCTGCCCGCCGACGGCGTAGCCGATGCCCATGCTGGCGGCGATCGTGGCGCCGAGCAGCGCCTTGCGGAGGAAGATTGTCGACATCTCCTGGTCTCCTATGGGATTTTCGAAGCGGGCGCTTCCGGGCGTGGCATAGGCCGGGCGCCGGCAGCCGTCGCCACGCAGCGATAGACCGTGCCCCTGGCCGCGTCTTGGACTGGCAGGCGCTGCAGGATTGATCGCTTGGACTGGTCGGCGCTGTTTTCTTCACCGGTGCGTGTTGCTACGCTGGCTTCAGCCGGCATTCGTCTGCCAATTGCAAGGCTGCCCGTGTTGCCACGAAAAATCCTCGCCGATGCCTGTTCTCAAGAAGACCCTGTCGACCGACATGCTGCCGCCGGGGTTGAGCGAGCGGCAACGCTTCATGTTCTTCGCCGAACTGTTCGAGCATTTCTCCAACACCGGCGAACTTGATCCGGCTGAGGACGTGCCGTTTCGCGCGGCGATGAACTCGATCCATGTCGGCACCACCTTGCTCGGCCGCTGCGATGGCACCTTTACGACGGTGCGGCGCGACCGCCGTCAGGTGCTGGCGACCAACGACGACCGCTATTGCCTGGCGCGCAACACCGGCACCCGCGAGTCCCGCGTCACCCATCGCGGCCGCGAATTCGTGCTGCGGCCGGGTTCGATGGCGCTCCTCAAGCTCGACGAGCCGTTCTTCGCCGCCGACGGGCTGAACGAAAAGCGTTTTACCAACGTCCATCTGCCGATGACGACGTTGAAGGCACGGGTGGCAGGTGTCGACGACCTTGTCGGCCGCGAACTGGCGCCAGGCGGGGCGCTGTCGCTGGCGATGGATTACAGCGATCTGCTGTTGCGCCATCCCGGCGCGGTCGACGAGGCCGGCTTTGCGATCGCCGGCCATTTGATGGACCTGGCAGCCCTGGGCCTCGGCGCGCGCGGCGACATCGCCGACGAAGCCCGGCGCGGCGGCGTGCGCGCGGTGCGGCTGAAGGCCGTGCTGATGATCCTGGAGCAGCGCTTTTCGGAACCGGATTTCTCCGCGCAGAAGCTCGCCACGGCTGCCGGCTTGTCCGAGCGCTATGTCAACGAACTGCTCTACGAGGCCGGCGCCAGTTTCACCATTCGGCTGCTGGAACGACGGCTGCGCAAGGCGGCGGAGCTTTTGGCGCAGCCCGCCCAACGGCGCATCAGCGACATCGCCTTCGATTGCGGCTTCAACGATCTTTCCTATTTCAACCGCTGCTTCCGCCGCCGTTTTGGCCTGACGCCGACGGCGGCGCGCGGCCGCTGATGGCGGGCGATGATTTGACGCAACTTGTGCCTCCTGTCCGCGTTACCATTTCATGAGCATGGCAAACGACGACATCTATACGCCGCCACGGCCGCGCAGCGGCCGCGAACGCCCGTTCCGCGACCGCTCGACAGGGCGCGCTGCCGGGCGCGGCCCCGTGATCGACCAGGAAGGCCGTGAAATTCCCAATGCTGGCCCGCGGCCTGCATTCGAGAGTTTCCGGTTTGATTTCGGCCCGGGCGGCGCCAATCCGTTCGGCGACTTGACGCGCGAACAGCGGCTGGCGCGGCTCGATGCCATCGCCAAGCTGCTTGACGTCGCCTTTGTCGTGCCTGGCACCAATTTTCGCTACGGCATCGACGGACTGATCGGCCTGATCCCGGTGGTCGGCGACATCATCACGACGGCGATCTCGCTCTGGCTGGTGCGGGAGGCTCGGGCCCTCGGCGCCCCCTGGCACATCACGGCGCGAATGCTCGGCAATGTCGCGGTTGACGGCATGGTCGGCCTGATCCCGGTTGCGGGCGATGCGTTCGATGTCATGTTCCGCGCCAACGTCCGCAACGTGCGCATGCTCAGGCGGTGGCTCGACCGGCAGCCGCGCTAAGGTGCTGGCGCGTTTCGTCGCGCCGACCGGCAATCCGTCACTTAAAAAAACGCCCCCGGAAACGGTTTCCAGGGGCGCATCGTGGAAAGCGGAACTTCAGGCCGCGTCGGCCTTGTCCTCCGTCGTCTCCGGGCGTGGACGGCGCGGCAGCGGGAAGGCCTCGCTCTCATAGAGCGAGCGGATGCCGCTCTGGTCGAAGCGGGCTTCCTCAACCTGGAGATACGCGCCATTCAGCGAATCCGCCGGCAGCTCCTCGATCGCGAAGCGAACCGCTTCCGCCGCGGTGCCGAAACGCCGATAGGCAAATCCGGCGCGCTTCTTCTTGCGGATGGCGGCGGGAAACAGTTCGGCGGAGGTGTTGTAGCTGAAGGGACGCATGGTCGGTGACCTCAATCTTTTTGGCTCTTCTGGATGAGCAATGGGGATTGGATGACGGTGGGCCACAGGGGCGGCGCGCCGTGCACGTCATTTCTGCACCCCAATATAGGCTTTTTTGACGGAAATGCGACCCCTGAAGCTATCGATCGGGGGTGATGATGAATCCGCGCATGGCTCCGGCGGCGGATATTTAATCAAGTTTTTTCAATAGCTTAGGTCGCCTATAATTTGCCGGCCAGGACCAGGATCAGCAACACGATCAAAATTACCCCAATCAGCCCCAGCCGGAGCGGCCACGGCCCCGGAAGCGGCCGGAAAAGCCGCCCAGAAGGACGATGATCAGGATGATGACGAGTATGGTCGTTAGCGACATGGCGCGCTCCCCGGAAGCCAGCGGGGGCGTCCCCAGACACTACCGCTATCTAATCAATGCATGTTTCGGGCCGCCAGTCGCTTGCCCTGTCCCACGACGAGGCGAGAAGGAACAGTCACTTCTTCGTCTCGTCGATCGGTAGCACTTTTAGCGGCGTCGCATACGGCTCGATGCGGATGCTGTCGCCGGCGATCAGGCCGATCTTGTGCAGCGGCGCCTGTTCGAGATCGCCGGCGGCGGATTTGCGCACCGCATATTGCCACGCGCTCAGCGAGCCCCTGGCGACCAGCATCTTGGCGACGCCACCAGCGTTCTGACCCTCGATCTGGGCCAACTCGCTCTCGCTGATACCGATCACGATCTCGTCCTTGGCCGAGATGATCTTGAACAGGGCGACTTTGTCGGCGGCGAAGGCGGGCTGGATCACGACGCCTTGCATCAAGAGGGTGACTGCGCCGACTGCTAGCAGCAGGCGTTTGGACATTTGCATTCTTCGGTCATCCTTGTCCGCGCGCGGGGACGGGCGCCCCATCAACAAAAACCGCGCGACCAGTTTTGGTCGCGCGGAATGCGAACAGGTTCGAGCGTTACTGGAACTATTTCGGCTGCAGTTTCAAAGCCGCCGAATTGATGCAGTAGCGCAGGCCCGTGGGGCCGGGACCGTCCGGGAAGACGTGACCGAGATGACCGTCGCATTTCGAGCACAGTACCTCGGTGCGGATCATGCCGTGGCTGACGTCGCGCTCCTCGTCGACATGGCTGTCCACGGCGGGTGCCGTAAAACTCGGCCAGCCGCAGCCGGAGTCGAACTTGGCGTCCGACTCGAACAGCGTCTGGCCGCAACCGGCGCAAGTGTAGGTGCCTTGGCGGTGCTCGTGCTCATACTCGCCGGAAAACGGCCGTTCGGTCGCCTTCTCGCGCAGCACCGCGTACTGCATCGGCGTCAATTCCTTGCGCCACTCGGCCTCGCTCTTGACGACCTTGCCCGCGGTCTTGGTGTCGGACATCTGATCTCCTTTCGTAACGCCTCAGTTCGTTGCCTTGGCGCTGCTCACCAATGTCGGCTTCTCGATGTAGTTTTCCGCGAAGATCTTCTTCAAATTCTCGATCTTCGGGATGTCGTTGAACGCAATATAGGGCTGGTTCGGGTGCAGCGTCAGATAGTCCTGGTGGTAGTCCTCCGCTGCATAGAACCCCTGGAGCGGGCCGACCTTGGTCACGATCGGCTTCTTGAAAACCTTGGCCGCGTTCAGCTGGGCGATATAGGCCTCCGCGACCTTCTTCTGCTCATCATTGGCGGTAAAGATCGCCGAGCGATACTGTGTGCCGACATCCGGGCCCTGGCGGTTCAGCTGCGTCGGGTCGTGCACCACGGAAAAGAAGATCTGCAGGATCTTGCCGTAACTGATCTTTTTCGGATCGTACTTGATCTCGACCGCTTCGGCATGACCGGTGGTGCCGGTGCCGATCATGGTATAGTTCGCCGTCATCTTGCTGCCGCCGGAATAGCCGGACACGGCGTTGAGCACGCCTGACGTGTGCTGATACACGCCCTGCACGCCCCAGAAGCAGCCTCCAGCGATCACGGCGGTCTGGACGCCGTCGGCGGGCTGAACGTCGATGGCGGGCGGCGGGATGATGACGGCTTCCTCGGCGGCGCGAGACGGGCTGATGGCGACGGCTGCGATGGCCAGTGCACCGATGGCGGCGGCGCCGAGCGACAGGCGGCTGAGATAGCGAGGGGACATGGTTTCCTCTTTCGGCAAAGGGTGAAGCAGTCTAGAGCGTGACGGGCGTTTCGCAACTTGCCGGGGCTTTGCGGCCCTGATCGTTCCGATGCCAGAGATACGGCGCGACAGGGGGATTGTTACGCGCCGCGCCACACGAGTTCGTGAATAAAGTGACCCGCCGTCAACGAGTTAGAGGGCAACGTTGACGCAGGGGTGATCGCGCTTGACGGGCGTCGGAATCCTTTTCCAAAATGGAACCGCGGGTCGCGTTGGCGACAGGGCATTCGCTGTTGGAGCGTATCGCAGATGTCGCGTGCAATCTTGGGTTCGATTCTCGGGCTGATCATGGCCGGGCCCGCGCTCGCCGATAGCGCGATCGAGACCTGCAGGGATGCCGGCGCCGCGGCCGACGCTCGGCTTGCCGCGTGCACCTCGGTGGCCGCCGATGCCGCCGTGACCGGCGCATCCAAGGCCTCCGCCCACGCCTATATCGGCGATACCCTGGCACGAAAGCGCGACTACGATGGCGCCATCCTGGCCTTCACCCGGGCGCATGAAGCCGACCCCGAAAACGTGTTCTACATCAATGCGCGCGGCCTGGCCCATGCCAACAAGGGCGACGAAGAGTCGGCGTTGGCGGACTACGATCTGTGCATGAAGTTGCGCCCGAATTACCCGGCCCCGCACAACAACCGCGGCATCATCTTCATGCGCAGGGGTGATTTCGATCAGGCCTTCGAGGAATTCAGCGCCGCCATCAGGCTCAACGCGCCACAGAACCGCTACACCAATCTCTACAATCGCGGTCGGGTGCAGACCCTGCGGAAGCAGTATGATTCGGCGCTGGCCGACTTTGCAGCAGCGAAGCAGCTCAATCCGGAGGCGCCGCAGGTGTCGGTGTTCCGCTGCATCGCCTACACCGAGATGGGCAAATTCGATGATGCGTTGGCCGATTGCAACGCGGTCCTCGCGCGATATCCGAAGGCGATCTATACCCTGACGAGCCGTGCCAACGCCCATCTGGCGAAGGGCGATCTCGACAAGGCGATGGCCGATTACAATCAGGCGATCCGGTTGAGCCCCAACTATGTTCGCGCCTATGTCGGCCGCGGCCAGCTGTTTGAGAGACGCCGCGATCCCGGCGCCGCCCGTTCCGATTACCGCGCCGCCAGCGCCGCGCTCGCCAAGGTCGAAGACATCGAAACCACGCTGGCACGCCGCTTTGCCCGGGAGCGGCTCGCGGCGCTGCAGGCCGGGTCGAACAAGCCGTCGGCCGCCAAGACGCCGACCGGCCCGCGCAAGGTGGCGTTGATCATCGGCAATGGCGTCTACAAGAACGTCCAGCCGCTGGCCAACCCGCCGCGCGATGCCCGGCTGATCGCATCGACCTTTCGCGAACTCGGCTTTGCCACGGTGACGCTGGCGCCGGATCTGACCCGCGACAAATTCTTCGCAGCGCTGCATGAATTCGGCCGCGAGGCCGAAAATGCGGATTGGGCGGTGGTCTATTATGCCGGCCACGGCATGGAGATCGGCGGCGTGAACTACCTGATCCCGATCGACGCCGTGCTGGCCGCCGACCATGAGGCGGAAACCCAGGCGGTCGCCCTGGAGCAGGTGATCGCGTCGGTCGCGGGCGCGCGCAAGCTGCGGCTGGTTATGCTCGACGCCTGTCGTGACAATCCGTTCGAAAAGACCATGCAGCGAACCATGGCGCTGAAACTGGTCAGCAAGGGGTTCTCGAATATCGAGCCGGAAGCCGGCTTCATGGTGGTCTACGCGGCCAAGCACGGCGAGACCGCGCTCGACGGCGAATCCGACAACAGTCCGTTCGCCAAGGCGCTGGCGCGCGACATCAAGGCGCCGCAGGTCGAAATCCGGAAATTGTTCGACATCGTCCGCGACGACGTCCTCAATGCCACCAAACGCGCGCAGCAGCCATTCACCTATGGTTCGCCGCCCGGGCGCGAGGATTTCTATTTCGTGGCGGGAAAATGACGCCCGACACTCTCGAACCCGTCATTCTGAGCCCCGTCATCCTGAGCTTGGCGCGCCTCGATGGATGACGTCTGAGCGGGCTGCAGGAGGGACCTGGGAAATCTACACCACCACGCTGAGCCGCTTCGCCGCCCGCGTGATGCCGGTGTAGAGCCATCTTGCCCGGCTGTCCTGGAACGCAAAACTCTCGTCGAACAGCACCACGTCGTCCCATTGCGACCCTTGCGACTTGTGCACGGTCAGCACATAGCCATAATCGAACTCATCGTAGGGTTTTCGCTGCTCCCACGGGATCGTCTCGATGCCGCCCTCGAAACAATCGTGGCGCACCGAAACCTTCGTCACCTTGTGGCCGAACTCCTCGTCGGGCGACAGCCGCATGGTCATGATTTTTGATTTGCCCCGCGACGCGGTGCGCGACTTGACCCGCCACAGCCCGCCGTTGAACAACCCCTTCTTGCGGTTGTTGCGCAGGCACACCAGCTTGTCGCCGGCCACCGGAAACGGGTCCTCGATGTTCTGCTTCTGCCGCACCCGCATGTTGTAGGCGCGACGGGTGTTGTTGCGGCCGACCAGCACCTGGTCGGCGCCCATCACGCGCTCCGGGTCGAGTTCGCTGCGCAGCACCACCTCGCTCTCGCCATGGCGGCCGATTTCGAGTTCGCGGCCCTCGCGGATGTCCATCGACATCCGCACGATCGGGTCGTCCTGGGCCTGGCGGTGTACCTCGGTCAGCATCGCGTCGGGCTCGCAGTCCGTGAAGAAGCCGCCGCCCTGGATCGGCGGCAATTGCGCGGGGTCGCCGAGCACCAGCAGCGGACAGTCGAACGACATCAGGTCGCGGCCCAACTCAGCATCGACCATCGAGCACTCGTCGATCACGATCAGTTTCGCTTTCGAGGCGGGCGCGTCGTCCCACAATTCGAAGCTCGGCTGCTCGACGCCGGATTCCTTGGCGCGATAGATCAGCGAGTGGATGGTGGAGGCGTTGTCGCAGCCCTTGTTGCGCATCACCAGCGCCGCCTTGCCGGTGAAGGCGGCGTATTTCACCTCGCCGTTGACGCCCTCGGCGATGTGCCGCGCCAGTGTGGTCTTGCCGGTGCCGGCATAGCCGAACAGCCGGAACACCGCCGGCGTACCGTTGCGGCCGGGCTTGGCCTTGAGCCAGTCACCGACGGCCTTTAACGCAGCATCCTGATGCGGGGTGAATGTCGGCATTGCCATCTTGCGGGAAGGGCGACCCGAGGCGAGTCGCCAACCCCCAAACTAACCATTCGCTCCGCCGGTTCAAGCGGGCGAATTGGGCGCTCCGCCGCTATTGCCAGCCGGGAACGCCGCGCATGTCAGGCAATTTGTGAGCGATGCCCTTGTGGCAGTCGATGCAGGTCTTTTCCTTGGTGAACAGGAAGCGCTGGTGGGCGACCGAGGCGCGCGGCGACTGCTTGGTGATGTCCATCGAGTCGGCGCTGTGGCAGTTGCGGCATTCGAGCGAGTCGTTGGCCTTGAAACGCGCCCATTCATGCACCGCCAGCTCGAGCCGGTGCTCCTTGAATTTTTCCGGCGTGTCGATGGTGCCGAAGATCTTGCCCCAGACCTCTTTCGAAGCCTGCATCTTGCGCGCGATCTTGTCGGTCCAGTTGTGCGGCACGTGGCAGTCCGGGCAGGTCGCGCGCACCCCGGAGCGATTGCTGAAATGGATGGTCGACCTCAACTCGGCATAGACGTTGTCTTTCATCTCGTGGCAGCTGGTGCAGAACTTCTCCGTGTTGGTGAGTTCCAGCGCGGTGTTGATGCCGCCCCAGAAGATCACGCCTGCCATGAACCCAGCCAGCACCAGCACGCCGAGCCCGAACACCGAACTCGGCCGGACCAGCACCTGCCAGAGTTCCAGCATGAAGGCCCGGCTTCGCGCGACGAAACCGCGCCTGGCCTTTGGCTCCTCGACGGTCGCAGTCATCGGCGGCCACCGGGGCTGGCGCGCGACAGCAGCGTGTCGACGTCGACGAAATTGTTGCTGACGGGCGGCGTGGCCGTACTTTGCGGCACGTGGCATTCGGTGCAGAAAAACCGCCGCGGCGAGACCGAGGCGAGGAACTGGCCGTCGCGGTCCATGAAATGCGTGATCGACACCATCGGCGCCTGCGTCTCCGCTATGCGCGCGCGTGCATGGCAGGACAGGCACTTGTTGCCGTTGAGGTCGATCTGGTAGCCCTCGATGCTGTGCGGGATCACCGGCGGCTGTTCCGGATAGTTGCGCACTTCCTTTTCCGAAGTGTTGCGGTTCTGCGGCATCGGCGGCGCCGGCCCCTCGTCGTTGAGCGGGGCCGGGCCGCGCAGGCCGGAACTCACCGTCTGCGCCGCCAGCGACGTCGCGCCGGCGACGATCGCGGCCGCAAGCAGAGTGATTGCGAAGCGCTTGATCATGACACGTTCACCCGTTCGATGCGCACGGCGCATTTCTTGAAGTCGGTCTGCAGCGAGATCGGATCGGTGGCGTCGAGCGTCACCTTGTTGATCAGCTTGGATTCGTCGAACCACGGCACGAACACCAGGCCACGCGGCGGCCGGTCACGGCCGCGCGTCTCGACGCGGGCGCGGATGAAGCCGCGGCGCGAGATTACTTTCACCTCATCGCCGCGCCTGAGCTTGGCTTCCTGCGCGTCATCGGGATGCATGAAGCAGACGGCCTCGGGGAACGCCTTATACAGTTCCGGCACGCGGCGCGTCATGGAGCCGGAATGCCAGTGCTCCAGCACGCGGCCGGTCGAGAGCCAGAATGGATAGTCATTGTCCGGCGATTCGGCCGGCGGTTCGTAGGGCAGCGCGAAGATGCGCGCCTTGCCGTCCGGATAGCCGTAGAACTGCACGCTGGCGCCCTGCTTGACATAGGGGTCGCTGCCCTCGCGGAAGCGCCATTTTGTTTCCTGGCCGTTGACCACAGGCCAGCGCAGGCCGCGCTCGCGGTGATAGGTTTCGAACGGCGCGAGGTCGTGGCCGTGGCCGCGGCCGAAGGCGGCGTACTCTTCGAACAGCCCCTTCTGCACATAGAAGCCGAACGCCCTGGATTCGTCGTTGGCGTAGCCGGCCTCGATCTCCGTCGTCGGGAATTTGTCGACTTGGCCGTTCTTGAACAGCACGTCGAACAGCGTCTTGCCGCGAACCTCTGGCTTCTTGGCGATCAGCTCCTCGGGCCATACCTCCTCGATCTTGAACCGACGGGAGAACTCCATGAGCTGCCAGAGGTCGGATTTGGCTTCGCCGGGCGGATTGACGAGCTGGTGCCAGAACTGCGTGCGCCGCTCGGCATTGCCATAGGCGCCTTCTTTCTCCACCCACATCGCTGTCGGGAGGATCAGGTCGGCGGCGAGGGCGGTCACCGTCGGATAGGCATCCGAGACGACGATGAAGTTATCGGGGTTGCGGAAGCCGGGATAGATCTCCTCGTTGATGTTCGGGCCGGCTTGCAGGTTGTTGTTGACCTGCACCCAGTAGGCGTTGAGCTTGCCGTCGCGTGGCATCCGGCTTTGCAGCACGGCGTGATAGCCGGGCTTGTCGGGAATGGTGCCTTCCGGAAGTTGCCAGATGTGCTCGGCGTGGTCGCGATGCGCCTTGTTGGTGACGACCATGTCGGCGGGCAGCCGGTGCGAGAAGGTGCCGACCTCGCGCGCGGTGCCGCAGGCCGACGGCTGGCCGGTGAGCGAGAACGGGCTGTTGCCGGGTGCGGAGATCTTTCCGGTCAGCAGGTGGATGTTGTAGACGAGGTTGTTGCACCAGACGCCGCGGGTGTGCTGGTTGAAGCCCATGGTCCAGAACGAAATCACCTTGGTCTTCGGATCGGCATAGAGTTCGGCCAGCGCCAGCAGCCGGTTCATCGGCACGCCGGACATTTCCGACGCTTTCTCCAGCGTGTAGTCGGACACGAACCTGGCGAACTCGTCGTAGCTCATGTCGGTGGAGTCGTTGGCCTTGGCCGCGCCGGTCGCCTTCTTCTGCAGCGGATGCTCGGGCCGCAGGCCATAGCCGATGTCGGTCTGGCCGCGCTTGAACACGGTGTGCGCGGCGACGAAGTCCTTGTCGACCCGGCCGGTCCTGATGATGTGGTTGGCGATGGCGTTGAGGATGTAGAGGTCGGTCTGCGGCTTGAACACCATGCCGATGTCGGAGAGGTCGAACGAGCGGTGCTCGAAGGTGGAGAGCACGGCGACGCGGACATGCGGCGCTGACAGCCTCCGGTCGGTGAGGCGCGTCCACAGGATCGGATGCATCTCCGCCATGTTGGAGCCCCACAGCACGAAGGCGTCGGCCGCCTCGATGTCGTCATAGCAGCCGGCCGGCTCGTCGATGCCGAAGGTGCGCATCATGCCGGCGACGGCGGAGGCCATGCAGTGCCGCGCATTGGGGTCGATATTGTTGGTACGGAAGCCGGCCTTGTACAGTTTCGCGGCGGCATAGCCTTCCCAGATCGTCCACTGGCCGGAGCCGAACATGCCGACGCCGCTCGGGCCCTGCTTCTTCAGCGCCGCCTTCCACTTCTCGGCCATGATGTCGAACGCCTCGTCCCAGGATACGGGCGCGAACTCGCCGTTCTTGTCGTACTTGCCGCTGGTCTTGCGCAGCATCGGCTGCGTCAGGCGGTCATGGCCGTACATGATCTTGGAGAGGAAGTAGCCCTTGACGCAGTTCAGGCCGCGGTTGACCTCGGCCTTGATGTCGCCGTGGGTGGCGACGACACGGTTGTCCTTGGTCGCCACCATCACCGAGCAGCCGGTGCCGCAGAAGCGGCAGGCGGCCTTGTCCCATTTCAATTCGCTGTTGTCGCGTTCGGCGACGAGATTGGCAGCGAGCGCCGGCGCGGAGATGCCGGCCGCCGCGGCGGCGACGGCGGCAGCTTCCAGCTTCAGCATCTGGCGGCGATCGAGTTTGGGGGAGGTCATCCGGATTCTCCTGGCCTCTGGCGGGTTACGCATCAGGCTTCGATGGCGTGAAAGACCAGCGACGCGGCATACACGTGCGGCAACAGCTGGATCGTATTGAGCGTGGTGCCGAGGCTGCCGGCCTCCGGCGCGTCGACCACCACGACGAGCTTGCCCCGGATGTCGCGCCCGTGAATTTCGCAGCCCGGCAGCGCCACGATCGCCGTCTCGACGTCGGCGAGGCGCTCGGGACGCGCCTGCACCAGAATGCTGGCGATCTCGCCGCCGGGCGGCGCGACCACGTGGTCGGCGCTAAGTACCCTGCCGGTGATCAATGCACGGCGGTTCAGTGTGGCTTGGGCCATGGTGACGGTCTTTCGCTGTTCGGGAATCAATGCGGGGCGGACGGCGGGCCGGGCGGGCCTGCGAACATCTGGTAGATCCAGATGCCGAGGCCGTAAGTGCCGACGGTGCCGACCGCGAGGACGGGCATCACGACCGCGGTCAGGAACAGGAAAGCGAAAATCTCCATGCGCTTGCGGCGCACGCGCGACAACGCGTCGTCAGGAACCGACATGTTCGGTCTCTTCAATTTTTAAGGGGGATTGGACGGCATCCGGGCCGTTGCCTTGGCTCACTTTCAGGCAATCTGCCCGCGCAGGCTTTGATCTGCATCAATCCGCCCGCCTGCATGGCCGGAGCAGCGCGATCGCGGGCGGCAATGAGATGCAGCTGCCCCGGAAAGGTTCTCCCGCGCCACGGAATTGCGACCGCGTAGACAGCGGCGCGTCCTGCACTAAGATGCGCGCAACAAGAAACAGCGGGAGAGAATCATGAAATTCGGCATCTTCTACGAGCTTCAACTGCCGCGCCCGTGGGAAGAGGGTGACGAACTCAAGCTCTACCAGAATGCGCTGACCCAGCTCGAAACCGCCGACCGGCTCGGCTATGACCACGCCTGGGTGGTCGAGCATCATTTCCTCGAGGAATATTCCCACTCGCCGGCGCCCGAATCGTTCCTCGCCGCCGCCAGCCAGCGCACCAGGAACATCCGGCTCGGCCACGGCATCTTCCAGCTCACCACCAACCATCCCGCGCGCGTCGCCGAGAAAGTCGCCGTGCTCGATCTGCTGTCGAACGGCCGCTGCGAGTTCGGCATGGGCGAGAGCGCGTCGATCACCGAACTGACGCCGTTCGGCCGCGACATGGAAACCAAGCGCGAGGTGTTCGAGGAAGCGGTCCAGGCGATCTTCCCGATGTTCACCAAGGTGGGCACCGAGCATCACGGCAAATATTTCGACATTCCGCTGCGCAACGTGGTGCCGAAACCCGTGCAGAAGCCGCATCCGCCGCTGTGGATGGCGTGCTCGCAACTGCAGACCATCGAGCGCGCCGGCGAGAACGGGTTTGGCGCGCTCGGCTTCCAGTTCGTCAGCGCGGACGCGGCCCATGCCTGGGTCCACGCCTACTATAATGCCATCACCAAGCGGCTGAAGAAGCTCGCCGATTACGAGATCAACCCGAACATGGCGCTGGTGTCGTTCTTCATGTGCGCGGAAACCGACGAGGAGGCGCGCCGCCGCGCCGACGGCGCCACCTTCTTCCAGTTCGCGCTCCGCTTCTACGGCGCCTCGCAGAACCGGCAGCGGCCCGACCCCGGCACCGTCAACATGTGGGACGAGTACAACAAGTGGAAGCGCGAGAATCCCGAAGCGCAGGAGGCCGCCCTGCGCGGCGGGCTGATCGGCTCGCCGGAAACCATCCGCAAGAAGCTACGGCGTTTTCGCTCCTCTCACATCGACCAGGTGATCCTGCTCAACCAGGCGGGCAAGAATACCCACGAGCATATCTGCGAGTCGCTCGAACTGTTCGGCAAGGAGGTGATGCCGGAGTTCCAGAACGATCCCGAGCATGACGCCTGGAAGCAGGGCGTCTTGAGCGGCGCGATTCAGCTGGAGGAGATCGACACCGAAGCGTTCAAGGACCGCTACGGCAAGCTCGCGGTGAATGTCGCACCGGCGCAGAAGGTGGCGGCGGGGTAGGCCGCCGCTCTCTCCACGTCATTGCGAGGAGCTCTGCGACAAATTCGTGAAAGCAATTTTGCGCTGAAGCGACGAAGCAATCCATGTCTCGGCAGGAGAGATGGATTTCTTCGCTGCGCTGGCAATGACGGCTGTGCAGGCAGCGTACGCTATCGATTCACGTCCACGCTCGCGAGAGCGAGTTCAATCCCGCTTCGGCGTCCATATTTTCGCAGCGTTGGCGTCGACCTTCACCGGCAGCAGTTTTTCAGCGAAGAACGCGTCGGCGATTCGCTGCTGTTCGGACAAGCCCGGCACTGTCACGACGCCGACCTGATAGGAGCGGTGGCTGTTGGCTTCCTCCACGGTGGCGGCATCGATGCCCCAGAGGCTCGCGAGCTGTGCCGCCGCCTCCTTGGGATGCGCCTTGATCCATTTGCCGGTCTCGTCGAGCTTGGCAAAGATCGCGTTCAGCACATCGCCACGCCGGTCGGCGAACGCCGCCGACGACAGATAATAGCGCTTGTAGCTCGCCAGGCCATCGCTGCCATCGGAGAGCACCCGGGCATTGGACTGGCGCTGCGCGCTGGTGAGGAACGGATCCCACGCCACCCAGGCGTCGACATTGCCGCCGACGAAGGCGGTGCGTCCGTCGGCCGGTGTCAGGTAGGCCGGCGAAATATCCTTGAAGCTGAGGCCCACCTTGGCGAGTGCGGCCAGCAGCAGGAAATGGCTGCCGGCCCCCTTGGTGACGGCGACCTTCTTGCCCTTGAGATCGGCGAGCGTCTTGATCGGCGAATCCGCAGCCACGAGGATGGCCTGGGCGGACGGTGAGGCGGCTTCCTCCGCGACATAGGCAAGCTTGGCGCCGGCGGCCTGCGCGAACAGCGGCACGGTGTCGGCGACGTCGGCGCCGAAATCGATATTGCCGGTGTTGATCGCCTCGAGCAGCGGCAGGCCGCTGGTGAATTCATGCCAGGAGATGCGGACGGCGAGCGGCGCCAGTGCCTTCTCCAGTTCGCCATTGGTCTTGAGGATCGCCGTCAGGGTCGACGATTTCTGGTAGCCGATGCGGATCGTGTCGGAAGCGGGGGTTTGTGCGGCAACGTTCATGGAGGAAACGCTGGCTGCAACCGCTGCGATACTGAGCGCCGACGTGATCCGATATTTCATGGTGGTTCTGCCTGATGAAAATTCGTGGCGGTTCTGCCCGATGAAAACGAAGCGTGTCAATCAGGCCAAGACACAATCAGGCCAAGACGCAAGCAGCCAGTACACAAGCAGGCAAGGACACAAGCAGGCCAAGGCGCAACCGTCATGAGGCAATAGAACCGCAGTTCAATTGTCAGTGCGTTGCGGGTGCGATTTTTCTACGCTGAGTGCCAGTCGCAGGTGAAAGATTTCAGATACTTATCGTCAGCCGTCGCAATACGGCCTCGATAAGGGTGTCTGACAGAATGGGCTACCGTAAATGGTGCATCCTGACCGGCATGAGAAAAATGCATTGCGTCTGGTCCGTATCCCGTAACAAACCTGTCGTGAGCCGGCAGCGCACAGCACCCTCATTGCTATTTTTGCGGAGCACTCGACACAAGTTCGAAGCGTCATCATCATTTCCATATCGGTTCGGGCAAATGGTCCGATCCTTCAGGAGAATGTGATGAAGCGTCGCGAGTTTCTCAAACTGTCGCTGGGCGCGGCGGCGGTGGTGTCGGGTGCCACCGTGGCACGTGCACTGCCGCCGCTGAAGGAAATCCGGATCGGCTACCAGAAGACGGGCGTACTGGTCATCGCACGGCAGCAGGCCGTGCTGGAGAAACGCTTTGCATCCAGGCAGATCGGCATCAAGTGGATCGAATTCACCTCGGGACCGCCGCTGCTGGAGGCCATGAGCATCGGCAGCGTCGATCTCGGCTCTGTCGGCGATACGCCGCCGATCTTCGCGCAGGCCGCCAACGCCAACGTGCTTTACGTCGCGGGATCGCCCATCACCAACGGCCAGGGCATTCTTGTCCCGGCCGGTTCGGATATTCGTGCCATTGCAGATCTGAAGGGCAAGCGCGTCGGATTTACGAAGGGCTCCAGTGCTCACAATGTGGTGATCGCCACGCTGGAAAAGGCCGGCCTCACCTGGCAAGACATCACCCCGGTTTACCTGACTCCGCCAGACGCGGGGCCGGCCTTTGCCAATGGCGGCATCGACGCGTGGGCGGTCTGGGATCCGTATTTCGCGATCGGCGAGAAGCGGCAGAACGGCCGAATTCTTGTCAACGCCCACGAGGTGGCCAAGACAAATTCGTTCTATCTGGCCAACCGCGATTTCGCTAGTGCCCATGTCAGCGAAACCCGCGATGTCATCGAGGGCCTGACCGAGGCTGCGCGCTGGGCCGAAGCCAATCGCGGCGAAGTCGCCGCTGCGCTCGCGGTGATCACCGGCGTGCCGCTCGAAGTCCAGGCCATCGCCGCCAACCGCGCGTCCTTCCTGATCGGCCCGGTCACCGAAGAGATCATCACGACGCAGCAGGCGGTTGCCGATCGCTTCCATCGTCTGGGTTTGATCCCGAAGCCGATCGCGGTGCGCGACATCGTTTGGCGCCATGCCCAAAGCTGATTTTGAAACGGGGTCCTTCATCATGACGCGTTTGATCAAACGCTGGATCGCGAGCGCAATGCTTTCCCTGGCCATCGTGGGCGCGACCGTCGGCCTGTCCTACGGCCAGGACAAGGTGGTCCGCATCGGCTTCCAGAAATACGGCAAGCTGGTGCTGCTCAAGAGCAAGGGCACGTTGGAAGAGAAGCTGAAGTCCGCCGGCTACAAGGTGGTGTGGACCGAGTTCCCGTCCGGCCCGCCGCTGCTTGAAGCCTTGAATGTCGGCGCGATCGATTTTGGCAATACCGGCGAGGCGCCGCCGATCTTCGCTCAGGCGGCGGGCGCGCCGATTCAATACGTCGCCTACGAGCCGCCGGCGCCGAAGGGCGAAGCTATTCTGGTGCCGAAGGACAGCAAATTGACTTCCGTAGCCGATCTCAAGGGCAGGAAGGTCGCGCTCAACAAGGGCTCTAACGTTCACTACCTCCTCGTCAAGGCGCTGGAAAAGGCCGGCGTCAAATATTCCGAGATCGAGCCGGTGTTCCTGGCGCCTGCCGATGCGCGCGCGGCGTTCGAGCGCGGCGCCGTCGATGCCTGGGTGATCTGGGATCCGTTCATGGCCGCCGCCGAAGCCGCCACCGGCGCGCGGATTCTGGCCGACGGCACCGGCGTCGTCGCGAACTACCAGTTTTATTTCGCGTCGAAAAAGTTCTTGGAGAGCGATCCGACCGTCGTCGACGCGGTTTTGGTGCAACTCGGCGAAGTGGACGACTGGGCCAAGGGCGATATCCATGCCGTTGCCGAGCAACTGGCGCCGGCGATCGGCCTTTCCGTTCCCGTGGTCGAAGTGGCCCTGAAGCGCCAGTCCTACGGCATCAAGCCGCTGACCGATACCGTGATCAACGACCAGCAACAGGTCGCGGATACGTTCTTTTCGCTTGGGCTGATCCCGAAGCAGATCAAGATTTCAGATGTAACCCGGAGGTCCGGATCGTGAGCACGCAACAGAAAGCCAACATTCTCTGGTTCCTGCCGACCCATGGCGACGGCCGCTATCTCGGCACCACCACGGGCGGGCGCGAGGTGAATTTCAACTATCTGCGCCAGATCGCGCAGGCCGCCGACCAACTCGGCTATTTCGGCGTGCTGCTGCCGACGGGCCGGAGCTGCGAGGACTCCTGGGTCGTGGCATCGGCGGTGGCGCCCTGGACCGAGCGGCTGCGCTATCTGGTGGCGGTGCGGCCCGGCCTGCAATCGCCGAGCGTCGCCGCGCGCATGACCGCGACGCTTGATCGCATCTCGAACGGCCGCCTGCTGATCAACGTCGTCACCGGCGGCGATCCCATCGAGAACAAGGGCGACGGCATCTTCCTGCCGCATGACGAGCGCTATCAGGTCACGCGAGAGTTCCTTAACGTCTACAGCGACCTGCTGGCCGGCAAGACCGTCAATGTCGAGGGCAAGCACATCCGCATCGAGGACGGCAAGGTGCTGTTCCTGCCGGTGCAAGCGCCGCGCCCGCCGCTCTATTTCGGCGGATCGTCGGATGCCGGCATCGATGTTGCCGTCGATCTCGTTGACAAATACCTGACCTGGGGCGAGCCGCCGGCGCTGGTGGCGGAAAAGATCAACAAGGTGAAAGCCGCCGCGACCGCGCGTGGCAAAAAGCTCTCGTTCGGCATCCGCCTGCATGTGATCGTGCGCGAGACCAACGCCGAAGCCTGGAAGGCAGCGGATGAACTGATCCAGCACGTTACCGATGATACGGTCGCCGCGGCGCAAAAGGTATTTTCGCGGATGGATTCGGTCGGACAGCAGCGCATGTTGCAGTTGCACGGCGGTCGCCGCGACAAGCTCGAAATCAGCCCGAATCTGTGGGCCGGCGTCGGCCTGGTGCGCGGCGGCGCAGGCACCGCGCTGGTCGGAGATCCCGAGACGGTTGCCGCGCGGATCAAGGAGTATCAGGACATCGGCATCGATACCTTCATCATGTCCGGCTATCCGCATCTGGAGGAAGCCTATCGGTTCGCCGAACTGGTGTTCCCGCGGCTGTCGATGAACCAGTCAAGCGTCACGCCGATCAACGTCAACACCGGGCCGTTCGGAGAAATCATCGGCAACCATTACCATCCGGACAAGCAGGCATCGCAATCATGAGCCTCATCGACAGTGCTTCGCGCGTCTCCTCACCAAAGCTGCCCCGGGTCGACGGCCTGATCCCGTGGATCGTGCCGCTCGCGATCATCCTGATCTGGCAGCTGGCCTGCGTCACCGGCTTCGTGTCCGCGCGGGTGCTGCCGGCGCCGTCGGATGTCGCGCTGGCGGGATGGAAGCTGCTGCTGTCGGGCGAGCTCTTGCGCAACATCTGGGTCAGCTTCTGGCGTGCCAGCGTCGGCTTCCTGATCGGCGGCAGCATCGGCTTTGCGTTCGGCCTCGCCAACGGCCTGTCGCAGCTTTCCAGCAAGCTGACCGATACCACGCTGCAGATGGTGCGGAACATTCCGCATCTGGCGCTGATCCCGCTGGTCATCCTGTGGTTCGGGATCGACGAATCCGCAAAGCTGTTCCTGGTCGCGCTCGGCGTGTTCTTCCCGGTCTACCTCAACACGCTGCACGGCATCCGCACCGTCGATCCGCAACTGATCGAGATGGGCCGAATCTACGGCATGACCGATGGCGAACTGTTCCGCCGGGTGATCTTCCCCGGCGCGCTGCCGTCGATCTTCGTCGGCGTCCGCTTTGCGCTCGGCATCATGTGGCTCACCCTGATCGTGGCGGAGACCATCGCCGCGTCGTCGGGGCTCGGCTACATGGCGATGCAGGCGCGCGAATTCATGCTGATCGACGTCGTGGTGCTCTCGATCCTGATCTATGCCCTGCTCGGCAAGCTCGCCGACAGCGCCTCGCGCGCGCTGGAGCGGCTGACGCTGTCCTGGCATCCGGCGTTCCAGAAACACTGAGGACATCACATGCAAGAAGCCCTTCGTTTCCTGTCACCCGGCGCCGAGCCGGTCGACCGCGCCGATCTCGTCGAACACGCGCGATCGCTTCGGCGCGGTTCGGAAGCGCCGTCGCGCGGGCTGTCGCTGACCATTCGGGGGCTAAAAAAATCCTTCGGCGACAATGAGGTGCTGCGCGGCATCGACCTGCACATCCCGGCCGGCCAGTCGGTCGCGATCGTCGGCCGCAGCGGCTGCGGCAAGAGCACGCTGCTGCGGCTGATCGCGGGCCTCGAGACCATCACGGCTGGCACGATCAGCCTCGGTGAGGAAGCGCGCCCCGAGGACGTCAGGGTAATGTTCCAGGAACCTCGGTTGCTGCCGTGGGCACGGGTGTTGTCGAATGTCGAGGTCGGTCTTGGCCGCGCGCGGCATTTACCGGATGCGCAGGCGCGCGCCGAGAGCGCGCTGGTCGAGGTCGGCCTCGCCGACAAGCGGACGCAGTGGCCGGCGGTGCTGTCGGGTGGACAGAAGCAGCGCGTGGCGCTGGCCCGCGCACTGGTCAGCCAGCCGCGCGTGCTTGCCTTCGACGAGCCGCTCGGTGCGCTCGACGCGCTGACGCGGATATCGATGCAGCGGCTGCTCGAACGGGTCTGGCATGACCAGGGTTTTACGGCGATTTTGGTGACGCACGACGTCGCCGAGGCCGTGGCGCTCGCCGATCGCGTGCTCGTCATCGAGGACGGCCGCATCGCACAGGATGTCAATGTCGACATACCGCGACCGAGGCAGCGCGGCTCGGCCGAATTGGCGGCGCTCGAGGGGGCGATCCTGAAGCATCTTCTGGAAGGCACGGACGATACGTCCGACCTGTGAGGTGACCATGAACACCATCGTCCGTAGTGTGTCGATTGAAACCGAGGTGACGGCCGGCGATTTTCGCAGCGCCATGCGCCGATTGACCGGCGGCGTCAGCGTCGTCACCGCCGGCAAGGGCAGGGATATTTCGGGCATGACGGTCACTTCGGTGTCCTCGCTGTCGGTCGAGCCGCCATCCCTGATCGTCAGCCTCAACCGGGAATCATCGTCCTGGCCGCTGGTGAAGCGTTATGGAGTCTTCGGCGTCAGCATCCTGACCTCGGACCAGACCGACATCGCCGATCGGTTCACCGGCAAGGGTGGGCTGAAGGGCGCTGACCGCTTTGCCGGCGCGAGTTGGATCACCCGCGCCTCCGGCGTTCCGCTGTTGGCGAACGCGCTGGTGGCGATCGATTGCGAGGTCGAGGACATCATCGAGCGGCATTCGCATGCGATCGTGATCGGTCGCGTGTTGGACGTAGCTGTGTCTGCGCGCTCGGCGGCGCTGGCCTATTGGCAGGGGCAGTATGTTGCGATCGACCAGGATGAGGACGCGGTGAAACTTGCCGATGTCAGCGTGTCCGCATCAAGGGTCGCGCGCAGGTCCTGAAGCCGGCCGGTCAGGCTGGCCTTTTTGCTGCGGCCGATCTAAACCCGCTGGATGAAGCGCCTCGCCACCTGGATCTTTTACGCCGTCGGCGCGATCGCCATCGGCTATCTGGCGCTGTACGCCTATGCGCTCGTTACCCGCCCCGATCTGACGCCGGGTGATCCGATCCGTATCTTCCGCAAGCCGGATGCGCCGGATTACTCGTGATGTGCCGTCATTCCGGGAGGGTCCGAAGGACCAGACCTCAGGTGCGCAATCGCGCACCGGGGAATCTCAAGATTCCGGGTGCGATGCTGCGCATCGCCCCGGAATGACGACGGAGGGCGTCCTATCCCGCGCTGACGAATCGCTGTTGTTCCCCGGCGCCAGCCGGCGTGATCGGAATGCCGCCATCGGCATATTCGTTCAGCTTGTTTCGCAGCGTGCGGATCGAGATGCCGAGGATGTTCGCGGCATGGGTGCGGTTGCCGAGGCAGTGCTTCAGCGTCTCCAGGATCAGGTCGCGTTCGACATCGGCGACGGTGCGGCCGACCAGCGCCCGCGTCACCTGCTCGGCGGCCAGCGTCGCATGCGCCACCGCGGGCGGAGTCTTCGCAAGGTCGAGGCGGTCGCCGTCGGGGGTCAGGATCGCTTCGGGGCCGATCTCGTCGCCCTGCGCCATCAGCACCGAGCGGTGGATGGTGTTTTCCAGTTCGCGGACGTTGCCCTGCCAGCGGTTCGAGGTCAGAACGCGGCGCGCCTCGGCCGAGAGCGGTCGCAGCGGCACGCCATTGGCATCGGCGTATTTCTTGGCAAAATGCTGCGCCAGTTCGAGGATGTCGGCCGGCCGGTCGCGCAGCGGCGGGATCTTCAAATTGACGACGTTCAACCGGAACAGCAGGTCCTCGCGGAACGTGCCTTCGCGCACCGCGTCGGCGAGGTTGCGGTTCGAGGTCGCGATGATGCGGATATCGACCGGCACCGGCTTGGTGCCGCCGACGCGGTCGATCACGCGCTCCTGGATCGCGCGCAAGAGTTTCGATTGCAGGCGGACGTCCATTTCGGAGATTTCGTCGAGCAGCAGCGTGCCGCCGGTGGCTTCCTCGAATTTGCCGATGCGGCGGGCAACCGCGCCGGTGAAGGCGCCTTTCTCGTGGCCGAACAGCTCGGATTCCAAGAGATGCTCGGGGATCGCCGCGCAATTGATCGAGATGAACGGCCGCTTGGCGCGGTTGGAGCGCGCATGGACGTAGCGCGCCAGCACTTCCTTGCCAGTGCCGGATTCGCCGGTGATCATGACGGAGGCGTCGGAGCCCGCGATCTGCTGTGCGACCTTGATGACCTTGCCCATCGCTTCGTCGCGGTAGATCAGGTCGCGTGAATCATTGGCGACCGCGGCCAGCACGGCGGCGATCAGTTCCGGATCGGGCGGCAGCGGGATGTATTCCTTGGCGCCGGCATGGATCGCGGCCACCGCGGCGCGGGCATCGTTGGAGATGCCGCAGGCCACGATCGGCACGTGGATGTGCTCGGCCTCCAGCCGCATCACCAGGTCGCGGATGTCGAGGGCGACGTCGACCAGCAGCAGGTCGGCGCCCTTGCCGCCGCGCAGCACATTCATCGCCTGTTCGGTCGCCTCGGCGTGCGTCACCGAAGCCCCGTTGGCCATCGCGATCTTGGTGGCGGTCGTAAGCTGGCCCTTCAATGTGCCAACGATGAGAAGCCGCATGTCGATCTCCTGTCAGTGTTCGCGCCGCATTCGGCGCGTATCGCCAAAATGATTAGCCGCGTTCCGCCTTGATGATTTCCGTCATGGTGACGCCGAGCTTTTCCTCCACCAGCACCACTTCGCCGCGCGCCACCAGGCGGTTGTTGACGTAGATGTCGATGGCCTCGCCGACGCGACGGTCGAGTTCGAGCACGGTGCCGGGCCCGAGCTTCAGGAGCTCGCCGACATCCATCTTGGAGCGGCCGAGTACGGCCGAGACCTGCACCGGCACGTCGAACACGGCCTCGAGATCGGCCGCGATGCGCGAAGCCTGTTCGTCCTCGTTGTAGGCAAGGTCGTCGACCGGCGGCGCGTCGGCGGCGTTGAGGTCGGGTAGCGGTACCTGTCCGTCGGTGTCACTCATGGTTCAGTCCTCATGGCCTTCACGTTGCGGCCGGATCGCGGGACGCGAGGTAGCGCCCGACGAGTTCGCTGATCTTGGTCTCGATGGCCGCGCGTTCCAGCACCACGCCGCCGTCGGCCCATTCGATCCGGCAGTCACCGGTGGCGATGCCGGGTTCAGCCAGTATCACCAGCCGGCCCTCGAAGCCGCTCTGGGCGGCCTGCCGCTCGATCTGCGCCCGCGCCGCCTCGTAAAGCTGGTCATTGATGCGGACGACGAGGTGCGGGGTCGCGACCAGATGGGAAAAGCATTCGCTGACCAGCGCCATGATCTCGCCGAGCGGTTCGCGCATCACCAACCCGCTGCACAGCTTGCGCGCCACCGCGACCGCGACGTCGACCGCTTCGGTCTCCATCCGGGTCTCGATGCCTGAAAAGCGCTGCGCGATGCCGCGGATGGCAATGCCGATCTCTTCCAGCGCCAGCGCGGCGCGCCGGTCGCTCTCGACTTTCGCCTCGTGCTGCGCTGCCTCGTAGCCGGCGCGGTAGGCGCGCGCCTCGGCTTCCGCGACCTTCTCGGCGATCTCGGCAGCGGTGGCCGCGCGCTCGCGCGTCTTGTCCGGCGCGGCGAAATCGGTATCGAACAGGAATTTCGCGGGGGCGGCCATCAGTACACCAGCTCGTCGTCGGCGCGGTTCTTGGTCAGGGTGATTTCGCCCCGCGCCGCCATGTCCTTGGCGAGGTTGACGAGCAGCGCCTGGGCCTCGTCGACGTCGCGCAGCCGTACCGGTCCCATCGCCGCCATGTCGTCCATCAGCATCTTGCCGGCGCGCGACGACATGTTGCCGAGGAAGAAGCCGCGCACCTCCTCATTGGCGCTCTTCAGCGCGATGGCGAGCTTGTCCTTGTCGACGTTGCGCATCAGCGTCTGTGCCGAAGCGGAGTCGAGCTTGATGAGGTCGTCGAAGGTGAACATCAGTGCCTTGATGCGCTCGGCGGATTCGCGGTTTTCCTCTTCCAGCGAGGTGATGAAGCGGGTTTCGGTCTGCCGGTCGAAATTGTTGAAGATTTCGGCCATCACCTCGTGGGCGTCGCGGCGGCGGGTCTGCGAAAGGTTGGACATGAACTCGGTACGCAGCGTCTGTTCGACCCGCTCGATGACCTCCTTCTGCACCGCTTCCATCTTCAGCATGCGGCCGACCACGTCGAGCGCGAGATCCTCGGGCAGGATCGCCAGGACCCGCGCCGCATGTTCCGGCTTCAGCTTCGACAGCACCACGGCGATGGTCTGCGGGTATTCGTTCTTGAGGTAGTTGGCGAGAACCTCCTCCTGCACGTTGGAGAGTTTTTCCCACATGTTGCGGCCGGCGGGGCCGCGGATTTCGTCCATGATGCCGGAGACGCGTTCCGACGGCAGATATTGCTGCAGCAGCCGCTCGGTGGCGTCGAAAGTGCCCATCAGCGCGCCGGACGCCGACATGCGCGACACGAATTCGAGCAGCAGGTCCTCCACCACGTCGGCCTCGACGGTGCCGAGCGTCGACATGTGGATCGAGAGTTCGCGCACCTCGTCGTCATCGAGCTGCGCCCATACCTTGCCGCCATATTGTTCGCCCAGCGCCAGCATCAGGATGGCGGCGCGCTTCGGCCCGCTCAGCGGCTTGCCCTTGGTGCGGCCGGCCTGACGGCTCGCCAGCGCCGAGATGACGGTGGTGATGTCGTTGGCGTTCGAGGCGTTCGGCAGCGGCGGCATGTCAGGTCTCGGCGGGTTCGCTCAGCCATTGACGCACAATGGAGGCGGTCTCGTTCGGATTGCGTTCAGCCAGTTCGCCGACCCGGTGCACGGCCTGGGCGTGAACCTGTCCCTGTACCTGGGCGACGTCGATCAATTGCGCGGTGCCGCCCGGGCCGGCGATCGCAGCCTGGCCGCCAGCGCCATCTTCCTGCGTGCCGTCGGTCAAAGCGGGCAGCTGATCGGCCGCGCCGGGAACGACTTCTGCGGCCAGGATGCGCTTGACCAGCGGGCGGATCACCAGAAACAGCACCACGAGGCCGAGCAGCATCATGACGCCGAGCTCGATGACGTGCATGACGTCGTCCTTGGTGAATTGCAGCATGCTGAGCAGCCCGGTCGGCTCCACCACCGGCGGCACCTGCGGCGCTTCGGCGAAGCGCAGGTTGACGACCTCGACCTGGTCGCCGCGCTTCTGGTCGAAGCCGATCGCCGAGCGCACCAGGGTGGCGATGCGATCGAGCTGTTCCTTGCTGCGGTCCTGATACACCATCTCGCCCTTGTCGTTCTTGACATAGGCGCCGTCGACCAGCACCGCGACCGAGATCCGGTTGACCCGGCCGGCCTCGGTGACTTCGGTCTTGGTGGTGCGGGAAATCTCGTAATTGTTGGTTTCTTCGCTCTTCTTGCTCTGGTCGCGCGCCGTGGCGCCGGCGTTGGCCTGGTTGCCGGGCAGTTCGTTGTTGACCGTCACCTGGCCGCCGTCGCCGGCGCTGGCGGAGGATTCCTCGCGGGACTGGCTGGAACGCAGCACGCGGCCTTCGGGGTCGAATTTGTCCGAAGTCTGGGTGATCTTGTTGTAGTCGAAGTCGGCGGTGAGCTGGACGCGGGCGCGACCCTGGCCGACCACCGAGGAGACGATCGCCTCGATCTCGTTGCGCATCCGCTTCTCGAACGCCGAGCGGCGCTCGTCGCCTTCGGCCATGTCCGCTTCCTTGCCGGCGCCGTCGGCGAGCAGGCGGCCGGCCTCGTCGACGATCGAGACCCGCTGCGGCTTCAATCCGTTGACGGCCGAGGCGACGACGTGGCGGATGGCCCGGATCTGCTGCGGTTCGAGGCTGCCGCGCACCCGCACCACGATCGAAGCCGACGGCTCCGGCGCCTCGCGGGCGAACAGCGGACGCTCCGGCAGCACCAGATGGACGCGGGCCGCCTGGATACGGTCGATGGCGCGGATGGTGCGGGCTAGTTCACCCTCGAGCGCGCGCAGGTGATTGATGTTCTGGACGAAGCTGGTGGTGCCGAGCGCGTCCGACTTGTCGAAGATCTCGTAGCCGACGCTGCCGCCCTTGGGCAGGTTGCTTTCGGCGAGCTTCATTCGAAGCCGCGTCACCTTGTCCTTCGGCACCATGATGACCGCGCCTTCGTTGCGGATCTCGAAGGGGATGGCCTGGCGCTCCAGGTCCTTGATGATCAGGGAGGAATCTTCGGGGGCGAGGTCGGTGAACAGCGTCGTCATCTGCGGCGTGGTGACGCGCATGATGACGAAGCCGAAGAAGCCGATCAGCGCGGTTGTCACCGCGACCATCGCCATCAGCCTGGCCGCACCGAGGCTCTGCAGAAAACCAACGAGACCTTGCACCAACCGCCCCCAGCAATCCGGCCCCCCGGATTCGAAGCGGGGACCGACTGGGCAATTATTGCCTAGGCGATGGTTTCGATATGGTTAACAACCGTTAAAGCCGGTGGCGATTTGTCGGCATGAAAAAAACCGGCTTCGCAAGACGAAGCCGGTTTTCATCAAATCTTTCAGGTCGCAGGCGCCTATTGGCGATATTGCTGGATCCGGGTGGTGCGCAGCCCGGCCAGACCATGCTGATCGATGGAAAACTGCCAGGAGAGGAACTCGTCAACCGTCAGCGTATACCGGCTGCAAGCTTCCTCGAGGGAGAGCAGGCCGCCGCGGACAGCGGCTACGACTTCGGCCTTGCGGCGGATAACCCACCGTTTGGTGCCCGGTGCGGGCAAATCGGCAATGGTTAACGGACTACCGTCAGGCCCGATGACGTATTTTACCCTCGGGCGATGGGGTTCTGTCATGGCGTACTCACAAACTCTCAACCACTGAACTCACGGTGGTAACGTACGCCCGTCGGCTTAAAATTTACCTAAGCCTGCGGCTCCAATGCGATTCTCCTTGCAATCAACGAAAAAGAAGGGCCTGCCGCGCCTTCGGCAGAACCCCGACTCACAAACAAGGGTTGTGGTTATCGATGTGATGCAATTTATGCGAGGCGCCGGACTCAGGTCTGGCGCACCACGCGCTTGATCTTGTCGGTCGTATAGGTCTGGCCGCCGATCGACAGCAGCGGCGGGGAGGACGTGAGATCGACGGAGTCGACGACGCCCTGCACTTCGGTGGAAATCGCCACGTTGTTGCCCGAGCTGTCCTTGCCGGTGGCGGTCAGGGTGTAGGTCCCGGGGGGGTACTGCACGCCGTCATTGCCCTTGCCGTCCCAGACGAAACTGGAATTGCCCTGCTTGAGCGCGAAGTTGCCGCTGTAACAGGTCTGGCCCGCCGCGTTCGTGATCGTGATCGTCGCGCTGGTGTCCTTGTCGGACTGGAAATTCCAGGTCGCCGATTTGTCGAATTGCGCCTTGCTGCCGTCGACGGCGACCTTGCTCCCGACATAGACCAGCGCCTGGGTCGCCTGCGCGCTCTTTTCGATCTCAACCAGCGACTTCAACTGGTCGTTCGACTTGAGCTGCTGCTCGATGCCGGCGAATTGCACGAGTTGCTGGGTGAACTGGTTGGTGTCGAGCGGGTCGAGCGGATTCTGGTGCTGCAGCTGCGTCGTCAGCAGAGTGAGAAAGGTCTGGAAATTGTCCGCCAGACCTGTCGTCTTCTCGGACGCGGTCTTGTTGCTGGTTGCGGTGCCGGTCCCGGGCGCCGAGACCACCGGTGTTGGCATGGTTGCATCGACTGCCATGACGCTCTCCGTTAAATCCTGATATCGACGCCGCTGTTCGAACCAAGCATGCGGCCGTAACCGCGGCTCGCGACGACGGGCGCGACATTGTCTTCCTCGCTGACGACGAGGCGATGGGCGTTCGGGTTGGGCTGGTTGCCGTCGTTCTGGCCCTGCGAGGACTGGTCGCGCAGGCTGAACTGCAGTCCGCCATTGCCGGTCGAAAGTCCGGCATTGTCCAGCGCGCGCTGCAGCTGGTTGGCGTCCTGGCGCAACATCGACAGCGTTTCCGGCCGTTCGACCGTCAGGTGCGACGTCACCTGGCCATGACGGTCGACATCGATGCGGACGTCGATGCGGCCGAGCTCGGCGGGGTCGAGCCGGATTTCGAAGCGGGTCTTGCCGCTCTTGACGGAAGCGGCGATCTCCATCGCAAGCCCGCTCACCGGCACGGCGCCCGTCGCGGGCGTCGCCGTCAGCTGGCCTGCGGCAACCGGTGTCGTTGACGACGTGGCCGATGGCGGCTGGATCGCGCCGGTGGCGTGCGGTCCGCTGCCGGTGGCATTGATCGGCGTCTGACCAAGCTCAGGCGCGGCAAGATGGGCGTGCGCCGGGCTGCTGGCGGTTGGCGCGGCGATGGCGTTGCCCGACGCGTCGCCCTTCGCGGCATCGGCCGCGAGATGTTCGGATTTCGTCTGGCCCTTGGCCTCGGTCGGCGTAGTGGCAGGTACGGTTGCGTCTGCCGTGGGAGTTGTTGCAAGCGTATCGGTTTCGGTTGTCGGGGAGGTAGCGGTAGCCGTCTCGACCTGCGCGCTGGCGGACTTCTTGGCGAGTTCCGGATTTTTGAGCGGCGTGGCGGCCTTGGTGGTGGCGGGCGTCGCCACATTCACCGAGGCAGCCTGAACGGCGCCATTCGTAATCGTAGGATCGTCGGATGTGACCTCGGCGCTGATGATTTGCGCCGCGCTGCCCTGTGCGGCCGTCTTGGCTGCTGTTTCGCCCTGCGCGTTCTTCGGGGTGTCGGGCTGGGCCGTGGCTAAGTTGCTGGCGGTGGCCGTGGCGGCGGCGGTAGCCGGCTCGGTCTCGGCAGCGAGCGACGCTGAAGCGGCGATGGCGGCGGCAGCGATCGCAAGCGGGGCGGCGGCCGTATCTGCCGCTTGAGTCGGGGAGGGTGTTGTCGCCGGCGCGGTGGCCGCGGGGATGACGATGGCGATGGCGTCGGCCGTCACCAGGGCCGCGGCAGGTGGCGTGGTCTCGGCCGCATCGGCGGCCGCGGAGCCATCGCTAGAGGCGGCTCGCGTGGTGTCGTCGGAGGTCGCACTGTCGGATTTCGCGGCGTCGGCCTTCGACGTGCCGCGACGAGCCGCTCCGGTTTTGCCGTCCGTGTCGGTGTTGGCGTCGGCTTCGGCCTTGGTGTCGGCGGTATCGCCATCTTCGCGGATCTTGTCGTCGCGCGCCTTGTCGTTGCGAGCATTGGCTGCGGCGTTGCGCTCGCTCGAATCGCTGCGGGCGACCTTGTCGGCCCGATCCGAGGCGGACGAGTTCTCGCGCGGGCGGCTGTCAGACGCGGCAGGCGCGGTGTCGGCGCGGCGCGGGGCGGGTGCATTGTCCGGGGCGCGGCGTTCGTTGCTGCTGGCGGCGGTGTTGCTGTCCACCAGCGCCGCAAAATTGTCGTTGCCGGCGGACGACGGGGCGTCCGGCCGTGCGGACCTGGCCGCGTTCTGAAAAGATGTGTTTGCCGATACTTCCGACGTGACACTAACCACGGGCCATCCTCGCGCTGAGCTCTCGCATTCAAGTCAGCAAGGACCGGGCCAGCGGCCACGACTTAAAATATATAATTATTTCAATATTTTATTGGTGCACTCAGTAGAAGTGCCGGGTCCGAAAGCGGCCTCCTTTTCTGCCCGGCGGCAAGATTTGCCGCCTTGGACACCCTCCAAAAAGGGGAAGGGCTGATTGCCTCTCGGGAATACGGCCTATATTAAAGGGCAGCGCCCGATCCGGCCCACGAGGGCCAAACAACGGCGTAAAACTTTGTAATAACTGGCGTTTCAGCTCTGGCCACAGGCCATGAGGCGCGCTTGCGATTGAAGTCGATGACCCCTGGCATGCGAAACAGTCTGGATCTCGAAGGCCGTCCGCAGGATACGCGGGTCGTGGTCGCCATGTCGGGCGGCGTCGACTCGTCGGTGACGGCCGCGCTGCTGAAATCCGAAGGCTATGACGTGGTCGGGATCACGCTGCAGCTTTACGACCACGGCGCAGCAACTCACCGCAAGGGCGCCTGCTGCGCCGGCCGCGACATCCACGACGCCCGTAACGTCGCCGAGCGGATCGGCATTCCGCATTACGTGCTCGACTATGAGAGCCGGTTTCGCGAGGCCGTGATCGACAATTTCGCCGAGAGCTATGCGCTCGGCGAAACGCCGGTGCCGTGCATCGAGTGCAACCGCTCGGTCAAGTTTCGCGATCTGCTCGCGACCGCGCGCGAACTCGGCGCGCATGCGCTGGCGACCGGGCACTATGTCGCCTCGCGCCGTCTTGGCGACGGATCGCGCGCGCTGGTATGCGCGGCGGACGCCGACCGCGACCAGAGCTATTTCCTGTTCGCCACCACGCGCGAGCAACTCGATTTCCTGCGCTTTCCGCTCGGCGACATGACCAAGCCGCAGGCGCGCGAACTGGCGCGCCGCTTTGGCCTCGAAGTTGCCGACAAGCAGGACAGCCAGGACATCTGCTTCGTGCCGACCGGGCGCTACACCGACATCATCGGCCGCCTGAAGCCCGGCGCGATCGAGCCCGGCGACATCGTCGATCTCGACGGCCGCGTCATCGGCCGTCATCAGGGCATCGTCCATTTCACGGTCGGCCAGCGCAAGGGGCTCGGCATCGCCGCTGGCGCGCCGCTCTATGTGGTCAGGCTCGACGCGGCGCGCCGCCGTGTCGTGGTCGGGCCGCGCGAGGCGTTGCGGATGGACCGGATCCGGTTGCGCGACGTCAACTGGATCGGCGACGGCGCGCTGGAGCGCGTCATCGGCGACGGCATCGAGATGTTCGTGCGCGTGCGTTCGACGCGTCCGCCGCAGCCGGCCTGGCTGCGCGCGGTCGAAAGCGAGTATGAAGTCGAACTGATTGCCGGCGAGGAGGGCGTCTCGCCCGGCCAGGCCTGCGTGTTCTACGATGCGCCGAAGGGCCAGGCCCGCGTGCTCGGCGGCGGGTTCATCAAGCGTGCGGTTGCGACGGCGAGGGCAGGGGCGCGGGAAGCTGCATCGCTCGTCGAGGTGATGCGTAGCTAGCAGATCGGGGCGGGGGACATGGCGGGGGACATCGACCGCGAGGGGGTCGAAAAGGCGTATGGGCGCTGGGCCCCGGTCTACGATCTGGTGTTCGGAAAGGTGTTCGACGAGGGCCGTCGCTCGACCATCGCGGAGGCCGACAGGATCGGCGGACGCGTTCTCGATGTCGGGGTCGGTACCGGGTTGTCGCTGTCGGAATATTCGCGCAACACCAAACTGTGCGGTGTCGATATTTCAGAGCCGATGCTGCGCCGCGCGCTGAAGCGCGTGCGCGAGTTCGGCCTCAGCAATGTCGAGACCCTCGCGGTTATGGACGCCAAGAATCTCGCCTTTCCCGATTGCCATTTCGACGCGGTGGTGGCGCAATACGTCATCACGGCGGTGCCGGATCCGGAACGGACGCTGGATGATTTCATCCGCGTGCTGAAACCGGGCGGTGAACTGATTCTGGTCAATCACATCGGCGCCGAGAGCGGACCGCGTCGCGTCTTCGAACTGGCGTTCGCGCCGCTGGCGCGCCGGCTTGGCTGGCGTCCCGAATTTCCCTGGGAAAGGCTGACCAACTGGGCCGCCAAACATGGCGGCGTCACCCTGGCCGAGCGTCGGCCGATGCCGCCGATGGGACATTTTTCGCTGATCCGCTATCGGAAGTCGTAAACGGGGGTCACTTCCGGCAAGGCGGCGCCGACACAAAGCGTGACGATCCGGCGGCGGAACATCCATGGCCGACGGCCGTTTTCCCGTCATGGCAATGAAACCCGTGCTTCTCCTGTCGAGTGTCCTGATGGCGACCGCGAGCGCTGCGCTGGCGCAGGCCCCGCCGAGCCCGGCCACCCCGCCTGCCACAACCGCGCCGCCGTCGCCGGATCGCGCGGCCAACTGCGCGCCGATGCAGCCAAGGCCCAATGCCGGCACCGCGGTTCCCGACAGCACCACGACCGGCCAGCGGACCGAGCCGCTCGGCGACAAGCTGGCGCGCTCTGACGGCGTGCTGTGTCCACCGCCGGGTGTCGATCCCGACATGCACGCGCCGGCGCCCGACACCGGCACCACCCCCGTGATTCCGCCGCCCGGCAGTCCCGGTGGCGATCCGACAATCCGGCCGAAATAGCGACATTCTGCGGGCGGTTGGCGGGGGTACCGGCTTTGCTTGACAGGCCCGCGACCCACTCCTTATATGCCGCGCGTTCGCGCAACGCGGCCAATGCGCCGCGCCGGTGAACCGTGGCGAGGTAGCTCAGCTGGTTAGAGCACGGGAATCATAATCCTGGGGTCGGGGGTTCGAGTCCCTCTCTCGCTACCATCTTTCCATATCCCCGAACGCAGGCGCGGCATACGCGTCCGCCCGGCAAGGGCATGCATTCGCTCACGCGGCGAAGGACATCCGCCGGGCCAGCCGCCATGGCCCACCTAGATACTCCCACAGCAGCAGGCCCGTGATCGCGCCAGCGCGTTGTTCGAAGCCGTTCTCCATGGCTCGGTAGAGTTGCTGGGCGGCCGCCGCCGGAGCCTTGTTCTGGATCGTCACGTGCGGCCGCCAGCCCTGGCTGTCTTGTCTGGAAAATTCACCGCTCATCGCCTGGCGAACGGCGGCGCGCAACCGCTCGAGTTCGGACGACTGGATCCGGATCGCGACGCCCGAGCCCAGCAGGATGGGCTCGCTCAGCAGCATGGCAACGGGGTCGCCTGGCAATGCGACATCGTCCAGTCGGACCGTCTGCGCCGGCGACAGGCGGTGAAACATCGTGAGATGGGCCGGCAGCAGGTTGCGCGCCGGCGGAAAATGTCGCTGCCTGAGCCCGTCGAGCCAGGCAAAGCTCGCGGAATCCATTTCCGCCGTCAGAATGTAAGTCGTTTCCACTTCTATCGAGTCACAGCCGGCGAGGTCGCTGGATCACGTGTTCTCAGTGCCGCCGGCTTCCGCCGGCCTGAAGCTCCGCTTCACATCCTGGAAGATCATCTCCGACCGCTCCTCACGGCTCCACTTTCACGCCCTTCCAAAAAGCTACCCGGCCGGCGATGTTGTTCGCCGCCGGTTTCGGATCGGCATAGTACCAGGCCGCATCGCGGTTGCGTTCGCCATCGACGACGACGCTGTAATATTGCGCGATACCCTTCCACGGACAGGTCGACCGATGATTGCTCGGCTCGATAAATTCCTTTCGGACATCTTCGATCGGGAAATAGTGATTGCCTTCCACGACCTCGGTTCGATTGGATTCCGCGATTACTTTTCCGTTCCACAAGGCTTTGACCACTGCTCGCTCCGTGTTTTGATCAGCTTCCCATATTCCAGATGGCTACGTGACTTTCGCGATGCCGCGGCTTACTTGGCGGGACCGATCCGGTGATCTCTGCGGATGACGCGGCCGAACAGACGGGACAGGATCGGTCGCACCGGCAGAAACAAACGGTAGGCGATCTCGAGCATCATCAGAACCCCGGGCAACGCCGCCAGACGCGCCGCCCACTTCCACCGTGGCAGGATGCCCCAAACCGCCGCGAAGGCCGCCGCTCCGGACAGCAAAGATCCATCATGGCCGCGAACGTGAAATCGCGCCATGGCTTGCTGTTTGGTCAAATCCCCTGCGAGGATCTGCTCGGACGTCGACACATCCCGGAAGCAGATTTTGTCGGCGCCTTCCTGCTTGCGGTAGTGATTGATCTCGGCCTGGCAGAGCGGACATCCTCCGTCATAATACACCGTCATCGGTCGTTCTTCGGATGGCATGCAAAGCCTCGATTCGTCGGATGCCGGCCCGCTCTGACGCGCTCGAGATGGCAACCCGCGTGAGTGTGCGTAGCATCCATATATACGCACTGGCCGCCGGTTTGGATCAGTCGCTCCACGACAAAGACAAGCGGGTCGCAAAAAATCGCCGTCAGGACTGATCCAGGTGCGTTTCCGTTTCGTATTATCAAGGGTCAATTCGAAGAGGACTGGCGTAACGCTGCGGTGCGCTCATCTTCCGGTACGGACGATCTCGCATGCACGGGCGGATTATGGTGAATCCTGATAAAAAGCCGGATTCTTCGGGCGTACCACCAGCCGCCGCCTGGCTGGGCGGCTTCGGCATCATCCCTTTCGTCGTTCTTTCGTTAGCGCAAACGTTCGCAGGCGAGGCTCTGAAAGAGCGGCTGTCATTCGCGCTGCTGGCCTATGGCGCCGTGATCCTGTCATTCCTGGGCGGCATCCACTGGGGCCTGGCAATCGCGGTTCCGCAAATCGATAACACCCTGTGGCGCCGGATGACCTTGAGTACGGTGCCTGCGCTGGTCGGCTGGGTGGCGCTGGTGACGCCGGCCGGCATCGGCTTTTTCATCCTGGCCGGCGCATTCGTCGCGATGCTGCTGGCGGATATCCAGGCTTCCCGCATGCAGGAGGCCCCGGTTTGGTATCCGAGGCTCCGTTGGCCGCTGTCATGCGGCGCCGTCGCGACGCTTCTCGTAGGGTCGTTTTCGTGACGTCGATGGCCCCCTTTATCCGGTGAGCATTCAGATATTGCAGCAGTCCCGGATCCTGTACCAGGCCTCCACCAACGGCACGGCCGGTCTGGCGAACACCTGAAACGGGTGGCCCGGCAGCGGCATATCATCGAACGCGGTCCGCGCGTCGGCGCGGCCGAGAATCCTCAATGCGATCTTTCGGCCAAAATAGGTCGACCGGGAGACACCTGTGCCGCAATAGCCGAGCGCGTAATGCACCCCGTTGGGTGCGATTCCAAGGTGCGGGAAATCATCGAACGTATAGCCAATCTCGCCCGACCAGGCGTGGGTGACGGGGATCGATGCCAGCGAGGGAAACGCGCGCAGCAGATCGCGCGCGAGATGGGCATAGGCGCGCGGCGTGCCGGGGTGAGAGAAGCGGCTGCCCCGGCCGCCCCAGATGATTCGTCGTTCGGCGGGGGCGGATCGGAAATACGAAAAGACCCGGTTGCTGTTGCCGAAGACCCGGCGCTTCGGCATCAGCCGGTCGAAATGCGCCGTCGGAATGACGCCGGTCGCGATCTGCGCCGAGCGCACCGGAACGATGCGCCGATCGAAGAATTTGCCGACCGACCGGGTGTAGCCGTTGGTCGCAACGATGACATGGCGTGCCATCAGGCGTTGCGCGTCGAACTGGACCGAGAACCGGTCCCGTTCCTGTTCAATGCCGCTGACTTGCGCATGACCCTGGATGACGGCGCCGGCCGCCTGCGCCCGTTGCATCAGCCCGGCGTGGTACCGGCCCGGATGCAACCCGGCGTCCATCGGCAGCAGGGAACCGCCGTGAAAGCGTTCGCTGCCGATCTCGCGCGATTGCTCACGGCGCGGGACCATTTCGAATTCGACATCCGCCACGCGCTTCAGGTCGGCGAGGTCGCGCGCCATCGCGTCATAGTGCTCGGGGCGCATCGCGCCGCGAAAACGTCCGCAGCGCACGAAGTCGCAGTCGATCTTCTCCTCGTCGATCAGGCGTTCGATGAAGTCGAGCATCGCGACGCCTTCGCGGAGCAGCTCCGTGGCCTTGCGCTCGCCTTTCATCGCGATCAGCGCCTTGACCCGGAATTTCTGGTTGCCGCTGCCGACCTGTCCGCCGTTGCGGGTGCTCGCGCCAAAGCCGGGAACGTCGGCATCCACCACCGTCACCTGCCGCCCGGCCCGTGCCAGCGTCAGCGCCGCGGACAGGCCGGTGAAACCGGCGCCGACGATCAGCACGTCGGTGGAAGCAGGCAGCCCGGCGCCTGGATCCGAACGCGGCGGCGCCGCGTCCCACCAGAATGGCTGCATGTGTATGCCGCCGCCGCGCCCCGCCCCGGCCGCCAACTCCTCGAGCGTGGTCAGGCCGGCTTCCGGGACACGCATCGGCGATTCAGCAGTCGAGAGTCATCTCCCGTTCCCAGTCGGTCAAATGGCGCGAGTAGTCGTTCCATTCTTGGTGCTTCAGCTTGAGATAGGCCGGGACGTACTCGCCGAGGCTTTCATTCAGCAGCGTCGAGGCTTCCAGTGCGCGCAACGCATCGAGCAGATTGAGCGGCAAGCGCTTGACGTTCTCGATCGTATGGCCCTCGGTGTACATGTTGATGTCCAGCCGCTTGCCGGGGTCGCGCTTGTTTTGAATGCCGTCGAGACCCGCGGCCAGGATCGCCGCCTGCATCGTGTATGGATTGACCGAGCCGTCGGCCAGACGGAGTTCGAAACGCCCCGACTCGGGAATCCGGATCATGTGAGTCCGGTTGTTGCCGGAATAGGTCACGGAGCTCGGCGACCAGGTCGCGCCCGACGTGGTACGGGGCGCGTTGATCCGCTTGTAGGAATTGACGGTCGGATTGAGAATCGCGGCGAGCGCGTCGGCGGAATGAATGATGCCGCCGATGAAATGGTATCCCAGCGCGGAGACGCCGAGTTCGCCCTGCTCGTCCTCGAAGACGTTTTCGTTGCCTTTCCACAGCGAGACGTGAACGTGACAGCCGTTTCCCGTGAGATTTGAAAATGGCTTGGGCATGAAGGTCGCCCGCATCTCGTGCTTCTCGGCGATCGCCTTCACCATGTATTTGAAGAAGGCGTGACGGTCGGCGGTGAGCAGGCTGTCGCCATAGTCCCAGTTCATCTCGAACTGGCCGTTGGCATCCTCGTGGTCGTTCTGGTAGGGATGCCAGCCCAGTTTCAGCATAGCGTCGCAGATTTCGCTGATAACGTCGAAACGTCGCATCAGCGCCGACTGGTCGTAACACGGCTTGGCCTGACGGTCCGAGCCGTCCTTGACGCTCTCGCCGTCCGGCGAAATCAGGAAGAATTCGCATTCGACGCCGCTCTTGAGCTGCAGCCCGCTTTCCGCCGCTTTCGCTTTGACGCGTTTCAGGAGGTTGCGCGGCGCCTGCTCCACCGGCCTGCCGTTCATCCAGAGATCCGCAGCGAGCCAGCCGACCTCGGGTTTCCAGGGAAGCTGGATCAGGCTGTCGCTGTCGGGAATGGCGAACATGTCCGGATCGGCAGGGGTCATGTCGAGCCAGGTCGCGAAGCCGGCGAAGCCCGCGCCGTTCCTGGCCATCGCTTCAATCGCTTCCGCTGGAACCAGCTTGGCGCGCTGCGATCCCATCAGGTCGGTGAATGAAATCAGGAAGTATTTGATCTTCTTCTCTCTGGCGGCGGCGGCAAGATCGATGGGCATGGCGTCCTCTTGATCGTGGCTGTCAATATCGTTGTCCGGGAATCCAGTCGGTGCCGACCAGCGGCACGCGCGCGATCGCGGCCGCCTCCACGGTCAGCGCCACCAGGTCTTCAGGTTCGAGATTGTGGATGTGGCTCTTGCCGCAGGCGCGGGCGATGGTCTGTGTTTCCAGCGTCAGCACCGACAGGTAGTTGGCAAGCCGCCGGCCGGCCAGCACCGGATCCAGCCGCGCGGCGAGTTCGGAATCCTGGGTCGTGATGCCGGCCGGATCGCGTCCATCCTGCCAATCGTCATAGGCGCCGGCGAACGTGCCCAGCGCCTGATACTCGGCTTCGAATTCGGGACTGTTGTCGCCGAGCGCGATCAGCGCCGCGGTTCCGATCGATACCGCGTCGGCCCCGAGCGCCAGCGCCTTGGCCACGTCGGCGCCGTTTCGAATGCCGCCGGAGACGATCAGCTGCACTGTTCGATGCAGGCCAAGCTCCTGAAGCGCCTCGACGGCGGGGCGGATCGCCGCCAGCGTCGGGATGCCGACATTCTCGATGAAGACTTCCTGTGTCGCCGCGGTGCCGCCCTGCATGCCGTCGATCACGATGACGTCGGCGCCCGCCTTCGCGGCCAGCGCGGTGTCGTAATAGGGGCGGCTGGCGCCGACCTTGACGTAGATCGGCTTTTCCCAGTCCGTGATCTCACGCAACTCCTCGATCTTGATTTCCAGATCGTCGGGACCGGTCCAGTCGGGGTGCCGGCTGGCCGATCTCTGGTCGATGCCGGCGGGCAGCGTACGCATTTTTGCGACGCGCTCGGAGATCTTCTGTCCGAGCAGCATGCCGCCCCCGCCGGGCTTTGCCCCCTGTCCGATCACGATCTCGATGGCGTCCGCCTTGCGCAGATCGTCGGGATTCATCCCGTACCGCGACGGCAGATACTGATAGACCAGGGTGGTCGAGTGGCCGCGCTCTTCCGCCGTCATGCCGCCGTCGCCGGTGGTGGTGCTGGTGCCGACGGCCGATGCGCCCCGGCCCAACGCCTCCTTGGCCGGACCGGACAGCGAGCCGAAGCTCATGCCGGCGATGGTCACTGGAATTTTCAGCCTGATCGGCTTCTTGGCAAACCGGGCGCCGAGCACGACGTCGGTGCCGCATTTCTCGCGATAGCCTTCGAGCGGATAGCGCGACATCGACGCGCCCAGAAACAGCAGGTCGTCGAAATGCGGAAGCCGGCGTTTCGATCCGCCACCGCGGATGTCGTAGATGCCGGTCGCCGAGGCCCGCCGAATTTCGGAAATCGCGTATTGGTCGAAGGTTGCCGAGACCCGAGGCGTGGTTCGAAGCGGAGGAGCAGCCATGGAGGGTCCCGTCAATAAGAGGCGATGTTGTCGACGTGGAAATGGTAGAGACCGCGGGCGGATCCATACATTCGGAAGTCATCGACCTTGACCTGATCCGCGACGCCGGCGCGGTTCAGCACCTCGGACAACCGCGCGCGATCCTGATCAGTCGCGGGCTTTTCAATGCAGTCGGCGCCCAGGCTTTTCACGCGGCCCCTGACGAATATCGTGGCCTCGTAGATCGAATCGCCAAGCGCGTCGCCGGCATCGCCGAACACGACCAGGTTTCCGGCCTGCGCCATGAAGGCGCTCATTGCGCCGATCGATCCCTTCACCACGATGTCGATGCCCTTCATTGAAATGCCGCAGCGCGCCGAAGCGTCGCCGTCGATGATGAGCAGTCCGCCGCAGCCGGTGGCGCCGGCCGACTGGCTGGCGTCGCCCATCACGTGGACCGTGCCGGACATCATGTTCTCGGCGACGCCGGTGCCGGCATTGCCCTGAATCAGAATCGTCGCCTTCTGATTCATGCCCGCGCAATAGTAGCCGACATGGCCGTTGATCCTGACCTCGATCGGCGCGTCGACGCCGGCGCCGATCGCGTGCTTGCCCTGCGGATTGTCGATCTGCCAGGAAGTCTGGTTGGTATCCGGTGAAAGCTGGTGGAGGGCCTGGTTGATCTCCCGGACCGAACTGACGGTGAGGTCGTAGACCGGCATTACGGACGTTCCCAGGCATAGACGGTGGCCGGTTCGGGTTCGAAAACCCGCGACTTCTCGATCGCCGGCAATACCGACAGCGCGCGGTACTCGGACCCGAATGCAACATAGTCGTCGCTCTCGGCCAGGATCGCGGGCTTGCAGGCGATCGGATCCCGCAGCACGGCGAAGCCGGTCCTGGTGCCGACCACGAAGGTGAAGAAGCCGTCGAGGTCGCTGAGGCTGGCGGACAGCGACTGCTTCAGGCTGTCGCCCCGGCTCATGCGCCAGGTGAGATAGCCCGCGGCGACTTCCGAGTCGTTCTGGGTCGAAAACGCCATGCCCTCCCGTTTCAGGTTGCGGCGGACGGCATTGTGATTGGAGAGTGATCCGTTATGGACGAGGCACTGGTCCTCGCCGGTGGAGAACGGGTGGGCGCCGTCGATCGTGACCGCTGATTCCGTCGCCATCCTCGTATGGCCGATGCCGTGGCTGCCCTGCATGCCGGCGAGGCCGAATTCCGACACCACGTGCTCGGGCAGGCCGACGTCCTTGTAGATCTCCATGTTGGTCCCCGCGCTGACGATCTGCAGATCCGGCCGGTGCGCCTTCAGCCAGTTCAGCACCGAGGTTTCCTGGTTGCGTGCAACCGAGAGCACGATGTGGTTGGCGCGAACGGCAACGATGCGCTGATGCAATACCGCCGACAGTTCTTCCGCTGTTTCAGCGACCGAGGAAGCGTCGGCGGCACGCAGCGTGAGCTTCACATTGTCGCCGTCGCGACCGCCGTAGATCGCGACGCCGGCGCTATCCGGGCCGCGCGCCGACAGGGTCACCAGCATTTTCGAAAGCATGTCGCCGAGCATTGGCTCCATCGCCTTGTTCTTCAGAAAAAGGCCCACGATTCCACACATGCGGCATCTCCCTCGGTTGATCAGACCTTAAACGGCGGCTGGACCGGAGGTCAACTCTGAAGAATGTTATTTTCCTGATAAGAAAATAAGCACGCAGGCCGGGTTGCTGCTTCAAAAACCGCCACATGCGACGGCGTTCGCCGAAATCGACGGAGCAGAACGGCTGAACTATTCGGGGTGGCGCGCCGCTTCCGGCGGCGCTGCCGGGCGAGACGGGAGCGCCAGGCCAGCTAGCGTCTCGGATAGACGATGATCGAGAGATAGGTCATCGGCAGCTTCACCAGCTTCTCCGGTCCATGCAGTGCGCTCGAGTCGAACAGGATGGAATCTCCTGCCCGCAGCCGGTAGGCATTGTCGCCGTGGCGATAGATCACCTCTCCCGTCAGCATGTAGATGAACTCCATGCCGGAATGCTGGAACGCGGTGAAGGGTTCGGCTTCTTCCTGCAGCGTGATCATGTAAGGTTCGACGACGACGTCTCCGCCGATCGCGTGCCCCAGCAGCTGGTAGACGTGCCCGGCCTTGGTGCCGCGGCGTTCGATCACCACGCCCTGCTTGGCGCGTACGAATGAACAGTCCCGTCGCTGCTCGGAAGCCGCAAAAAGCAGGCTCAGAGATACGTTCAGCGCGCCCGCGATCGATTGAAGGGTCGACAGCGATGGCGATATCTGGCCGTTCTCGATCTTCGAGAGCATTCCCGCGGAAATGTTCGCGGCGCTCGCCAGGTCCGACACCGAGAGATCGCGCTCCCGGCGGATCACCCTGATCTTTGCACCAAGCGCGCGCTCGAGACTCCGTTCGTCCCGCGGCGCGTTCGAGCCGGTGTGATACTCGCGGGGAAGCGCGCGCGCGGCCTCCTTCGAGCGTTCTTCCGAGCCTGCTTTCTTCATTCGATCCCGGCGCCCCACTGCGAGTTGATTTGATCGACGTGCAATATGAAGCAAGCACGACCGACTTTGTAAACATTTTGCGACGGCCGCGTTCAACGCTGCTTGGCCGTCGCCCGCTGGAACAGGGCGGACGTTCTGGTATTCCGGTCGCACGGGCATGCATTCGCCGGCGTTGAGTGATTTCGCCGGTGCCGCGCCCTGCGTGTGTCGACGCGCAGAAGTTTCGGCCCTGATCAAAAAGATGCCCCACAGTGCATAAAGTTTATTCTTGAGAAAATTTTGATGCACCGTATCGTGAAGAAATCAGATTTCGTTGTAGGAAACACTACTGGGGGAGCCTCGCGATGCGGACTAGCCGTCGGTCATTCCTGAAATCTACCGCGTTGGGGGCCGGTGCCGCCGTCGCCGCGCCCTACATGTTCGTGCGAACCATCGATCAGGCGTGGGGCGCGCAGTCCTGGCTGAAGAAGGGCGAGCCGATCAAGATCGGACTGCTGTTTTCCCTCACTGGCGGCCTCGCGGTCCCCGAGGAGGACTCCACCCTCGTGATGCAGTACGCCGTCGACGAGATCAACAAGGCGGGCGGCATCGCCGGGATGCCCGTCGAGCCCGTCATCGTCGACGCCAAGTCGGACTTCACTGTCTATTCGGAGAAGACCAAGGAGCTGATCCTCCGCAACAAGGTGATCGCGATCTTCGGCTGCTATACGTCGGCGAGCCGCAAGGCGATCCTGCCGACCGTCATGGCGCAGGACCATCTACTGTATTATCCGACCTGCTACGAGGGGGCGGAATGCACCCAGAACACGATCTGCACCGGTCCGCTGGCCAACCAGCATTCCAAGGACCTGATCCCCTTCATGGTGAAGCAGTTCGGCAAGAAGGTCTTCTTCGTCGGCTCCAACTATGTGTGGCCGAAGGAATCGAACAAGAACGCCAAGATTTGGCTGCAGCAGGCCGGAGGCGAGTTGCTCGGTGAGGAATACATCCCGCTCGGCAGCTCGGAGTTCGGTCCTGTGCTGAACAAGATCCGCGACGCCAAGCCGAACTTCATCTTCTCGACGGTGGTCGGCGCCTCCGACATCGCCTTCCACAAGCAGTTCAAGCAGGAGGGTTTCAAGGCCGATACGATGCCGATCGCCTCGCTGACGACCGGCGAAATCGAGACTCGCGCCATGGGCAACGAATTCGGTGCCGGTCACTTCCTGTCGGCGCCGTATTTCCAGGGACTGGACAACCCGACCAACCACAAATTCGTCGAAGGCTTCCTGAAGAGCAAATACGGCAAGAACGGCACCACGCACTACAACATGGAGGAGACCTACACTTCCGCCTACGTGTTCAAATACGGGCTGGAGAAGGCGATCGCCAAGGTCGGGCTCGAGAACGTCACGCCACGCTCGATCCGCGACAACTCCGGCGGCGTCAGGGTCGAGGACGCGGTCTCGCCGGAAGGTCTGGTTTGGATCGACGACCAGAACTTCAACTGCTGGCTGAAGCCGAAGATCGGGCAGTGCCAGGCCGACGGCAGCTTCAAGATCGTGCAGGCTTCGGAGCAGCATGTCCCGCCCGATCCCTATTCGATCTATCCCGACATCGGAAAGTGCACCGCCGACGGGCTCAAGGCGCCCGACGGAAAGATGCGCAAGAGCGTGATCTGAGCCGATCCGGATCAGGACGTCTCCTGCGGCCCGCCGTCCTTCGGATCGACGGACGGCGGGGCGCCGGTGCCCGGCGGTCCGGTTGCCGCGCGCGGGCATGCCGGTGATCGATGATCCTCGTGCGGTGGTGAAGCGGAAATGACGATCTTCAGCTCGTTCGATCCAAGTGCGTTCCTCAACGCGTTGATCCTCGGCATCAGTATCGCGAGCATCTGGCTGATTGCGGCGCTCGGCCTGACCATCATCTACGGCACCGCCGGCGTCATCAACATGGCGCATGGCGAGTTCATCATGCTCGGCGCCTACAGCTCGTACATGCTGCAGAATTTTCTCGGATTGCCTTTCATCCTGTGCGTCCCGGCCTCGTTCGTCATCGTCGCCGCCGTCGGCCTGGTGCTGGAGCGCGGGCTGATCCGCTACCTCTACAAGCGACCCCTCGACACCCTGCTTGCGACCTTCGGGGTTTCGCTGGTGCTGATGCAGGGAGTCAGGCTGCTGTTCGGCAGCGATCCGAAATACCTGGCGGTGCCGTCGTTCTTCTCCAGCAATTTTCAGTTCGGCTTTGTCAACATCTCGGTGTTCCGGGTCGTGGTCCTCTTCATCACGATGGCGCTCGTCGCCGCGCTGTGGGCGCTGTTCTACCGCACCCGGTTCGGCGTCCAGGTTCGCGCCGTGATGCAGAACAAGGAGATGGCCGCGTCGTTCGGCATCAACGCCGACCGCATATACATGCTCACCTTCGCGCTCGGCGCAGGACTTGCGGGGATCGCCGGATCGCTGTTCGGCGTGCTCAACATCGTGCTTCCCACGATGGGCGCGAGCTACGTGGTCCAGGCATTCCTCGTCGTGGTCGTTGGCGGCGGAACGCTCGCGGGCAGCGTGGTCGCCAGCGGCGCAACGGGCGAGCTGCAGTCGATCTTCGCCTATTTCACCAACGACACCTTCGCTCGCTTCATCCTGTTCGTGCTGATCGTCATTCTCTTGCGGATCCGTCCGCAGGGACTGTTCGCGCCATCGGCCTCACGACGCTAGCGCCACATGTCGAGCCCGAGGACGTAAGCCGAGATGAACATCTTCCACAACGTCAAGGCCCAATGGCTGACCTATCTGGCGTTCTTCGCAGCGGTGGCAAGCATACCTCTCTATGTCAGCGACACGTTCCTGCTGAACCAGTTGTCGACCTATGGCGTGTTCGGCCTGCTCGCCCTGTCGCTGAGCCTGTGCTGGGGGTTCGGCGGAATCCTCAATCTGGGGCAGGGGATTCCGTTCGGGCTCGGCGCCTACGGCATGGCGATGACGATGCAGATGCAGTCGCAGGACGAATCGAACCCGATCCCGCCCTTCATGCTCAACAACAGCCTCGATCACCTTCCGTTGTTGTGGAAGCCGTTCCAGAGCACGGCCGTCGGAATGGCACTTGCGCTGATCGTTCCGACGCTGTTCTGCCTGTTGTTCGGCGGGCTGATGTTCCGGGCGCGGGTCTCCGGTCCGTTCTTTGCGATCATGACGCTGGCGATGCTGAGCGCGTTCTACACGCTGATCATCGATGTCCAGCCCTACACCAACGGCGCCAACGGCATCACGCCGCCGAACGCGCTGCGGATCGCGGGAGTTACGATCGATCCCTACAGCGCCGGCGCGTACTGGACCGTGCTGGCCCTGCTGTTCGTGGCAACGCTGCTGGCAAAGCTGATGACACTCAGCCGGTTCGGCCTCGTCGTTCAGGCGGTGCGCGGGGACCCCGAGCGGGTACGTTTCCTGGGCTACAACGTCGCCGGCTATGAGACTGCGATCTACACCGTTTCCGGGTTCATCGCCGCACTGGCGGGATGCTGCTGGGTCACGCTGACGCAATACGTCTCGCCGGCGCAGTTCGACACCACGTTCAGCCTTTCGATGGTGATCTGGGCTGGCATCGGCGGCCGGCTGTCGTTGCTCGGCTCGATTCTCGGCGCCTTCATCATCCAGGGGGCGCAGAGCTATCTCGGCGATACGTTCCTCAACACCTGGCTCCTGATCCTCGGCGTCTTCTTCATTCTCGTGGTCCGCTTCCTGCCGAAGGGCCTCGTCGGCCTGCTGGAAAGTCTGCTGGCCCGCTTTCCGGTTCGCGCCAAGCGCAGCAACGGCAATGGCCTCCCGGCGCATCGCCTCTATCCGCAGGCCGGGGAATAGAGCGCCATGAGCTTCCTGGAAATCAAGAATCTCTGCAAGAGCTTCGATACGACGGCGGTCATCAACGACTTCAGCATCGAGATCGTCGAAAGCACCTTGTGTTGCCTGGTCGGGCCTAACGGCGCCGGCAAGACGACGACGATGGACCTGATTACGGGACGGCAGAAGCCGACGTCGGGTCAGATCCTGTTTTGCGATGACGACATCACCGGACTCGGCGAGCACGAAATCGCGCGGCGCGGCATCGGACGGAAGTTTCAGGTTCCCGCGGTATTTCGCGATCTCAGCGTACGACAGAACCTCGAGGTGGCTTACAGCCGGAGCACCAATCCGCTGCGCAACATGTTCCGTTTCAACGCGCCGGGGTTCGCCGAAAAGCTGGAGGAGGTCGCGGCGCTTGCCGGCCTCTCCGAGCGTCTCGGAACCGAGGCCGGCATCCTGTCGCACGGCGAAACCCAATGGCTCGAGATCGGCATGGTGCTGATGCAGGACCCGCGCTTGCTGCTGCTCGACGAGCCGGTCGCGGGGATGACCGAGGCCGAGATCGAAAAGACGGTCAAGATCTTCCGGGACCTCAAGAAGACCAACACGCTCGTCGTCGTCGAGCACGACATGGCCTTCGTGCGTCAGATCGCCGACGTGGTTTCGGTGATGCACATGGGAAGCCTGCTGGCGCAGGGGCCCATCAGCGAGATCGAGGCCAACGAAAAGGTTCGCGAAGTCTATCTCGGCGACGCGGAGCCATGACGATGCTGCTGTCGATGTCCAATGTCACCTCCTATTACGGCAAGACGCCGATTCTGAAGGATTTCTCGTTCGGTCTGGAAGGCGGCAAGTGCCTGTGCGTGCTCGGTCGCAACGGGGTCGGGAAGACGACCCTGATGCGAACGATCATGGGACTGACCGACCGCGCGGTGGGCGACATCGTCATCAACGGCAGCAACATCACCGCGGCGCAGACCTATCGGCGGGCCAAGCTCGGGATCGGCTACGTTCCGCAAGGGCGCGGCATCCTGTCGGAGTTCACGGTGCGCGAGAACATTCTGCTCGGTACGTTCGCGCGCGATGACGGCGCGCCGGAGGTGCCGGAAATCTGCCTGCGGATGTTCCCCTACCTGAAGGCCAATCTCGATCGCCGCGCCGGGCTTTTGTCCGGCGGCCAGAAACAGCAGCTGGCGATCGCGCGGGCGCTGGCGGTCGATCCGAAGGTCCTGCTGCTCGACGAGCCGACCGAAGGCATTCAGCCCAACATCGTCCAGGAGATCGGCGAAACACTGCAGACGCTGAACAAGCAATTCGGCATCACGCTGCTGCTGACCGAACAGCACATCAAGGTCGCCCGCCAGCTCGGCGATGCCTTTCTGATGATCGACAACGGCCGTGTGGTCGCCGAAGGCGAGATAGCCGGGCTCGACCAGACCCTGATCCAGAAGCACCTCACAATCTAGCAAACCCCAGGAGCCTCGCGATGATCCCCATTCCCAGGAAGTCCACGCCAGACGCCCAGCGCATGATCAAGGTCCACAAGGAATGCATCGATTCCATGAAGGGCGTGGCCGGCAACACCATCCTGAAATGCGCCACGCCCGGCGACACCACGACCGTGACCGGCGGCATCCACGAGGATTTTCAGCTCAACCGCGTCCTCCTGCGCATGCGCGCCCAGCCCGCCAAGGGAAAGCTGGTCGTGGTCTGCACCAAGGTCGAGAAGGAATGGCGGATCGCGCGGCTGTCCGGCATTCGCGGGGTGCCGCCGGAATTCGTCACCGACAAGGTCTACGACAACGAGCAGGATCCGCAGCACGACATCTTCCTCATGCGGCTCGACGAGTTCGCGGAGACCGACGGATTTCCCGAGCATTTCAGGGAGGGCTGGAAACGCCGCGACGATTTCTGGACCGTGACCTGAGCCTTCATGGTTTGCAGCTAGCAGTAATAAGTCAGGGGAAACGATTATGAGCTGGATGAAGATTACCGGGTACGCGGACAAGTTCAGCGTTCATCCGGGCGACACGATCAAGTTCTTTGTGAATTGCGACGGTCCGGCCGAGTACGAGGCCGAGATCGTCAAGATGATTCATGGCGACACCAATCCGCGCGGCCCAGGCTTCATCGAGGAGGCGATCAAGGCGGACTGCAACGGCACCTACAAGGGCGAGAAGCAGGAGATATACTCGGGATCCTACGGCTATGTCGTCGACAAGCCGCAGTTCTGCGTCGAAAGCGTCACGCTGCAATGCTGGATCTGGCCGACCACCCCGAAGACGCATCCCAAATACTGGAAGCACGGCGCGCAGGGGCTGGTGACCAAATGGTACGACGGCAAGGGATACGGCCTGTTCCTCAATGAGGAGGGCTGCATCGAATTCCGCGTCAACGATCAGGTGATTACGACCGCGGCGCCGGTACGCGACCACGCCTGGCATTTCGTCGCGGCGAGCTTTGACGCCGCGACCGGCGAGGCCACGCTGTACCACGAGCCGCAGGTGGTTTACGCGCTCGATCCGGAAATCCCGCCGGTCAACACGAAATTGAGCACCAGGCTGGCCTATACCGCGGGAACACCGACGGTGATCGCCGGCTATTGCGGCGCCATCACCGACTCGCCGCTCGCCAAGGCGTCGGTACCCGCCGGGATCTTGATCAAGGGTCACTACAACGGCAAGATCGACAGTCCGCGGATTTGCAGCCGTGCCCTGACGCGGCTGGAGATCGAAACCATGAAGCAGGGCGCCCAGCCCGGGCTGTCCGAGCGCCGCAACTCCGGCCCGACCGGCAAGCTTTCGGAAGCGATCGTTGCGTCCTGGGATTTCTCCGACGGCATCAACACGCTGATCGGCAAGGACAAGGGGCCCTATCTGTTCGACGCGACCATCGTCAATTGTCCGACCCGGGCGATGACCGGCTACAACTGGCAGGGGCAGGTGTTCGACTGGAAGGTCGCACCCACCCAATATGGCGCCATCCACTTCCACGACGACGACATCGACGACGCGCGCTGGACCAAGAGTTTCGAATGGACGGTCCCGACGGGCACCAGCAGCAAGTTTTACGCCGCCAAGCTGACCTCGAAAGACGGTGACGAGGACTACATCCCGTTCTGGGTGGTGCCCCGCGTCGGCGAGGAGACCGCCAAGATCGCCTACATGGTTCCGACCATCAGCTACATGGCCTACGCCAACGAGCATCTGGCCAACAATGCGGGCGGCGCGGAATTGCTGGTCTATCGCGTTCCGATCATGCAGCAGCAGAACATGTTCCTGTCGGAACATCGCGAATATGGCGGCTCGATCTACGATACCCATACCGACGGCAGCGGACTTTGCCTGTCGTCGCGGCTGCGTCCGATCCTCAGCATCCGTCCGAAATACGACCACTTCCTGGCTCAGGCGCCATGGCAGTACCCGGCCGACCTGCATATGATCTACTGGCTGGAGAAGATGGGCTATGCGTACGACGTCATCACCGACGAGGACGTCACCTATGACGGGCTGGCCCGGCTGGAAAACTACAACGTCGTGATTTCGGGATCGCATCCCGAACACAACAGCGGCCCGCAACTCGATGCCCTGCACAACTACATGCAGCGCGGCGGCCGCTTCATGTATATGGGCGCCGACGGCTGGTACTGGGTGCATTCCTATCACCCGGCCTATGACGGCGTCGGGCGCGGCGTCGTCACCGAGATGCGACGCTGCGAGTCGGGCATTCGCACCTGGCGCGCGGATCCCGGTGAATACTATCACCAGGGCACTGGCGAACTCGGCGGGATGTGGCGGTTCCGCGGCCGCTATCTCCACACCATCGCGGGCACTGGCATGTCGTCGGAAGGATTCGACATCTCGACCTACTACTCGCGCACCCCGGAGAGCAACGATGCCCGCGTCGCCTGGGCGTTCGACGGCATCACCTACGACGAGAAGCTCGGCAATTTCGGCCTCGTCGGCGGCGGCGCGGCCGGCACCGAACTCGACATCGTCGATACGATGCTGGGCAGCCCGCCGCACACGCTCGTGGTCGCGACCTCGGCCGGACGCCACACCGAAGGCTATCTGCTGGTGATGGAGGATTATGGCTTCAACCAGCAGGGTCTCGACGGCACCCAGCATCCGCGCGTGCGCTCCGACATCGCCTATCACGAAACGCCGAACGGAGGTGCTTCCTTTGCGTTCTCGTCGATTGCGTTCTGCGGTGCGCTGCCCTGGAACAACGGCGACAACAACATCTCCAGGCTGGTCGGCAACGTGCTCAATCGCTTCATGCAGGACGGGCCGCTGCCGGCGCCGCCGCCCGCCGCGATCATGCATCGCGGACGCGCCGACTACGACCAGCCGATGAACAAGTCCCGTAAATGAACGGCCGGCGCCCGCGCCAGCGCGGGCGCCGTTCACCGCGGCGAGGCAGCCATGCTTGCACATCCTGATCTGGGGTTTGTCGACGGCGGAATGGATTTCCTCGAGCCCGACCTCTATGCGGCGTGCCGGACCCGCTTCGGCATCGCCAGCGCGCTGCCGCGCGCGGCCTATCGCTCGCCGGTATTTCAGGAACTGGAGAACGAAAAGGTATGGACGCGGGACTGGATCTGTATTGGTACGTCGCCCGAACTGGCGAACCCCTACGACCTGCTGCCCTACACGATCGGCCAGCATGCCATCCATGTCCAGAGGCTGCCCTCGGGCGGCTTGATCGGCCGTTTTAACAAGGCGCAGCACGGCGGCTGCCGCTCGATTCCGGCGCAGTGCAAGACCGGGCGCAAGACCAAGTGCTCCTATACGTCGTGCGGCTTCAGCCGCGACCGTGACGTCATTGCCGGGGATTTGCTCGGCGAGATGACACCGCAGGCCGGCCAGTATCTCGGGGTCTATCCGGAGCGCCTGCTGCCCGTCGCCGTGGAAACCCGGGGCCCCTTCATCTTCGCGAATGTCGATCCCACCATTGGGAGAGTAAACTTGCCGCCTGCGGTCGACGCCGCCGTGGCGCCCGACATGGTGCGGCTGGCGGGACAGTGGCGGGAGGTTCGGGCCAACTGGAAGATCGCCGGCGCCGCTTTGATCGACGCCGCACGGTCGCGCGCCAAGGGCGGCGGCGCAAGCAACTACGTCTCGGCCGAATGGCATTTTCCCAACCTGATCATCATCGAGTCGCGCAGCCGCGCCGTGGCCATCGTGCTGCAGCCGACGGCATTCGATCAGGTGCTGTGGCGCATCTCAGTGTTCGGGCGCGCGCAATGCCAAGACCCCAGTCACGACCATCTGCTCACGCTTGTCGAGCATGCCGCGGTCGCCGCCCTCGAAAGACAGACCGAGGTGGAATGTTCCGCCGCCGGCGACATCACCGAAACCTCGCGGGCGGCATGGGCGTTGAACCAGATCCTGCTGTCCAGAATTTCGACCGATCACCCGTCCTACTGGAATGCGCCGCTGACGCAGGCGCGATCAGGTCTCTAGGCATGGTTTTCAGCGTGCAGCAGGTCAAGTACGAATTCCTTGCCTACATCAAGGAGTTCGATCCGACGTTTGCGAACTGGTATGTCGGCATTGCCGACCAGCCGAAGCAGGCGCTGTTCGAGATGCACGGGGTGCGCGACGAAGAAGACCCCTGGCTCTACAAGCAGCTGCTGACCAACCGTGCCGCCCGCACCGTTCAGGACTATTTCCTCGATCATCTCAAAACCGCCGGCGCTCGCACGCATGAGCACTCCGAGAATTTCGACTGTGTCTATCTGTACAGGATCGCCGCACACACACGGCAACAGGAGGACGAGCATGGCCCGCGTTGAAGACGGCGAACAGGCCTATCTGGAAAAAAACTTCACCCTCGCAAGGGAGATCTGGGAGCCGATCGCCGAGGCCAGCGATGCCGAGGCGGAAGCCTGGCTCGGCGCGCTCTATGCCAACGGGCTCGGCGTCACCAAGGACAGCGCACGGGCATTCGCCTACTACCTGCGCTCGGCCGAACACGGCAATCCGCTCGCCGCCAACAATGTCGGCGCCATGTATGCGAAGGGCGAGGGCGTCGCCGCTGATCCGGCCCGCGGCGCGTCCTGGTTTCTCCGCGCCGCTGAAAGCGGCGACGCGCTGGGCCAGTTCAACTATGCCGTGATGCTCACCAAGGGCAACGGCGTCGCGACCGATCTTGCGGAAGCCGTCCGCTGGTACAGGGCCGCGGCGGAGGGCGGCCACTATCCTTCGCAAGCCCGGCTCGGCTATTGCTGCGCCAAGGGGCTCGGTACCGCAGTCGACCCGGTGGAAGCGTTCGTGTGGCTGACGCTGGCGAGCCGTCACGGCGTCGGGCTTGCGATGGCCGAGCTTGAGGAACTGGTCAGGACGATGTCGGCCGAGCAGAAATCCACGGCCGCTCAGCGACTGTCCCAATGGAGCGCGGCATCGCTGGCATCCGCGACCTCGCGCGAGGTGGCGTGAACGGCGGCGATCGCCGTCGCATGTCAGAGCGCGCGGTCGATCGACGGCGTCCGGGCGAATTGTCGCCGATAGCTGCGCGAAAAGTGGCTCGGGCTGTGGAAGCCGCATTCGGCCGCGACCTGCGTGACCGGGAGCGCGGTCTGCCGCAGCAGCGTGCGCGCGCGCTGCAGGCGGATCGCCATGTAGCGCTGGTCGATACTGGTTTTCAGATGGGCCGAAAACAGCCGTTCGAGTTGCCGAACCGATACGCCGGAAGCGCGCGCGATCTCGCTCCGGCTCAGTGGCTCGCGCAGATGCCGCTCCATCACGTCAAGCGCGGCGAGCAGCCGGGGATGGCCGAAGCCGGTGCGGTCCCGCAGCGGCGGTCGCTGGCTGACGTCGCCGAGTCGCACCTGGGCCTGCAGGAACCATTCGCTGATGCGAAGCGCCAGTTCTTGGCCGTGGTCGCGCCCGATCAGGGCGTGCATCATGTCGAGCCCGGCGACGCCGCCGCCGCAGGTCAAACGGTCGCGATCGATTTCGAACAGGTTCTTCGTCAACAGCAGGTGCGGAAACGCCTCGCGGAAGGCCGGGGCGTGCTCCCAGTGGATGGTGCAGTGATAGCCGTCGAGCACCTTGGCGCGGGCGAGAACATAGGGCCCGCCGGAGATGCCGCCGATCACGGTGCCGCGACGCGCGAGACCGCGCAGCCATTTCATGGTGGCGCGATCCGAGAAGGTGGTGGGATTGCCGCCGGCGCACACCAGCACGATGTCGAACGGCGGTTCGGTGCCGATCGCGCAGTCCGGCCGGATGGTCAGGCCGCTCGAGGCGCTGATCTCCTTCCCGTCCACGGAAAGGATGCTCCAGTCGTAGAGCTTTCGGCCGGCGAGGCTGTTGGCGGCGCGCAGGGGTTCGACGGCCGACGCAAAGGACATCAGCGCGAAGCCGTCGATCAGGAGAAAACCGACCAGGGCAGGGGAGGCAATCGGCGTCACGAATGTCGCTCACGGGCAAGATGATGTCGCTGTCGTTCTATAGCGGATGCCGGCATTGCGTGACAGTGGCCGCTGGGTCCGAGGGTGCCGCATGCGATATTCGATCTATTCTCTGCTGACGAACGCGCTGGCCGGGCACCGCAACTGGCAGCCGATGTGGCGCGATGCGGCGCCGCGCGCGACCTATGATGTCGTCATCATCGGTGGCGGCGGCCACGGCCTGGCCACGGCGCATTATCTTGCCAGCCGCTACGGCATCGCCAATGTCGCCGTGCTGGAAAAGGGATGGATCGGCGGCGGCAATGTCGGCCGCAACACCACCATCATCCGCTCCAACTACCTGCTGCCCGGAAACATCCCGCTCTACGAGCTGTCGATGAAGCTGTGGGAAGGGCTGGAGCAGGACATCAATTTCAACGCCATGGTCAGCCAGCGCGGCGTCCTTAATTTGTACCATTCGGATGCCCAGCGCGATGCCTATGCAAGGCGCGGCAATGCCATGCGGATCCATGGCGTCGATGCCGAGTTGCTGGATCGCGAGGGCGTCCGGCGGCTCTATCCTTTCCTCAATTTCGATTCGGCGCGGTTTCCGATCCAGGGCGGCCTGCTGCAGGCCCGCGGCGGCACGGTGCGCCACGACGCGGTGGCCTGGGGCTTTGCCCGCAGCGCCAGCGATCGCGGCGTCGACATCGTGCAGAATTGCGAGGTTACGGGCATCTCGGTCGCGAACGGTGTTGCGCAAGGCGTCGAAACCACGCGCGGCCGGATCGCGGCGAAGAAGATCGGAATCGCCGTGGCCGGCAGCAGCTCGCGGGTCGCGGCAATGGCGGGCCTGCGGCTGCCGCTCGAGACCCATGTGCTTCAGGCGATGGTGTCGGAGGGGCTGAAGCCGGTGATTCCCGGCGTCATCACCTTCGGCGCCGGTCACTTCTACATCAGCCAGTCGGACAAGGGCGGCCTGGTGTTCGGGGGCGATATCGACGGTTACAACAGCTATGCGCAGCGGGGCAATCTTCCGACGCTGGAGGATGTCTGCGAAGGCGGCATGGCGCTGATGCCGGCGATCGGTCGCGCCCGCATCCTGCGCAGTTGGGGCGGGCTGGTGGAGATGTCGATGGACGGTTCGCCGGTCATCGATCGTACCCCGATCGCCGGATTATATCTGAATGCCGGCTGGTGCTATGGCGGCTTCAAGGCGACGCCCGGCTCGGGACTGGTGTTCGCGCACCTGATCGCGCGCGACGAGCCGCACGAAGCGGCCACGCAGTTACGGCTCGATCGTTTTGCCAGCGGTTATCTGATCGACGAAAAGGGCCAGGGCGCCCAACCCAATCTGCATTGAGCGGCCATGAGGATTCCCTGCCCCTATTGTGGATCGCGCGACGCTGCCGAGTTCAGCTATCTCGGCGACGCCACGCTGCAGCGGCCGGCGCCGGCCGGCGAACCGCAATCGGACGCCGCGGCCATGTTCGACTACGTCTATCTGCGGTCCAATCCCGCCGGCCGGCATCGCGATCTCTGGTACCACGGCGCCGGCTGCCGCAGCTGGCTGGTGGTGGCGCGTGACACCACGAGCCACGAGATCATCGGCGCGGTCCTGGCCGGCAAGGAGGCACCGCGATGAACGCCGGCTATCGCGTGGCGGGCGGGCTGGTCGATCGCGGCAAACCGCTGCGGTTCAGCTTCGACGGCAGATCGATGAACGGACTGGCGGGCGACACGCTGGCGTCCGCCCTGATCGCCAACGGCGTCCGGCTGGTGGGACGCTCGTTCAAATATCATCGTCCGCGCGGCATTTTTTCGGCAGGACCGGAAGAACCCAATGCGCTCGTCGAACTGCGTGGCGGCGCGCGGCGCGAGCCCAACACCAAGGCGACCACGGTCGAGCTCTTTGACGGGCTCGAGGCCGAAAGCCAGAATCGTTGGCCGTCGCTGCGCTTCGATCTTCGCGCGGTGCACCAGCTCGCTGGTCCATTGCTCGTCGCCGGGTTCTACTACAAGACCTTCATGTGGCCGGCATCGTTCTGGGAAAAGCTCTACGAGCCCGCGATCCGGCGATCGGCAGGGCTCGGGCGGCTCAGCGGCGAGCCGGATCCCGACAGGTACGAGAAGGCGTTCGCGACCTGCGACCTGCTGGTGATCGGCGCCGGTGCGGCCGGGCTTGCCGCCGCGCTCGCGGCCGGGCGCGCCGGCGCGCGGGTGATGCTGGTGGACGAGGATTTTCTGGTCGGCGGACGGTTGCTGTCGGAGCTCACCGAGATCGACGGCATGCCCGGCGTGCACTGGGCCCGTCAGGCGGAAAACGAACTTGCCTCGCTCGGCAATGTCCGGATCCTGCGGCGGACATCCATGTTCGGCGTCTATGACGGCGAGTACGGCTTGCTCGAGCGGGTGGCCGATCACCTGCCGTCGCCGCCGGAATTCACGCCGCGGCAGCGGCTGTGGAAGATCGTCGCGCGCGAGGCCCTGCTCGCTTCCGGCGCGACCGAGCGGCCGATGGTGTTTGCCGGCAATGATCTGCCGGGCGTCATGCTGGCATCGGCGGTCCGGAGCTATGTCAATCGCTTCGCGGCAAGTCCCGGGCGTCGCGCCGTCGTGTTCACGGCCACCGACGACGGCTGGTGCACCGCCGCCGATCTTCGCCGTTGCGGCGTTCGCGTCGAAGCCGTGCTCGACACGCGCACCGAAGTCGCCGAACCCGTGCAGGCGCTGGCGGGCGACAGCCGCATTCATTTCGGCGCGCGGGTCACCGCTTGCCGCGGCGGCCAGGCGCTGAAGTCGGTCGAATTCGTCGACGCCAATGCGCGCCGCCAAACGCTGGCGGCGGATCTGCTCGCCGTGTCCGGCGGCTGGAATCCCAACATCGCGCTGGCCACGCATCTTGGCGGAAGCGCCGCGTGGTCGGCTGAAGCATCGATGCTGCTGGCGGTCGATCCACCCAAAACCCTGTCGCTGGCCGGCGCCGCGGCTGGACGTCTGACGCTGGCCGCGGCACTGGCGGACGGCGCGCAATTTGGCATCGAGGCCGCCGCGCGCATCGGATTGCCTGCGGGCATGCCGGTTCGCTATCGCACCGGTGCCGAGGCCGCCGCGGCGACACCGATGTGGCATGTCGGCGGTTCGCCCAAGGCGGCCTTTGTCGATCTCCAGAATGACGTCACCGCCAAGGATATCGGCGTCGCGGCGAGTGAGGGGTTTCAGGCGGTCGAGCACCTCAAGCGCTACACCACGCTCGGCATGGCCACTGATCAGGGCAAGACCTCGAACCTCAACGGCATCGCCATCATGTCCGAGCTCACCGGGCGGACGATGGCGCAGACCGGCGTAACGCGGGCGCGGCCGCCGCTGGTGCCGGTCGCGATCGGCGCCTTTGCCGGGCCGCATACCGGAAAACACTTCAAGCCGACCCGGCTCACCGCCGGCCACGACTATGCCGTGGAGCAGGGCGCCTCCTTTGTCGAGACCGGGCAGTGGCTGCGTGCGCAATGGTTCAGCCGCGACGGCGAAACCGACTGGCTGCAGAGCGTCATGCGCGAGGTCATCGCCACACGCTCCGCCGTCGGCGTCTGCGATGTCTCGACGCTCGGCAAGATCGCGCTGGCGGGCGCTGACGTGGCGACCTTCCTGGATCGCGTCTACATCAATACTTTCTCCACGCTGCCGGTCGGCAAGGTGCGCTACGGCGTCATGTTGCGCGAAGACGGATTCGTGATGGACGACGGCACCACCGCGCGCCTGTCGTCCGATCACTACGTCATGTCGACCACCACCGCCAATGCCTTGAAGGTGATGCAGCATCTGGAGTTCTGCCACCAGGTGCTGTGGCCGGAACTCGACGTGCAGATGGTGTCGGTCACCGAGCAATGGGCGCAGTACGCCGTCGCCGGCCCGAACTCGCGAAGCCTGCTCCAGGCGCTGCTCGGTGTTGCCGCCGATCTTTCCGACGCGGCTTTCCCCTATCTGGCATGCGGCGAATTCCGCCTCGGCAGCGTGCCGGTGCGATTGTTCCGGATTTCGTTCTCGGGCGAGCTGGCCTACGAGATCGCGGTGCCGGCCGGCTACGGCGATGCGCTGGTGCGCGCCCTGATGGCCGCCGGCGAGCCGTTCGGCGCGACGATGTACGGCACCGAGGCGCTATCGGTGATGCGGATCGAGAAGGGCCACGTCGCCGGCAATGAGCTGAACGGCCAGACGGTGGCGCGCGACCTCGGTCTCGGACGAATGATGTCCGCCAAGAAGGACTTTATCGGCCGGGTCATGGCGGCGCGCCCGGCACTGGTCGATCCTTCGCGGCCGAGCCTGGTCGGCTTGCGGCCGATCGATCCGGCCGAGCGGCTCCGCGCCGGCGCGCATCTGCTGAGGCCGGGCGCCGTGCCCGCTCCGCAAACCGACGAAGGCTATGTCACGTCCGTCGCCTTCAGTCCGTCGCTCGGACACTGGATCGGGCTTGCGCTGCTGGCGCGCGGGCCGGAGCGGATCGGTGAACGGATCCGCGCCTACGACCCGGTTCGGCGGGGCGATATCGAGGCCGAGATCGTCACGCCGATTTTCATCGATCCGGAAGGAGCACGCTTGCGTGGTTGAGTTGAAGGAACGAAGTCCGTGGAACGCGCTTGCCGCCGTTGGCCGTGGCGCCGGCGTGATCGCCACGCCCGTTACCGGCCGGGCCGTGGCCACGGTGATGGCCCGCCGCGACATGACGGCCGCGCTGGTTGCGCGCGTGGACGTGTGCTTTGGCATCGCCCTGCTTGACCGGCCCGGGCGTTCGGCCGCGAACGGCCTCGCCTTCCTCGGTATCGGTCCGGGAAAATGGCTGGCGATGGCCGATCGCCCGGCATCCGGATTTTTCGAAGAACTGGTCGGCCAACTGGCGCCGCTGGCCACGGTGGTCGACCAGTCCGGCGCGCTGGCGATCATGCGGCTGTCGGGCCCGGCGCTTCATCTCACGCTGGAGAAGGGATTTCAGGTCGATGTGCGCGGATTCGCCGTGGGAGACTGCGCGGTGACCAGCCTGCATCACATCGGCGCAACGATCTGCCGGGTGACGGAGGACCAATTCGAGATCGCCGTCGCGCGGAGCCTGGCCGGCAGCTTCCTGCACTGGCTGGCCGCTTCGGCCGGCGCCTGCGGACTCGTCTTCGCCTCCAGCTGAAGGCCCGGGAAGCACTCATGCCGCATACCAACATCGTCCTGTCGTTGTCATGCCGCGACCAGCCCGGCATCGTGGCGGCGGTGGCCACGACGCTGTTCGAAGCCGGCGGCAATGTGCTGGAGGCGCACCAGTTCAACGACGCCGAAACCGGTCTGTTCTTCATGCGTGTCCGCTTCGCGTTGCGGGCAGCGGACAGTGACGAAATCCTCCGGACGGCGTTCGCCGAAGTCGCCGAAAGGCTCTCCATCTCATGGACCATGCGCAGCGTTTCGGAACGCCAGCGCGTCATGATCCTGGTCTCCAGGTTCGACCACTGCCTGGCCGACCTGCTGTACCGATGGCGCAGCGGGGAAATCGCCATGGATATCGTCGGCCTTATCGCGAACCATCCCCGAGACACCTACACCCATCTCGATCTCGACGGCATCGCGTTCCACTACCTGCCCGTCACCAAGGCGACCAAGATGGAGCAGGAGGCCCAGGTCTGGGAAATGATCCGAAGCGCAAAGACGGATCTCGTGGTGCTGGCGCGGTACATGCAGATCCTGTCTGATGGATTATGCGCCAAATTGGCCGGACGCTGCATCAATATTCATCACTCGTTCCTGCCGGGATTCAAGGGCGCGAAGCCGTATCATCAGGCATTCGCCCGCGGCGTGAAGCTGATCGGCGCCACCGCGCATTACGTGACGCCCGATCTCGATGAAGGCCCCATCATCGAGCAGGATGTCGAGCGCATCAGTCATCATGACACGGTGGAGGACCTGGTTCGCAAGGGACGCGAGATCGAGCGCCGTGTGCTGGCGCGTGCGATCACCTGGCACCTCGATGGCCGCGTGATCGTCAACGGATCGAAGACCGTGGTGTTCAAAGATTGAGCACTCCGGTGCCGGCCGGCTGCGTTAAGCTGCACCCGAGGCGTGGTGTCGAGCTGAAACGGGAAATGGATCGAAGCAGGGACAGGGACGGCAACTGGCTGGTCGGCGTGCTGTTTTCCCAGACCGGGGCCACCGCCGCGATCGAACAGACCCAGCTCAACGCCACCCTTCTGGCGATTGACGAGATCAATTCCGCCGGCGGCGTCCTGGGACGAATGGTCGAGCCGGTGATCTACGATTCCGCGGCCGACCCCAAGCAGGCCCGCGCGATGGCCGAACGGTTGTTCCTGTCGGACGACATCCGCCTGCTGTTCGGCTGCTACATGTCGAGCACCCGCAAGGCCGTCTTGCCGGTGGTCGAAAGCCATCACGGCCTTTTGTTCTATCCAACCCTTTACGAGGGGTTCGAATATTCGCGCCACTGCATCTATTCGGGGGCGGCGCCCAATCAGAATTCGCTGCAACTGGCGCGCTTTCTGCTCTCCAATTTCGGCAACCGCTTCTTCCTGGTCGGTTCGAATTACATCTATCCCTACGAATCCAACCGGCTGATGACCGATTTCGTCATGCAGGGGCACGGCAAGGTGCTCGACGAGATCTACGTGCCGCTGCAGCCGAAGCCGCAGGATTTCGAGAAGGTCGTGAAGCGGATCAGGCAGACCGCGCCGGACGTGATCTTTTCCACGGTGGTCGGGCAGGGCACGGCGGCGTTCTACGAGGCCTACCGGGCGGCCGGCTTCGATCCGGCCAGGATGCCGATCGCCAGCCTCACCACCAGCGAGGCGGAGGTGGCGCAGATGCATCGGGAGGCCGCCGAGGGGCACATCACCGCGGCGCCGTTCTTTGAAACGCTGTCGAGCGCGCCGGCGCGCAAGTTCGTCGCCAGCTTCAAGGCCAAATACGGTCCCGATGCGCCGGTCACGGCGGCCGCGGAAGCCGCCTATTTCCAGGTCCACCTGGCCATGCGCGCGCTGGCGCGCTGCGGCACCGACGACCCCGAGCGTGTCCTGGTCGAGCTGCGGGACTCGGAGTTCGACGCCCCGCAGGGCCGGGTCAGGATCGATCCGGAAAACAATCACGCTTTCCTGTGGCCGCGGATCGCGCGGCTGGATCACGCAGGCCGGTTTCAGACGGTGTGGAATCCGGGGGTGCGGATCAAGCCCGACCCGTATTGCGTTGTGCAGAGCCTCGATGACTGGTCTGCCGACGATCTTCAGATCGCGAACCCCTGAGGAACCGTTGGTCGCCATCCAAATCCTTCGCGATCTTCGTGGCCTGCGGGTCCAGGTGGTGCATCCGCCGGACAAGGAGCGCGTCAGCCTGGTCGAGCATCTGCGACGCATCGGCTGCATGGTCGAAGCCCAATGGCCGGTGCCGGAATGCTGGAGCGACGGCTTCGACGTCATGCTGCTCGCCATCGAGCACGACATTCGCCGCGAGATTCAGCGGCTGCTGAAATCGGACGGTCAGAAGCCGACCTTGATCGCCGTGGTCGGCTACGAGGATCCCTCGACGCTGCAACTGGTGCTGGAGGCCGGCGCGGTCGCGGTGATCGAGCGCCCAATCCGCCCGTTCGGCCTGCTCACCAACCTGACCATCGCACGCAGCCTCTGGCTGGAGCGCCGCGAGACCAGCAAGCAGATCCGGAAACTGCAACGCAAGCTTTCCGGCCTGCAGCGAATCCAGAAGGCCAAGGAAATCCTGATGACGGGGCAGGGACTCAGCGAGGCGGAGGCCTATGAAAGCATCCGTCGCCAGTCGATGGCGAAGCGGCTCTCGATGGACGACATGGCGGCCGCGATCATCCACGCAAACGAACTCTTGCAGTACCGTGCAAAAGATGTTTAGCTTTTGGTGCTGCGGCCGGTGCTCTTCCAGCCGCGGTTTTCGCCGAACCACCAGTGACGTTGGTTAGGCCAGGCTAGGCAGCCCGAAAGATCCGCGAGGATCCGTCGGGCTTTTTTTGTTTTTGGCGGCCAATGTCCGCGCGGTGGATGATCCCGTCCGCCGGCTCGGCTCGCTATGGAAAGCTTCCCTGTTCTGCGCAGCGCGCTTCGGCGCGAACGATGTCGGCTGACGTTTTGCCGATGGAGGGCATGTTGCGACTGGACGTCCATCGAAACAGATCTTGCGGCTGCGACCGGCGCCGCCGCGAGGGGTAGTTCAACGATTTGATGCACGCCGCCGTTCGATCGAGGTCGGCGCCGGCGTGTTCTTGGAAACGCAGGCAGATTGTCAACACCAGCAGGAGAGACCCATGCACCACGGAGACATTTCATCCAGCAAGGACACGGTCGGCGTCGCCGTCGTGAACTACAAGATGCCCAGGCTGCATACCAAGGCGGAAGTGCTGGCCAACGCCAGGAAGATCGCCGACATGATCGTCGGCATGAAGGTCGGCCTGCCGGGGATGGATCTGGTCATCTTCCCCGAATACTCCACCCACGGCATCATGTACGATTCCAAGGAGATGTACGACACCGCGTCGGTGATCCCCGGCGACGAGACGGAGATATTCGCCGAGGCCTGCCGCAAGGCCAAGGTCTGGGGCGTGTTCTCGCTCACCGGCGAGCGGCATGAAGAGCATCCCAACAAGGCGCCCTACAACACCCTGATCCTGATGAACGACAAGGGCGAGATCGTGCAGAAGTACCGCAAGATCATGCCCTGGGTCCCGATCGAGGGGTGGTATCCCGGCAACTGCACCTACGTCTCCGAAGGCCCCAAGGGCCTGAAGATCTCCCTCATCATCTGCGACGACGGCAATTATCCGGAAATCTGGCGCGACTGCGCGATGAAGGGCGCCGAACTGATCGTGCGCTGCCAGGGCTACATGTATCCGGCAAAGGATCAGCAGGTGATCATGGCCAAGGCGATGGCCTGGGCGAACAACGTCTATGTCGCGGTGGCCAACGCCACCGGCTTCGACGGCGTCTATTCCTATTTCGGCCATTCGGCGATCATCGGGTTCGACGGCCGCACGCTCGGCGAATGCGGCGAAGAGGAATACGGCATCAACTTCGCCCAGCTCTCCAAGTCGCTGATCCGCGACGCGCGCCGCACCGGGCAGTCGAACAACCATCTCTTCAAGCTCGTGCACCGCGGTTACACCGGAATCATCAATTCCGGCGATGGCGACCGCGGCGTCGCCGCGTGTCCTTACGACTTCTATTCGAAGTGGATCGCCGACCCCGAGGGCACCCGCGAAATGGTCGAGTCGTTCACCCGCACCACCATCGGGACCGACGAATGTCCGATCGAGGGCATTCCCAACAAGGTCGTGGCGCATCGCTGACGTCCCGTTCTGATCAACGGCCGCGCCGCCGAACCGCGGCGCGGCTGCAAGGCTGTTCGTCGCGGCCAATGGCTGCGAACTGGAGGAACTGTCGCGATGCTGCATATCGATCGCATTCTGGGCAGCCGGCTCGAACGCGAATTCGCCGAACGGATCCACACGCTCGAGCATCGCGGTGCGGTCGATCTGGTCAATCTCCCCGTGGCCGATCTTGCCCGGCGGCGGCTGCTGGCGACCACCATCGCCGGTGAGGAACTGGCGATCGCGCTGCCGCGCGAACAGAAATTGTTCGACGGCGCGGTGCTGCTGATGGAGAGCGACCGTGCCATCGTGGTGCGCGCGGCGACCGAGCGGTGGCTCCGCCTGGAGCCACGTTCGATCGGAGACGCGATCGAACTCGGCTACCACGCCGGCAACCTGCATTGGCGCGTTCGCTTCGAAGGCGAGATCCTGTTCGTGGCGCTGGAGGGAAGGCCGGAAGATTACATCAGCCGGCTGCAGGAGCTGATCTCGGCCCGAAGGGTGGTCTTCAGCGTGCTGGACGAAGAGCGCGATCACGGCCGAAGTGCTCCCCATGACCATGGCGGACACCACCACGGCCACGATGCGCCTCGCCACGATCACGGCCATTGACCATGGCGGCGATGCTGCAGGCGATGTGGCAGGCCGATGGCGCCTTTCCCGGCGGCTCCTTTGCGTTTTCCTACGGCATCGAAGGGGTGATCGCCTGGCGCGGCAATCTCGATGCCGCGGCGCTTGGCGAACTGGTCGCAGGCCTGCTGCGCCAGCGCTGGGCGACCTATGATCGGGTGGCGCTGCTGCGCGCGTTCCGTGCCGATGGCGACATCGCGTTGATCGCGGCCGTTGACCGCGACGTCGAACTGTCGACCCCGGCCGCGAGCCTGCGGGAAGGCTCCCGCCGCCACGGCGGCGCCTTCCTCGCGTCACACGCGCGGCTTGGCGGCGAGATGGCCCCGCGGCTGCGCCGGGCGATCGTTGCCGGCGAATGCCTCGGGCACATCGTGGTCATGCAGGGCGCCGTATGGCAGGCGATGCGGCTCGACGAGGAATTGTCGCAGCTGACGTCGGCCTATGGTGTCGCCTCGGGCGCGATCGCCGCGGCGGTGCGGCTCGGAGCGATCGGCGCGCTGGAGGGCCAGAAGGTGCTCGCGGCCTGCTTGCCGTTGATCGGGCGACTGGTCGCGCAGCCGATGGCCGCCGATGCCGAAATGAGAAGTTTTCTGCCTTTCCTTGATGTCGCCGCGGCCCGTCATGCCCGCGCCGATCTGCGCCTGTTCGCCAATTGAGGAGATGTCATGCTGCTGACACCGACCGAACTCGAACGCCTGACGATCTTCACCGCCGCCGAATTGTCCCGCAGGCGCCGCGCCAAGGGATTGAAGCTCAACTATCCGGAGGCGGTCGCGATCATTACCGACGAGATCCTCGAGGGCGCCCGCGAAGGCCGCAGCGTCGCCGAACTGATCGGTCATGGATCGACCATCCTGACCACCGACGACGTGCTGCCCGGTATCGCCGCGATGATGCACATCATCCAGGTCGAGGGCGTATTCCCCGACGGCACCAAGCTCGTCACCGTGCACGAGCCGATTCGCCCCGCGCCGGGTTCGGCCGCCGACACCGAGCATCCGGGCGCCGTCACCGCGCTGGAGGGAAGCCTCGAAATCAATGCCGGCCGCCGCAGCGTCACGCTCGCGGCGGTCAACACCGGTGATCGTCCGATCCAGATCGGGTCGCATTTCCATTTCTTCGAGGTCAACAAGGCGATGGAGTTCGACCGTGCCGCGGCTTTCGGGATGCGGCTTGACATACCCGCCGGCACGGCGGTCCGCTTCGAACCCGGCGCGCGCAAGGAGGTCACGCTCGTCGAGTTTGCCGGCCGCGCCGAATTGACCGGCCTCAACAATCTCACTTCCGGTCTGATGTCGGACCCCGCCGTGCGCGACGCCGCCCTCGCCAAGGCCCAGGCGCGCGGCTTCAAGGGAGCCTGATCGATGGCAATGATGAACCGCCGGGACTATGCCGCCCTGTATGGCCCGACCACCGGCGACTCGGTGCGGCTGGGCGACACCATGTTGTCCGCGGTGGTCGAGACCGATCATGCCGTCTACGGCGATGAGTGTCTGCACGGCGGCGGCAAGACGCTGCGTGACGGCATCGGCATGGCCGGCATCACAAGCGCCGAGGGCGCGCTGGATTTCCTGCTGTGCAACGTGCTCGTGATCGATCCGGTGCTCGGCATCGTCAAGGGCGATCTCGGAATTCGCCATGGCCGGATCGTCGGCATCGGCAAGGCCGGCAACCCGGCCATCATGGACGGCGTCGATCCGCGCCTGATCGTGTCGACGGGGACGACGGTGCGCGATTGCGAAGGCATGATCGCGACGCCGGGGGCGATCGACGTCCACGTGCATTTCGACAGCGCCGGCCTGGTCGAACACGCGCTGGCAAGCGGCATCACCACCATGATCGGCGGCTCGCTCGGACCGATCACGGTCGGGATCGACTCGGGCGGTCCGTTCAACACCGGCAAGATGCTGCAGGCCGCCGAGGCCTGGCCGATGAATTTCGGCTTCCTCGGCCGCGGCAACGCGCATCGGGCACCACCGATGGTCGAGCAACTGCAGACCGGCGTGATGGGCCTGAAGCTGCACGAGGACTGGGGCTCGATGCCGGCGGCGATCGACACCTGCCTGCGGGTCGCCGACGAGCACGATTTCCAGGTTCAGATCCACACCGACACGCTGAATGAGTCCGGCTTCGTGGAGGACACGCTGGAGGCGATCGGCGGCCGCACCATCCACATGTACCACACCGAAGGCGCCGGCGGCGGCCACGCGCCCGACATCATCCGGGTGGCCGGCGAGCAGCATTGCCTTCCATCCTCGACCAATCCGACCAATCCCTACACCGTCAACACCTTCGACGAACATCTTGACATGACGATGGTGTGCCATCATCTCAATCCGGCGATTCCGGAAGACGTCGCCTTCGCCGAAAGCCGGATCCGCGCCCAGACTATCGCCGCCGAGGACGTGCTGCACGACATCGGCGCGATCTCGATGCTCGGCTCCGACAGCCAGGGCATGGGCAGGATCCACGAGGTCATTTGCCGGACCTGGCAGCTCGCCTCGAAGATGAAGGAACAGCGCGGGCCGCTGCCGGAGGATCGTCCGGGCTTCGGCGACAACGCCCGGATCCGCCGCTACATCGCCAAGTACACCATCAATGCGGCGCGGACCTTCGGCATCGCCGACCATGTCGGCTCGCTCGAGAGCGGCAAGCTCGCGGACATCGTGGTGTGGCGTCCGGCGTTCTTCGGCATCAAGCCCGAACTGGTGATCAAGAGCGGCTTCATCGCCTGGGGCGCGATGGGCGACAGCGCGGCTTCGCTGATGACCTGCGAGCCGATCCTGATGCGCCCGCAATGGGGCGCGTTCGGCCGCGCGCCCGCTGCGTTGTCGGCTTGTTTCGTGCACCCGCTCGCGATCGAGCGCGACCTTGCCGGGACGCTCGGATTATCCAAGGCGTTGCTGCCGGTGAAGGGAACGCGCCGGCTGTCGAAGCGCGACATGCTGTGGAACGACGCCTGTCCGAACATCCGGGTCGATCCCGAGACGTTCGATGTCTTCGTCGACGGCGAACTGGCGACCTGCGAGCCGGCGCGCGTGCTGCCGCTCGCCGGCCGCTATATGTTGAGGTGACGCGATGCTGACCGGAACGCAGAGTGTCGAGGCCGCCCCGTCGAGACTGGCGGCGGCGCGTGTCGGGATCGGCGGCCCGGTCGGCTCCGGCAAGACCGCGCTGATCGAAGCCCTGATCCCGGAACTGCAGCGTCGCGGTGTCGACCTCGCCATCGTCACCAACGATCTCGTCACCCGGGAGGACGCGGAGCGCCTGCGCCGCTCGGGCCTGATCGATCCGGCCCGGGTCTCGGCCGTGGAAGCCGGCGCCTGCCCGCATACCGTGATCCGCGAGGATCCGACGCTCAATATCGCGGCCGGCGACGAACTCGAAAGCCGCTTTCCCGGCGTCGAGCTGATCCTGTTCGAATCCGGCGGCGACAATCTGGCATCGACCTTCTCGCTGGACCTGGTGGATTGGTGGATCTTCGTCATCGACGTCGCCGGCGGCGACGACATCCCGCGCAAGAAGGGTCCGGGATTGCTCAAATGCGACCTGCTGGTCGTCAACAAGATCGATCTGGCGCCATATGTCAGCGTCGATCTCGAACGGATGCTGGCCGATGCCAGCCGGGTCCGCAACGGACGGCCGGTGATCGCCAGCAACGCGCGTTCCGGCGACGGCCTGGAGGCGATTGCCGATGCAATCCTTGCCGCTGTCCTGTTCCGGGTTTGACACCGGCCGCGAGGCCGAAGCCTTGCTGGTGGCGGAATATGCCGGCGGCCGCACCATCCTGCGGCGGCAGCATGTCGGCTATCCCCTGCATGTCACGCGCCCGTTCTATCTCGATCGGCCGCGTTCCGATCTGGCCACGCTTTACCTGCAGTCGGCCTCCGGCGGGCTTTATGCAGGCGACCGGCTGAAACTCGATTTGATCGTGGAGCGCCACGCCGCGCTCCACCTGACGACCCAGGCGTCGACCGTCGTTCATCACGGCCGTGGCATCGCCTCCGAACAGCGGCAGTTGATCAAGGTGAAGGATGGCGCGTTTTGCGCGGTTGTGACCGATCCGTATGTGCTGTTTCCCGGCGCCTGCCTGTCGATCAGGAGCCGGGTCGAAGTCGCCGCCGACGGCGTCCTGATCCTGGCGGAGGGATTTGCCGTGCACGATCCGCATCGCGACGGCGGGTGCTTCGAACGGTTTTCCAGCGAGACGACGGTGCTGCGGCCCGACGGAACGCGGGTGTTCTCCGAAGCGGGCGATATCGGCGGCGACATGATCGGTGTTGGCTTTGGCCCGCTCGGCGGCATGGCCGCGGTGGCGACCGTGCTGGTGATCGCGCCTCCGGAGCGTTGTCCCGATCTTGCCCGGCTCGAGGCTGCCGCCGACGCAAGCGGATGCATCGCGGGCGCGACCGCGGCTCCGCACGCCGCCGGCGTGGTGATGCGGTTGCTGGCGCCGGAGGGTGGTGCATTGGCCGGCGGCATCGCGGCGGCGTTTCATGTTGCCGCCGAGGCGGCGCTCGGCTTCGCACCGGCGCGGCGGCGCAAATGATCCGGTCAGCGGCGCGCCAGCCTGAAATAGAGCTCCGACAGCCGGCTTGGCAGGTCTTCGACACGGTGCACCAGCATGGTGTTGCCTCGGCCGAAGATTTTTGCGGCCGCGCCGATGCCGCCGGGGTCGAGCACGACGCCGAACGCGTCGATGCCCCGGCTCTTCAGCCCGAGCGCCGCGTGGCTGGCGTCCTCGACCAGGTCGAGCGGATCGGTGTCGATGTCGGAAGGTTCGCCATCGGTCAGCACGATGACAAGTTTGCGAAAATTCCGCGCGCCGCTGATGATTTCGCCGGCGTGGCGCAGCGCGGTGCCGAGCCGGGTCGACAGCCCGGACGACAGTCCGGCGAGGCGACCGATGCAGGCCCGGTCATAGTTCTCGGCGAACGTCTTGACGCTGGTCATTTCGATGTCGTCGCGGCCATTGGAGGCGAAGGCGAGCAGGCAGAAGCGATCGCCCAGCGCATCCATGGCCTCGGCAAGAAGTGCGACCGCGAGACGTTCCACATCCAGGATCGATAGACCCGACGCCAGCCTGTCGCGTGTCGATTCCGAAGTGTCGATCAGCAGCAGCACGGCAAGGTCGCGATGTTTCGCGGCGACCGACCGGAATATCCTGGGATCGGGTTCCTGTCCGGTCCGCAGCGCAATCCGCGTGTCCAGTGCGGCATCGATGTCGAGGTCGTGGCCGTCGAACTGGCGCTTGAGCCGGCTGGTCCGGCCGACGCGGACGCCGCGAACGAGCCGCCGGATCCGGTTGCGCAGCATGTCAGCGCGCTCGAGCGCATCCTCGACCAGCCGCGGATCGCCCTCTTGCGCAATGACTTCGCGCACGGTGGTCCAATCGGGCCGTTCGATGCGCTGGGTCCGATCCCATTCCGGGTAGGTCGCGATCACCTGACCTCGCTGGTCGGCGGCGACCGGACGCGCGCGCCCGGCGGCCGTATCCTTGTTCGACGGGTCCGGCTCCGACTGGCCGTGCGGATCGTCTTGCGTCCGGCTCCGCGCGGCATCGACGTCGATCTCCAGCGCGTCGCCCGAGGCCGGTGCGTTTTCCCCGAAATCCCAGAGACCAATTCCATCGTCGCGGTAGATTGGTTCCACCACATAGGTCTTGGCGTTGAACTGCACGCGCAACTGGCCGAGGTCATTGCCGAGTAGCATGCCGATTTCGCGGCTGATCGCGGGGTCACCGAGGCGGTCGCGGGCGGCGGCGAACAGCCGGCGTCCCTTGGCGACAAACCCGTCATCATCGGCATGGAATGGGTCGAACAGCGCCCGCGCCAGCCGCGCCAGCAGGGCCGGCGCGGTGGCGATTCCGCCTGGCTCGGCGACGTGGTATGGCGACCACAGCCGGCGCAATCCCGGCAGCGCCTGCATTGCCAGCGTCTCGACCCGGGCGTCCTCGATCAGCGTGACCAGCGCGACCTGGAGCGGCTTGAGCGTGCCGACCGGAAAGCGCGGCCCGCCGAGTTCGAGATGAGCCTGGGCATGCGCGCCGGCCGCGCGGTACAGCGCCGGTGTCGCCGCGGCGGCGACGCCGCGATAGAATTCCGGCAGTCTGATCAGCGGCCCGGCGATCGCGGAGCGGCGCTGCACCGCGTCGCCGCTGTTCACCAGCAGCGGGCGCAGCAGCGGCGTCCTTCCCCACAGCGCCGTGACGAAGGCCTTGGTCCGGCGCTCGGTCTCCGCAAAGCCGGGGCCTGCGCCGGAACGCTCGACCATGCGGCGTGCCACTTCCTCCTGCAGTGAGAAGAACGACAGCCGCCGCCGCTTGTCGCCGGCGGCCCATTTCAGTCCGGCCGCCGCGAACTGCTCGAACGCCGCGATGCCGCCGCCGGACAGGATCTCCCCGACATGAGAGGCCACAGCCTCGACGGATTCGGGAGCCTCGCGGGCGAGCTGCTCCATGCCGCGCCACCATCGCGCAAGCTCCGGGGGCTGCATGCGACGGGCCAGCGTGAAGGCTTCGATCGCGGCCGTGGCGGCACGGGCGCCGGCGAACCGGCAAATCGTGGCGGCGGCATCGGCCGCCGCCACCAGCCGCGTCATGTCGTCCTGGGGCGTCTGGCTCCGGCTGACGTTCCAGTAGGCGATCAGGCAGGAAGCCCCGGCATTGACGTCGAGCAGCGCGAGCACGCCTTCTGCCCAGCGCTCCATCGCATCGGCGCCGGCCCGGGCCGACAGCTGGTCGAACGTCCTGCGATAGACCGGATGCAGCTGATCGCGTTGCCGCATCAGCGACTGCAGCCGCCGGCCGGCTTCGCCGTTCGCCTGCTGCAGCACCGGCATGGCGATCGCCCCGGTCACGGCAGACAGGCTTCGATCGCCGCGCTCAGCGCCTCGCGGATATCGGCATTGTCGGTGATGGGCAGCACGATGCTGGATTTGACCGCGGCCGGAAGCGGCAGGCCGGCCCGAACCAGGCGGCCAGCATGGATCAGCATCCGGGTCGACGCGCCTTCGTCGAGCCCGTGGCCCTGCAGGTTGCGCGAACGCTCGGCGATGTTGACCAGGACCGCCGCGAGCGCGGCATCGGCGCCGGACTCGCGTGCGACGATGGTGGCTTCCACCGAAGCCTCGGGGTAGTCGAAATCGATCGCGAGAAAACGCTGCTTGGTGGACTCCTTGAGATCCTTCACTGCGCTCTGGTAGCCGGGATTGTACGAGATGGTGAGCTGGAAGTCGGCGTGCGCCGATACGACCTCGTTGTGCTTTTCCAGCGGCAGGATCCGGCGCGCGTCGGTGAGGGGGTGGATCACCACGGTGGTGTCCTGCCGCGCCTCGACGATCTCGTCCAGATAGCAGATGGCGCCATGGCGCACCGCGAGCGTGAGCGGACCGTCGTGCCACACCGTGCCCTCGGGTTCGAGCAGATAGCGCCCGGCGAGGTCGGAGGCGGTCATGTCCTCGTGCGCGGCGACGGTGATCAAGGGCTTGCCGAGCCGCCAGGCCATGTGCTCGACGAACCTCGTCTTGCCGCAGCCGGTGGGTCCCTTCAGCATGACGGGAAGGCGCTCGGAGAACGCCGCGAGATAGATTTCGATCTCGTCGCCGAGCGGTTGATAGAAGGGTTCGGCGGCGACGCGATAGGCTTTGAGGATGGCTTCGTGGGTCATTCCTGCTCCACAGCGATGAAGGGAGCAGCCGCCGCTCAAACAGCCGCCGTCCCTTGCGAATGGGTTACCGGCAGGCCTTGCCTATGACGCGCCACAGCACCGGAGCGCGCGATCAGGCGTCCGTGCGACGCCTCAGGTGGCAACTTTAGACGTCGAGAAACCGTTGCACAAGACGGGCGTCCACCTCGTCGGTTTCGCCAGGGATTGACGCGTCGAACGTCCGCCACGTGTATCGGATGCCGATCCGCGCATCGCATGGTTTGCGGCGTGTGGGGAAATTGATGCGCCGGACGAAGCGGCTTTTTAAACCTTGCTGGAAGCGTCCGTTCCGACGGTCAGTACTGACCGCCGCCCCAATAGCAACCGCCGATGCCGCCGACACACCGCCCTGACCCTCGGGACCTGCGACGGATCTCGGGCGGCACCCATTCCTCGACGACGCGGCTTTGCTCCGCTTGGCGACGATCTTTCACTGCCGGCTTCGATGGCGCGGGGGCCGCGGTTCCGGAACGCCCGGTCGTGGCCGCCGGACCGGTCAACGGGGCTGCCGGCGGCGGCGCGCTGGCTGGCGGGGGCGATGGGGGCGGGGACGATGAGGGTGGGGCGGTATCGCTCGGCGGCGTGCGGGCCGTGTCGGTCTGCGGCGCCAGGGCTTCCCTGGAGCGCCGCATGATCCGCTCCTCGAAAAACCAGGTCACCGACGACTTGATGCCATCCCAGCGCTCGCGCGCGGTACTGACGACGGTGGCATATCCCGAAACGCGGCGACTGAGGCCGGTGAGATCGCGCAGGCCGTTGAACAGCAGCACCGCGAGCAAGGCGATGGTGAGGAAGCGGATCGGATGCCGCACGGGGTAGCCGATGACGCGCATCGCAAGCGTGCCGGCGCGCGAGCCGAGTCCCGCCGGCTCCGACCGAAGAGGCGCTTCGCTGGTCCCGTCGCCCGGTCGCGCGCCGGCTCCGCCATTCAGTTCGAGGGCCTCGGCGATCTGGCGGAAGCTCTGGCCTTCCCGCCGCAGCGACGCGCTGACGTCGCGGAACGTCGCGTCGCTGAGGATCTCGGGCTGATCCATTTTCTTGATGTTGGCCACGATCCTGGGCCGCAGCAGCAGGCGGCGCTGCTCGATCAGTTCGGCCAGTTTCGCGAAGTTCATGTTGGCGTCGGAAAGGATTTTCGCGGCGCGGTCCTTGGCGGCCTCGGCGTCCTCGGCGTCCTCCGAGTCCATCTGCTCCATGGCCAATTTCAGGGACGCCATGTCGTTGATCATCGCAAAACCTCTGCCGGCGACAATCGCGTCAACGATCGGCCTTCTCGATTGCAATACCATTTGTGCAACACGAATGAGGCGCGTCGCTCTCACAATTGGCCGCGATGATATGATGAAACCATGAACCTGGCCAGCAGCGTGGCCGGCCGCGTGGTCGGCCGGTGTCGCATTCGATGCGTCGGCGGCTGCGAATCCCGCCGAAATGTCCCATTCATCGGAGAAGCGAACGCACAGATGTCGACGCAGCGATGCCGGTCCGCGGCGGGCAAAGGGTTACCCGACTCAATCTAGACATCATCGAACGCTATGATTCCCGAATTGAGAACTCTGCATGGTAAGTCTGCGTGATCGCGCAGCCGTTGGTCGACGGGCTGGATGATGAAGTCTCTTCGCGTACTTTCGATTGCTTCCGAAATATTTCCCTTGATCAAGGTCGGTGAACTCGCTGATGTCACCGGCGCCCTTCCGATCGCCCTGAGATCGGAGGGCGTCGAGGTCCGGACCATCGTGCCGGGATATCCGGGCGTGATGAACTCGCTGGGGCAGGTCGACGGCGTCGTTCACCTGCCGAATTTCTTCGGGGCGGAAGCCCGCCTGCTGCGGGCGACATCGTTCGAGCTCAGCCTGTTCGTTCTCGACGCGCCGCATCTGTTCGCACGTCCCGGCACCCCCTATTTCAGGGCTGACGGCATGGACTGGCCGGACAACGCGCTGCGCTTTGCCGCGCTGGCGCGCATCGCCGCCGATATCGGCCTCGGCTTCGTCCCGTCCTTCGTGCCTGACGTGGTGCACGCGCATGATTGGCATGGCGCGCTTGCGCTGGCCTACATGCACTATGGCGATCGGCAGCGGCCGGCCACGGTGATGACGGTTCACAACCTCGCCTACCAGGGGGTGTTTCCGCGCGAGATGCTTGCCGCCATCGATCTGCCGCCGGAAGCCTTCGCCATGCATGGCGTCGAGTACTATGGAAAGATCGGGTTCCTGAAGGCGGGCCTGTATTTCGCCGACCGCATCACGACGGTGTCACCGACTTACGCCCGGGAGATCCTGAGCGATGAGGGCGGCATGGGGCTTGCCGGCCTGTTGCGCGATCGATCGTCCGATCTCACCGGCATCCTCAACGGCATCGATGTCTCGGTGTGGGATCCCTCGACGGACCCGCATATCCCCGGCTGTTTCTATCCGGACGTGTCGAGCGGTTTCGAGGCCGAGGTGCTGCACAATCGCGCGATCAACAAGGCGGCGCTGCAACGCCGGCTCGGCCTGCAGGTCGCGCCCGATGCGTTCATGCTCGGCGTCGTCGGTCGCCTGTCCGGCAGCAAGGGCCACGATCTTCTGCTCGAAAGCCTTCCGGCGATCTTGCGCGACGGGATGCAGCTGGTCGTGCTCGGCATCGGCGGAAACCGCGGCCTGCAATACAGCTATCGCATGGCCGCCCAGGCCAGTCCGGGGCAGGTGAGCGTCATGATCGGGCATGACGAAGGTCTGGCGCACCTGATCCATGCCGGCGCGGATGCGCTGGTCGTGCCGTCGCGCTTCGAGCCGTGCGGCATGACGCAGCTTTGTGCGTTGAGGTACGGCGCGGTTCCGATCGTTTCACGTGTCGGCGGACTGGATGACACGGTGGTGGACGTCGACGATCTGGCCATCGGCGGTGGCGGACAGACCGGATTCAAGTTCAGTCCGGTGACCGCCGAAGACCTCGGTGATGCCATCCGGCGCGCCGCGGCAACGTTTCGCGACGTCGCCGCGTGGCGGCGGATTCAGCGCAACGGCATGTCGGTCGACGTGTCATGGCGCCATCCCGCGCGGCGCTACGCCGATCTGTACAGCGGATTGATCGACCTGCCGCAGGAGAAGGTCGCCTGAGCGAGGCGGAACTTGCGGCCGACCGGGTTCCGCTCGATCCACTCCTCTGCCAGAAGCGCGTGCCATCGCTGAATTGCGCTCCGCACGGTGCCTGCACGACCGTGCCGTGATAATTCTGCAGAACAAGGTTAACGGCCAACCCGGCGGCGTGTGCAAGCTGCGGCCGCGTGTCCTCGGTTGTGCTGAAAGCATCATGTTTGCCTTCACTTAGATCGACGATCGCATCGCGCATGTCGCGGGATCAACGAACTGGAATCGTCATCGCAACGAAGCGACGCGCGCTTGCCGGCCGCCTCGCACGCGCGACCGGTCGCACTTTGGTCGAAATGTTTCCGTCACAACGATGGTTCGATCGGTGCGCAGATTGGAGTTTGTGATGAACAATACATTTATCGCCGGGCCGCGTGTCCGTAGCCGATTGGCGCTGATCGTCGCGGGCGCCATCGCATTGTTCGGTTCGATGTTCGTCGCCGCACCCGCACAAGCCGGTTACTACGATGCCGGCTATCCGTGTTCCTATCGCTGCGGCTATCCGGCTTACCGCTATTATCCGCGGTATCGTCCGGTCTACCGCCACCGATGCTATTCATGCGGCGGGCCGCGCCTCGTCTATGAACGCCGTTACATCGAACGCCAGTATGTTGAGCGGCGTTACGGCTATGGCGGCTACTATCGCCGTCACTACGGTTACTCGCCGTATTACGGCTATCGCCGCCCGTACGGATATCCGCGCTATGGGGCCTATCGATCGTCGCGGCCCTATGGTTACGGCTATGGCGGTGTCGGGCGTCGATGGACGGTGCCTTACCTCGAAGATCACGACCGCTCGGGATATTACGAGCCGCCCCGGCCGCCGGCGCCGGTCTCGTACGAGGGCGACTACTACTGAACGGCTGCCGCCGGCCGTTCCAAGGACTGACGGAGAAGCCCGGTCATCGACCGGGCTTTTGCCGTTAGCGGGTGCCCGCGAGCAGGATGTAGGCGCCGACCGCGAACCAGAACGCGTAATTGCTGACGATCGGTATCTCGATGAAGACGCTGATGACCGCGAAGATGACCACAACCAGCGAAGCAACAAAGCCAAAGTTCACTGCGCATATCTCCTCGGGCTGCGACGGATGCTCAAGATCTTGCCGAAGGATCGCAAGGCAAAGTTAAAGATCTCGTCGCGCGCTGAAGGCGGCGGCTCGGCCTGATACGCGCAACAAGGGCGTCCTTCCGTCGTCGCGACGGCGTGAGATCGAATCACTGCCGTCGGCCCGGACGCCCGCCGCGGGCGTCGGGTAAGCCCGCTTCGCGCATTTTTCAGGGCATTAGTTGGAGTGTTTCAAGGCTGCAATGCGGTTTTGCGGCTTCGGCATGGAGAGGCCGTCTCCGCGAGCCCTCGCGCCGCGCGTTGTGCGGCGTCTGTCGCGGGTGCGACGCCCATGGATCGGTCCCGTTGACCGAGCAATGATGTGATTTTGCCGCGGCGTCGTCGCATGTTCGGCAATGTTGTGGCGAACGACGCGCTGATGTGTCGGTCGCGACGGGCGTTTCGAAACAAGGTAAACGATTCGCACCAGCCGCAAACGTCTGAGCGTGCAGGGTGTTTGCGATCGCGTCGGGAGACGCCACCGCGCGCGCAGATTTCGCGCTCAGTTTAGACAAGAAATCACCCCGATTGAGCGGCCTTATCCTCGGCGTGCGATTCGGTGGAGTTCGTGATGCGCAGCCTTGCCGTTATCCTAGCAGCGACGCTGGCATGGTTCACCGGCATCGGGCGCGCCGAGGCAAAGCTCGACATTCTCGTCGACAAGGCGACGCAGCGCATGTTCGTCATCCAGGACGGGTACATTCGCTTCATGTGGCCGGTGTCCACGGGCCGCGAAGCGACGCAGACCCCGAACGGAATCTTCACGCCGCAGCGGCTCGAGCGCAACTGGTCCTCCACGGCGTATTACGATTCGCCGATGCCGTTTTCGATCTTCTTCCACAAGGGCTACGCGATCCACGGCAGCTACGCGATCGACCGGCTCGGAGGGCCCGCTTCCCATGGCTGCGTGCGCCTGCATCCCCATCACGCCGCCATCCTGTTCGACCTCGTGCAGCTCGAAGGCCCGGGCCGGACGACCATCGAAGTGACGGACCAGGGGCGCCCCGCGGAGCAGCCAATGCCGCGGCGCGAGTTCGCCGCGGCGGGACCGGGCATGAACCAGCTGCCGCCCGCGAGCCCGGGGCCGCTGGTCAATCCGCCGCCGCCGGTGAACGAGGCTGGGGGGCGGCGCGTGCGCTATCCGCTCACCGCTGAAATGCCCAATCTGGCGCCCGCGCCGCGCAGCCGGTTGAGCGTGGCGACCAATGCGCCGCCGCCGAGACCGCCGGCGCCGCCGCCCGATCGCCGCCTGATCGCCGACGCGAGGCCGCCCGTCGCTCCGCCACGCGTCGTGAGAGCGTCGGGCGAGGTCGAAACCGTCGGCGTCTCGCGGGCGCCGAGCGAACTTTCCGAGCCCCGGCCCAGGCCGCGGCCGGCCGAAGGACCGAGGGTCGCCGAACGAAGCAATGCCGAACCGGCGGCTGCGAATTCCGGCGTCAAGGTGCTGCCTGCATCCTGCTGGACGGGTGGCGCGTCGCGATGGAAGTGGTGGGCGACGGGCCAGGCCAACCCTTGCAGATAGACGATGCAGGTGACCTGCAAGCAATCCGCATGTGATCGTGCAAGCTGGATTGCAAATTGACCTGCAAACCACCTCGAGGAGACCGAGACGCGGGCGGTCTCCTTCGAATGACGTCCGCGGCTGGCTTTCCTAGTTGACGACCGGGCTGCGGCGCTCGCTGCGCAGGTCGGGCGGCTCCTGGAAGCCGCGCAGCATCATGTGATCGGCGCGCACTTCAAATCCGTCGAGCCGGTCGAGGAAACTCATGCCGAGCAGATTCGTCTTCATCTGGCCGCGCGGCACCACCAGCGCCTGCACCGAGCGTTCGACCAGCTTGCCGATCGCCATCCGGTCGAGCCACAGCCGCGCCGCCTTGGTGTGCCCGCCGGCGGTCTGCACATCAACATTGTATTCGAGCAACTCCAGCGGCACGCCGACCGCTTTCGCGGTCTCAAAGGTCAGGACCACCGAGGTCGCGCCGGTGTCGACCACCATCGGCGCGGCAACGCCGTTGATCTTGGCCTGCACGGCGAAGTCGCCGTTCGATCCGCGCCGGATCTGCACGGTGTGCACCGGTTCGTGCTTGCGCCAGGCCTCCGAGACGGCGGTCTTGGCGAAGATGTCGGCCTTGGCGAAGATATCGGTCTTGGCAAAAGCAATCCGCTCCGGACGTTTCGGAGCGATCACGGCGACCACGGCGAGCAGCGACAGCAGGACCAGCAGGCGCTTCATGGTCTGACGTCCCCGATCGCGCGGCGACGGGTTTCCGATCCGCCGCTGTCATGCGCAGGCGGCTGCGGAGATCGATCATGCAGGCTGCGATACACGGTGCCTCCTCGTTCGGTGAGACGAGAAAGCTGTCATGACTAAATCAACAATTGATCAACGCGCGGCGGTCGTCGCATGAAAAGAATTGCAGTCACGACGCCGACGTGGAAGATGTTGGCTAATCTGAATCGAAAACAAGGCGAAACTTCGCACGACGTTCTCGCGAACGCAGATGCCGCGCCTGGAGCCGGGACAGGAAACGCCGATGCCGATCAGTGGCCGCACCAGGCTGATTGCCCATCTCGGTTACCCGACCGCGAGTTTCAAGGCGCCGATGATCTACAATCCCTTTTTCGAGAAGCACGGCATCGACGCCGTCGTCGTTCCGATGGGCTGCAAGGCCGAAGACTACCGGACGTTTCTCAAGACGGTGTTCCGGCTGTCCAACGTCGATGGCGCGCTCGTCACCATGCCGCACAAGGTGACCACGATCGCGTTGCTCGACGAGGTGATGACCACGGCGCGCGTCGCCGGCGCCTGCAACGCGATCCGACTCGGCCCCGGCGGCACGCTGGTCGGCGACATGTTCGACGGCGAAGGTTTTGTGCGCGGCGTGCTGCGCAAGGGGCGTGTGCTGGCCGGGGCGCGCGCGCTGGTGGTCGGTAACGGCGGCGTCGGCGCGGCGATCGTGGCCTCGCTGGCCAAGGCCGGCGTGGCCGAGCTTGCGCTGTTCGATGCCGATCCCGCCACCATGAACGGCGTGGCGGAGCGTCTGCGCGCGTACTATCCGGCGCTGAAGATCGCGGTCGGCTCGTGCGATCCGGCGGGCTTCGACATCGTCGTCAACGCGACGCCGCTCGGCATGAACGACGGCGACCCGCTGCCGATCGACGTCGATCGGCTGGCGTCCGCGACCTTCGTCGGCGAGGTCGTGCTGACGCGGGAGATCACGCCGTTCCTCGCGGCGGCGAGGGCGCGCGGCTGCGAGATCCAGGTCGGAACCGACATGCTGTTCGAGCAGATTCCCGCCTGCCTCGAATTCTTCGGATTTCCGGCGGCGACGCCGGACGAACTGCGGTCGGTGGCAAGGATCAGCTATTAGATCGTGATGCGTTTCGACGGAATCGCATCACGCTCTCAGCTTTCTTTTGAGCATGATCTTTTCGGAAAACCGGTTTTCACTTTTGCGGATCATGCTCTGAAAGCACCGCAGCCGGAGCCGCGCCGCCGCCTCACGGAGCGTCCGCTAGGACGCATTCCGGGACGAAAGCCGGATGGCGCTCGACAGCGCGATGACCGCTGCGCCGGCGACAAGCGCGCCCACGATCACCCGCGCGTCATGTCCACGCGTGGCTGCCGCGACGGCGATGGCGGCGAGCGCCCAGAGGATCGTGGCGGCAAGCGGCAAGCTCGCCTTCGTAAGCCAAAGCAGCACTCCGGCGAGCGCGGTGACGACGCCGAGCGAAAGCAACGCATAGCCGGCAGCGGAAAGGCCGAAGCGATCGAAACCATAGCCGGGGGCGACCTCGGCGATGTTGACGAAGGTGGCGCACAATGTCCAACCGGCATAGACGGCAAACGGCAACACACCGCACCACCACGCGGCGCCGGCCCGCGGCGTCCCCGCCACCGAAAGGCAAAGCGACCATGCCGCGCACATCGCCATGATGGCGAGAATGACGGGCGTGAGCCACAGCGGTCCGTATTTGGCGGCACAAAGCCAGATGCTGGAGCTCAGATAGAGCGCGGTCGCGAGCGGCGCTATTCTGGCTGTCGCCGCATCGGAACGTCCGGCGCGGGTCAGCTGCCAGATGCCATAGGCGATCGCAAGCAGATAGATCGGCCCCCAGATCGAGAACGCATAACCCGCCGGTTCAAGCTGTGAAGGCTGCTGTGCCCGGAGCGGCTGCGCGCCGTCGCGGAACGGATTGACGAAAAACGGCACAATGGATTGCTGGATCGAAGCGAGCAGGACGAGGATGCGCCGTCCGAGATCGTTCATGGCGGAAGCATGATATTTCATCGCAGCACCTGTCGGTTCCGGGCGAAATCGTCATTTCGCGGCACGACAGGAACGATGCAAACACCTGCGCGGATCTCCCGGGAGTGCACGCACCCAACGACGGCAGTCGCGGTCGTGAACAACGGAGGCCTGCGGTCAGATCTCGTCGCCGTCTCATCGGCCGACGCAGCAGCTCATGCTGCTGGCGGCCGGCGGAACGTCGAGCGCGGGGTTTTCGTCGAAGAAGCCGGCGGGGTGCAGCGCGAATCCCGCTGAAATCACCGGCTGCACCGGAAAATCCTCCGGGCGGGGAATATGGTGCAGGCCAAAGCTGTGCCAGATCACGAGGTCGGTATCGACCAGCGGCCGGTCGGCCTGGGTCCAGGCCGGCAGGCCGTCGCCGCCGCTGCTCTGGTTCGGATAGCGGCCGGCCGCAAACACCTCGTCGGGATGATAGGCCGTCACCCAGAGCTGTCGCATCATGAAGGTCGCGCGTCTGGCCACCATCGATTGCGGGTCGGAGAAGGTCGGCACCGGGCTGAGCGGCAGCAGCTTGTAGGCGGTCGGCCGGCCGAGCCCGTTGCGGGCGTCGGCGCTTTCGATCTTCCAGTAGCGCGCCGCATTGAAGTCGACGTTGCGCTGCGCCTTCTGCTCGGTTTCGAGCACGGTCTCGCGAATGGTGAAGGCATTGCCGTGCGGATTCTCCGGTCCGACCGGCAGCGCCACGGTATCGACCTCGACGACGCGGTTGCGTTCGCCGTCCACCGCCATGTCGAGCCGCATGTTGAAGATGTGCTGGTGATAATGCGCGTAGATCCCGGGCGAAACCACGGTGCCGTAATGCGGCTGTTCGCCCGGCCTCAGCCCCGACGTATTGAGGATGCCGGTCGCCTTCATCTCGAAATGGATCGAGCCGTCCTGATGGAGATACCAGAACGAGCCGTATTCGTAATTGCCGACGGTCGAGATCGAGGACACCACGAGGCGGCGCGCGCGCCGCACGTCGACCTCGCCGGTGAACAGGTCGGTATGCTTCCAGAGGATCCCAAAATCCTCCTCGTGCAGGCACACCGCGCTCTCGATGCAATAGGGATCGCCCTTGCTGTCGGCCAGCCACGCGTCGAAATATTTGATGGCGCCGAGGCAGTCGCAGCCGAGCGTCAGCGAGTTCGCCAGCACGCCGATACCGTATTCGCCGACATCGAAGGCGTTCTTGCGAAAGTGCCCGCCGCCGGGATGACCATACGGCACCACCATTTCCGACAGCGCCGCGCGGTGCAGCACCGGCCGCAATTGGCCGCCGTCCTCGTAGCCGACCATGTGCAGCACCAGCCCTTCGCGCGCATTGAAGCCGATGCGAAACCGCCATTTCTGCCAGCGCACCTCGTTGCCTTCGACCACGAAACTCGGGCCGGCCGGTTGCACGATCTCGAGCGGCTTCACATCGTTACGGTAGGCCGTGCGATAGCGCGCCGCGTAGTTGCGGTTCTGCATCGGCACCTCGGCCTCGCCATAATCGTCGATGCGCAGGACTTCGGCCCGGTCGAGATCGATCACGGCGCAAAGCCCCTCGATCGGGTGGGCGTAGCCGTTGTCGTGCTTCTCGTCGCGGTACCAGCAGAACGTATGCGACAGCCGGCGGCCTTCCTCGTCCGGCAGCCCGTAATTGCCGGCTGACCAGGGATCGACCTGGACCTTGTCGATGTCGGTGATGCCGCGCCTGGCCAGCGCCGCCCGAAACCGCGGGTCGGCCCGCGCCACTTCGCCCACCAGCAGGATGTCGTCGATCAGGATGCGCGGTCGTACCCCGGGCACATGCCGCCACTCGACGACCCTGGGGTCGGCGAGATCGACCCGGGCTTCGAACACCTTGCCGTTGCTGCGGTCGAAGGCGCACACGAACGCCTGGCGAGAAGTGCCGTGCGGCGCCCGCTTGTCCGGCTCGTACAGGCTGATGGTCTCGAACATCATGCCCGGTCCGAGGTCGTGCTCGACGCGCACGGTAGCCGCGGCGCGACGGATTTCATCCGGCGTCAACGGATCCAGCGGATGCGTTGGCGGCACAACGGTACCGGCTCCTGCCACGGCATCTTGCATGCGGTCCTCCCGGGATTCGCTCGAAAACAGGCCGATCAAGCGTCGTCGTCTGCCGGCCGGGCGGATATTCGAGGCAATCCGGTTGATCGGCAAGGCAAATTGATCGCCAAGGCAAATTGATCACCAAGGCAAACTCGAGCGCGCGGCGCGGGCGGCTCGCCACGGCGGAATGCCTGATTCCGTCGCGCCATAGCGCCGCCATGCGACGGCGCCGCGCGCGAATCTCATTCAGGTCGAGACCGCGCCGCAGTTCGTGTGTAGGACAGGCGCAGCGAATCCAAACCCGGAGCGAACCTATTCCCCAACTCATTTTCGGCCTGGTCTATCTCCTGGTCCTGACCCGCTTCATCTGGCCGCTGGAGCTGCCGCTTGCGATCAAGCTCGCGGTGGCTGTGCTCGTGCTGGTCGCGCTGCAGTTTCACCGCTGGAACAAGCTTTCGTCGGGCTCGGTGTTCGCTCCGGAATTCCCGCGTCCGGTGGTCATCCTCTTCAACTGGGCGTTCGGCACGGTCGTGCTGCTGGCGCTGCTGCAACTGGCGCTCGACGTCGGCTTGCTGTTCGCGGCCCTGATCCACGGCGGCATGCTCGACGCTCCCGACGGCGTTCGCTATGGACTGGCCGCCTTTGCCATGCTGGCGGCCGCGATCGGCGTCGGGCAGGCCATCCGCGTGCCCCCGCTCCGGGATATCGAGGTCGGCATCGGCGGGCTGCCGCGATCCTTCGAGGGCTACACCATCCTGCAACTGACCGATCTTCACATCAGCCGGCTGTTTCCCCAATCATGGGCGCGCGCCGTCGTCGAGCGCTGCAATGACCTCGCCGTGGACCTGATCGCGATCACCGGCGACCTGATCGACGGCACGCCCGACGCGCGGCGGGCCGATATCGAGCCGTTGCGGGACCTGCGCGCGGCCGACGGCGTCCACGTCATCTCGGGCAATCACGAGTATATTTTTGGCTACGGCCGATGGATGGCGCGCTATGCCGCGCTGGGGCTGCGGTCGCTGGAGAACAGTCACATCGTGCTGGATCGCGACGGCGCCAAGCTCGTCATCGCCGGGATCACCGACCGCGCATCGCGCCACGACGGGCATCCGGTCCGCGATCTCGCAGCGGTTCTCAAAGCCGCCCCCGATGGCGTCCCCGTCATCCTGCTCGATCACCAGCCGAGCGAGGCGCGGCACGCGGCGAAGCTCGGCGTGGCGCTGCAACTGTCCGGGCATACGCATGGCGGGTTGATCCGGGGAATCGACCGGCTCGCCGCGCGCGCCAATGCGGGCTATGTTTCCGGCCGCTACGACGTCGGCGGGATGACGCTTTACGTCAACAATGGAACCGCGCTGTGGCCCGGCTTCGCGCTGCGGCTCGGCCGCCCATCGGAATTGACGCGCATCACGCTGCGCCGGGCCGAAATCGCCTGAGGTCGCAATTCGCGCGCCGGTCTGCATCCGCGTTGCGGCGGCGCTCGACTGAAAGAATTCTGTGCCTCCCGCACGCGCGCCCCCGGTTCTTCCGCGCTGCGACGGTCGATTGGCTGGCACTACTTATGCTCTTACATCCAAAGGCCGAGCGCCATGCCTTCGGTCCGGCTTTGTCTTGTATGGCTTGGAACCAGCTGGCCGACCACAGCCCTTCACCGTTGTTTGCGTCTCGCACCTGAACGGCGCGGGTCCAGTCCGGCGCTGCCCCCGTAATGGATGGCTGTTGCCATTATTTTGAACGTGCATACAAGGCCGTTTCAGTTACAATGGACGCGGGCTGGAAGAAACACGTGAGCTGCGGAGATTCTTCTATGGCTACGCACATCATCATGGATCATTCAGGCGACACCCGTCATCAGTTCGATGTGCGGGACTCGAAAGCGCTGGCCGAGGCCGAACTTCGCTTCAAGGCGTTGACGGAGTCCGGCTTCACGGCTGCGACGCGGCAGGCCAACGGCGACATTTCCCTGGCGCGCTCCTTCGATCCGGGCGCGGAAGAGACGGTTTTCTATCCGCGTCTCGTTGGTGGCTGATCGCGCCGTGGCGTTTTGGCGGACGGCGGCGAGCTGGAGCAGGGCCGGCGCGCGGCACCTTGCCGACATGGTGCGGGCCGCCCGGGCCCGGCGTGCGCGATTTGACGACCGCGAAGCCCGCGGCATGACGCTGCTGCGCGAATGGCTGTCGCCGCAACAGCGGTGGCAGCTCGACGCCTGCAATCATTTCGAGGTCACCGGATCAAGCAGCGGTGCCCGGTATCGTATCCAGTACGGCATCAGCACCAATGTCGTCGAACTGGATGCGGATGGGCGGCCGCGGACCGGCTGGTGTTTCATCCCGGAGGGCAATCTCGTCGCCGGCGACGTCATGCTCGCGCAGAAGATCGCCCTGGAGACCGACGAGCGCGCCGCCCTGGCGATCGCCAAGCAGTTCGTGGTGCCCCCGCGCGCCCCCGGCTTCCCGCATTACGCCGGCGGCGCATTCAACTGAGGCGGGCGCCGTCCGGCGCTGTCACGGTAATCTGATAGCCTGTGCAGCACGCCGACGTATGGATTGCATATTTTTCCCGAAGGTCGCCGGCGTCTGGCAAAAGTGACATATGGGCTTCCTAAACTCGTCGCACTTCATGGGGGGAGGTGCATGCGAGATGGACGTTTTATCGTACTGCCGGGCAATGATGAGCTACTGTCGTCAGCGTATCCAGTCCGACGGCGAAAGCCTCGCCTTTTGGCACGAAGAGGCCGCGCAATGGGAAGCGCTGATCCGCGAGTACGAAGGACAGGCCATCGGGCCGAAACATCGAATGAAAGCCGGCGCGGCGGATCGGACTAGCGAGCCCGATTGTCCAATCGAATTTTGAATACTTGGCCGGATTGCCGAAGCGATATCCGTGTCCGACGGTGCTGAATCATGATGCAATTTCGTCGCTGGCGTGGTTGATGTCGAGATCGATGGCCGACCCCGATGGACGGCATTCGCGCGCAGCGCGGTGCCTCGATGAAAAGATGTCTGGATGAAGCTTCTGGTTTTCGGGTTCGGCTATTCAGCCGGCTACATCTTCCAGCATGTGCGCGGCGCAGGCGCCGCGGTGACCGCAACCGTCCGAACCAGCGCCAGGGCCGACGAGCTGGCCCGGCTCGGGATCACCGCACGGGTTTTCTCTCCGTCCTGCGTCGATCCGCAGATCGCGGACGACATCGGAACGAGCGACGCCATTCTGTCCTCGATACCGCCGACGGAAACCGGCGATCCCGTGCTCGCGACGTTCGCCGACGCGATCGCCGGTGCTTCCACACCAAGGTGGATCGGCTATCTCTCGACAGTCGGCGTTTACGGCGATCACCTCGGAAATTGGGTCGACGAAACAACGCCGACGATGTCAGGCAACCGCCGCTCACAGCTGCGGATCGCGGCCGAGCAGGCCTGGCTGGCGTTGGGGGCGCACGTGTTTCGGTTGTCCGGGATTTACGGACCCGGCCGAAATCAACTCGCAAGCCTCGCCGCCGGAACCGCGAAACGGATCATCAAGCCCGGCCAGGTCTTCAACCGGATTCACGTCGCCGATATCGCCGCGGTGATCGCAGCTTCGCTGTCGCGACCGCGCCCCGGCGCCATCTACAACGTCACCGACAACGAGCCGGCCCCGCCGCAGCACGTTGTCGAATTCGCCGCAAAGCTGTGCGGACGACCACCTCCGCCGGAAATTGCCTACGAGGATGCCGAGCTTTCCCCGATGGCGCGCAGCTTCTACCTGGAAAATCGCCGCGTCCGTAACGCTCTCATCCGCACCGAACTGGGCGTGACGCTGGCCTATCCATCGTATCGCGAAGGGCTCGTTGCTTTGCGGGCGTTGGGGGAGGGGCCGGTTTAGGCGTGGGTTCGGTTCGGGGATGCCGGAGATACGAATTGCGGTGGCGGCTGATTTATTCGAAGAAGCTGAGCGAGGCGAATTAAGTTCACTGCACCATAATCTTTCGCTTTTCGTCGGTGCAGGCTTTTCCGCCACATCCCACCGCAGCTGGATGATCTCGGTTTGTTATTACGCAGGTGCTATCGTGCGTAACTCAGCGCTTGCGAAATCAACTGCGCCGGTGATGCCCGCGACGTATCTAGGACGAGACGAGGATCTGTCCATGCTTCGTATTCAGCCCGTCGCTGCAGAAAGCGTGGCCAAGTGAGCTGGGTATCCGCGACAGTGCCCACCCGCGATTCGATGCGCTGTCGCTGGATTGATTCGTCCGAGCAGACGCATTCGACAATCTTGAGGCTTACGCGATGCTTCATTGCCAGGTTGCGCCAAGCTGCACGCGGTGCCTCGGCCGGGTTGACCGCATCGACGATAACGGATTGCCGCAAACGAAGGTGTTCGTTGGCCAACGCCTTCGCGACCTCATAGGCGGCGACGCCAGTTTCGGCTTTGTCGAGGCCGGCGCGCCGCATGGCAATCTCGATTGTGTCGATCGCTAATATCGGAACGGACAAAACGCGGGATAGGCCTTCGGCCAGCACGGTTTTTCCTGAACCAGGAAGTCCGGACAAGACGATCAGTGTGGCCGACATCGTTGTCGTTTCGGTCATGGCGCCCCTCGAAGACTGCGGCAGGTGGCGGTGTCATGCTTCTGAAGAACATACGTTAGCAGGCACAGATGAATATCGTATGCTGACCGCGAGAGCGGCGGTCTCTCACTGGTTCCGTGGCTCTCCTCTGGTCTCTCAGCATAGCTCTTAGCAGAACGTGGGCGAAGGCGCATTAAGCTGAAATGCCCGATTCTCGAGCGAACTCCGCATTCCGAGTAAAAATCCGTAACTCGTCACTGACCCGAGGCATCAAAGACCTTGTGAGGTGGAGCGCGTCACAAGGCTGTCACAATAGTCGCGATAAGCTATTCTCGCACAGAGTGAGCCGTAACTTATATTCTATCCAAAAGAGATAAGAATATTTTCATTCGACGCTTAACGCTCAGACCGACGACGGTTGCATCGAAAGCGATGTTCTCTCCAAGCAATTGTGGTGGCAGTGCCTTGACCGAACAGGACAGCGTGCTGCGGCCAAGACCCATCAACGCTCGAACCGATCCTCCTTTAAACTGATGAGGCGCGGGGAAGAAGCAGCAACAGCTAACGATAGCGGCGACCGTCCAGCTAGCTAGGCTCCACATGTTACGCTTGGCGCAGCCGCTGTTGTAACCGACAATGGCTTGAATAAACCGCAAGAGGGCCGCAGGTCTCCATGCCGCGATGTGGCATCGCAGGTCGCTGATTGATTTGTTCCAAAGGCTCGAAGGTGCGACGGCTGATATGCTGCTCGTACATATTGAGGCTAGAGCGTGCGTCGACATAGGCAAACTTCACGAGGGTGTTCAATTAAAGCGTGCATTCTGAAGCTTCCATAAGACGTTTATTCCTCCCTACCAACACTGACAGCAAAGCGTGAGGGAACATGGACGCCACAAACTATCTCGCGTCGCTAACTGGACACTCAGAGCCTGGCCGCTTTACCATCAGAACGAAGCCTTCCAAAAGCCGCGAGGAGATTGATCAGCAACTTCAGATAATTTACGAATATATTTGTTTTCTGGACACCACTTCATGCCAAGGGATGTACGAATCTCACGAGTGGCTTCTCGGGTGCAACGATGATTTCTTCAAGAATCTCGAAGCGGCGTTCGACAAAACGTTCGATAAAATAAAGAATTGTTGCTATCCATACATTAGCGTTCCGGAGCGATCGTCGGTTGATTTTCTTGGAGACCAAGAAGCGTATTCCGCCGCATATAGAATGTTACTGGCGCCAATTTCGCATACGATCACGGTTGCCGATCCTCAATGCTTCCCTACTTATCTCCGCTCACAAATCCTTCGGTTGCTCGAAGAGGGATTTGAAATAGAGGTCGGTCTAAGCGTCGTACCTATTCCGCTGCCATTTGCGGCTGAACACATCGGAAGGCCGTTGGCCAATCTGCCGGAGCGGCTCGCAGAAATCACCCAATCTTTCTTCCCAATGGCCAACATAGCCGACATCGAGGATAGCCTGGTAGATGCAACCTTCAAGAAGCGAAACGCCAGCTCATTTGTGAACCATGAATACCAACTATTCTTCTCTCGATTTTGGCAGCGATACAAGCGGTACCTAAGCAACTATAGCACCGAAAATTGGAAGAGTGAGAGATTGCGGGGCATAGAGGCGGCGATCACGTCAAAACGCGCGTTGCTCTTATCCGATTCCAAATTTACCGAGTCGTTTTACTTCGATGACCTGCCATCTCGACTTTCTGTTGACCAACCAATCACCCGTCAGCCAATGCTGTTTCCCAAGCGATTGGCGTTCTTCGATGCTTTAAGAGTCGATTATTCCTTGCTTCGTCTTCGTCATTACACGCACACACCCCCAGGTAAATTCCAAGAACATATCTTGCTGGTGAATTATCCATTTTATGTTCATCTTTTTCTGATGCGCGTGATCGCCGAAATTTGTAAAGACTCCGGCGCGAACGGCGGAGTTCTGGTAATTCCCGATGGGCGCAATCGTCAGAAGACTAGTTATGCCTATGCCGATCTCGTTGATGAATTGGGGAACGAGAGCATTTCATACATAGTGGATAGCTTTATCGGCACGAACGCGCTAACGCGTGACGAGGCTCTATACCAAAAAGTCGATGAAGCTATTGGCAGCCTGGTGCTTCATGACGCGCAAATGCCGGCATATCATTTCGTGCCGTCGAAGGGCGACGGCGTGCAGCCCCGGAACGATAGCGAGTCTGACCAAGCATATCGCGCATATGTGTTAGAGCACGGCCCGCTACCTGGTATCACGCTTATCAATATCGGTGTCGGCGCCAGCAACGCTTGGAACATTACAGACCATCTAGCTGTGCTTCGTCCACTCTGCTGGATAATGGTCGGCCATTGCGGCGGCCTTCGTTCGCGACAGAAGGTTGGCGACTACGTCATCGCGAACGGCTATGTACGTCGCGACGGCGCGCTTGAGGAGTCCGTACCGATAGATGCTCCAGTTCAGCCAACACGTGTTATCAATCTTGCACTTCAAAACGCAGTCCTTCATCGCATACTGGCGGGCAAGCTAAAAGTAACAGAGAGTCCGCAAGGCTCCCTTGTTGGCAGAGATGGATGGCAACCTAGGCGCGCTAGCGGGCTCACCGACGAGCAGTCCTCAAAAGTTGATCGCCAAATTCGACAGCAAGAAGCACTACGGAGTCTGCTGCGAAGTGGAACGGTAATGTCGGTGACAAATAGAAATTGGGAAACGGCGCCAACTGAAGATATGTTTCAAATGTTCGAACAATATCGGGTTGTTGGCATCGATATGGAATCCGCGGCCATCGCCGCTAACGCTTATCGATATCGGATATCACACGCCACGTTCTTGTGCGTTTCTGACAAGCCGGTCCATGGCGCACTGAAGGCCGCGCGGGAGGCGAATAGTTTTTACAGGACGCAAACTGGTCAGCACCTAAATATCGCGATTGACGGGATCAAGCTGTTGAAATCGATCGCTTCTGATGCCCTCGATTTGCTGCATGCAAGAGAACTTAGGGGCATGGACGATCCGCCATTTCGCTAGAACGTGGTTGAGTTTTCTGACCTGTGATGGGTTACGTTGACAGTGCACTCAACTGCGGGATTACGGGGATTACGGATTACGGTGACAGTGCTGGACTGCACCCCTCAAGTGAGACACGATAATTACTGTGACAGGCATTTCGAGGATGACCTGTGGCAGCAAGAGGAAAGAGCGGTCGGTATCCGACGGCTTACAAATTGAAA